>Ga0335074_10010502_pt1 | contig 12961 bp, 8 predicted proteins | sample Lox_Sample_23_FD_206715 | JGI IMG/M metagenome (GOLD analysis project Ga0335074, IMG submission 206715) | Soil microbial communities from Loxahatchee National Wildlife Refuge, Florida, United States - Lox_Sample_2.3 | ecosystem: Environmental > Terrestrial > Soil > Wetlands | place: USA: Florida...
CTCGCCCATGGCGCGGCGCTCTGCGGCAGAAACCCGCATCAGCCGTGACATCACGGCGAAGAGCGCGTCCGCCCCTTCAGCGCAGGCAAGCCATCCTGTTTCCCCGTTGACAATCACTTCGCGTGATCCGGCGACATTGGTCGCCACCGCCGGCAAACCACACGCGCCGGACTCCAGCAGCACCATTGGCAGCCCTTCATAGCGCGAAGCCAGGACAAAACCGTCTGCAGCCTGCATCCAATCCCGTACCGCGGTCTCGAATCCCAGTAAGCGCACGCGTCGCCGCAGACCCAGTCGCTCGATCATCTGCAATAGCTCGCCACGCTGCGGCCCGTCGCCCAGAATCACCAGTTGGGTCGATTGCGGACCCTGTTTCATCGCACACAGCAAAGTCGGATAGTCTTTCACCGGTTCCAGCCTGCCCACGGCCAGCCATAAAAACTCTTCTCTCAGCCCAAGCGCCGACCGCAATTGGGCGCGCGTTTGTTCGTCCGGCCGCCACTGCTCTACATCAATTCCATTTGGAATCGTACAAAGAGTCTTCGGGCTTACCATCCTTGCGCCCACGTGCGACTCGGCCGTCGCATGGCTCACGGCTGTTACCTGATCGGGCAGCCAGCGGCTGAGCGCGTAGCCCAGGCGGCGGCCGATCTTTCCAGTGGACGAGCTGTGCAGCGTATCGATCACCACCGGCACAGGAGCGGCCAGGCGCGACCAACGCGCCATCCACGCGGCATGCGGCAGGTGCGCATGGACGACATCCGGCTGTTCACGCCGCAGCCAGCGGTTGAGACGGATCCATCCGCGTGGATCCGCCAGCCCCTTGCGCATCTCGAGGCTGAGGAATTCGACGCCCGCGTCGCGCAGTTCGGTCACCGCCTGTGCGCCTCTGCCCGAAAGCGCCATCACACTCACGCGCCAGCCGCGCGTACGCAATCCCATGGCCAGGAGGAGCGCCTGCTTTTCGGCGCCGCCAATTCTTTCCAGGCCTGGAATCAAAACCGCGGCATGGCTCATCAAAGCCTCCCCGTAGTTCGATCAATCAGTTTTTCGTACTCTTGAAGGGCGCGCCCGAAGGCAAACTCCTGCGCAGCCCATTCGCGTTTCAGGTCAAGATCTCGCGAACGTTGCCGCCTGCACTTTTGAAGAGACGGCAAGCGGTTTTTGGGTTTTCGCGTTGCGCGAGGGCGCGAGTTCGCGAGCCATGGAACCAGCCAGACAACAAAAGGTGCCGCTATCGCAGCACGGAACAGCAAGTGAAGCATGGGCCTCTCCGGCGTACGAGACCGCTGCCGCGCTGAAGCAGCATTTTTCGTCAGCGGCTCTTCCGGTGTTGCGCGATTCCCTGCGTAATTCCCGGCCTGCTTAGTCATTGCAGTGATGCTGCAAGCGCAACGGCGTGCGCGCAGAACTCGTGGAACGTGCAGAGATCTTTTCAGGAATTCGGCTCGACGGTGAGGGGCAACGCTCTAAGAATCTATTTTCGATTAATGAAAGCCCGGCATGCCCTCTGCCATTCGTCTAAAGCCGATCCCAACCACAACGCAAGAGCGGCCCAGAACCACTGAGCCCTTTGCTGGAGTTGGAAGGAACTGCAAAGTAAGCAGACAACATTGTGAAAAGCTTGTCAAGGTGGAAATCTTACGATGAGTAAGCGCGAGACGGATTACCTTCGGACATGCTTGCCTGAATCGATGCAACCGGTGTCGGCTGATCTTCACTTTGCGCGGCGTGCGAGATTTGATCTTGCGCTGTGGCGAAAAACGCGTGAGAAAAACGTTCTCCGGAACGCAGGGTATCCAGCGCTGCCAGGAGCGCCGCGCTGAGCGCCGGCGCGCTGGCTTCGGCTGCCAGCCGCGCCCCAGGCCGTCCGCGGAGCAAATCAACAACTCCGCCGGAAGCAGGCGTGGCCACCAGAGGCAATCCCGCAGCGGCAGCTTCCAGGAGAGCATTTGGCATTCCCTCATAGCGGGACGAAAGTACGAAGAGCGTGGCACCGGCTAAGAATGCATAGGGGCGATCGAGCTGTCCGGTAAAGCGAATTGCGTGCTCCAGGCCCATTTTGCGGGATTGTTCCTTGAGCGCCGGGGCCTCGCGGCCGTCGCCGACAATCGCCAAATCGGCGTCGGGATATCTGGCTCGCACTTGAGCGAAGGCTTCGATCAGGAGATCAAAACCTTTTTCGTGCGCAAGCCTGCCCACGGCAAGAAGATGTGGTCCAGGCCCATCCCACACGCCCGGAAGATTTTTATCGGCCGCTCGAATCCCTTCTACGTCGACCGGGTTGGCCAGAACCGCGAGCTTCTCCGGCTCGATTTGCAAGGCGCGCTGCAAATCCTCCGCCATGGCGCGCGACTGACAGATCACGCGGTCGGCACGGCGATACAGCCACCTGTAGAGGAGGCGCGTATACCGCGGCACACCTCCCATTTTGAGCGCGGTCGATACCGTTCCATTCTGCCGCACCAGAATGCGCGTCCGGGCAGGGAAGAATGGCCGCAGCAGCAGGACCATGAAGCTGATCTCGGGCGCTCCTGAGAGAATGACGTTCGGCCGAATCTGCCAAACCAAGCGCATCAGGGCAAGAGACGCCGTACGGGCGCGTCTTGCTCCCAGCGCATGCACGCTGACCCAGGCCGGAAGGGAATCTCCGCCTTTCCCGCGCGCCATGACCAGCCCCAAATGAATCTCGTATTTCTCGCGCGAGAGTCCCTGCGCCACCAGTTTCATCACCTGTTCGGCGCCGCCCGCTCGCAGACGCGGGATGAGAAATAAAACTCGCGTTCGTCGCGCCACGATTCTCTCGCAGGAGAGCCATTGTGGGGCAACCGGCTTGTTTCATTTGTATCCGCTGTCACGGTGCAAAACTGTTTCGAAACGCTACAGTGACCCTTCCCGGTCTGCTGCAAATTCTGTCGAGGGATCTGTTCATCTCATGCAGGCTTCCGGGAACTCCTCTCATTGCGCTGCAACAAGGTCACGCCGCTCGCCCGCGATCGTGGTGGGTGTCACGCATCCACAAACCTGTCTTGTTCTCGGCGCCCGAATCCGCACTCTGCGAAGAGCCGGCTTCCGCGTCCTTCTGGTTTCAAGTCCGGGCGAATTGCTGGATTCAACCGCGGCGCGCGAGGGGGTCGAGCGCATCGCCGTCTCAATGCAGCGCGAAATCGCCCCAGTTTCCGACGCGATTTCTCTTTTTCGGCTTTGGCTGCTTCTCATGCGGCAGCGCCCCGACATGGTGGAGTTCAGCACGCCGAAAGCGGGTTTGCTGGGCACATTCGCTGCCATGCTATGTGGCGTAAAGCACCGCGTCTACATGCTGCGCGGGCTCAAGTGCGAAACCGCAACCGGTGTCAAGCGGCGGCTCCTGTTTGCTGCCGAGCGTCTCGCCTCAGCCTGCGCGCACGTGGTGCTGTGCAATAGCGAAAGCCTTCGCCAGCAGGCGATTGCCCTTGGCATCGCTCCCCGGCGAAAACTGCGACTGCTGGGCGAGGGAAGCAGCAACGGCGTCAATGTCAAGCATTTCTCGCCCGGTCAAAGCGACGTGCGCGAGCGGCTGGGGATTCCCGGCCATGTGAAAGTGGTGGGTTTCGTCGGCCGCCTGACCTGTGACAAAGGCCTGCCGGAACTCATTGGCGCCTTTGAAGAGGTGCTGCGCGCGGAGCCATCGGCTCATCTGCTGCTTGTCGGGTGGTTCGACGCCGCGGAAGACGCACTCGGCCAGGAACTGCGCACGCGCATTCTGCGCCATCCCAACATCGACTGCACGGGATTCGTCAGCGACACTGCGCCCTATTACCGCGCGATGGATGTGCTGGTGTTGCCTACATGGCGAGAAGGCTTTCCTAACGTCGTCCTCGAGGCCGCAGCTTCGGGCGTACCGGTCGTCACCACGGAGTGTACCGGGGCTCGGGACTCCGTCGTCTCCGAGGTCACCGGCATGCTGATCCCGCCGGGCTATCCTGAAGCCATCACCGAGGCGGTTCTGAAAATCATTGGCAACTCGGAACGAAGAATCCGCATGGGGAGGGCGGCGCGCGCCTGGATCATGGAACACTACGTTGAATCGCGGGTCCTCACTCTCACGGCCAACTATTACCGCAGTCTCCTCGCCTCGAGCTCGGTCGTTACCCATTATCCGGACGCCTAAACCGGTTTCACAGTTGGTATGGCCACTTTCCAACCGTCATCAAGGTGGCTTTTTCTTGGAGAAAAAGCCACTTAGCTTTTGCGGCTCCGGGATACGCTAACTGTGAAACCGGTGTAGCTTTGGCGGCTTCGAGTACAGTAACTGGGAAAGCGGTGTGGCACGGCCGGTCAGTCTGGTTCGCTCTCGGTTCCAAATAGATCAGGTTGTTCTACGCTGCGTTGTCCAGCATCCGGCCGCCTCCGGCTTGCGGCTCCAACAAGGCTCAGCACCTCCAACGTCTGGATCGCCTGACGCGGCACATATACCCTTTGGGTATTCGAGCGCGTGTCAGGCGGGGTCAGCAGCAAACCTGCTCCGTCGACCAGGGAACGGTCGTTGGCCGCCAATCCCTCCAAATCATCGCCGTCGTTCAACGTCAGACGCATCCATAATCCGGCTGTGCGGGGCCGCAACGCGAAGCGCCTGCGGATCAGCCGTTCCGGATTGGTCACGTCTACGCCGCCTGGCGGAAAATCCCGCACATAGCAGACCCATTTCACCTGGGCCCACGCCATGCGAACGACCTTCCCCGAGAGGTCCAGGATCTCCAGCTCTGCGCCATACTGGCCAAACTCGGCGGCCGCGTATCCAGCGATCCAATCGCGGGAGAACTTCCGCACAATGACCGGTTTGCGCGCCGAAGCCATCGCTCTGGATTGTCGCATGTCTGCGGCCGGGCGGGGTGCGCGGCTGTTGCCCATTCAGGCTCCCATCGCATGACGAATCCCGTTGCAATCTTTCGGCTTATCGAGCAAAAAAGTTGTAATTCTGGTGCAATACGCCTATTCTTCCACTGCAACTTGTGTTAATGTTCTTTTTTGCTAGGTTCCTTTAATCGCGCCCTAAGCGTAGCAGGATCAGGCACTTGGAATCTGATCGCGATGGCCGGAACCGGGATGGCGCATGCCCGACTACGTCTACCTGCTGGAAAACCGGCTCTCGGCTGACCAACGCCATGCCCTCACCCAACTGCGCAATGTCGCGCGCGATGCCGGGAACATTCTCTTCTTGACCGGAGACGCAGTTCGCGACCTGACCAGCGGCCATGCCGTCAGAGAACTTGAAGTCGCAATTCATGGAAATGCCCTTAAGCTGAAGAAACAGATCGAGAAAACTGGTGGCAAGCTTTGGGGCGAAGACGAGCCATCGCGAAGTCTCTATCTCTGTTTTCCGGGAACGGTGCGCGTCGACCTGATCAGCACCCACGGAGTGGAATATCCGAAGCCCGGCAAGCCGGTGTATCACTTCGCCTCAATCCAGGAGGATTTGCGCCGCCGCGACTTTACCGCCAATTCCATGGCCATCTCTCTGAATGAGGGATCGTATGGCCTGCTGATGGACCCACTGAACGGCGCCGCCGATGTTGAAGCCCGTATCCTGCGCCTGGTTTCGAACTACGGGTTCATTGAAAACCCCTCGCTTCTGATTCGCGTTACCCGCTATCGCGCGCGTCTTGGCTGGGAGATGGACTTGCGCACCCAGGGGCGCTATGACAATGCAAAGGCCGAGGCAGCCATCGAGGCCCTATCCTCCCACGCCCGAAGCGAGGAACTTGAACAGATTGGTCATGAAGAAGATGGGCTGAAGGTCTTGAGGGCTCTCGAAGCCGAGGGTTGGATGAAGGCCCTTTTCCCGGCATGGACCGCCGCCAAAGCCGACGAGGCGAAGCTGATCGCACTCCACGAGCTTGCCGTCGCGCTGCTCCTCCAGGGGGTTCATCCCGACATTTCGGCTGCCCAGATGGAGCTACTTACCGCCAAGCTGGCGCCCAAGGATCTATCCGCGCTCAAACGCTCCCTCTTGCGGCCCGGTTTCGTCAACGAATGGAACAACCTCGACTCCATCGCCAGCGCATTCTCGAAGGCACTTCTTGCCAAACAGAACGCCAAGCCCTCGGCAAGCTATAAGCTTTTCCTGAGCTACGATCCAGAAGCAATACTCTGGCTTGGCTTTACGAGCAAGAACAAAGAGGTCCAGGAACGTTACGAAAAATTCCTGCGCATCTGGCCCGAGGCCCGTCAACGCATCCCGCACACCCTGATGCAGGAGATGCGGATCACGCCGGAGCTGCCCAAGTATGCCGACATTGTCCAGGCGATTTTTCTCGAGCTGATTGATGGCAAGTTGACCACGCCGGAGGAGATGCGCGCCTGGCTCGAACCTCATTCGCCTCCTGCGCCGCCGCCGCCGGTCACATTAAAACGAGTTCGCGCCCGCCGCAGCGCCGAGGCCAAGCTGAAGGATCGCGCTCTCGAAGAAGAAGAGGAAGAGCTGGAAGAAGGCCTCGCCGGCGACGAGGATCTGGAAGCCGTTTCCGGTGACGATGAGGAACTCGACCTCTCGGTACTGCCCAAAGACGCACTGGCCGATGAAGAGTCTGACGAAGAGGAGTCTGAAGAAGAGGCAGAGATCGAAGAGGAGGAAAGCGCCAAACCTAAAGGCAAGAAACAAACAGCCGTCAAGATGGAGAAAGCGGCGGCGGCGAAGGCGGCCAAGCCGGTACCCGATAAACCAGTATCCGTTAGACCAGTGTCCGTTCGCGAACCGGTTCAGCCTTCAGCCAAGCCTGCGCCTGGGGCAAAATCAGTTTCCCCTTCCACCAAGCCCAGTCCTGAGGCAGCTCACGCAAAATCTGTCGCGGCAACGGTTCCGGCAACGAAAGCTACCAAGGGCAAAACGATGGCGGCGCCTGCCAAAACGGCGTCAAAAGTGCAGGCCAAATCCGGAGTGCAGGCCAAAGCTGGCATCAAGCCGGCCGCAAAAGCGGCGCTCAAACCTGCGGCGCGAAAGGCCCCTAAGCCCGCGCCGGCAAAATCGCCGAAGGCAAGGCTATCCGGTGCAGCGAAAGGCAAGGCCAGCAAGCGCCCACCTGCGAAATCTTCGCGGCCGGCCGCGAAAAAGGCCGCCAAATTCGCCAAAAAACGCTAGGGCCTGTTTTTCTCATTTCGTCGTCGCTCGTCGCTAGCAGACACCCGGTATGCGTCACTCCTCGCTCTTAGAACTGAGAAACACTGACTCCCGTCGCTGCCGCCCCAGTCGTGTTAACAGGCCCTAGTTCAGCTCAAGAGATTTCTCGCCGAACGCCGCCCGCGCCCAGGCGCCACCGGCTGAATCTTCCTGGCTGATCACGGACAAACGGAAATCTGAAGACCGGCCTGCTTACCGCGGCCTGCGGGCAACTGGCGCCAAGTGCAGGCGTCTAATTCTTCAGCGCCGTTTGTGCCCGGCCCTTCGTGAACCATGAAGCTCCCCCACCTGGAACGCCGTCCCGAGCTAGACGCTCTGCGCGGGCTCTTTCTCGTGTGGATGACCTTGACGCATCTGCCCACGCGTTTCAGCGACTTCGTCAATTCGCCCATCGGCTTCGTCTCTTCTGCCGAAGGCTTTGTCTTCGTCTCAGCGCTGCTGGTTGGCCGGCTCTACATTCGTGAACTGCTGGTTGACGCTCCCGGGGTCCGCGTCCGGCTCTGGAAGCGATCCCTGAAGATTTACGGATACCACTTATTAATGCTAGCCTTCGCCTTCACGATCGCCGCCGCTTTTGCGGTTCACACGCATAAGGCCGCCATCAGCAATCTGCTCGACTTTTATCTCGCTCATCCTTTTGTTGCCATCATTGGCTCTGTTCTTCTGCTTTACTGTCCGCCGCTGCTCGACATCCTTCCCATGTACGTGACCTTTCTTTTCTTCACGCCGCTCCTGCTGTCTGCGGCGGTGCGCTTCGGCTGGAAGAAGATTCTCTTTCTCAGCGGGCTGGTCTGGTTGCTCGCCCAGTTTGGTCTGCGCGATCTCGTCCACAACTGGATCGTGCATCTGACGCATCTTCAGATACCCCTGCAGGAAACCGGCGCCTTCAATCTTTTCGCCTGGCAGGCCATCTGGACGGTCGGTCTTTGGGTGGGCGCGCGCTCGGCGACCGAGGAAGAAGTCTTCAGAAAGGTTCCCGGCTGGGTAGCGGCGCTTTCCTGCGCCGCCTGTCTGTTCTTTATCGGTGTGCGCTGGGGCTGGCTTGGGCCTCATCTCACCGAGCAGGCACTGGGCATTCAGCTCAACAAGTGGCAAATTGGCCCGCTGCGGGTGATGAATCTGGTCACGTTTTCCATCGTGTTCTACTGGCTGCGAAAATATCTGTTGCGCGCGGTGGCCATCGAACCGTTTGTGACCCTCGGCAAAGCCTCGCTGCAGGTTTTCTGCACGCACCTGGCTTTCGTCTTTGTGGGCCTCATGCTGCTTGTCCGCGACGTTGGCGACGACGTTGACGCTCCCCTCGAGCAATTGCATGGCATCCCCGCCATCCTGTTACTCCTCATCACCTTTACCGCGCTCATCCTCGTTGCCGTTCGCGAAGTGCGCGGCCGACGCGCGCGCCGCGACAGCTCTCCCCAACCGGCTCAAGGCCGGCCTGCAGCGCAACTTGATGACAGCGACGGCGGATCATCCGAGCATGGCCCAGAAGACTCCTGCCGCCTGAACGCGGCTGCCGTCGCGGATGCGTCGAGCCAGCCGGCCGCTTGATTATCCAGACCCGTTTGCGGGGGCGGCTGCGCGCCGCCGCGTGTTTGTATGTTCTGCGGCATCCACCTTCCCATGTTCCCTGAATTCATCAAACGTTTGCATTCCCTTTGCCTGAGTGCATTACTCTGTTGGTGGTTCCCGGCGGCATTCACGCTCCTGAAATACAACCGTCCCGGGAAGAGGATTGATCGTTTGAGCCAACCCGTTTTCGTTTTGGAAGATGACGCCGATATCGCAAGACTGGTGCAGCATCACCTTGAAGCGGCAGGTTTTGAAGCACGCCTCTACACCACCCCTGCTAATCTCATTCCCGACGCGGAACGCAAACCTCCTGCTCTGTTTCTTCTCGACATTATGGTTCCCGGGGGCGACGGTCTCGACGTTTGCCGCCGCTTGCGCAATCACGCCGGCCTGTCCACCGTACCCATCATCTTTCTTACAGCGCGCGCCGGCGAAAATGACCGGGTCCTCGGCCTGGAGCTTGGCGCCGACGACTATATCACCAAGCCATTTTCGACGCGTGAGCTGGTAGCCCGTGTGAAGGCAGTTTTGCGGCGCTTCGAACGGCCCACATCGCCCTCGGTCATCAGTTTTGAAGAGATCATTATTGACGCCGGGGCCATGCAGCTCAAGGTTCGCGGCGAGCTGACGACGACGACCGCGACCGAATTCCGGCTGCTTGACTACCTGGCGCGTCACCCCGGCCGTGTCTTCAGCCGCGACCATCTGCTCGATGCGGTTTGGGGCGACGCCCGATTTGTCACACCAAGATCCGTGGACGTGTATGTCCGCCGCATTCGTGAGAAAATCGAGATCGACCCGGAGAATCCGCGCTATCTGAAGACGGTGCGCGGCGCCGGTTATCGTTTCGAACTACCCAAAGGCGACTGAGAACCAGCTCTAAGCCTTCAGCTTTCAGCCGTCAGCTTTCGGCCTGCTGGTAAGAGGCCGCTTCTGTTGGCTCTTCCGCAATAAAGCTGAAAGCTGATAGCTGACTGCTGAAAGCTGCTTTTCATGACTCCCAAAGTCTTCACCAAGCTGCTCGTGCTTTTCATTCTTCTGCTGGTCTTCCACACGCTGGTGATGGAATTCGCATTCCATCGCTTCGTGGAGCACACGGCAGACGGCATGCTGCGGTTGCTGGGCCGCGAAGCCCTATGGTCCGGGGCCATAGCCCTGATTGTTGCCCTGCCCATTGTTGTCTGGATCGCTTTGCGCATCTCCGGCCGAATGCAGCGTATCGTGGCCTTCGCCCGCCGCATCGCCGGCGGGGATCTCAGCGCGCGTCTCCCGGTCAGCAGCGACGATGAAATCTCGGCGATGGAAGAAGCGCTGAACCAGACCGCTGAACGCCTGGACAAGGACTTCGCGGAACTGGAAAGCAGCCGCCACGAGTTGGCCGCCATGCTCGACTCCATGCAGGAAGCGGTCGTGGCCATCACCGCAGCGGGTTACATTCGCTGGTCCAATGCCGTCATGGAGCGAATTGCGGGTTCGCAATTACTGCCCGGCCGTCCGTTGGTCCACGCCATCCGCGATCCCGAGCTTCTGGCCTGCGTCCGTGGCGCGATCGAACGCCGCGAACTCTGTATTGGCCGCGCCAGCCTACTGGCACCAGGCCGCGTCTTCGAGATCAATGCCGCGCCGTTGCCCTCAGGTGGCGCGCTTGTCGTTCTTCACGATGTAACCAGTATCGAAACCGCGCACAAGTCGCGGCGCGAATTTGTGGCCAATGTCAGCCACGAACTCCGCACTCCGCTCACTTCCATCCAGGGCTATGTTGAAACGCTGATCGAAGACCCGCATCCCAGCCCTGAAACCACGCGCGAGTTCCTCGCGGTCATCCTTAAAAATGCCACCCGCATGAATCGCCTGACTGAAGACCTGCTGGCCCTGGCCAGTGTGGAAAGCCCCGACTATAAGCTGTCGCTTGAGCCGGTGCGCGCCAGCGTTCTGCTGCAGGATGCGCTCGATTCCATCGGAGGCATGGTGGTTGACTCAGGCGTGAAGCTGCAGTCCGCCGGAGCGCCTGACACGCTGGTGATGGCCGACGCCGACGCCATGCATCAGGTCTTCGGCAATCTTCTTGAGAACTCGCTCAAATATGCGAAATCGGGCAAACGCATTCGCGCCGGCGCGCGGCAACTCGCATCTGAAGTTCAGTTCACCATTCAGGACTTCGGTCCGGGCATTGCCTGTGAGCACCTCGAACGCATCTTCGAGCGCTTTTATCGCGTCGACAAGGCGCGTTCGCGTGAATCCGGCGGCACAGGCCTCGGCCTGGCCATCGTCAAGCACATTGTGCAGGCTCACGGCGGCCGGATCTGGTGCGAGAGCGAATTGGGCGACGGCGCCAGCTTCCATTTCACGCTGCCCATGGCGCCTATACCGCAGACCGCTCCGCAACCCGCACCCGCGCAGACGGCCCCCAGCGGAACAACTGTCGAGACCGCCGGCGCCGTCACGCCAAGCTGATGCGCGGCGCAGTGGACCGCCTGGCGCTTATCCGATCGGCCAGCAGCTATCTCGTCTCTGGTTCCACTTTCCCTATCTTTTCACCTCTCCGTAACATTCCGCCCTGAGAATGGAGTGCGGCAGAAAATTCGGAAGGAGTTGATTGTGAGAAAATCGTTGTTTTTCATTGCGCTGTTTGTCTTTGCGCTCAGCGTTGCTCCTGCTCAGAAGATCACCGCCGCAGGCGCCACTTTTCCATACCCGATCTATTCCAAGTGGTTCGGCGAGTACAGCGCCGCGCATCCCGGCGTGGAGATCAACTATCAATCGATCGGGTCCGGCGGCGGCATTCAACAGGTGACCAACGGGATCGTCGACTTCGGCGCATCCGACATGCCCATGACCGATCAGGCCCTGGCTGCAGCGAAAGTCAAGGTGGAGCACATCCCCACGGTCCTCGGCGCCGTCGTCCCGGCCTACAACGTTCCCGGCGTCAGCGACCTTCGCCTCAGCCCCGACGTTCTGGCCGATATTTATCTCGCCAAGATCACCAATTGGAGTGATCCTCGCATCGCCAAAGATAATCCGGGAGCCCGGTTTCCGAACCTGAAAATCACGGTCGTGCATCGCTCCGATGGCAGCGGCACAACCTTTATCTTCACCTCATATCTGAGCAAGGTGAGTCCGGAATGGAAGAACGGTCCGGGTGCGGGCAGCGCCATCAACTGGCCGACCGGCGTGGGCGGCAAGGGTAACGAGAATGTTACCAGCCTTGTCAGGCAGCTCTCCGGCTCGATCGGTTACATTGAGCTGTTTTACGCGCTGCAGAACCACGTACCGTTTGCCACACTGAAGAACGCGGCGGGCAACTGGGTGAAGGCTTCGCTTCAGGGCGTGACTGCGGCCGCCGCCAGCATCAAGAACATGCCTGCCGATTACCGCGTCGACATCACCAATGCGCCCGGCGCCGATGCCTATCCGATCTCCAGTTTCACTTATCTGCTGATTCCCACGCATCCCACGGACATGGCAAAGGAAAAGGTGATCAAGGACCTGCTCAGCTGGTGCATTAAATCGGGCGAAAGCGAAGTGGAGGCTCTCTCCTACGCGCCGCTGCCGCAAAACGTCGCGGAAAGCGTGCTCCAGACCATCTATCGCTTGCCGTAATCAGTTTCTCAATCCGCAAATTCGGGGTCCGGTTTCCTGCCGGACCTCGTTCCACTGACGCGCCTAATTCACGTTGTCCTTTCTCCACCCGCTTCGCGCTTTTTCCCGCTGTTTGCCCGGACCGCTGAAACATGCCCCCGCATTTGTTACACTCACGGTGGTCCCGGCATGAGCACAGCTTCGATCCCCAGACAGGCCACAACCAATTCCACCCCGCAGATCGCCACGATCAACGATCTCTTCCTGCGAGTGGCTTCGGCAGGCAATCCTCGCGCCGTACTGTGGCAGGACGAATTTGGAAACTGGCTGCCTATCTCTTCCGACCAGATCTATCAGCGCGTTCGCGCGCTTGGCTCTGCGTTTCTCAACATGGGCGCAGGCAAAGGCGACCGGATCGCCCTCATCAGTGAAAACCGCTGGGAGTGGGCGGTCACTGACTTTGCCGTTCTTGCGATCGGCGCCGCTGATGTTCCGATTTACCCCACGCTGACCGGCGAGCAGATCGCGGAGCTGCTGCGCGATGCCGGGTGCCGCATCGCAGTTGTCTCGACGCGCCAGCAATTCGACAAGCTGCATTCGGTGCGTTCGCAGACGAATCTTGAATACATCATCATGATGGACGCGCCTGCTCCTCCC
>Ga0335074_10010504_pt1 | contig 12960 bp, 12 predicted proteins | sample Lox_Sample_23_FD_206715 | JGI IMG/M metagenome (GOLD analysis project Ga0335074, IMG submission 206715) | Soil microbial communities from Loxahatchee National Wildlife Refuge, Florida, United States - Lox_Sample_2.3 | ecosystem: Environmental > Terrestrial > Soil > Wetlands | place: USA...
TTGCAGGCCCGGCGGTGGGGTCTGTCGCACTGCATCTTCTGCTGGTCGCGTCGGTGATTCTCTACGGGTTTGCCCTCGGGCTGTTCCGTCACAACATCTGGGGCAATCCCGGTGCGGGCGGCTCGATACAGGTGAAACTGACTACCGCGCTGCCCCTGCCTGCCAACGAGATCAACAACAATGTGCTCGCCACCGAGACGCCCAGCGAGGCCCCGGCCCCGCTCAGCCCAAAGGAACTGCAGCGAGAGGATCTGACGGCGATTCCGATTCCCGGCAGGCACGCCAAACCCGCCAGGCAGAATGTGGCTAAGACGCAGCCGTACCAGCCAAAGCCCCAGCCAGACACGGCGCCTTCCGGCGAGCAGGCGGGATCGCGCATGCCGCAGCAGATGCAGCCCGGTCCGTCGGGACCGACCACCGTGGGCGACAACAGCTTCGCCAGCATGTATCCGTGGTATGTAGACCAGATCAACCGAATCATGTCGCAAAACTGGAACAAGCAGCAGGTGGATCAACGCACGCCCAAAGGCTCGCGCGTCTATCTCACCTTCACCATCCACCGCGACGGTACTTTAAGCGGATTGCAGCTCGCCCGCTCGAGCGGAAGCCCCACGCTGGACAACTCGTGCGAACTGGCAGCGCAGCGCGTCGATACATTCGGCAACCTGCCGTCAACTTATAATCAAAGTACGTTGAAGGTCTCGTACTATTGCGAGTATTGAGAAGCATCTCTCGGCTCTTAGCCGTCTTTGTGCCAGGTTTTGACTCGGGTTTGACGGGCCGGCAACGCGAAGATCGACCGATCGGAAAAATCCCATTGCCCGCTGTCGTACGCGCGAATGCAAGCAAAGCTGATAGCTGAAAGCTCAAAACCAGGCGAGCGCATCGGTGCCCGCCGCTCTACAGGAAGGATTGCACATCGCATGAAGGCAACGTTGCGGGTTTTGCCCGTGTTTCTGCTTTCTCTGGTGTATTTTTTCGCACCGCAAATTTCCGCACAGGATTGGCTGTACACCGGTACAAAGCTGGGCACTGGACAACGCATTCGCCTGGCCGCAGCGGATTTCAAGCCCGTGGGCAACGATCCGCAGGTTACGCCATTCAAAACGGTCTTCGACTCCACACTCTACAACGATCTTCAGAACGCGGGCATTTTCGACATGGTGTCGAAGAGCCTGGCGCCGCAGGCGACCCCGGGCTCGCCGCAGGAGATCGTGCTGAGCCAGTGGTCGGCAGAGCCGGCCAATGCGTCCATGGTGGCGTTTGGCGCATTTTCCGTCGACAACGGCCGTATTGTCGTTTACGGCTGGCTCGACGATGCGACCAATGCGGCAAATCCGCAGGTGCTGGCCGAGCAGTATAACGAGCAGGCCAGCGAAGACATGGCGCGCACCATCGCGCACCGCTTCGCCGACGCGATTATTTCGCGCCTCGGCGGAGGCATCAACGGCATCGCCGAAACCAAGATCTACTTTGTCAGTAACCGGACAGGAGCCAAAGAGATCTGGGTGATGGACTACGACGGGGCTAACCAGCACGCAATTACACACTTGGGCAACATTTCCAAGGCTCCGCGCATCTCACCCGATAACTCTCGAGTTGCATTTTCATCGCTGGGACGCGAGGGTTGGGCTATTCGCATGTTTTCTCTCGATTTAAACCGGATGGTGAGTTTTCCGACGGGCGCGGTGGGCGCAAACAACATCACGCCGGCATGGTCGGGGGATGGCTTGCAGCTCGCGTTTTCCTCGGCGCGCTCCGGGCATCCCGATATCTGGGTCGCCGATGCCAGCGGCTCCAGCGCCCATAGCATCACCTCTTTCGGCTCCGATGAGGGGCCGTGCTGGAATCCGCGCACCGACGATCAGATTGCGTTCGTCAGCGGCAGGACGGGCGAACCGCAAATCTACATCATGGACAAGGACGGCTCCAATGTGCAGCGCATGACCGACGGTGGTTATGCCACCGATCCGTCGTGGGCGCCGAATGGCGGATTGCTGGCCTTCACCTGGGACCGTAAATACGGCCCCGGCGCACCCGGCAACTATGACATTTACGTGATGGACATCGCCAGCAAGAACTGGCTGCAGGCCACCCATGAAGCCGGCATCAACGAGCATCCATCGTGGTCGCCCGATACGCGCCACATCGTCTTTCAGCGGCAGATCGGGCACCGCACCCAGATTTGGACGATGCTGGCCAACGGCACCGAGCAGCACCAGCTCACCTATTCCGGTGACAACACGGAGCCCGACTGGAGCTGGAAGTGAAGCTTGTGCGGACGCTTCGCGCAGATCGCGCGTTCCCGCATAGTAACCGGTATCTCAAGCACAATCGACTATCATTTCAGATGTGCTGGGAATTGGATTTTGGCACGCGGGTGCTCAAGTAAAACTCCGCGCAGCCGAGTGGATTGATTTGAATTTTTTTGAGAAGGAGTACTACTTTGACAGTGCAGAAAAATCGGTTATTCACCTGTTCCCTTTTTTTGCTTGCCCTGGTCGCTGTTGCAGGTTGCCACAAGAAGCAGCAGCCGCTGAACTCCTCGGCAGAAGCTCCCCCAACCAGTGCACCTGCACCCACGGCGGAGTTGACGGCGACACCCAACGTAATCTCGGCCGGCGACCAGGTGCAGCTGAGCTGGCGCACCACCAACGCTAACTCCATTTCCATCGACGGCATCGGCGATGTTCCTTCGGTGGGCGTCAAGACGGTCACGCCGACCGAGTCGACCACGTATCACCTGGTGGCGCGTGGCGACGGAGGCAGTGCCGACGCTTCGGCGCATGTAAGCGTGAACGCGCCGATCGGGGTGAGCGTGCCGAGCACGGGCATGAGCGAAGAGCAGGATTTCAACGCCCATGTGCAGCCGATCTTCTTTGATTACGACACATACGATATCCGGCAGGACGCGCAGGCGACCCTTTCAAAAGACGCCGACTGGCTTATCGCGCATCCAAACGTGAAGGTTGTGATCGGCGGCTACTGCGACGAGCGCGGCTCAGACGAATACAACCTGGTGCTGGGCCAGAACCGCGCGCAGGCGGCCAAGACGGCGCTGGTGACGGCGGGCGTGGCAGCCAATCGCATGCGGGTCATCAGTTACGGAAAGGAAAAACCGTTCTGCACCGAGTCGACCGAGGAGTGCTGGCAGTTGAACCGCCGGGATGGATTTGCGATCGACCGGTAAAGCAGCCTGTAGCCGGCAGTTTTGTTGCACATGGCCGGCACCTGGCGGCTTCTGGATTTCGCTGCCGGCCACCGGCTGCAAGCGACAGGCTCGTACGATGCTCGTCAAAATTTTGCCTCGAAACGGCAGCCCCGCTTTCTCACCGGGCTGCCGTATCTTGTATGTAGGAAGGTTGATTTATGCAAAGATCAGGCAGGGCTCGCAATCGTTTGCTCGCTGCGGCGGTGTTGCTGCTTCTTTTTGTGCCGGCCGCAGTTCCCGCGCACGCCGTTTCAAAAGAGATGGTTCAACTGCAAACGCAGGTCCAGCAGTTGCTGGATATGGTGCAGCGTCTGCAATCGACCCTGGATTCGCACTTTGGAGTAATGCAGAACCTGGCCCAGCAGACGGCCGACGAAGCCAAGCAGATGACGCAGACGGTGAATGCGTTGCAGCAGAAGCTGAGTGGGGAAAGCGATGCAGTCAACGGCAAGCAGGACGCTCTCTCCGGGCAGATGCAGTCGTTGAATGACTCCGTAGATGAGCTCAAGGCGCGCATCGCCAAGCTCGACAAGTCAGTGCAGGATTTGCAGTCGCAATTGCAGGCGATGCAGACGGCGCAGCAGGCGCAGACAGCGCCGGGTGGAGCACAACCCGGAACGGCACCGCCGGGCGGAACGCAGCCGGGCGCACCGCCATCCCCCGGCAGCCCCGATCAGACGCCGGGGGCGCCGCAAAACATTCCTGCGGGCGCGAATGCACCGGGCCCGAGCCCGGCTTTGCAGGCGCCGCCCTTGCAGGAGACCTACCAGGCGGGTGAGCGCGATTTTGATGCCGGCAGGTTCAAGGTTGCGCAGGGCGAGTTCGAATCGATCGTGCACTACTACCCGCTCGACGACCTGGCCGGCAGCGCGGAGTTTTACCTGGGCGAGATCGCCTACCAGCAAAAGGACTACGCAAACGCGATCAATTACTACAATGAGGTGCTCGAGGGATTCAGCGGCAACCGCAATGCGCCTGCAGCCGAACTACACAAGGGCTATAGCCTGCTGGCCACCGACAAGCGCCAGGAAGGAATCGATGAGCTGCGTGAGTTGATCCGCCGGTATCCGCAGAGGCCTGAGGCGCGCCAGGCGCGCAGCAAGCTGTATGGCATGGGCGTGCGGCCGACCGCGGGGCACTGAAGAAATGCCGAATTCAGCTCTCAGATTTTCGCCCGCTCAAAGAAAAGCCACGCGAATCATGCGGGACTTTTCTTTCCAGGCAGTCGAACGAGAGATTAACTCTGGGTTGGGGCAGCATCGGCCGGCGTGTTGTTGGTCTCCGTTCCGACCGCGGCTCCATTCTTGGTGATGCTTTTGTAATGGCGCACGTCGGCCCCCTGCACCCAGAAGACGACATCCTCGGCAATGTTGGTGGCGTGATCGCCCACGCGCTCGAGGCTGCGGCAGATCATTAGCGCATTCAACGCCTGTGGCGCAATGTGGCTCTGCTCCTCCATCACCTTGGTGAGCGCCTTGAAAGCCGTGCGGTTCATCTGATCCACGGCGTCATCCATGGTTAGCACCCCGCGAGCCAGCTCAGCATCGCCTTCAATGAAGGCCTGCAGGCTCTTGCGCACCATGTCGGCAGCCATCGATGCGAGCCGCGGAATGTCGACCGGAAGGTCGACGGCAGCCATCTGCTCCATGATGCGTACCCTGTCGCTGATGCTCTTCGCGGCATCGCCCACGCGTTCGAGGTCGGCATTGATCTTGATGACGCTCAGGATGAAGCGGAGATCGATCGCCATGGGCTGCTCCATGGCCAGCAGGTCGAGCGCTGCCTGGTCGATGTCACGCTCCATGCGATTGATGGCGATTTCGCTGCGGTTGACCAGGTCGCAGATGGAAAGGTCGCGAACCCGGTACGCCTCGATGGCCCGCTGGATCGCCTGCTCGGCCAGACCGGCCATTACCAGGAGATTCTCCTTCAGGTCTTCGAGGCTCTGTTGAAAGCGAATGCGTGTCATCCGAACCTGCCCGTGATGTAATCTTCCGTGCGCTTGTCAGAAGGATTGGTAAAGATTTTGTGGGTCGAGTCAAACTCGACCATGCGGCCGTTGAGAAAGAACCCGGTCTTCTCGGCAACGCGGGCCGCCTGCTGCATATTATGCGTCACAATTACGATGGTGTACTGCGACTTCAGCTGAAAGATCAGGTCTTCGATCTTCGAGGTGGACACAGGATCAAGGGCGGACGCCGGCTCGTCCATCAGCAGAACCTCCGGGTCAACCGCCAGCGCTCGGGCAATGCACAGGCGCTGCTGCTGGCCGCCGGAAAGGCTGGCGCCGGATTTCTTCTTCAGGTCGTCCTTCACCTCGTCCCAGAGCGCTGAGTTCTTGAGCGATTTCTCCACCACCTCGTCGAGAGACTTGCGATTGGAGTAGCCGTTGAGCTTGAGGCCGGCGGCCACATTGTCGTAGACGGACATGGTGGGAAAAGGATTGGGGCGCTGGAACACCATGCCCACGCGGCGGCGAACTTCAACCGGCGTGGCGCCCTGGTAGATATCCAGGTCACCCATGCGAACCGTGCCGGTGACGCGCGCCACAGGATTAGTCTCGTGCATACGGTTGAGGCAGCGCACAAATGTGCTTTTGCCGCAGCCCGACGGGCCAATCAGCGCGGTGGCGTGGTTGGCCGGAATGTTCAGCGTGATGTCTTGCAGCGTGTGGTTGGTACCGTACCACGCATTCAGATTTGCTACCTCGATGCCGACACCCACTTAGCTTGCCCCTTTCAAAACGCCGCGGCCGGTGACATAACGTACGAGCGAAACAGCCAGCACGATAAGCACAATCAAAACCAGAGATGCCGCCCACGCCAGCCGGTGCCAGTCGTCGTAGGGCGAGAGCGCGTAAACGTAGATTTGCAGGGGAAGCGCAGCGATGGGCTGGTTAAGGTTGGTGCTCCAAAAATCATTGCCCAGCGCCGTGAATAACAGCGGCGCAGTTTCTCCCGCGACCCGCGCGAACGCCAGCATGCAGCCGGTGATGATGCCGGGCGAGGCAGTGCGCACAGTAATAGAAAGCACCGAACGCCAGTTGGGAACACCGAGGCCAAGCGCCGCTTCGCGCACCGAGTGAGGCACCATCAGAAGCATCTCTTCGGTGGTCCGGCAAATGGTGGGAATCATCATGATGCCCAGAGCGACTCCGCCAGACAACGCGGAGAAGTGCTTTTCCGGCACAACAATCAGCGCGTACGCGGCCAGCCCCATCACGATCGACGGGACACCGTTCAACACGTCGGCGGTAAACCGGATGGCGTTCGACAGTTTGGTTCCCCGGCCAAACTCTGCGAGATAAACGCCGCCGCCAATGCCGATGGGAACGCCGAGAACGCTGGCGATAACCAGGAGCACGACCGAGCCCACAACAGCGTTGGCCATGCCGCCGCCCGACTCACCCACCGGCTTGGGAATCTGGGTGAAGAAGGCAAGGTTGAGAGAACGCGCGCCTTTGAGCAGAAGATAGACGAAGATGGCCACCAGCGGCAGAATGACCAGAATCGTGGAGAACACCGCCAGAAATGTGGCGATGTGATCTCCGATGGTGCGAAGACGCGTGCGCATTGGGAATTGCTGCTGCATGGTGTCAGCGCTCAACGATGAGATCACAGCTTGCAGCCGGTAGCTGGTAGATATCAGCTCTCAACTTGGTTGTGCCGGCTTCGGGCCAGTGATCCTTTTCGTTCATCCTTAGTCCCTCTTTCCTGATGCCCATGTTCCCTTGATCCCTGTACTTAACGTACTTGCGCCGGACCTCCGCGGGTCACGGCCCAGACGAGCAGCCGGGCAGTGGCGTTCACGATAATCGTAACGATAAACAGCGCCAGGCCGATCTCGATCAGCGCGCTCAGGTGCATGTCAGAAACGGCCTCGGTAAATTCGCTGGCGATCACAGATGCCATCGTGCTCCCTGTGGACAGCAAAGATCGGCTGATCTGCGGTGTGCTGCCGATGATCATCGTGACGGCCATGGTTTCCCCCAGCGCTCGGCCGAGGCCGAGGATGACCGCGCCCACAATGCCAATGCGGGCGTTACGCAAAACACCCATGCGAATCATCTCCCAGCGGGTGGCCCCCAGGGCCAGAACCGCCTCACGCTGCGAGTGCGGAACGGCGCTCATCACTTCGCGCGTGAGCGACGAGATGATGGGCAGGATCATGATGGCGAGAATGACAGCCGACGCAAAATAGCCCAGCCCGGTGGGATTCGTGTCGTCGAAGAGGCCCGTCCAGCCAAGGCCCTTGATCAGGACCGGATTCACATAATCGCGGAGCAACGGCACCAGAACGAAGACCGCCCACAGTCCGTAAATGATGCTGGGAATGGCAGCCAGCAATTCCGTTAGAAAAGCCAGCGGGCCACGTAGGAACTTTGGACACATCTCGGTGAGGAAAATGGCAACGCCGATGGATAGCGGAACGGCCAGCAGCAACGAGAGGAACGAGGTGACCAGGGTGCCGTAGACGAAAGGCAATGCGCTGAAATAGCCGTTAACCGGATCCCAATAGGAAGGAAGCCCGGTTGTGGAGTCGAAGTAGGTCTTCCAGAAGAACTTAAGGCCGAAAGCGTGCAGCGTGAGTTCGGAGCGTTGCACCAGTTCAAAGAGAACGAGCGCGACAATCGCGAAGATGCTGAGCGCGCAGAGCGCCATGAGAACTTTGAATACGCCGTCGGTCACCGCCGAGTTGCCGCGCGCGAGCAGATAGCGGCGAATGGCCGAGTGCTCAACAGCAGCGGGAACCGCCACTGCGGATTCTGGAGTTGCAGCAGGCTCCGGCGAAGGCTTTACATGGGCGATGCGAATCTCTGGCACAGAGGCGTCCACAAAGGTCAGGCTACCGAGGGATTATGAACGAGAGGTTACAAGTATGCAAAATCAAGCGCATACGGGTGGAAATCTGAACGCCCCAGGCCGGGCCGGGAAGCGGGATTCCGGCGTTTTGGGCCGCGCAAGGCCGAAGCAGGTACACATTCTGACCCCACCGCCGTGCCGGAGACGCCAAAAAGCGGCCTATCTCCTATAGGAAAATCGATTCAGTGGAACGGAAACGGTGTATCCTCGGGGTCAGGAGAAATGTTGGAACTGCCAGATGATTAAGGGGAAAGAGACAGCGCCGCCGGGCCATGTGAATCTGCGCATGCTCGCCGACCACCTTGGGTTGTCGCAGACGACGGTCTCCCTCGTTCTGAATAACTCACCCTCCGCCCGGTCGATCCCGCAGGAGACCCGCAACCGCGTGGTGGAAGCGGCGAATCGGCTGAACTACCGCCCGAATTATTTCGCCCGGTCGCTCAGGCAAAGCCGCTCCATGAGCGTGGGAGTGCTGGCGCCGGACCTGAGCGAAGGCTATTTCACCCGCGTGATGAGCGGTGTGGTGGAAGAGCTGACCGCAGCGCATTATTTTTACTTCACCGCGTGCCACGACTGGAACAAGGACCTCATCGAGAAATATCCGCGCATGCTGGTGGAGCGCGCCGTCGATGGTTTTCTCCTGCTGAATACGGCCGTGGAGCAGCTGGCGGTTCCGGTGCCGGCAGTCGCTATCTCGGCACACGTGGCCGCAGACAACGTCACCAATATCGTGCTGGATCATCATTTGGCTGTGCAGCAGGCGCTCGCGCATTTGCACGCTCTCGGCCATCGCAGGATCGCGTTCATGCGCGGCCCGCGCGTCATTCCGGATTCCGATTTCCGCTGGGAGTCGATCCAGGAGGTCGCGCGTGAAATGGCTCTCAAAATCGATCCGGCGCTGGTGATCCGCATCGATAGTGCGGCCTGGTCGATGAAAACCGGCCAGCACCCCATGGCGCCGGAGATCGGCTACAAGCCGATGCAATCGCTGCTCGAGCGCACCCGTGACTTCACCGCGGTTTTCTGCTTCAACGACATTGCCGCCATCGGCACCATTCGCGCGTTGAAGGATGCGGGGCTGAGTGTGCCGGGCGATGTTTCCGTCGTCGGGTTCGACGACATTCTCTCCGCGGCGTATGCGATGCCGTCGCTGACCACCGTTCGCCAGCCGCTGATGGCGATGGGCCGCCGCGGGGCGCAGGTGCTGCTGGAGCGAATCGCCAACCGGGAGAAGCAATTCCCCGCAGACATCGTAATGGAACCTGAGCTCGTGGTGCGCGAATCGACCGGACCAGCAAAATCAGGGACCTGGGGACCGAAGGAACAGGGAACCGAGGGGATCGAGAACTGACTGACCAGGAAAGTACGAGTCACCAGCTACCGGCTACAAACTGGCAACTGATCACTGTTCACCGCTGTCACGAGCACGCGGCTTCGAGCCACCGGCTGACGTAGACCTGGGCGTGGGCTTCGCCACAATAGTGGCGCGCGCCCCGCGCGTCAGCGGCTTCCCGGGTCCACTTGTGTATCGTGAGCTGTTCGCTGTTGCAATTAATCACGATCCAGCGCATGGGATTGTCGCTTTCCTCCCCGCAGATTTCACATCGATAAATAGTGCCAATCATGGCGCGACCTCAACGATAGAGACTTGGGACGTAGGGACTTAGAGTATCAAATTAGCGGCGGATCATGAACTGATCACTGTTCACTGATTACTGTCTTTACTCCAGCATTTGCAGGTCGAGAGGCTCGACCAGCATGCAATCCATCTTGCCCACCGGAGCGAGCGCGCGCTGGAGCGCCGAGGTTTTGCACGGCTCAACGGTCACCACGAACGGCAGCGCGTCAGCGGGATAACCCGGTTTCTGCAGGATGGCGCGAATGTTGATCTGCTGGTTGGCCAGCGCAGTAGTAATGGCGGCAACGATTCCCGGCCGATCCTTCACCAGAAAGCGGATGGAATGGGGCACCTCAAACTCGGCGCCGATGCGCGCGGGCGATGAAGGAATCTCAACGCGGCGCGAACCATGTGCGAGGGCGATCAAGTCACTCACCACGGCAACCGCCGTGGGATGCCCGCCTGCGCCGTGCCCCGAGAAAACCACGTCGCCGCCGTAATGGCCGCTGGCGATGACCATGTTCTCGGTACCCTGCGACCATGCCAGCGGTGAGCGCTCAGACACCAGCATCGGCCCAACCGTTGCCGCAATCTCGCCGTGTTTCTGCTCCGCGCGCGACACCTGGCGGATGGTGCAATGCAGATCGCGCGCATAGCTGAAGTCGACTGGCGTGATCGTGTTAATCGATTGGGGAACGATCTCCTCCGGATCCACCTGCACGCGAAGAGCCAGGCGCATCAGGATGGCGAGCTTGGCCCGCGCATCGAAGCCGCCCACGTCTTCCGTCGGGTCGGCTTCCGCATACCCCTTGGCCTGCGCCTCCGCCAGCACGCTCGCGTATTCCGCGCCACTTTCCATTTTGCTGAGCATGAAGTTGCAGGTGCCGTTCAGGATCCCCTGGATGCGCTCGATGCGGTCGCCGGCCATGCCCTGTTCGAGGCCGGGGATCACCGGAATGCCGCCGGCTACAGCCGCACCGTATTTCAGATGGCCGCCTTTGGCCGCGGCCAGGCGTTCCAGCTCGATGCCGTGATAGGCAATCAGCTTCTTGTTGGCCGTGACCACGCTTTTGCCCGCATCCAGCGCGCGGCGCACCCAGCTTCCAGCAGGATCGAGGCCCCCAACGAGTTCCACGATGACATCAGCATCGGAGGCGAGTACTGCGTCGGCATCTTCGCTCCAGGTTACGCTCGCGGGAGCCCACGGGACCCGCTTGCGCGCCACTCCGCGGTTGAAGACGTGAGTCAGTTCGAGCCCGTGCGGTTTTGACTCGACAAGAATGCGCGCCACCGAGCTGCCGACCGTCCCAAATCCGAAAATGGCGATCCGCAGTTGGCGCGCCACGCGCGGCTGGCGGGGTTCTGTGACGGAGGATTCAGGCGCGAATGAGGAGCTGTGCACTTCAGGCACCGGAGTTTTCCTTTTTGCAAGAATGATCTGGTCGAAACGGCGTGATGGTTCGATGATAACCGAGCGAAGCGGCATCGCCGATCACCCAAAAGTGGGCCGCAATGCGGATCGGCTGCAGTTCCATTTCCAGTTTCCCCCATTCGTTCAAAACACTCCGCAGCCGGATGGAGGCAACCCAATTGCAATTCGCAGCTTCATCTCTTATCAACAGCCTGTGAGCTGCCATTCCTTACCGTACTTGCCGGGCCCCAGTTCCTGACACCTATATTTCTGCTCTGCTAGGATCGAATGAGATGCGGCGCGGCTTCTCCATCTTCCTGATCCTGTTGTTCGGGCTTGGGCCGCTGTCGGCGTTTGTCGACGGCAGCGAGGACGCGAGCCTGCCTCCATGCTGCCGGCGGCATGGAACGCACCATTGCGCCATGGCCATGCAGATGGCCGCAATGGCGCGGATTCCCGATCCGCATCCCGCCTTCTCCGCTCCCCTTACCTGCCCGAATTATCCCGGACCCACAATTGCGATCCTGATGCCCTCGCACGCGCTCACCGTGCTTCCGGCCCAATTTCGCGATGCAGGCGCACAAAGGCTCCTCGTCGCTGCTCGCCGCATGGCGAAGCCGGCTCCGCCGGATCCCGACCACGCCGGGCGCGGCCCTCCTTTGCATCTCAGCTAACCATTGCACCGATGCTCGGGCCCTGAAGCGCCGGGACAACGCACCGTGTCCGCACAACGGAACGCTGCGCTGCCGCCATCGGTGTCACCAAATGTCTTTCCCCGGGCACGCGGGCGAGCTTCTGCGATTCCCCAAGCGTGATTGCGTTCGAGCTGATTGTCGAGGAGGTTCTGCGTTATGCGACGTAATTCTCATTTCTTTGCGGCATCACTGTTCCTGGCCGCTTCCCTTCCTGCATTCGCCACGGTGTTCGCCACCGTACGTGGAATTGTCCACGACCCACAGCACAGGCCGATTGCGGGTGCCGAGGTCACGCTGCAATCCGCCAACTCGGCCTTTGTTTTGCGCGCAACCACGAATGCCGATGGGGCCTTTGCGCTTCCCGAAGCGCCGCTCGGCGTGTACCGGTTGACGGTGGAGGCAAAGGGTTTCGCGACCACGACGGAGACGCTGACGGTCGAGTCGGGCACGAATCCGATTCTGCACATTCCGCTTTCTATCGGCAGCGCTACCGAGTCGGTTGTCGTGCATGGCACAGAAAGCGCGCTTGACACCGTGACGCCAACAACGCTCGTCACCAGTCAGATGATCGCAGAAACACCGGGCGCGGATCGCACAATCGGAACGGAGATGATTACCGACTACGTGCCCGGCGCCTACATGACGCACGACATGCTGCACATGCGCGGCGGCCACCAGACAAGCTGGCTGATTGACGGGGTCGAGATTCCCAACACCAAGATTGCATCAAACGTGGGCCCGCAGATCGACCCCAAAGACATCGACTCGATGGAGGCGTTGCGCGGAAGCTATGCGGCCGACCTGGGCGACCGAACGTATGGAATGTTCAACGTGCTGCCGCGCAATGGTTTTGAGTTTAATCGCGATGGCGAGCTTCTGCTTTATGGCGGCAATCCCTACACCGGCGAAGCACAGTTGTCGTTCGGAAATCACTCGGAGAAGACCGCGTGGTATGCGAGTGCCACCGGCTATCGCTCAAATTACGGGCTGGCAACTCCGGTGCCAACCATCTATCACGACGCAACCAACTCTGAGAGCGGATTCGTCTCGCTCATCCGCAACCAGACACCCAGGGATCAACTGCGCGTGGACGGGCAGTTGCGGCAGGATTTCTTCCAGGTGCCGTACGACCCAAGCCAGACCGACTATGAATGCACTTCGGG
>Ga0335074_10010505_pt1 | contig 12958 bp, 10 predicted proteins | sample Lox_Sample_23_FD_206715 | JGI IMG/M metagenome (GOLD analysis project Ga0335074, IMG submission 206715) | Soil microbial communities from Loxahatchee National Wildlife Refuge, Florida, United States - Lox_Sample_2.3 | ecosystem: Environmental > Terrestrial > Soil > Wetlands | place: USA...
GCCTTCATGACCTCCGGGTGGAGCCGGGGCAGTTCTTCATGTGGCGGTTCCTCACCAGGGACGGGTGGTGGCAGGCACACCCTTTCAGCATCTCGGCTGCGCCAAACGGCCAATGGCTCCGCGTCACGGTGAAGGCGGTTGGCGACTACAGCTCAGCGCTCGAGCATTTGCACCCCGGTACCCGAGCGGTCCTCGAAGGCCCGTATGGGGCTTTCACAGCGAGGCGGCGCCGGCGCCGCAAGGTTTTGATGATCGGGGCGGGGATCGGGGTGGCGCCGTTGCGCTCGCTCCTCGAGGCGCTGCCCGCGAGGCCTGGTGACCTCACGCTCGTCTACCGGGCGACCGACGAGTCCTCCTTGGCGCTGCGAGGCGAGCTCGAAGAGATCGCGAGGCAGCGGGGCGCAATGGTGCACTACCTCCTCGGCTCCCGTGAGCATCACCCCGAGTACCTGTCACCCAAGCACATCCTTGAGCTTGCCGGCGACGTCACCCGCAGGGACGTGTTCATTTGCGGCCCGCGAAGCTTTACGAGAATGGTTCGTGAGTCCTTGCGGTCATTGGGCGTCCCCAGCCATCAGGTCCACGCCGAGTCATTTGAGTTCTGAGAGGTCTGGTGAATGCGTCGCGCCGTGATAGCAACCGCAGGGACAGTCGCAGGGCTCGTCCTCCTGCTCGGCTACAAGTCCGGGACGCCTGACAAAGCGCAAAAGGTACACCTGGGGGGGAGCACTTCGTCCACCGCCGGGACGGCGGCTGCTCCCACGCCAACAGGCTCGTCCGCAAAGACTTACCCAGGCCAGTTGGTCACCTACCTTTATGGCGATATCCAGGTCTCGGTAACCATCGAGGGCCGCCGGCTCGTCAACGTCGACGTCCCCCGCAACGACGCGGTCGACCCGCACTCTCAGCTGATCAATTCAGAGGCCGTGCCAGTCCTCGAGCAGGAGGCGCTCAGCGCGCAGGGCCTCAACTTCAACGTCGTCTCGGGCGCCACCTATACCAGTGATGCCTTCGCGCAGTCGCTGCAGACTGCGCTACAAAAAGAGGGCAGAGCATGACTGTAACGGGAGGCTGTTGACCATGGCGCCGACCCGGTCAGCCCAGGGCGTGCGCCGGCGCCTGTACGCAATGGGGACGGTGTTCAATTTTGACATTCGCACACCGCTACCGGAAGAGCTGGTCGATGAAGCCGTCGAACGAGCCTGCGAATGGCTCCGCTGGGTCGACGAAACCTTCAGCACGTACAAGGACGCAAGCGATGTGAACCGTTTAGAGCGGGGCGAGCTGGCCGTGGACCATTGCTCCGCCGAGCTCCGCTCGGTCGTGGACCTCTGCTACGAGTTGAACAAGGTTACGGGCGGCTATTTCGACGCATGGGCCGCTGGGAGGTTCGACCCGAGCGGAGTGGTGAAAGGTTGGTCGATGGAGCGAGCGTCACGAACCCTGAGCGAGCATGGCCTGGTCGACCATTGCTTGGAGGGCGGGGGTGACGTCCGGCTCGCTGGCAGCCCGCTCTGGGGGACCGGCGCACCCTGGCGCGTGGCAGTGCGCCACCCGGTGCGGAGGGACGCTTTTTGCGCTTTGCTGGACGCCGGGCCCGGCGCCGTGGCTACGTCGGGGACCTACGAGCGAGGGCTGCACGTGCTCAACCCGTTTACCGGGCTGCCGAGCTCTGAGATCCTCTCGGTCAGCGTTGTCGGCCCGGACCTGACGCACGCGGACGCGTACGCCACAGCGGCCCTTGCGATGGGCCCCGACGCGCCTGGGTGGCTGAGCCTGCTTGAGAGCGAGGGTTACTTCAGCCTGGTGGTGGGGGCCGCCGGGCGAGGCTGGTCGAGCCCCGGCTTGAAGAGGCTCCGCGCCGCGCCCAAGTCTTAACATGCAGGGGTGCACGGCAGGCTGACCCAACTATGACAGCCGGCCCCGAGGGGCCCGGCCGGCCTGCCAGGGAAGCTCGGCCCGGCGTTTCCCACGACCTTTGGGCGCTCGGGGTGGTCTGCGCAGTGCTGTTCCTCACTTTCATCGACACGACGATCGTGAGCGTCGCGCTTTCGGACGTGCAGAGCCGTCTACATGCCGGCGTGACGCAGCTCCAATGGGTTGTGAACGGGTACGCTCTCCCCTTCGCGAGCCTCATGCTGATAGCCGGCAGCCTCTCAGACCGCTTCGGGCGCAAGCGCGTGATGCTGGTCGGCCTTTCGGTCTTCGGCACCGGGTCGCTGCTCGGGGCGCTCGCGCCGGGCCCAGCGACACTGATCGGGGCGCGCGTGATCATGGGTGTCGGCGCGGCCGCTTCCGAACCAGGGACCCTCTCGGTTATCCGCCACATGTACCCCGACAGCGGTGACCGGGCCCGAGCGCTGGGGGCATGGGCCGCCGTCTCGGGCCTGGCGCTCGCTCTCGGGCCTGTGATCGGCGGGGCACTTGTCGGCGTTGGCACGTTCCGAGCCGTGTTCTGGTTCAACGTTGCCGCCGTCGCCGTGGTGATCGTGGTTGCCGCCTTCGCCCTCCCCGAAAGCGCAGACCCCCAAGCAGCCCGCCTTGACTTGCCCGGGTTCGTGGCGGCGGCGGGAGGGCTTGGGGCGCTCACATTTGCCATCATCCTTGGCGAGACGGAGGGGTACCGCGCTGGTGAGGTGGTCGTGCTCTTTGCGCTTGGGGTTGTCGGGCTCGTCGTGTTCATCCGCGTCGAGCGTGTGAGCCGCGCCCCAGTCCTTGACCTCGCCTACTTCCGTGAGGCTCCTTTCGCAGGCGCGATCGCGGTCGTTTTCGTGTTGTTCTTTGGGATCTTCTCGATATTTTTCTTCACGGCGCTTTACCTCTCGGCCGTGGTCGGCTACTCGCCGTACCGCGTCGCCCTCGAGTTCGTGCCGATGACGGTTGCCATGATCATGGCAGCTGGATTAGCGGGTCGTCGTGTGGCTCTCTACGGGGCCCGGCTCCCCATGGCCGAGGGCTGCGTGCTGGCCGGTGCCGGCATCCTCCTTACCGAAGTGCTGCTCGGTACCTCGGCTCCATCGTTGTGGCTGATGGCGACCCTGGCACTGGCGGGTTTTGGGTTCGGCACGAGCGTCGTGCCGGTGACCTCGGTCGCGCTCGCCACCGTTCCCCCAGAGCGCTCCGGCATGGCGGCTTCTGCGACCAACACGAGCCGTGAGCTCGGCGCAGTTTTCGGCGTCGCGGTCCTCGGTGCCCTGGTCAATGCCCATCTCACCACCGACCTCACGCACCGGCTCCAAGCGCTCAAGATCCCTGCGAACTTCATCTCGATCGTGATCAACGGCGTCGAAAAAGGTGAGGCTCCCACCGGTGTGACGGGAGGTGGGTCCACCTACGACAAGGTGATAGAAGCGGCTTACGGGGCGTTCCGAGATGGGCTCGAAGTGGCGCTCATCACCTCGGGGATCGCGCTGTTGGCAGTTGCCATCGTCGGGGCGGCGACACTTCGGGGCCACGACCCCTCGCAGGAGGGCCGAGCCTGAGCAGGGCCTAAGCTCACGGGGGAAGTAGGTTTGTGCCGCTATACCTGAGCCGGGACCAAGAGGCTCCTACACTGCTGGCCATGGCTGCCCATTCAAGTGGCGGGTCATCAAGGAGGGAAACGTTATGACGTGCGACCGTAGCCGGAGCACACTGTTTGCCATGAGCGGCCGAGGTTTGACAGCTTTGGTGGCGGCTCTTGGGATGACCATGGCGCCCTTGGGCGCCGCTGCATCGGCTTCCACGACGCGGTCCCAAATGTCGGCGGTAACTGCTAAATCGAAGATAATCGCCGACTGGGAGGCCTTTTTCTCGGGTAAGACGCCGGCCAGCCGGAAGGTACAGCTGGTGGAAGATGGCTCTGCCTTCTCCAAAGTAATCAAGGCACAGGCTGGCGGCGGGATGGCCCAGTCCGTAACGGCAACAGTGTCAAAGGTCACCCTCAACAAGTCGATGACCGAGGCCGCTGTCGTGTACACGATCGACCTCGGGGGCTCGCCGGCTCTCAAGAACCAAACGGGCACCGCGGTTTACCAAGGCGGCGTCTGGAAAGTGGGTGCGGCGAGCTTCTGCGCGCTTCTCGGGTTGGAAGGTTCGGCGAGCCAGGTCTCGGTCTGCAAGGTGAAATAGCGCTCTACTCCTGAGCGTCGCTCTCGGCTGGGCTCGTGCGGCGGACAATGAAGTACTTCGCCTGCGGGTGGTGGCAAATTATGGCAGCGGTGGTCTGCTCGGGGTGGAACTGCCACGACGTCTCCTCGCTGCAGCGGACGCCAGCTCGCTCGGCCCCGACGAGCCAGGCACAGCGGGCATTGTCCTCGAGGTCTGGGCACGCGGGGTAGCCCCACGAATAGCGACCCCCGCGGTACTGCTGGCGAAAAAGCCCCTGCAACGTGGGCCCATCTTCGTCAGCGAAACCCCAGTCCTCGCGGATCCGCCGGTGCCAGTGCTCGGCGAGCGCTTCGGTCATCTCGACCGAGAGCCCGTGCAAATGGAGGTAGTCGCTGTAGCGGTCGCCCCCGAAGAGCTCGGCAGTGCGTTGCGACGCCGCCTGGCCCATGGTGACGACGTGGAAGGCCGCATAATCGGGATCTCCTGACGACACCGGGCGGAAGAAGTCGGCGATGCACAGCCATGGATCTGTGGGCTGGCGAGGGAAATTGAACCGCGTCAGTTCGTCCTGGCGCGAGTCGTCGGCCCAGATGACGAGGTCATCGCCCTCGGAGTTTGCAGGGAAATAACCGTAGGCAACCGCTGGGCGCAGGACTTCTGCCTCTCGAGCCTTGGCGAGCTGCTCTCGGAGGACCTCTCGCACCCGTCGCTTGAAATCGGCGTCGCTTTCACCCCCAAGGGGGCGGTAGCCCCACTGGTTGCGGAAAAGGGATGTCAGGTTGAGGTACTTGGCGATGTCGTCGAGCGGGATGCCGCGCTCGACACGGGAACCGATGAAGGGCGGGCGCAAGACCGGGTTGTCGAGCGCGACCGAGGGTGCCCGCCCCGACCGTGCCCGCCCCGACGGTGCCCGCCCAGGCAGGACCGGGTGCGCCGCGCTGCCACCCGATGTCTTGCCCCGCGGCGCCAAGCCCGGCCGACCTCCGAGCGCTCTGCCAAAGTCCGGGTCGTCCTGGCCGCGGCGGCGCAGTTCCATGAGCCGGTCGAGCGTGTGGAGGCCCTCGAAGGCATCTTTGCCGTAGAAAAGACGGCCTTTGTACTCCGAACGCAGATCCCGCTCGACATAGGTCCGGGTCAAGGCGGCCCCGCCAAGGATCACGGGGTAGTGCTCGAGGCCCCGGTCATTGAGCTCGAGAAGGTTGTCTCGCATGATCAGCGTCGATTTGACGAGCAGCCCTGACATCCCGATGACGTCGGCGCCAACTTGCTCGGCTCTTTCGACCATTTCCGAGAGGGCGACCTTGGTGCCGAGGTTGTAGACCTGATAGCCGTTGTTGGTGAGGATTATGTCGACAAGGTTCTTGCCGATGTCGTGGACGTCACCGCGCACTGTAGCGAGCACGACTTTGCCTTTGCCGTGCTCGGCAGAACGCGCCATGTGAGGTTCGAGGTAGGACACGGCCGCCTTCATCACCTCGGCGGACTGGAGAACGAAGGGGAGCTGCATGCGGCCCGACCCAAAGAGGTCGCCTACCGTCTTCATTCCCGCCATCAACGGCCCGTTGACAACGTCCAAGGCGGGCGTCCCGCTGGCGAGGGCCTGGTCCAGCTCGCCCTCGAGGCCTTCCCGGGAGCCATCGACGACGCGCTGTTGGAGGCGGCGAGCGAGCGGCCAGCCAGTGCGGTCCTCGCTGGCCAACTCCTCGGAGGCCACTCCTTCAAAGAGCCTGAGAAGCTCGGTGAGCGGGTCGTAACCTCGCGACTGGTCGCGGCGGTCGTATACGAGGTCCTGGCAGACGGTGACCACCTCTGGCGACAACCTGTTGAGGGGCAGGATCCGTGCCGAGTTCACGATGGCCGCATCGAGGCCCGCCTGCTGGCACTCGTGCAGGAACACCGAGTTGAGCGCCTGGCGCGCAGCGCCACTGAGGCCAAAGGAAATGTTCGAAATGCCGAGCAAAGTCCTCGCTCCTGGCAAATGTTCCTTGATCAGGCGAACGCCCTCTACGGTTTCGAGGCCGTCCCGGCGGCTTTCTTCCATGCCGGTACTTACAGGCAGTACGAGAGCGTCGAAGAAGAGGTCTTCGGGGGCAATGCCGTACCTGCCGACGGCGATGTCATAAATTGCTTTCCCGGCGCGCAATTTCCATTGCGCTGTGCGCGCTTGGCCTTCGGTGTCGATACAAGTGCAGACGACAGCCGCCCCGTACTCTCGGGCCAGGCCGAGGAAGCGGTCGAGCCTCGTCCCCGGAGCATCCCCTTCTTCGAGGTTGACCGAGTTGATGACCGGTTTTCCTCCGACGCGTTGCAGGCCCGCCTCTATGACGGGAGCTTCGGTCGAATCGAGCATGACGGGGAGGGTCGACTGGGTCGCAAAGCGGCTCGAGACCTCGGACATGTCTGCGACACCGTCGGCGCCCGTGTAATCGACGCAGAGGTCGAGCACATGGCTCCCAGCTCGCACCGCCTCCTTGGCCTGTGAGACACACGCATCCCAGTCTTTCGAGAGCATGGCATCGCGGAAGCGCTTCGAGCCGTTGGCATTCGTGCGTTCCCCGACGTTGAGAACTGATGGCGCCTGGTCGTAGGGGACGTGCACATAGAGCGAGGCGCACCCGGGTTCAATTATCGGCTCACGCTTTGCCGGCAAGGAGCCGGCGAGCGCTCCGACCAGGGCAGCGATGTGCGCAGGGGTCGTGCCGCAGCAGCCGCCGACCACACTGGCGCCGAGCTCGGTCGCAAAACGCCTTTGGTGGGCGGCCAATTCGGCCGGTGAAAGATCGTAGTGCATCTTGCCATCGACAACTCGCGGCAACCCGGCGTTGGGCAGGCACGAGATAGGGAGGCGGCTGCGCGCGCTCAGGTAGCGGATGTGCTCGCCCATTTCGGTAGGGCCAGTGGCGCAGTTGAGCCCGATGATGTCCGGGCGCAGGGCGTCCAGGGTTGTCAGGGCGGCGCCAATCTCGCTCCCCATGAGCATCCGTCCCGTCGTCTCCATGGTGACCTGTACCTGGAGGGGGACTTCACGCCCGACCTCTGCCATCGCGCGGCGGCACCCGATGATCGCCGCCTTTGCCTGGAGAAGGTCTTGAACGGTCTCCAAGGTGAGCAGGTGGGCGCCACCTTCGAGAAGCCCGGCGGCGGCCTGTGCGTAGCCGTCGCGCATCTCGGTAAAGGGGATCTGGCCCAGTGAAGGCAGCTTCGTCCCAGGCCCGAGAGAACCGGCCACCCAGTGCCCTGGCCCGTAGCCCTCGGCAACGTCGCGCGCTATTCGAGCCGACGCGATGGCGAGCTCGCGGGTGCGCTCAGCGATCCCGTACTCGGCGAGGACCCAAGGCAAGCAGCCGAAGCTGTTCGTCTCGACAACTTGGCAGCCGACTGCGAGGAACGACTCATGCAGTTGAGCAATGACGTTAGGGCGGCTCGCAGAGAGGATCTCGTTGCAGCCCTCCAGAGCGTGCCCGCCGAAGTCATCGGGGCCAAGCCCGAGCGCCTGCAGGCTCGTCCCCATGGCGCCGTCAAAGATGACGATGCTCTCGTGGACGGCTTGCAGGTAACCGTCGGAGCTGGGAGCCATCAGTCAATGGTAGGAGCAGCCAGGAGCTGCCAGTATGCAATAACCCGGCGCGAGTCAGTCCCCCACCGAGACGATTTCGACCGCCAACTGCCCGCTCGGGGCGTCGTAGGTGACGGTCTCGCCGGCCCGCTTGCCCATCAGCGCTTGGCCGAGGGGGGACCCCGGCGAAATCACGGCCGTCGCCGCGTCCCGCTCCTCGATCGACCCCACGAGGAAGCGCTCGACCTCGTCATCCCCCACATAGCGGAGCCGTACCGTAACACCGGCTGCCACTTCCTCTGCCGGGCCACCACCTGCGACCACTTCGGCGTCCGTCAGCATCGCCTCGAGCTGGCGGATCCGGGCTTCCATCTTGCCCTGGGCGTCCTTGGCCGCGTGGTAGTCGCCGTTCTCCGAGAGGTCGCCGAGCGCCCGCGCCGCCTCGATGTGACGGGCGATCTCGACCCGTCCCCGCGTCTTCAGGTCGTCGAGCTCGGCCTGGAGGCGCTCATAGGTCGAGGCCGACAACTTCGTAGTAGCCATGCCCGCAGGGTACCAGCGGACGAGTGGTTGAGCTTCCGCAGGGAGGCCGCTCCGCAGCTTGACGCCTCGGTCCGTGTCCGAGCTCCAGTTGACGGCTTGTGCGGTACGCTGTAATACTAGGAAGACCAATGAACGTGCCCGCCCTCTCTCCTGTCGTTGCAGTAGTAATTACCTCTTGACGCCCACCCGAGCCGGGTGTGCGTCGTGCGACCGTCCCCAAGGGACGGTCGTTTTCATGTGTAGGCAAATATCGACAAAGAAGGAGCGCCCGATTTGAGCGCTAAACCCCCCTACCGCATAGCCGTCTTACCCGGGGACGGGATCGGCCCCGAAGTGATAGGGGAGGCCTTGAAGGTCGCGGCGGCCGCTGGCGCCGAACTGGAGACCGCCCACTACGACCTCGGGGCGAGGCGGTACCTGGCGACGGGGGAGGTCCTCCCTGACAGTGTCCTCGAGGAGCTGCGGGGCTTTGACGCGATCCTCCTAGGTGCCGTCGGCTCGCCGGAGGTGCCGCCGGGCGTGCTCGAACGCGGCCTGCTCCTGCGCATGCGCTTCGAGCTCGACCTTTACATCAACCTTCGCCCGTTCCAGGCACAAACAAGCGTGGGGGCAGGGGTGCCTGTGGACTTCGTCGTGGTGAGAGAGAACACTGAGGGTTCTTATACGGGGGAAGGCGGTGCCCTGCGGAAAGGCACCCCCGCCGAGGTGGCCACGCAAGGGTCGGTGAACACCCGGTTCGGCGTCGAACGCGCTGTCCGGTTTGCCTTTCAGCTCGCAGAGAGCAGGCGCCGCCGCCTCACGCTTGTCCACAAGACCAACGTCCTTACTTATTCCGGGGACCTCTGGCAGCGCACGTTCAACGAAATCGCAACCGAGCACCCCGAGGTGACAACTTCCTACAACCACGTGGATGCTTGCTGCATTTACATGGTCGAGTCGCCAGGGCGCTTCGACGTGATAGTTACCGACAACCTTTTTGGTGACATATTGACGGACCTCGCAGGCGCGGTCTCGGGCGGCATTGGGCGGGCAGCCTCTGCAAACCTCAACCCGGCGCGCACCGGGCCTTCGCTTTTCGAACCGGTCCATGGCAGCGCGCCCGACATCGCCGGGACAGGGAAGGCGAACCCGACGGCGGCGATAATCTCAGTGGCGATGATGCTCGACTACCTCGGCGAGGCGGACCGGTCGGCGCGCATCAGCAAGGCGGTGCAGGGTTTTCAGGCGCAAGGGCAATTGTCAACGAGCCAGTTCGGCGACCAAATAGCAGAAAGGGTGTGAGCAGCGGTGCCCATTACCAAGACCGACTACATCTGGATGGACGGCGAGCTCGTCAAATGGGACGACGCCAATGTCCATGTCCTTACGCACACTCTGCACTATGGGTGTGGCGTGTTCGAGGGTGTCCGCGCGTACGCAACGGCGAAGGGCGCGGGCGTCTTCCGTCTCAGCGACCACATCGACAGGCTGTTCAGTTCGGCGAAGATCTTCCTGATCGAAATACCTTTCAGCCGAGCACAACTAGTCGAGGCCGTGAAGCAAACAGTCCTCGCGAACAGGATGACAGAGTGCTACATACGCCCGATCGTCTACCTTGGTTATGGCGAGATGGGGCTCCTCACCCTCAACTGCGACGTGAAGGTTGCCATCGCGGTCTGGCCTTGGGGTGCCTACCTCGGCGACGAGGGCATCGAAAAAGGTGTGCGCATGAAGATCAGCTCTTGGCAGCGCCATGACCCAAATGCCATGCCGCCGGCAGCCAAAGGCATCGGGATGTACATAAATTCGTCGATGGCCAAAGCCGAGGCGTTGAAGGCCGGCTACGACGAGGCCGTCCTGCTGTCCCCTCAGGGATATGTGAGCGAGTGCACGGGCGAAAACATCTTCGTCCTCCGCAAGGACCGGCTCGTCACCCCTCCCGTGTCTGCCGGCGCCCTCGAAGGGATCACCCAAGATTCGGTGATCACGATCGCACGTGACCTCGGGATCGAAGTGGAGCACGCGAACATCCTTCGGAGCGACCTGTACACCGCCGACGAAGCTTTCCTCACCGGCACGGCGGCCGAGGTCGTCCCCATCCGCTCTGTCGACGACCGGCTGGTGGGGGAGGGCACACCGGGGCCGGTGACTCGCAAGATCCAAGAGACCTACAAGGAAGCCATCAGAGGGGGAGTTGAGCGCTACGCGCGCTGGGTTGAACATGCCGGCTGAAATCCCCAAGCGAGTTGAGATATTCGACACCACCCTGCGCGACGGGAGCCAGGCGGAGGGCCTTTCGCTCACCGTGATGGACAAGCTGCGCGTTGCCGAGCAGCTCGACCGCCTGGGGGTCTTATATGTCGAGGGCGGGTGGCCGGGCGCCAACCCCAAGGACCAAGAGTTTTTTGAGCGCGCAGCCGCGGGTGAGCTCCTGCTCGCGGACGCGAGGTTGGTAGCTTTCGGCGCGACCCGCAAGGCTGGTGGGCGGGCAGAGACAGACCCTGTAATGGCGGACCTGCTCGCCGCCGGCACAGGGTATGTCTGCCTCGTCGCAAAATCTTCTCCTTGGCACATAACCGAGACCCTGCGTACGACCACCGCCGAAGCTCTCGACATGGTGGCCGATTCGGTGACTTTCCTCCGCAACAACGGCAAGGTCGTGATCGTCGATGCAGAGCACTATTTCGACGGGTTCTTCGAACTGGGCAGCTTTTGGAGGGATTTTTTGCGAGTCGTCGCCGAGTCCGGTGCCATGCCGGTCCTTTGCGACACCAACGGCGGGATGCTCCCCCAACAAGTGGAGCGTGCCGTTGGTGAGGCCCGCGAGGTCGTTCCGGGGGGGCTCGGGGCCCATTTTCACAACGATTCTGGGTGCGCCGTCGCGAACTCGATAGCTGCTGTCTTGCGAGGTGTGGACCACGTCCAGGGGTGTGTCAATGGCTACGGCGAGCGCACCGGCAATGCCGACCTGACCGCCGTGATCGCCGACTTGAGCCTCAAGCTCGGGATCGAGACGATCCCCGCCGAGAGGATGGCGCTCTTGACGGCGGTGTCACGCCATATTGCCGAGATCGTCAACAGGGCGCCCGACCCGCACCAACCCTTCGTCGGGACTTCGGCTTTCGCGCACAAAGCCGGGATCCACACGAGCGCCATTGCCCGGGCGCCGCGCGCATACTCGCACGTTGACCCCGAGGCTGTGGGCAATTCCAACCGCTTCGTGCTCTCGGAGATGTCTGGACGGGCAAGCGTAGCGCTCAAGGCTGAGCAGATGGGCCTACGGCTCACCAACGAAGAAATTGGCTACGTCGTCGACAGGCTGAAGGAGCTCGAGCACGCGGGCTATCATTTCGAGGTCGCCGACGGCTCCCTGGAGTTGTTGATGCGCGCGGCGACAGGCTGGAAACAGTCCTTTTTCCGCCTGGAATCGCACCGGGTCGTCACCGACCTCCGCGAGGACGGCGGCGTCGTGACCGAGGCGCGCATAAAGCTCTTTGTGGGCGATGAGCGGATCATGGAAGTTGCAGAAGGCAATGGCCCCGTGCACGCGCTCGACGCGGCCCTCCGCAAGGCCCTCGGCCCTGTGCACCCTGAGCTGTCGAGGATCCACTTGACGGACTTCAAGGTGCGCGTCCTCGAAAGCGCCGCCGGCACGGCAGCAATTACGAGGGTGCTCATCGACTCTACTGACGGGGACCGGACGTGGACCACGATCGGGGTCTCGGAGAACATTATCGAGGCGTCCTGGGAGGCACTTTCCGACTCGATCGTGTACGGCTTGCTCCATGCAGGTGCCGTCGGCCGGTAGGTCGATTAGTTTCTTAGCGATGGCGCAGCCTGACTATGTCCCCCTGGCCTCTAGCGACCGGGTACGGCCCTCCAGCCGGCTAAGCGTGCCGCGGGGCTGGGAGCAAGAGCGCCCTGCGGAGCTCTTGAGCTTGCGGCCCCCCGAGGGCAAGCGCTTCGGGGCGACCGGGCCGGACCTCGGTTATGGCCTCAAGCTGGCCAAGCGGGTGAGCGAGCGTGCCGCGCTCGCCAAGGGCGAGCACCTCGAAGACGTCGTGGCCGGCTGCTTCGCGACTGGCTGTCGGCGCGCATCGAACTTCCATCGTGCGCCAGTCGTTGGGGACATGGAGTGGGCCTTCGCCCTGTGGGGGTTGTTCCCCGGGGCGCCAGAGGGGCTGGTTGCCTACCGGCGCCCTATTTTCGCAGGGGCCGCTCACGATTATGTACGTCAGAGGCAGATCGTCGACTTGGTGCAAGCCGAAGCCGTACGTGTGCCGGCTGGCAACGTGCAAGCCGGGCTCGGCGCCAACTGGCGCAACTGGGTAAGCGCTCCGGCCTAGCCGTCTGGCCCCCGCTGGCTGGCTTCGAGGGCTTTGCCGAGGGCTTCGATGTCGGCCGGGGTGGCGACGTTGGCGCGTGAAGCGTTGCCGAGCGTCCGGCGCACCATCCCTGTGAGCTCGGTCCCCGGTCCGAGCTCGACGAACATCTGGGCCCCCATCTCCTCGAGGGTAAGCAGAGACTCGCGCCAACGCACCCGCGAGCAGAGCTGGGCCGACAGCGGGGCTGCGAAACCCGCGAAGTGCGCTCTGGCGTCAACGTTGGCCACGACCGGGCACTTACTGGCCGCGAGCCGCGCGCTTGCCAGTGCCTCGTCCAAGGGGCCCTGGGCCGCGGCCATGAAAGGCGAATGAAATGCCCCGCCCACCTGCAACCCGATCACTCGTTTCGCCCCGAGCCCGAGGGCCGCCTGTCCTGCCTGCTCCACACCCGGAGCGCTGCCTGCTA
>Ga0335074_10010506_pt1 | contig 12956 bp, 10 predicted proteins | sample Lox_Sample_23_FD_206715 | JGI IMG/M metagenome (GOLD analysis project Ga0335074, IMG submission 206715) | Soil microbial communities from Loxahatchee National Wildlife Refuge, Florida, United States - Lox_Sample_2.3 | ecosystem: Environmental > Terrestrial > Soil > Wetlands | place: USA...
CCGCACGCCCACCATCAAGGAGCTGTCGAAGCTGCTGGCGCTCGACAAATCCAGCGTCAGCGGCCTCGTCGAGCGAGCCGAGCGCCGCGGGCTCGTCACGCGCGCGCCCTCGCCCGAGGACGGGCGGGCCGTGCTCGTCAGCCTCACCGACGACGGCCGAGCGCTCGTCGCATCCGCTGCCGTGCAGATCGAGGCCGACGTGTCGGAGCTGCTCGGTTACCTGCCGAAGTCAGAGCGTCGCGCGTTAGCGATGCTGATCAGCCGGTTGGTCGCTGCTAACGCCGCGGAACACGGGATCGACCTGTTCCCGAGCGTCGATCATCGGGCCAGCCAGTCTGTCTCGCTGTCGTAATACGACGGGAGCGAGGCGTAAGGGTTGCTGCTGTTCTGCCCGGCCCCGGTGACGTAGCCGACGCCGACACCGTGACGGTGCATCGCCGTGAGGGTGGCGCGGGCGTCGGCGGTATTGGGTACCGCGTAGACGATGTTCGCCTGCTCGCCGGCGGGGACGTGCCGCAGCCAGCCCGGGAATCCTGGGTGGCGGTAGGCCGCGTAGGTGTCCTCGAACGTGACCACGATCGCGCCGAGGCTGAAGTAACCGCGCGCGGGCACCGTGCCGGGGTTCAGGACGGTGACCGTGGCGCCGTGTGAGCGCGCGTAGTCGGTCACGGTCCGGTAGTACGAGAGCTGGGCCGCGGACTGCGACACCTCGTCGAAGAAGATGTCGCGTATGTCGTAGAACTGCGCCCACCGGCCGATGTCACGCTCGACGCTGGCGATCGGGCGCGCGGCGCTGCCCGTGTACACGTAGCCGATCAACAGATGCCCACCCGCTCGTGCGTGGGTGATCATCCGCTCGTAGGCAGCCTCGGCTCTGGGGCCGGGACCGTTGTCCGGATTGGCGATCAGGATCGTCGGCGCAGGCGCCGTCAGCGCCTTCGTCCACAACCGGCCCGGCGGGTCGAAGTACGCCGGCACGATCATCCGCGGAGGAGACGGGGTCGTCGCTGACGAGCCGGCCGCGAACGCCCCCAGCGCCGCCAGGCTCAGCAGCCCGCCGAGTAACGACAGCGTTCTCAGTTGCGGTCGCCGGCGCTGTGGTGGCGCCACCCGTCCGCGTACTCGGCGTCGTGCAGCCGGTACAGCTGGTGGGCGTAGTGGTCCAGACGGTCGGCAGCGGCCTGCGCCTCGTGGTAATCCTTGCCGTGGTCGCGAGCCGCGGTCTTCTGCTCGGCGCGCTTGCGGACGACATGAAGCTCTTCGCGAGCAAGCTCCACGATCTTGTCCAGGGTCTCTTCCAGGTTCACGGTTGTTCCTTTCGCTCGTCTACGGACGCCTGCGGATGTTCTCACGCGGACGATGTTGCGCACCGGGCCTGCGGTTTACCCGATAATGGTCATATGGGACGGCGTTCGTGTCTTTGGCTGGTCGCCTTGGCGTGCCTCGTCCTTCCCGCCACCGCGGCGGCGCAGTCCAGCTACGCCCCGCTGAACGAGCCGGGACCGGCGCTCACCCCGAGCCTCTCGCAGCTGAAGGCGTCGCTCAAGTGCGAGCCGTCCGTCAAGAACGCGAAGGTCGAGCCGGTGCTGCTGAACCCTGGCACTTCCACCACGGCGACCGAGAACTTCGGCTGGAACTGGGAGCCCGCGCTGCAGAAGCTCGGGATCCCCTACTGCGCGTACAACCCGCCCGCGCAGGCGCTCGGCCCGATCGACATCTCCGGCGAGTACCTCGTGTACGCGATCCGGACCGAGTACGCGATTGCGGGCCGGCAGATCGCGATCATCGGCCACAGCCAGGGCGGGATGTCGATGCGCTGGGCGCTCCGCTTCTGGCCCGATACGCGCAGGATGGTCGCTGACGTGGTCGGGCTCGAGCCGAGCAACCACGGGACGACCGTGATCACGAACCAGGACTGCGCGTCGCTCGGCTGCGCGGCTGCCGACTGGGATCAGACCTACGAGTCGTCCTTCATCGAGGCGCTGAACAGTGGCGCCGAAACGTTCGCTGGAATCAGCTACACCAACACCTACAGCGTCGACGACGAGCTGGTCCACCCCGACAGCGGGCCCGGCAACTGCTCGAGCTGCCTGAGCAGCGGCAAAGGTCAGATCAGCAACGTCGAGCTCCAGTCGATCTGCCCGCTCGATACCTCCGAACACGTCGAGGGTGGCACCACCGATCCGGTCGCCTACGCACTGGGGGCAGACGCGATCACGCACCCGGGGCCGGCTGACCCGGCACGGATCTCGCGGTCGGTGTGCAGCGAGCCGTTCATGCCGGGTGTCAGCTCGGAGCAGAGCGCGCAGGCCGGCGTGACGCTGCTCGAACCAGGGCTGGGCTCGCTCGGGATCCTCCCAGGGCCGGTGTCCAACCCTGTGTCCGGCGCGCCGGTTCTCTACAGCCCGCCGCCGCTGCCCTGCTACGTGTACGCCGACTGTCCACCGAGCGTCCCGCTGAAGCTCACCGCCAGCCGCCGCTACTCGGCGCACAGCGCGCACCTGCGCATCCTCGTCACCTCGACCGTCTCCGGGGTCACCCTGCCGGTGCCGGACGCCACTGTGCGAGTCGGCCGCCGTTCGCTGAGCACGAACGATGATGGTGTCGCCACGACCACGCTCGCCCTCGGCAAGCCGCGAACCGTCCGGCTGACCGCGATCGACCGCGAGTACTTCGACGGCCACGCGGCTGTTCGTTTGCGCCGGCGCTAGCCCGGAGTCTCCGGGGCGGCGTCGGGCGCCACCGCCAGCTCGACCTGCCCCCGCGGCATACCGCGCACGACGACCAGGAACGTGAACACGAACACCCCGGCCATGATGTAGAAGACCGTCTGGGTCGAGTGGGCGAAGGCGATCTGCACCTGGTGGACCAGAGTGCTCGGCTCGTGGAAGCTGCCTCCTGAGCTCGGCGTTCCAGACCCGAGCGAACTCGCGATCGAATGCGCGACACGGTAGGGCACCCCAGCGCGCGTGAGTACCGGCGTGACGTTGTGCTCGTTGCGGCTGATGAGGATCGCGCCGAGGATCGCCAGGCCGAGGCTCGCGCCGAAGTTGCGGGCCGTCTGGGTGATGCCCGTCACCTCGCTGTAGTTCGCCGACGAGGCCCGGTTGACCGCGTCGGTGCTCGCGGGGCCGAGCATCATCCCGAGGCCGACGCCGGCGAAGATGATGTTGAGCGTCTGTTTGCCCAGCGACAGGTGCAGCATCTGCCCTGCGAGCAGGTAGAACCCGACCGCGGCCAGCGCCGACCCGAGGACTACCGGTCGCCGCGCGCCGCCTCGGTCGAGCATCCGCCCGCCGATCTGCGCGGCGACGACGAATCCGATGAACCAGTACAGGAGGTACTCGCCGGCGTTCGACGACGACTCGCCGAGTGCGACCTGCGCGTACAGGGACGCGAAGAAGAAGAACGGGACGAACACGATCGACATCAACCCCAGCGCCGCGGTGTCGATCGCGAACCCCCTGTCCTTGAAGATGGACAGCCGCAGGAGCGGCTCCGGAATGCGGCGCTCCCACGCGACGAAGGCCACGCCCAACCCGATCCCGACGATGATGCTTGCCCAGGTCGCGACGCTGCCCCAGCCCCAGATCGACGACTGCTGCAAGCCGAGGATCAGGAGGCCCATCGCGCCGGTGATGAGCACCGTGCCGCGGTAGTCGATCTTCGCGGGGCGCCGCTCGTCGTCGGGCTTTGAGATGTAGATCAGGACGAGCGCGATGATCGCGACCGGGATGTTGACCCAGAAGATCGCGCGCCACGTCCACTGCGTGAGGAAGCCGCCGGCGATCGGTCCGATCGCGGTCAGGCCGCCGGAGATGCCGAAGAAGATCGCCATCGCGCGCCCGCGCTCGTTGATCGGATACGAGGACACGACGATCGCCACCGACGCGGGGAACATGAGCGCCGCCGACGCGCCCTGGAGCACGCGGAAGACGATGATCCACGTCTCGGCGATGCTGGCCTTCGGGGTCAGCCCGCACATCGCCGAGGCGAGCGCGAACCCGACCACTCCGAGCACGACCATCCGCCGCCGACCGAACACGTCGCCGAGCCGTCCACCGAACGCGAACAGCGCCGAGAGCGCCAACAGGTAGCCGTTGATCACCCACTGCGAACCCGTGCCGGTGAGCTTCAGTTCCTTCTGGATGTGCGGGATCGCGATCGCGACGATCGTCTGGTCGATGAACGTCATCGCGACGGCGAACACCATCGCCGCAAGCACGAGGTTCTTGTTCGGTCTTCCGGTCATCCGGGCGGGCCCCCGATCTGTGGTGGTGAGATGCCAAACGTGATCCGGCTCGGTCGGTCAGCGTATCGGTCGCGCTCGGCCGGGGTAGGCTCCGCAAACCCGATCCTGGAGGTACGAGATGGTCAAGCTCATAGTCGCTTACGGCGTCCCGGAGGACCCGGCGGCATTCGATCAGCACTACGCCGAGAAGCATGTCCCGCTCGCCGAGAAGATCCCGAACGTGGAGCGTTTCGAGGCGGCCAAGGTGCTCGGCACGGCGGATGGATCGCCCGCTCCGTACCACCTGATCGCCGAGCTGTGGTTCGACAGCGCGGAGGTCCTGCAGGCATCGCTGAGGAGCCCCGAGGGACAGGCCGCGGCGGCCGACGTCGGCACGTTTGCCACCGGCGGCGCCACGCTGATGATCGCTCAGATCTGACGCTCCCTGACAACGCCGACATCGCCGACCGGCTCGACGCGTTCGCCGCGGTGCTCGAGCTCGGCGAGGCGAACCCGTACACGATCCGCGCCTACCGGAGGGCCGCCGAGACCATCCGCCGCACTCCGGCCCCTGTCGCCGAGTTGATCGCCGCTGGCCGCGGTCGCGAGCTGCGGGGGATCGGCCCGGGCATCGAGGCGCGCCTGCGCGAGCTGCTGACAACGGGTCAGATCGCGGAGCTCCGAGAGCTCGAGCGCGACCTGGTGCCCGACCTCGTCGGCCTCGGCCGGTACCTCGGCCTGAGCGCTCGCCGGGTGATCAACATCGCCCGGGCGCTGGACGTCCGCACCGCTGAGGAACTGCGTGCGGCGGCGGCCGAGGGGCGGCTACGCCAGGTATCCGGCATCGGCCCGAAGATCGAGGCGCAGATCGTTGCCGCGCTCGCTCGCGAGACCGACGCCCGCGCCCCGGACGGCCTGTGGCTGAACCGTGCTCGCGAGCTGGTCGGCGGCATCGCACACGCACTCGGCGCGGAGCCCGCCGGCGACGTGCGGCGGTGGTGCGACTCATGTCACCGGCTCGCGGTCGTGTGTGCGGCGTCGCGTCCCGAACCGACTCTGGAGAAGTTCGGTGAGCTACCGCAGATCGTGGCCGTGATCGAGCGCGGGGAGCGCCGCGCCGTCGGTGTCACGGTCGATGGGGCGCCGATCGAGCTGACGGTGCCGCCGCCAGAGGAGTTCGGGACCGCGCTGGTCCGGGCCACCGGTTCGCCGGGCTACGTCGTGGCGCTCGAGCCGCTGCCCGCGGGCGCGACCGAGGAAGCGGTGTACGCGGCGCTCGGCGTCCCCTGGTGCCCACCCGAGCTGCGCGAGGAGCCGTTCCGGGACCACCCTCCGCAGCTTGTCGAGGTCGCGCAGATCCGCGGCGATCTGCACTCTCACACGACCTGGTCGGACGGACGGGCGAGCGTCGACGAGATGGGACGCGCCGCCCGCGCGAAGGGTTACGAGTACCTCGCGATCTGCGACCACACGCCGGCGGTCGGTGCCGTGCAGGGGCTGACAGCAGACGATGTCCGCCGCCAGAGCGAGGAGATTGCTGCCGCCAACGCGGAGCTGGCGCCGTTCCGCGTGCTGCGCGGGATCGAGTGCGACATCCTCCCCGACGGGCGGCTCGACCTCCCCGACGACGTGCTCGCCGAGCTCGATTGGGTCCAGGCCAGCGTCCACGGCGGGCAGCGAATGCCGCGCGCGGAGATGACACAGAGGGTCGAGGAGGCGCTGCTCCATCCCGCCGTGCGTTGTCTCAGCCATCCGACCGGCCGCATCATCAATCGCCGGCCGGAGAACGCGCTTGACCTGGAGCGGATCTTCGAGCTGGCGCGTGCCCAGGGCATCGCGCTCGAGGTCAACGGCCTGCCCGCTCGGCTCGATCTGAGCGGCGAGCACGTGCGTGAGGCGCTGCGGACCGGCGTCAAGATCGTGTGCTCGACTGACGCCCACGGGCCCGAGTCACTCGAGTACATGATGCTGTCGGTCGCGACGGCACGCCGCGGTTGGGCCACGGCGAGCGACGTTCTCAACACGCAGCCACTGGACCAGCTGCTGGCCCGCTACTGACTACGAGCATTCGTTCTCAGGCCATTCCGTAGCGCAACCTACCTTGTCAATTGGCTCACTAGACTATGCCTGTGTCCAATCCGTTTGACGTTATCGGTGTGAAACTGCCAGTCGCCCTGGCGCTGACGACCGCCGCACTTGGACTGCCGGCGGCGCAGGCGTCGGGGGCCAGCGGCAACCCGCCGTCGACGCTGAGCCTCGCAGCTTTCATCGCCAACGAGTGCAGCAGTGCTGCGCTGGCCAACGACCCGCTCGACGCGAGCGTCTGCGAGCTCGACGCCGAGCAAGTCGGAACCTCAGCCTACGAGTATGGGATTCCGCTTATGGAATTCGAGCGCCAGGCTCAGGCTCAGACGAGCGTCACCGTCCCCAACGATCTGTCCGACGCGCCGGTGAATCAGCTCGGCTCCGATAGCCAGCTGAACAGCCCGCAGCCCGGCCACCAGGTGTTCGTGCAACCCAACGTGGACACGCTGTACACGATGGGGCACCTCAACTTGAAGTCCGGTCCGCTCGTGCTCCACGTTCCGCGGATCGCGAACAGGCGCTACTACGTCTTTCAGTTCCTCGATCCGTACACCAACACGTTCGCTTATGTGGGCACGCGCACCACAGGAGACGGAGCGGGCAGTTACCTGATCACCGGGCCCGGGTGGCGCGGCAAGGTCCCGAAGGGCCTGCACCAGGTCAAGTCGAGCTACGAGCAGGTGTGGCTGTGCGGCCGCACGCTGGTGAACGGTCCACACGACCTCGCGGCCGTTCACGCGATCCAGCGCAAGTACCAGCTGATCCCGCTGGCGCAATACCGGCGCCACGGTCTGAAGTGGAAACCGCCCAGACCCCGCAAGGTGATCGCGGCGGCTAGCAACCCCCAAGTTCCGACCGGCCTCGCGTTCTACGCCAAGCTCGGTCAGTATCTGAAGCAGAATCCGCCACCGGCCGCTGACGGCCCCGAGCTGCAGGCGCTCTCCGAGGTCGGGATCGGGCCGGGCCTCGACCCAGCCAAGGCTGGCTTGAGCGCCCCCGTGCTCAGCGGGCTGGCAGAGGCCTCGGATGACGGGCTCTCCAACATCACGAACGAGCGCACGACGTACGCGGCGGAGTCCGCCGTCACCCACGACGGCTGGTTCGTCCCCGGCGCCGATACGGGCAACTTCGGAACCGACTACGAGTGGCGAGCGATCGTCGCGGTGTATGGGCTTGGCGCGAATGAGCCGGCCGAAGCGATGTACATCGTCGGCGTGATCGACCAAGACGACCAGAAGCTCGATGCCGGCAACGACTACGTGATCCACTTCGCGGCCGGCTCGCTGCCGCCCGCCCGGTACTTCTGGTCACTGACGATGTACGACAGCAACTTCTCGCTGGTACCGAACGCGATCAACCGGTACGCGCTGGCCAACCACATCCCCGGGCTTAAGTACAACGCCGACGGCTCACTGGACATCTACGTCCAGTACGCCGAGCCACCTGCTTCCGAGCGCTCCGACTGGCTGCCGGCGCCGGCCAGCGGCAACTTCGAGGTGACGCTGCGGCTGTACGGGCCAGACGCAGACGCCCTCAACGGGAAGTACGTGTATCCGACCATCACGCGGACGGGTTAGACCAACCAGCGTCAGGAGATATCGATGGAAACCTGGGATGCGATCACCGCGCGGCGCAACGTGCGCGAGTTCAGCGACCAACCAATCCCCGACGAGGATTTGGATCGTGTGCTTGAGGCCGGCCGCATCGCTCCTTCGTCACAGAACCACCAGCTTTGGGACTTCGTCGTCGTCACCGAACGTGAGCTGCTGCGACATCTCTCGACCGTCTGGCGGGGTGGCGGACATATTGCTCGCGCCGCGGCCGCGATCGCGATGGTGATCCCTGACGAGAGCGAGCCCCGCGCCCGCGAGCGCAATCGCTTTGACATCGGCCAGGCGGCAATGCAGATGATGATCGCCGCCGCCGATCGCGGGGTCGGCAGCGGGCATTCAGCCGTTGGCGATCAAGCCCTTGCCCGGTCCATCCTCGGCGTGCCTGCCGACAAGATCGTCGCGTTCGTGATCGATCTCGGCTATCCGGCAGGGCCACCACTGAGGCCTGGCACGAGATTGAAGCGCCGGTCTTTCGAGGACGTCGTTCACCGCAACGGCTGGTGAGCGGGACGCCCGGCACAATGCCCGCGGATGTGGACCCTGCCGAACCGCTCGCGCTACCGGGCGGACATTCAGGGACTGCGCGCGGTCGCCGTACTGGGCGTCCTGGCCGATCATCTCGCCGGGTGGCCCCGGGGCAGCTTCATCGGCGTCGACGTCTTCTTCGTGATCTCCGGCTACCTGATCACGGGGATCCTCGTGCGCGAGTACGACTCGCGAGAGACGATCTCGTTCCGCGGTTTCTACACACGACGGATCAAGCGGATCCTGCCCGCGGCGCTGTTCGTGATCGGCGCGACCGTGCTCGCCACGCGCGTGCTCGCCGGAACCGACCGCTACCACTCGACCGCGGCCGACGCGATCTCGGCGGTGTTCTTCACCGCCAACTGGCACTTCGCGAACGTAGGCATCAACTACTTCAACCAGGCGCTGCCGCCGTCACCGCTACAGCACTACTGGTCGCTGTCCGTGGAGGAGCAGTTCTACTTCGTCTGGCCGTGGCTGTTGCTGGGGTTGCTGCTGATCGGCAGGCGCCTGCGGTTCTGGCGAGCCGAGCACACGCGGCTCGTCGCCGGCGTCGCGATCACGCTGATCTGCGCCGTGTCGCTGTGGTGGGCATTCGCGCAGACCGCGTCGAACCCGACGGTCGCCTACTTCTCGACCTTCGTTCGTGCCTGGGAGCTCGGGCTCGGGGCGTTCGTCGCAATCGCTGCCGGCCCGCTCGGCAGGATCGATGCGCGGATACGTTCGCTCGTCGCGGTAGCGGGTCTCATCGGGGTGGTGGTGTCGCTGTTCGTCGTCCGCTCCTCGCCTGGCTTCCCGGCGCCGTGGGCGCTGCTGCCGACGCTCTCGACGGCTGCCGTGATCGCCGCGGGTGCCGCGACCCGGGCACTGGCGCCACTGACGAATCCGGTCAGCCAGTACCTCGGCAAGGTCTCCTACAGCCTCTACCTGTGGCACTTCCCGGTGGTCGTCCTGATCGTCACCGTCGTGCCGCAGTACTCGGTCGCGTACTGGGTGGGCGGTCTGGTGCTGATCTTCGGCCTCGCCATCGCGTCGTTCCATCTGCTCGAGGATCCGGCTCGGCGCGGCACGTGGTTCAGGTCTCGGTCCGGACGGCTGCCGGTGCCGGCGGCGGGCTGGCTCAAATACGCCGGGGCTTGCGCCGCTGTGGCACTCCTCGCCGGGGCCGGCTTGCTCGTGGTGCGCGGGATCGCGCCAACCAGGCTGGCGTTGCCGGCGCCGGTGCTCGTCGGCCACACCGAGAACGATCCGTCCAACTGCCTCGGCGCGGCGGCGCTCGACCCGAGGCATCACTGCGCGAGCCTCAACTTCGGCGATCGGGTCGCGCCGCTCCCCGGCGAGCTGGCGGATGACACCGGCGGCGCGTACGCCTGTTACGCCTACCTGAACCAGCCCCTGCACCCGTGCATCTATGGAAGCCGGCGCCGCAGCGCGATCCGCGTGGCGTTGATCGGCGACAGCCACGCCGCGGCGCTGCTGGCGGTGCTCGAGCCGCAGCTCGACCGGCTCAACTGGCGCGTCACCGCGTACACCGGGCAGACCTGTCAATGGCTTGCGCCCGCGCTCTCGCCGACATGCCCGGGTCTCCGGCTGATCCAGCGTTCGCTGCTCCACGATCACTACGCGATCGTGATCGCGACCGAACTGCGGCAGTACAGCAGCCCCGCATCCCAGCACCTCGCAGTGATGAGGCCGGTCGCGGCCACCGGCGCGCGGATCGTCGTGGTCGAGGACGACCCGGGCGTGTCGGCGGCGAGCACGGCGTGCGTGGATCGGATCAGCTACAGCCCGACAGGCTCATGCGGAACGCCGGCGCGCGTCGCGTTCGCAGACCCCGACCGTCTGGCGGAGGCGGCGGCGCGGATCCCCGGAGCGGTCGTCATTCCCACACGGCAGTTCTACTGCCGGGGCGGCTTCTGCCCGGCCACGATCGGAAACGTGATCGTCTACCGGGACACGGCAGCCCACGTCACCGCGAGCTATGCCCGGACCCTCAGTCCCTACCTGGTCGGGGCGATCGTGCGCGCGCTCAGGCGACCGCGCACGGGCGCCGGAACCGGTTAGGGTCAGATCGTCCGATCGATGTTCGACCTTCGCCGTATCCGTGTGTTCTACGAGGTCGCGGAGCGTCGATCGTTCTCGGCCGCGGCGGAGGCGCTCGATTACACGCAGTCCTCGATCTCGCACCACGTACTGGCGCTCGAGCGCGAGCTCGGACAGCGGCTGATCAACCGGGGCACGCGGCCGATCTCGCTCACCGCGGCCGGCGAGGTGCTGCACAGGGCTGCGGCGATCGCGGTGGCTGAGCTGAGTCGCGCCGACCGCGAGCTCAGATCGCTGCGCGACGGCGAGTCCGGCCGGATCGTGCTCGGATCGGTGGTGAGCGGATTGCGGACCGTGGTCACACCCGCGGCTCTCAGGTTCGGGGCGAGGTTCCCGTCGGTCGAGCTCGTTTTGGAGGAGTCGCACCCGGGTGGCGTCACCATCGGTTTGCGGAGCGGCCGAATGGATGTCGGGCTGACGGTTGCCGGCGACGGCGTCCCCGCGCTTGATCCGGCGGTGTTTGCGACGCAGCCGCTGCTCGGGCTGCCGCTGATGGTCGCGGTAGCGAGTAACCACCGCGTCGCGCGCCAGACTTACGTGCAGCTGTCCACCTTGCGCAACGAGCGCTGGGTGATGCCGTCATCGTCCCGGTTTCCCGAGTTCCGCGCGCAGAGCGAGGAGCTATTGGCCGCCGCCGGGGTCCGCCCGCGCGAAGCGCTCGACACAACCGACGACCTCGCTGCCGCGCAACTGGTAGCCGCTGGAGCTGCCGTCGGACTCATATTGGACATCGCGCGCCCAGCGGTTCCGGGCGTCGCGCTCGTCCCGGTCAGGCCGCCGCTGAACCGCGAGCTGGTCGCTGTCGTGCTTGCGGGCGTGCAACCCGCGCCGGTCAGAGCGCTGCTCGACGAGCTCCGAGCTGCTGGGGCGACCTGGCGCCGGAAGCACTATCGACCAGATCGATAGTCTTCAGCTGACTATCGATTGCACGTTATCCGCGCACGCACGATCATCGCCGGCAGATGATTGTCCGAACGACCTGCGCGCTGGTGCTCACCGCCGCCTTGACCTGCGTCGGTGCCGCGGACGCACGTGTGATTCAACCGACGCGGGTGCGGCTCGACGCGGGCGTGCTCCAGGGCGCCGACCTCGGGGGCGGGCGACAGTGGCTCGGGATCCCGTATGCCGCGCCCCCGGTCGGACGGCTTCGCTGGCGTCCTCCCGCGCCGGTCACGCGCTGGCGGGGCGTCCGGAAAGCGCTCCGCTTCGGTTCCCCGTGCCTCCAGTCGACGACCCAGTACGACGTGGGCCAGGGCTCCGAGAACTGCCTGTACTTGAACGTCTATGCCCCGGGCGCTCGCGCGACTAAGCGAGCGCTGCCGGTGATGGTGTGGATCCACGGCGGAGGGTTCGTCAACGGTTCGGGCAACGACTTCAACGGCCGCTTCCTCGCCGCGACAGCGCACGCGATCGTCGTCACGATCAACTATCGCCTCGGTCCATTCGGATGGCTCGCGCTGAAGTCGCTTGACCAGGGCGGTGTGTCCGGCGATTACGGGCTGATGGACCAGGTCGCCGCGTTGCGCTGGGTCCACCACAACATCGCCGCGTTCGGCGGCAACCCTCGCGACGTGCTGCTGTTCGGCCAGTCCGCCGGCGGCGAGAGCGTGCTCGCGCAACTGGCATCGCCGCTCGCGGCCGGCCTGTTCCAGCGTGCCGAGGTAGAGAGCGCGCCGACCGCGCTGACGCTGCCGACGGTCGCGGCAGCCGAAGCCCGAAACGACGCCGGCTACGCGAAGGCGCTCGGCTGCACCGACGAGGCGACGCAGGCTGCGTGCCTGCGAGCGGTCCCGCCGAGTCGCGCGCTGGCCGCGGCGCACGAGGACATGGACTTGATCCGTGATGGCGGCCTCTACTGGACCCCGGTCGTGGGGACGCCGAACCTTCCGGCTCCATGGATTGAGCGGTTCGAGGATGGCCACTTCAACAAGGTTCCGGTGATGATCGGCAACACGCGCAACGAGGGACGGCTGTTCGCCGCAATCTACGAGAACGATCTCGGGCATCCGCTGACCGCGGCGGACCTGGTCAAGCCCGGGCTCGAGGTGTATGGCCCGACGGCCTCGTTGCAGATCTTGGCCGAGTACCCGACGACCGAATATCCGGACCCGTTCGTGCAGGCGTCGGACGTGACTACCGACGGCATGATCGCTTGCAGCAACGACAAGGTTCGTTCGGCGCTGCTCGGCGGTGGCGTGCCCGCCGTCTACAGCTGGGAGTTCACCGACCCCGACGCGTTCAACGTCGAGGTGGTGGGGCGGTTCCACAGGATCGAAGACGGGCACGATGCCAACCTCCCGTTCCTGTTCCAGTGGAACCCCGGGCACGCCGCCGTCCACATTCCCCCGTTCACGGCCGCGGATCGCACGATCGCGATTCAGATGGGCCGCTACTGGGGC
>Ga0335074_10010509_pt1 | contig 12954 bp, 9 predicted proteins | sample Lox_Sample_23_FD_206715 | JGI IMG/M metagenome (GOLD analysis project Ga0335074, IMG submission 206715) | Soil microbial communities from Loxahatchee National Wildlife Refuge, Florida, United States - Lox_Sample_2.3 | ecosystem: Environmental > Terrestrial > Soil > Wetlands | place: USA: Florida...
CCTCTTCTTCCTCTTGTTGCGCTCCCGGATTTTGCGGATATTGACAATGAGCTTGCGATCAGCCTCGGGCGTCGCCTTCTCCACCGCATCATAGCCATACTTCCTGATCATGCGCTCGAGGATGTGCTTGACCTTAGCCTGCAGCTGGCCCTTGTGCTCGTGCTGGAAGCGCAGCAGGGCGGGAACGAGGGCCTGCAGACGCGGCAGCAGCGCACCCGGCGGCAGCGCCAGCACACACGCCTTGACGAAGCCCATGACGGCGCGCACGACCTCGCGGCTCGGGCTCTCCAGCAGCGCGAACACCGTGTCCACCAGGTCCGCCGTCGTGGCCCCCGCCACGCCGCCGTGGAACTCGTGAGCAATGCGCGTCAGCGCGGAGACCGTCGCGCTGACCGCGTGCGCCGTCGCGCCCGCCAGGCCCGCCGCCACCATCGTCACGTACTCGTCCAGCGAGGCGGGCGCGGCCGGCGAGGAGGCGGGCATGTTGGGCACTCTGGCGGTGATGACGGTGCCACCGCCGGCCATTTTCTCGCCCATCGACACGAGGAGGTCGAAGGCGGCGCGCCGCGCCTTCTCGTTGTTCTCCTTCGTCGAAAGCACCACTTCGGGCAGCACCGCCGGAATGAAGTGCAGGTCGGAGCTGGGGAGGTCGTCGACGATCTGCGTGATCGCGGCCAGCCTCTCTCGCCGCGCGGCTGAAGTGACGTTTTCGGACTGCGCCAAAAGCAGAGCCTGCAATTCGACGTTTCTCTCCTGAAGCGCAGCCTTACCGGCTTCGGATTCGGCCAAGCGTGGAATGAGCTTGTACGCCTTCTTTTGCAAGTTTGCATCTTGCTTCGACAATAGCACGGCTGCAATCTTGAAGAGCTGCGCGAAAGAAGATCGAGGGAGATACGCGGACATGGTGATTAAGATGTCCATAAGTGTATGGCTCATGGGTGGCATTTGTTGGCCTTGGTTGCTTTCCTTCTTTTCAGCCTTCGACATTCCGTTGTATTCCGTCAGAGATGATTCGAGCATTTCCACTACACGAGAAAATGTTTCGTTAAGCTCCTTCTCAGGAGTAATGCTAAGATATGCGTTGATGCACTGAAGGAGAGGTCCGCGATATGAAGGTAGAGTTTCAGTGTAGACGTTGAAAAGCACGGCAAGGAGTTTCCCAGCGAAGGATGCTAAATGATCCAGATTTCTCTGAGCGTCGTCTTTGGAGACTCTTGAGAGCAGGAGATCGGCTTCTTGTCCAGTCATGGTCATTAAGCTCTTATTAGAATCCACAAGATTCTGAAGAGCCCGAGAAAGATCAGTTCGTAGCTCAGTCCTTTGATAAAGGAGGGTAGAAATGAGCTCAGCGAGCTGTTGATCGAAAGCGGAAGTAAGGTCTAGAGGTAGCTCGCAGTATCCTGGCAACGCCGACCAGATTTGATCCACAATTGTTTCGAAGGTTTTTATCATTACGGTCTTCTCTGCTTTACCGTGATCGATGACCTTCTGAAACATCTTTTCGCTCAGCGGGATCAAATCCGACTTGAAGTGTGCAAGTTTGGTGTTAGAAACGGCATCTCGCAGTAGCGTTAGCAGCCATGCCCGGCCACCTCCGCGTTCTTTTGTGTTGATTCCAAGGTTCAGTGGTAATATGCGCAAGACGACATCTGGTCCCATCGCGCGTATAGCCTTCTTCAACACCTCATCGGCTTCGGTTTTGCCCATAAAAGACTCGTTAGTCCGTAGTTCTCCAATCGCCTTCACAGCATCGTCAAGATACGGAGTCGCTCTCCATCGAAGATTGTCAATCATCGCGCCAACCACACCAAAGACTTCCATCCAAGCTGACTGATATTTCACATGTAGGAGCTCTATGACCATCTTTGCGAGCTTCTCAAGGACTTTCTCATCGTATATCGATGGATCAATTATTATTGATGCCGGTATGCAATTAACGAGGAATGATATCAAGCATTCCGATGCTGAAACTCGAATGTTATGTGATTGAGAGTTGAGGAACTGTGAAATCTTGTTGAAAACCTCAGGTAGTTGCAAGAATGTGTCTTCAGGACTAACTTGCGCCGCCACATCGTAGCCGCGAGACACTACAGCAAACCACGGCGGAAGGAGCTGCGTGTCACTTGCTGAAGGTTGAAGGTCCAGGATTACTTCGAGCACTCGAGGCAGTTTGGCAGACGATGCTTCATCTGTCATACCAGAAAACACGACCTCGAAAACTTCAAATGCCGCCATTGTGAGATATTCGTTACTGGAGCGTGAGATTCCTAGTAGTACTTCACATAATGAGTCTATCTTTCGGCTAGGCCATCCTCCGGAAGCGGTGGCGACTGTTTTTACCAACTGCAACGCATGGAGCGAGTTTGGTGTGTGTGCATGATGGTCCTTGTGTTTCTTGACTTTCTTGTTTGCTTCGATGACCGCCTTCAACGTCATCAGCGCGCTCTCCGCACACAAGTCTGCGGCTGGATGGTCAAGTGCAGGACTCGGTGGAGGGTTCTTCAAAATCTTTGAGATTGCTTCCTGTGCTCTCTTCCGAACCTTTGGCCGGTGGTCCAGCGCTATTGACAGTAACCCGGTGACCGCTTTGCGTGGGCTGATCTCGGCTTGAGTTTGGGCCCACATCTGGCCATCTTGCGCCACGAGCAGTGTTTCCCAGCATCCTGTTGCAGCTCTGAGAATAGGGGCCTCTGCGTCAGGCTGGACAGATATTTGTGAGAGCTTGGTGAATATCTCAGAAAATTTGGAGCGGAGAAGCGGAGCGGGTACGCTTGGAGTTACCAGGTCGAGAAGATAGACGACGGCTGTGGCAACATCTTTGTTTACAATACCTTTGCCAGGCTGTATGAATTGATTCAACAGGGACAGGAGAGCGGAGAAGTATGCCACGGGTGTGAACTCGGTAGCTTGGTCACGGAGGGTTTCCTCGACAGCGGAGAGTACGATTTGAGTCTGTGGAAAAGCTCGTCAGTGAAATTGAAAACTTGGTACCGACTTGCGCAAAACATGACGTACCTGTTGCTGATTCTCAAGCTTTGGATTGGATCTGATCTTCTCCAACTTCTCCTCGAGCGACATTTTGCGTACTCGGTGGAGAAAGAATGCTCGCTAGGAAAGTTGAAAAACTTCCGTCTTCAGCTATCGATAATAGCTGTAGTGGTTTGACGGGACAGGGCTGCAAGGCTGCAAGGCGATAGATTTTCAGCATGCACAAAATCAAAACTGAGAGCAAATGGTGAGTGTACGAAACGAACACAGACTTCTATTGTTATTTAGCTTTTGTTCGCCTTTCCAGTTGCGAATAACCCGATCCCGATTCATATGTGGGATCTATGGCTAGCATTCTATGGTAAGAAAATATTCAATAAGGTCGAGGGACGTTGACCTGTCCAAACTCCTGTCCCGCGGCTCCCATTGGCCTCATCTCCACGTCAGGCTGCTTATACGCTCCAAATGCGCCATATGGCTGCGGCTGGCCAAATGGCTGAGGCTGGCCAAATGTCTGCGGCTGCCCATATGCCTGTGGCTGCCCATAGGTCTGCTGTCGAGCTTCGGCATTCCGACGATTTAATTCCTCCAACTCCTGTCGATCCTTTCTACTTGTGTCAAAGCAGTACCGAATCCCATAAACAAAAAGCAGAAGGATGACTGCAGCCAGTACCAGTGGCACCCATAATTTGTTGTAAGCCGCAGCAAGTGCAAAGTCAAACCCAATAGCACATTCGACGATGCCGAGAAAGAAGATAAAAATGCCGAGCATGCTATGAATGAATCCCGGAGACATATACTTTGATTTTCTTTCTGGTGGAGGCGGAGGTGAGGGTGCAAACTCTTTTCGTTTTACCTCTCGCTTGCGATGGTGATAGATTCCAAGATATAATTGAGCCAGGATCAAAAGGATCATGATAAAGCCGAGGATCTCGTGGGCACTGTCGAAGTTCTTACTCTGATAGACATAAGCATTTGATCCCATAAGCATTCTCTATGGCTGTCAACTTACCCTCAAATACCATGTTGCGATCCAGAATCCCAGTCCCAGTCCGATAACGAAAAGAGTCGAAGTGATACCCTGCATCCAGATGTGAAACTTGATCTTGCGGAACAACTTCAATACGAGAGCATCAAGCGGAATGAATAGTCCAACAGCCAGACACATGGTGATGGCGTGGAATGCACTGCCATAGTCATACGGATCGTTATGGACTTTGGTCGCATTCGCGCTTGCTCCGACTGTGAAATCCTGAAGCTGAGGAACAGTCACTCCATCTGCGGATTGGACGGTGGCCACGGTCATGTCCATTGTAAATTGCGCCCACATCAAATGGCTTCGAAGTGGTGCCGACGGGCTGTTGAACCATCGCGCGCCCGTTTGATCGCTGATGGGCCCTACAGCAAACATGAACGGAGCTTGCTTGCTTGTAAGGTCCAAAGGCGGAGTTGACCAATTGATGCAGCTTCTACAGACGAATGCCATCTGCATTACACCTCCATTTGCCGCGTTAATGAAATTCTCTGTGTGATTTGTGATGTCCAGCTTGTACGCATTGATGTTAGAGTTGTATTCCGGCTCGGTATGCCCGGTAGACAGACGTGGTGAGAGTGTGACTGCTGTGCCATTCTTGGAAGGATATGTGATGAAGGTCAAGGCGCCTTTCATCTGAGGTCCGATTCCGATGGCGACCCAGTCGTACTCAGCCGGAGCTTCCAGTCGGAACCACAAATCTCCAGTCTCGGCGACGGCGGTCAAAGACAATGTGAAATTAGCTACAGTCTCGGAGAAGATAAAAGTGGAAGCATTCTGCTGCGCTGACACAGTCGTGAAGAGAGCGGAGCCTGCCGCCAAAAGTGATATAAATAGACCTGTACTTGTTAATCTTTGAGTGTATAAAGCAGCGCAAGTTAAGCAAAACTGACTTAAAAAGCGAACAGCCATCTTCACTGTTGTATAGAGGCTATGGCATGAAGAAGTGTCGAGATTGAAATCTACTGACGAGGGTCTTCACTTAACGACACAGACACTGGCCAAGCTATTACATTTTTCCAGAAGCTTACGGGTAGGATGCAGCAAAGGAATCCAATCACTGCGCTTCTATTCATACGACACAGCATGTTCACGAGCATGAAGGAAACACAGTGGTGGTGTTGATTGGCACAGACTAAGCGCCCGTGAGCAGTGGGCGGGAATTGCTGGGCTCTCAGAGGCCGGTGAGCACGATTTCGCTGTCGGCATTGCGGCATTTTTCATGGGCGGCTGCCAGTAAGAACTCATCTGAAGGAAGGCGATATTGTTTGTTGTTTGGGAAAGATTAATGCGCTCGGGCAGTCCCATTCGGTGTGGACAAGACAATTACCATTGACGGGCGCAAAAGTTCAACGTAACAAAACTCGCATCAGTTAGCCCAGGAACCAAGAAGCGGTAGGGCAAGCGCGCAGTATTGACAGGCGACACTCAGGTCTTGTTAGGGGCGAGATCAGCAGCGCTACGGTTCGCATGCCTCGTGCCTGCCAGCTGTAGCTCAATAAGAGAAGTGGTTCGCGGGGAGAGAAGGTGGGCCACGATGTTTGAAGGTCGTGGAGAAAGAGAATTGCATCTTCTATTCTCGGGGCACGGTAATTAGGTAGGGAAAAGTCGGCGTTGGAAAAAGCAGTGGATGAAACGTGAGGCTTTGGAAAAAACCAACCAACGCCTTCCCGAATGGCTGGAGCTGGGCCGCTCGAAGTCGATGTCCGGTGCATCGGCGTTCCCCTTTCCCGGTGCAATTATCTGTCCCTGGCCGCGCCCCTTTCCGTTCCACCCGGGTCGAGTGGAGGTCGCTTGGAGCTTTGGGAGGTCTTTGGATTGAGCCACGGCGGGAGATGTACGCCGCGCATGATCTGTTATGATATTAATCTCGCTATCTCAGGCCGTCAGTCGAGTCCATGCACACGAAGGCTGTCACATCAGCGGAAGCCACGGTACTACGGTGCCATACGTAGTACGTAGTGTTGAGAGCGGGGCCAATATTGGTCCCGTGCAGAGCAGAGAGTCGATTCGTCGTATAGCCCAAAAGATGGCCTCGACCGTATAGAGCTTATTGCTATCTGCGAACTGGCGCTCCACAGCGTGAGCCTCGCGTTTCGCCTCGGGCACTGTGGCTTGCCAGCAGGGTAGCTTAATTATAGAGTTCTGGCGGTGGAAAAAGCACACATCCGCAAACGGCAAGCTAGCCTGATAGCTTCGTAACCACGACCTTCGTGTTGATACGTTCCTGGCCGAGGCTACAGGAAACCGCCCAGGTGCATTCGAGCGGGTCGATAAGCTCTCTAGCGCGTCTGTACACTGCAATCAACATTGCTTTCCCGCCTGTAAACTGTAGTTCTTCATGCACCGTTGAACGACGTTCTGCACCGCAGTATTGGCGGCAGGGATTGTCGAGTTGCTGTGTCGATCGCAAAGCTGAAATTCCCCGGAGACGCTTTGGTTACACGTTGAAGTGAGCACAGCAAAGGCGACCCGGCAAAGAGGTTACTGGGCGCGCAATTGACTCGACAGCCATTTGGCGATGGCAAATTATTATCTGCGAAAAGCTGGGTCTCGAGGAGGGCCTGCGGGCCAGGTAGTTGCGGTGGCTGCCGCTATCCCTGAAATCTTGGCGCCCTCGTCTCCAAACGGCAAAAATGGTGGAAATTTACGAGGCGCCTCAATTGCCAGACGTCCGCTCTCCATCGCACCACACACTCTCCACCCGTACTTTCTGTTTCTATCTCACCACTTCCCGGCCCTCTCGATTTGGAAATGGCCTAGCCGGCCGGTGACAAAGTTCCAATGAAGCAACACCTCGCATCCCGCTGACATGCTCTAATGAAGCATCTCCTGGCCTCCCGCGCTAACTCCTCGACCCAGCGTCACGCCCTTCTCATCCCATCAACACGGGGCTTTTGCCTGACAAACCGAGTAGTCAGCGCAGCACGGCTTATCGGTCGACTCAGCCGTCCGTCCGTGAGCTTGAGATCTCATCGAAAGACAGGCCTTGGACGCCGAGAAGCCATTGTTTGGGCTCCGCTTGGGCCATTATCGGTGCTTCCCAAACAGGCAAGCGGCTCACCTTACTCTGCTAATCCACTCCAAAGCTAGTCGGTGAAGCGTAATTGACGGACCCATTTGGAAATGGACGGCTTCACGGAGCCCAGGCGCCCAGACAAGCTTATGGCGCTGGCAATGCCGTGCAAATGGCGCCGCCACGTCCCCACGCAAAGCTCTTTGGCACGATTTGATCGGAGTCTGGACGACGTGACTTCGTACTCCAAGTGCCCTTGGTGTGATGGTGAACCGATGCTCGTGGCGTTTCTGGCTTTCTGCAGCTAGCTCGTCACCCGTCAAGGGGTTGCCGGCAAGGCTCTAATAGGATGCATCCAACCCACACCTGTTTTCGAATGCATCTACTATCGATTTTTCCTCCTTCCTTCGACTCTTGATACATTATTTTTAATCCACTCTCTCGCTGCACCTTTGCTTAAGCAAGGCAACGGCTCACTCGCTCGCCGTTCCTCTGCGTTCAATCGCTATCGTCTACTCTCTTTAGTCTATAATTTTGTAATGACCTTCGCGTGACAATGGCCGTTCTGAGATCAACTTCCGTAGCGTTACTGCTACTTGCGGCGGTAAGGGAACAACAACTCAGCGCATTGCACTTTAATTGACTCTTCGAACAGACGTCGTCAGCTGGGTCTCTCCACAGCCTGCAGGAACGAGGCCTGGTCACTCCAAACCCGCTTCCCGGACAATGGGTTTACCAAGGCTGTTACACGTGAGCGTGCATGTACGCACTTTCCAACCTCTGCTAACAACCATTCAGCGATGGAGGTACCCGTACTCTTCAGGGTCCAAGTTACACCAACAATACCGGCATGACTGATGAGGCATGCATCGCCTTCTGCCAGAGCAACAACATGTACTGGGCAGGTACGGAGTACTCAACCCAATGCTTCTGCGGAAACGCTCTCAACGGTGGTGGCGGCCCGGCAGCAAATCAAGGCGACTGTAACATGGCATGCTCCGGTATGATGCCTCTCCTTGCGGTCTTCATCTTCTCTAATGCGTTGCAGGCAATTCGGCCGAGGCTTGCGGTGGTCCCGACAGGTTGACCATGTTTGGTAATGGCCCAAATCCACCCGCTCCACCAGTCGTCAATCCCGGTCCGCCTGGCTGGATCAGTCTTGGTTGTTACAATGACACCCAAGGTGGTCGCACCCTTGCCAATGGCGGTAACACCCTTGGCGGTGGTTCAAATATGTCGGTCTTGAACTGCGTTAACGCCTGTGCGGGCTACACTTTTGCAGGTGTCGAGTATGCCGGCGGTAAGTGTCATGCATCAATCGTGAGATGACCCTATTGACATTCCTCCAGAGTGCTACTGCGGCAATGCTCTGCAATTCGGCGGTGGCCCGGCCGTCGACGGCAATTTAGAGTGCAATATGGTCTGCAATGGCAATTCCAGTGAATATTGTGGTGGCCCTGCCAGGCTCGACATGTATTACTTCGGTAACGTTAACATTTCGAACCCCACGACGACTTCGTCATCGTCATCGCACTCTTCCACCTCTTCAACGTCGTCGTCGTCGTCGTCCTCATCGCACTCTACCACGACGTCATCGAGCTCGTCTAGCTCCTCTTCGAGCTCGTCAAGCTCATCTCATTCCACGACAACGACGACATCGTCATCATCATCGTCCAGTTCGTCTTCTACAACCTCAGGTACGTCGAGTTCTTCATCAAGCTCTCGATCTACTTCTTCGAGTTCTTCTTCCACGAGTTCCTCTTCCTCCACGCGGTCGACTTCCACTTCCTCGAGTTCCTCCACCACGTCGACTTCAACTTCTTCATCTTCGTCGAGGTCCACTTCGACGAGTTCTTCGAGTTCTTCTACAAGTTCTTCCTCTCGATCCACTTCTACAAGTTCCTCGAGTTCCTCTTCTTCTTCGGGTATGTTTCAATTCAATTTAGATTCCACACTGAGTGGATCTAAAATCCGGCTTTCTTGATAAATTCTCTCCCCCTTTTCACTCCCCGTTGGTTCTGCAGCTTCTTGTGGCTTGGCAGATCTATAATTTCCCTGATCTCTCGTTTCTTCGAGTGATACTTCCAAGAATCTCCTTGCTCTCTTCAACCAATGCAAATCGCTACGTTCTGTGTCGGCTAACTCCATCTCACAGATCCACCAGCCACTTCGACGACGACTTATCTTACTGGCACTGGTGTGACCTGCCCTGGCAACAACGGCCAGCTCTGGCAAGACCTAGGCACTGGAGACGTCTTCAATGTCTCTTGCGGCATCAACTATGCAGGTGGTGATATGCCAAATGCTCCAATCTACGAGTATAACCTCGCAGGTTGCATGCAGCTTTGCGCTAACACCACCGGCTGTCAAGCGGTCGCATGGGTTGACGGTGTTCCAGAGGGACCATGCTACTTCAAGTCCACGATTGGTGCGGCCGGCGCTCAAGGTGGTGTTTATGGCGCTTACCTCGCCACTGCCGGCACTGGACCCGTCTCAGCAGCCAGCAGTTCCTCTACTTCCTCGCCGACTAGCGTTTCCGCCACGACCACCAGCTCTTCGTCGAGCTCTTCATCAAGCTCATCAAGCAGCCACTCGTCCACATCGTCGTCTAGCTCATCTTCATCAAGCTCGTCGAGCAGTCACTCTTCTACCTCATCGTCAAGCTCGTCTTCGTCTAGCTCATCGTCGTCTAGCACCTCTTCAGCGCCTACCACCACTGCTACTGGCACAGCTCACGATCTCCCGGCAGGCTGGACATACCGCGGCTGCTGGGTTGATAATGCGCACGGCCGTATCCTGAACAGGGCCAATGAAGCTTTGGACACCATGACGATCGAGATCTGCATCGCCTGGTGCAGCGGGCAGGGCTACACAGTTGCTGGTCTTCAGTATGGTACACAGTGCTACTGCGACGTTGAAATCGTTGCCGGTGGTGTTCAGGCTCCAGACACTGACTGCAGCATGCCCTGCGCAGGTGATGCTACCGAGATCTGTGGCAATGGCAACCGCAACAGTGTGTACTCTAACGTCACTGGAGCACTGACTGTACTTCAGCCACCGTATGCTCAGAACACCAGCCTGCCTGGTAACTGGCAATATGTTGGATGCTTAGTGGACAACGTCAACCAATTGCGTGTGTTCCCGTACGAGCTAGATCTCCCCCAAAACGCCACTGCGGATATTTGCTTGACCTACTGCTCGGACTATGGCTTCCCAGCTGGTGGTATCGAGTACGCCTACCAGTGCTTCTGCGGCGACATGTCTGACGTCTACTTCGCCCAATCCTATGGCGGTGCTTCCATTGTGCCGGATAGCCAGTGCACACTGACTTGCCCGGGTAATGAGCAGTACATATGCGGTGATGGCAACAGAATCACTTTTTACAACTGGACCGGCACTCCACTTTATAATTGGGCGCAGCCCACCGGAGTCAATCAGGGAACGTACTCCCTGCTTATTGGTGGTGTCGTCGTTCCGCTAATGACCAGCGCAAATATCAACGGGAAGATTGTGAGTTGCGATTACCCCGATTATGAATTCATTTGCTGACGCTGTCTAGACCTTTGTCGAGAAGTATGGCACTTCGGAATTCGACAACTCCACAGGCTCCTATGAGCTAGATACCTCTCTAATCAGTAACTTCAACGAGGCTTGGAGAACCATGTATGGTCTGAAGACTGACGTCTTCTGCTCCGCTGGTTTGATCCTACCTGACAGAGCTGGTCGCCAACTTAATATCGGCGGTTGGTCTGGCGAGTCTACCTACGGTATTCGCCTCTACTGGCCCGACGGATCTCCAGGCGTGGCAAGCGTCAATCAATGGCAGGAGAACTACCAAGAAGTTGCCCTTCAAGCTGGTCGTTGGTACCCAAGCGCCATGCTCATGACCAATGGATCCATTCTTGTTGTCGGTGGTGAGACGGGATCGAACGCTCCTCCCCAGCCATCCATCGAACTTCTTCCATACACTGGCACTGCACCCATCTTCATGGAGTGGTTGAACGACACTGACCCGAACAACTTGTACCCCTTCCTGAGCGTCCTTCCATCCGGCGGTATTCTTGTCATTTACTGGAACCAGGCTCGCGTTCTTGATCCTGTTACGTTCGAAACCAAGTACACGTTGCCCAACCTTCCAGGAAATGTCAACAACCCGTCCGCTGGCCGTACTTATCCTCTCGAAGGCACCGCCATGCTGATGCCTCAATACGCTCCGTACACTGCTGACTTGGTCGTCATGGTATGTGGTGGCAGTACCACTGGCATCGGCGATGCAGTCGACAACTGCGTTTCCAACACCCCGGACAACCCAGGCGCCTGGGTTCTCGAGCGTATGCCCTCGAAGCGAGTCATGTCCTGCATTGCTGCCTTGCCAGATGGAACTTACCTGATCGTCAACGGTGCTCACCAAGGTGTTGCTGGCTTCGGTCTCGGTACAAACCCCAACTTGAACGCTGTTTTGTACAACCCGACTCTGCCAGTCGGCTCGCGCATGAGCATCATGGCCAACACTTCCGTCGCACGTCTCTACCACTCTGAGGCTATTCTCATGCAAGACTCTCGCGTCGTCATTTCCGGCTCTGACCCAGAAGATGGTGTTCACCCTGAAGAGTTCCGCGTCGAGGTGTTCACACCGCCGTACCTACTCCAGGGTCATACGCAGCCCAACCTCGCCCTCGTCAACAGCGACAATGACTGGAGCTACGGCGGCTCTTATCAAGTCACCGTTCAGTTCTTCCAAGGCACCCCGGGCACCACCGCCAAGTTCTCACTTCTTGGTGGCGTCGTCAGCACCCACGGCAACTCCATGGGCCAGCGAACCCTCTTCCCTGCCTTCTCATGCAGCGGCAACACCTGCACCATCACCGCGCCTCCTCGCGCAGAGATCGCTCCTCCAGGCTGGTACCAACTCTTCGTGCTCGATGGCCCTACGCCGTCGCATTCCGTCTATGTCCGCATTGGTGGCGATCCAGGTAACTTGGGCAATTGGCCCGACTTCTCTGACTTCTCGCTGCCCGGTGTTGGCCCCGTCAACTAGAGAATGGTTCGGTTCTGGTGGAGATGGTTCGATACCCGGTTTGGAGTATAATTAGTGGGAGGACGCATCGTCCTTAGCGTTTGGTCTACTTTTGGCATTTTCATTTGTGCTTTCGGCGACATGATAGGATCTCGAAAAGGGCTTTCACTTGGTATTAGAATGCGTGGTCAATCACTTGGGTCGGGAAACCTAATGTATAATCGGACCCAGTGATGAGGTAGATTCGTAAATGCTATGCACATTTTAGAACTTCGTTGAATTTTTTTTTCTTCACTTTGATTTCGATATCTCAACTTCACGCGTTCCCCATCAAGTAACAATCCCTAACTTTGCGTGCAGGTAGGCAATGATGAAGTCAATTGCCTCAAGCTTGACCGAGAAGCAGCAGGATAGGCAAGTGGTACCTTATTGATCACGGCAATTACGACCGTGGATTACTCTAATATCAAACAGGGTTTATGATACGGAACATTACAACTACGGCAGTTCGACAACAACCTTTTGAGCAGAAACTCCCTCTCCCCGCCTGTCCACGGCCTCCTGGAGACTTTCCAAGCCTTGTCCCACCACGACCGGTTCAGGTTTGCAGAGCATTGAGCCGTTCTCAAGTGCTATGGGAAGCCAATCGGTCCAGACAGCTTTCCCTACTTCGGTATTCTTGAGTGAATCTCCCCAGTCTGTGATTAATGTTAGTCGATTTCACTTGGCAAGGACCATGTGCTGCCAACTGGAGCTAAACTCGACATCTTTGGGAAGAGTGTCAAGAGGAGGCCACGAAGGATGTTTCGGAGGCAGCACGGTTGCGACATGCTTCCTCCCACCAAGCCTACTTGCGATGCGGCCACATTTAACGAAGGTGTCAGGTGGCATAACGGTGTT
>Ga0335074_10010510_pt1 | contig 12954 bp, 12 predicted proteins | sample Lox_Sample_23_FD_206715 | JGI IMG/M metagenome (GOLD analysis project Ga0335074, IMG submission 206715) | Soil microbial communities from Loxahatchee National Wildlife Refuge, Florida, United States - Lox_Sample_2.3 | ecosystem: Environmental > Terrestrial > Soil > Wetlands | place: USA...
GAGCCGCTGCCGGACACGTCGTCGCTCTTCTGTCCCGGGTCGCCCCAAAGGATGCGGCGGGTGTCGAAACGAGAAGCGGGTGCCACATAAGCCTCGACGCCGATGATCGGCTTGACGCCTGCCTCCGTGGCCGCGTTGTAGAACTCGCTGGCACCAAACATGTTGCCGTGGTCCGTCATTCCGATCGCGGACATCTCTAGCCGCTGCGCCTCGGCCAGCATCGGTGCGATCTTCGCCGCACCGTCCAACATCGAGTACTCGGTGTGGTTATGCAGGTGCACGAACGACTGACTCATAGGGACGCCAGTCTATGACCGCGCACCGACGACACCCCGGCGTGTCGCTTCAGTGTGTCTCCCCGGCCTGCCATAGGTCAGGTCGAGGGCACTCGGGCAAAAACGTCTGTATCGGCCTCATCAGCGACCTCGGTCTGTTTTGCGTGCCGCCCCACCTTCAGATCGTCGACGGTGTCGTGCGGCGCTTCGGACGTCGGTTCGGGATCGGGCGTCTGCACCCGTTCGGTTCGCCGGTGCGGTGCGGGCGGCGGTGGACGCGATGGCCACCAGTTCGCCTTTCCGACCAGCACGGCTATCGCGGGCACGGTGATGGTGCGCACCAGGAAGGTGTCCAGCAGCAGCCCGGTCCCGATAATGAAGCCGGCCTGCACCAGGGTGTTGATGCTGGCGAAGAGCATCCCGAACATGGACGCGGCGAAAATGACACCCGCCGCGGTGATCACACCACCGGTCGAGCCGACCGTGCGGATGACCCCGGAGCGGATGCCGTGCGGGGATTCATCCCGAAGTCTCGAAATGAGCAGCAAGTTGTAATCCGCGCCCATCGCGACCAGCACGATGAAAGTCAGCCCCGGGATGCTCCATGTCAAATTCTGGCCGAACATGAATTGGAAGACGACGACGCCGATACCAAGGGCCGACAAGTAGGAGATCACCACCGAAGCGATCAGGTACAGCGGCGCGACGACTGCACGCAGTAGCGCGACCAAAATCAGGAACACAATCAGGATGGTCATGCCGATGATCAGTTGGATGTCTTCGCCGTAATAGGCACGCGTGTCCCGGAGCATCGCGGTGATTCCCGCGACTGAGATCGAGGCGTGCGCCAGCGTGGCAGGCGGGTGACTGCCCCGAGCGGCATCGGTGATGCGAAGAATCTGATTCATCGCACCGGTGGCGAACGGGTTGAGTTTTGTTTGCACCAAATACCGTGCCGTGTGCCCGTCAGGCGAGATGAACGCCGTCAACGCTTTGGTCAAGCCTCCGCCAATATGCTTGGTTTGGTTGATCAGCGCCTTCATCCCGTCGATCATTTGCCGGATCGCTTCGTTGAAGGTGTGCGCATCTTGCGGCGGGGCGGCTTTCTTCGCGTCGGGATTGTCGATGCCCATTGCCCGTAAGTCGTTGGCGGCGTTGTCGAGTATTCGACGCACACTGAGCGACGCCGCCTCGAAGCTGGTCGACTCCGGCAGGTTCTCCAATTGCTGGGCAAAACCCGCCAGCTTCTGCAGCGCTCCACCGTCGCTGGCGGTGGTGTCCACGACATCGAGCACCGTCACCGGTTCGGCGTTGACGGTGTTGGCGATTTCCGCGACGTCCAGGGACATCGCGAAGCCGAGCGCACGCACGGTGCTGACGAACATCGCCGGGTCGTCGACTTCCTCGCCCGTCCTGCCTGGTTCGAGGGATTCCGAGGATTCGTTGCCGGTATTGGTGAGCGGGTAGAGCATGGCGGCCACGTTGGGGAACGCGTCAGCTCCCTCATCGCCCGACGCGGCACCGATGGTGGACGGTTTGGTTGTCTGGGCTGCCGCGCCGCCATCGGCAGAGGTTTGGTCGTTGGATTTCGCCGTGGCCGGCGGTGCACCCCGGATCTTGGCGATATCGGGCAGTTCGCTCACCCGTTGTTCCATCTGCTTCAGGTCGACAAGGGCTTCCGGTTTGCGCAGGTCTTGTGGGGATTGGATGACGAGATACTCGGGAATCGTGGCGTTCAGCGGAAAGTGTTTGGCCAGCGTGGCATATCCGACAGAGCTCTCGACGGACGCCGGCAACGTTTTGCTGTCGTCGTAGTTATAGCGAGCCAAAGTCGCGCAGCCGGCCAGCAGGATCAGCACCGTGAGGCTGCCGACCAGATGGGTCACCGGGCGGCGCACAATACGTATCCCCGAGCGCCGCCAGAAGCGGTGGGTGAGGTCGCGGCGCGGCATAATCCACCCGCGACGTCCGGCGAGGACGAGCAGGGCCGGCAGGAATGTCACGGCCGCCAGGAGCGCCACCGCAATGGAAATGGCCAGCGCCGGACCGACGGTCCTGAAGGCGCCCAGATGGGTGAAGACCATCCCAAGAAAGGTGATCGACACGGTGGCCGCGGACCCGGTGATCACTTTGCCGATCGAAGACAACGCACTGACGACTGCGTCACCCGAATCCAGGCCGAGACGCAAATAGTCGTGATAGCGGCTGATGAGAAACACGGCGTAATCGATCCCGGCGCCCGCCATCATCGTCGTCATCAACGTGATCGTCTGGCTGGAAACGCCCAAACCAAGCTCGGCGACTCCAGCAACGATGTACTGCGCGACCACGACCGACACGCCGATCGTGATCAACGGCAACATCATGGTGACCAGATTCCGATAAATGACGAACAGGATGATCAAGACCATGAGCAGGACCGCGGTCTCGATCACGTGCATATCGCGAATTCCGATGTACGTGAGGTCGTCGCCGGTGGCCGCCGGGCCGGTCAAGTTCGCCGTAAGCGTGGATCCGGCGACGGTTTGCTTCACGGCGTCGGCGACCCGGGTGTACCCCTCGTGCAATTCCGGTGTGCCCACGCCGCCGGCGAGCACCATGGGCAGATACCAGGCTTTGTGATCCTTGCTGGTGACGGCCTCCCGCAGAGCCGGTGTGTGAACGAAATCCTGCAGCATGACGATGTCGCGAGTGTCCGGCCGGAGCCTGTCGGCCAAGGCGCGGTAGGTGACGTAATCGGAGGGGCTCAATCCGGCGTCGTCGGTCAGGACGACCAGCAGGACGTTTTCGTTTTCGGAGCCCGATTGGTTGAACGCCTCGCTGATCTGGTGGGTTGTGGCCAGCACCGGGGCATCGGGCGGCAGGATAGCGACCGGCCGCTTGCTGGCCATCTCGGTCAGCGGCGGAAACGTCACCGACAGCACCGCGGCGAGCGCGATCCAGAAGCCGATGACAACCCATGGCCACCGCAGCACAAAGACGCCTAGCCGACCGAACAGGCCGGTAGCTTCGGGCACGCTGGCCCCCGCCCCCCGCGACATTGGGCTAGGGTACCGGCAAACTGCCTGATCCGTGCATCTTCGGGCGCCGCGGGTTGGCGGCGTTGCGAACCTATCCGTACAGCTTGACGAACTGCTTGAGCGACTTCTCGACGTCTCCTTTGACCGCGCGGGCCGCCGCCGAACCGACCGGACCGAATAGCGCGCGTCCGCCCAGTTCAAGGCGCAACCCGAGGGTGGACCCTTGTTTGGTGGGCCGCACGGTGAGCGTCACTGCGTACTTCGCCCCGCCTTTTCCGGATCCCGACAGCGCAACCTGGTGCGGCGGCTCCCACGTAGTCACCGTCCACGTCACCCGGTTGCGAAAGCCCTTCGCGCGTGCGACGCCGACGACTTCGGCCCCTTCGCCCAACTCGTCAGGCAGCTCGCTGCGCCATCCCTCGTGCATCACCAGCCAATCCCCCAGATTGGACAGGTCGGCGACGTGCTCCCACATGTCCTGCGGGCTCATCGGGACGTCGGCGGTCATGTCGACGGCGGCCATCAGCGGCTGGGGCCGCCGCGGAAGCGGTTGCCGATCCGGATCCCGGGCAGCAGCAGGCTGCGCGGGACGTACCTGCCGCCGATGCTGACCGCTTTAGGCACCACGCCAGGTACCACACTGCGCTTGCCGGCAACCATCCCGCCGATGGCCTCTTCGGCGACGTCGTGTGGCGAGACCTGCGCGATCGGGATGCTGAAACGCTCGGCGTTGGCGATCTCGCCCCACTCGGTCGGCACCGGGCCCGGGCACAGGACCGTGACCGAGACGCCGGTTCCGTGTAACTCCTCATGGACGGCTTCGGAGAAGGTCTGAACGAACGCCTTGGTGGCCGAATAGACGGCCATGAACGGAATCGGCTGGAATCCCGCGATCGACGCGATGTTGAGCACTGCGCCGGCTCCCCGCTCGACCATGCCGGGCAGCGCGGCGTGGGTCAGTTCCATCAGCGTCAGTGAGTTGAGGACCACTTCCTCGCTTTCCCGCTCGATCGGCAGCGTCTGGAAGATGCCGCTGGTGCCGAAGCCGGCGCTGTTGCACAAACCGGCTATCGGTTCGCTGCGCAGCCGATCGGCCAGTTGGTTTCGCGACCCGGCGTCGCTGAGGTCTAGGGGCATCACATCGACCCCTACCGAGTACTGGCTGCGCAGCTCATCGGCGAGGTCATCGAGACGTTCGCGGCGACGGGCGACCAGCACCAGTGGGTAGCCGCGCCGGGCCAGACCACCGGCCAGTTCGGTGCCGATGCCCGAGGAGGCGCCGGTGACGACGACGGGCGCCTGGTTGCTTGGCTTCGGAAGGCTCATAATCCCCTCACCAGTGGATTCCGCGGGTTGCCCGGACGAACGTCTCGCTTCGCGAATCGAATTCCGGTGTGCGGCTGTCTGATTCGTCTCCCTTGGCCGCCGACGAGTCATCGAACATGCTGAACGCGCGGTTGCGCACCCGGTCCATGACGGCGGGGTTGACGGCATCGGCGACGGCGGCGAACTGCCCGAACGGTGAGCTGGCCCGCCGTGGTCGATGCACGATCGCATCGGTGATCACGCCGGCCGCCTGGTCGGGCGTCAGCGCCGGGAACTTGTCGTACATCTTGGTTGGACTGATCATCGGTGTGCGTACCAGCGCCATGTGCACGGTGGTGAATTTGACATCGTCGTTCACGACCTCGGCCTGCAGCGCATCGCAAAGACTGTCCAGCGCGGACTTGCTGGCGATATACGCGCCGAAGCGCGGTGCGCGTGTCTGCACGCCGACCGAGGACACGTTGATGATCTGACCGTAACCGCGCTCCCGCATCCCGGGGATGAATTTAAGGATAAGCTGTACCGCCCCAAGGTAATTCAGCTGCATCGTCCGCTGGTAGTCGTGAATCCGGTCGTAGGACAGTGCCAGCGAGCGCCGAATCGACCGGCCCGCGTTGTTGATCAGAATGTCGACGCCGCCAAGATCGTCGAGCACCTTGTCGGCCATCGTGGCGATGGCATCCATGTCGGCCAGATCGCACGGGTATACGTGCGCGGTGCCCCCGCTACTGCGAATTTCGTCCGCCACCTTTTCCAGTTTCTCTGGGGTCCGCGCCACCAGCACCACCTCGCCGCCGGCTTCGGCGATCTTCTTGGCGGCTGCCTCGCCGATACCTGACGACCCGCCGGTGATGAGGACGATCCTGCCGTCGGCGGCATCTTCGAGCGTGCGGCCCGCAACCGCATCAAGCAGATTGCGGAGATAGAACGGTCGATACCGGCCCGCCGAATTGGGCGTGTTGACGAGATTGGACATCGCAGCAAAAGGCTTCTCGACGAAGCTGGTCAGGTCGCCCAGATTCATAGGTTTCTCGCTCCCCGTTGACTGTGTCTCTCCCGGATTCCCTCCCAGAGTCTGCTACCAACGGTGGGTGATTCGCTGGCAATCGGCTTGTTACGCCGGGTAACCGTTCGGTGATGGCGCTCTAACTGCTGGGCAACCGCTGGGTGGTCCGCTATGTGGTATGCGAATGCCCTCACTACTCCGCAAGCAGAAGATCGAGACCATCTACAAGCGGATCGGCGGCCACGAGGCCCTCGAGGTCGTCGTCGAGGACTTCTATTCCCGCGTGCTCGACGACGATCACCTGTCGGGCTTTTTCGCAGGAACGAACATGAAACGGCTGAAGGGCAAACAGGTCGAATTCTTCGCGGCCGCACTCGGCGGGCCCAGAGCGTACATCGGGCCGCCGATGAGGCAGGTCCATCAGGGTCGTGGGATCACGATCCACCACTTCAATCTGGTGGCCGGACACTTGCAGGACTCGCTGTGCGCGGCCGGCGTGCCCGAGGACACGATCGCCGAAATCCTCGGCGCCATCGCACCGCTCGCCCGCGACATCGCATCGGACCACGCCACGGCCGACGTCTGATCACCCATCACGCTTCGCCGAGCGTGTTTCGTCTGCGAATTCCATCGGCCTGGTCTCGCATCGACGGCGCGCTCGGCGAACCTGGCTGCAGCGCGGCCATCCGCGCGCGCAGGTATTCGGCCACCGCGGGGTCGGTGGTGAGCTCGATGGCCCGCTGGTAAGCCGCGACGGCGGCGGCCGCGCGGCCAGCCCGGGCCAGCAGGTGCGCGCGCGTCGTCCAGGCCGGCTGAAACCGCTGGGCCGCCGAATCGGTGATCGCGTCCAGTGTCTGCAAACCGGCGGCCGGTCCGTCGATTTCGGCGTCGACGGCGGCCAGAGCGGCCGCGCCTCCCAATGACGGCGCGACACGAAGCAACGCGCGGTGCAGGCGACGCAGCGCCGACCAGTCGACCGGGCTGCTGCAGTGCGCCGACTGGATCGCCGCCTCGAATTGGTAGCGGCCCGGTCGGCAAAATCCGTGCGCCCGATGTAGCAGGGCCTCGCCGCGGGCGATCAGCGCAGGGTCCCACAATGCCGGGTCTTGCTCATCCAGCGGCACGAACGCACCATCGCCGGTTGTCCGGGCTGCGCGGCGTGACTCCGACAAGCACACCAGCGCCGCCAAACCGAGTGCCTCGGGCTCGTCGGGCAGCAGTTCGACGAGCACCAGCGCGAGATGAAGCGCCTCGGCCGACAACGATTCGATTCGCAGCGGGTCGCCGCCATCAACGGCGGCACCTGCCGATTGCCAGTCGATCGCGTACGCGCCGTAGACCGCCTCGAGCACAGCGGACAACCGCTCGTCGAGGTCGGTGCGGCTCGGCAGCACGAATGGGATGCGGGCGTCGCGGATGCGGCGTTTGGCACGGACCAGCCGCTGCGCCATCGTCGCCGCGGGCACCGCGAACGCCGCCGCGATCGCCGCGGCGTCGACACCGAGCACGGTCTGCAACATCAACGGCGTGCGGCAGTTGGCGGCGATCGCCGGGTGAGCGCACACCAACATCAGCTCCAGCCGCCGGTCGGGAATCGCGTCTAAATCCATCTCGCTTGTATCGCAAGCAATTTCGGGCAGCGGATCGGTCATCCGGTACGCGTGCGACTTCCACATGTCGCGCAGCCGGTTGCGGGCCACGGTGAGCACCCACCCTTCCGGGTTGACGGGGATGCCCTCGACCGGCCATCGGGTCAGGGCACGCTCCAGCGCATCGGCGATAGCGTCCTCGGCTGCGGCGATGTCGCCGCTGCCCGCGGCGAGCACCGACAGCAGTCGGCCGTAGCCGGCGCGAACCAGCTCGGCGACCCGGGCCTGCGCGTCACTCAGGGCTGTACCAACCTTTGCCGCTGGCGTAAGTGACCGCGACGGGACGGATCTCGACGGAGCCCCAGTCGACCGCCGGGCAGCGTTTGGCCCACGCCAGCGCGGCATCGAGGTCGGGCACATCGATCACGAACACCCCGCCCAGACGCTCCTTGGTATCGGCGAACGGACCGTCCTGGACCGTGGGAGTGCCGTCGCGCGCGGTGAACGTCGTCGAGACGACGGCCGATTGCAGCACCTGCGTTCCTATCAACACGCCCGCCGCGTCGAGGTCGTCGGCGTACCGGGCGAACGCTGCGCGCGCGGGCGCCATGTCCTCCTCGGTCATGCCGATCTCCGGGCCCTCCTGATAATGCATGAGCAGGCAGTACTGCATATTGGTGTCCTTTCCGCCTCGATGATGACACCTCAATGACGATTGAGACCGGACCCAATCGACAACGCCCGATGGGATTCTGCAGAGGCGGCGCGCGCGGCCTAGACTCCAATTTGGAGCTGTTCATGCGACGGCTTCACACGAACGGAAGCCCACCATGTTTTCCGGTCACATCCGCATCGCCGGTGCCCTGCTTACCGCCATCGCGGTACTTGGCGGTGGTACGGCGGCGGCCGATCCGAGCCAGGACGACAAGTTCTTGACATTGCTCGGTTACGAAGACATCCCCGCCATCGACAACGCGACAAGCCTCATCGACACAGCTCACAAAGTGTGCAGCAAGCTCGACGACGGCATGCCGGCCGGCGACTTGGTGGAATTGATTAGAAACAATGGCTTTAACGAGAACCCGCTCGCGCGCCTTTACCCTCAACGTCGCGTTACGAAAACCATCAATCGCTTCATCAACGCGGCGGTGCAGGCCTACTGCCCGTACGACCAAGGCAAGATAGCGTCCGTCGCCGCGCAGGCTGTGACGGCCTCACGTGTGCCAACGAACCGAGTCGCTGCCTACGCCCACAACAGGGAGGCGCCGTCGCTCATCTTGGGCATCGGAACGTTTCCCGCCGGAGAGGTGCCGCCGTCGAACCCGCCGGTGATTCCGGCAGAACCGCCGCCTGCACCACACGAGGTAGCGCCCGCACCCCGACAATCGCCGCCGCCGCCACGACGTGTGCCGCCCGCACCGCAACAGGTGCCGCCGCAACAGGCCGAGCCACCGCAAGGGGCCGCGCCAGCGCAGGAGCCCGCGCCAGCGCAGGAGCCCGCTCCGCCGCAGGCGGAGCCCCCCGCCGCCGCTCCTCCGCCCGACGCCGGCGGTGGCGCCCCGGCGAGCCCGTCGCCGGAACCCCCGCCACCGCCGCAGCCCGTCCCGCCAGGCCACGTCAGGCTTGCGCCCTGAGACAACGACATTGGCAATAGCGATTACAAGCGTTTCTCACATCTCCCGCGTGTGGATGCGACGATCAACAGCATGAGCATGGCGGGAATGGGCGTGATGGGCTTGGCAGCGGGCGCGTCTACCGCGGGCATCTTGGGCCTGGTGCGGTTGATGACCGACACCTGGTTTCCCTGGCTCAACGCACACACTGAGCACAGGCACCAGATGCTGGCCAGCGTGTACTCGCGGCGGGCCGAAGCTGTTAAGCAGTGGCGGGAAGGCTTGGCAGGTGCACGGGACGCGTACCGCCAGTGGGCCGCCGGGCCGCGCAATGGTGACCCGCCGAACATCGTCGGCGACGCGTGGTTCGAGGGCCTGCGGCCGAATCTGCCCGTCAGCGGCGAAGCGGCGAAGTACCGCACCGCTCACGAAATCAGCTGTGACAATGCGACTGTCGCATTCTTGTCGCTGGAGATCGGCAAGGTGGAACAGCAGTGGACGGACGAGGCCCGGAATAACCGGCGCCGAGCGCAAACCTGACGTCAAGCCCCGTCACGTAACACGTCGAGCGCGTGCTGCAGGTCCGGCGGATAAGGGCTGATGATCTCGATCTGCCGCCCGTCGGCCGGATGGGTGAACGCCAGCGACCGGGCATGCAGCCACTGACGTTCCAGCCCAAGCTTTTCGGCGAGCTTCGGGTTGGCGCCATACGTCAGGTCGCCACAGCAAGGGTGATGCAGAGCGGCGAAGTGCACCCGAATCTGGTGTGTGCGACCGGTTTCCAGATGTACGTCAAGCAGGCTGGCGGCGACGAAGGCTTCGATGGTGTCGTAGTGGGTCAGGCTGTGCCGGCCGTTGGCGGTAACGGCGAACTTCCAGTCATGGCCGCGGTGACGGCCGATCGGCGCGTCGATCGTGCCACTGGAGGGATCCGGATGTCCTTGCACCAGAGCGTGATATCGCTTGTCGACCGTGCGCTGCTTGAACGCCCGCTTGAGCAAAGTGTAAGCCCGCTCGGAGATCGCGACCACCATGACCCCGGAGGTACCGACGTCGAGACGATGCACGATGCCCTGCCGCTCGTGCACCCCGGAGGTGGTGATCCGATAGCCGGCTGCGGCCAGCCCACCGAGCACCGTCGGGCCGGTCCAGCCCACCGACGCGTGCGCGGCCACCCCGGCCGGTTTGTCCACCGCCACGATGTCGTCGTCGGAGTACAGAATCGTCATGCCCTCGATGTCAACGGGCGTGTTCTCCAGCGGCGCGGGCGGTTCGGGCAACCGCACCTGCAGCCACGCCCCCGCGGCCAGACGATCCGACTTGCCCGCCGGCACGCCGTCCAACTCGACACCGCCGTCTTCGGCCAGCGCCGCGGCGGCCGTACGCGACAAGCCCAGCAGCCGGGACAGCCCGGCATCGACCCGCATGCCCGCCAGGCCCTCGGGCACCGGCATCGATCGGTCGGTCATCTCAGCGCTGGTCGGACTTGGAGCTGACGGCACCGTCCTGCGGCTCATCGCCTGGGGCGGCTTCGGCCGGCGCGTCCGGCGTTTCGGTGTGCGCCGGCGCATCGGCGACGTCGAGGGCGTCGTGCGGTGACCCCACTGCATCGTCGCCGGCGCGACGACGGCCGACGGTGTCGAAGTCGAAACCCATCGCCGAGAGCGTGACGAGCAAGATCGCCCCACCGACCACCGAGGGGTCGGCCACGTTGAACACCGGCCACCAGCCGATCGACAAGAAGTCCACGACGTGGCCCTGCAGGGGTCCCGGCGAACGGAAAAACCGGTCGACCAGGTTGCCCGTGGCACCGCCCAGGATCATGCCCAGGCCGATAGCCCACCACGGCGACACCAGCCGCCGTCCCATCCAAAAGATGCCGGCCACGACACCGGTGGCGATCAACGTCAACATCCAGGTGTATCCGGTGGCCATCGAAAAGGCGGCGCCGGAATTGCGGACCAGCGTCCAGGTGACGGTGTCACCAATGATCGACACCGGTTGACCAGGGGTGAGAACTCGCACGGCGATGACCTTGGTGATGATGTCCAGCACCAGCACGACCGCAGCGACCGACAACAGCAGGCGCAGCTGGCGCCGCGGCGCGGGAGCTTCGGCGTCCCCCGCCGTCGAGGCGTCGGTCACCGGCTCGGCCGATCCCGTTGGTTGGTCAGTCACTCCTACATCATCCACTAGGCTGTTTAGCGGCGACCCGCCGCGCCCGGCTCCGCCGCACTCGCGATCGCCGCGGCCGTTCAGCGGCGACCCGCCGCGCCCGGCTCCGCCGCACTCGCGATCGCCGCGGCCGTTTAGCGGCGACCCGCCGCGCCCGGCTCCGCCGCACTCGCGATCGCCGCGGCCGTTCAGCGGCGACCCGCCGCGCCCGGGAGTCGATGCAGGATGATGTCAGCATGAGCCGCCTCACCGTCATCGCCACCGGTGGGACCATCGCCAGTACCGCCGCCGCTGACGGGGTTGCGCGGCCAACGCACGGCGGCGCTGAGTTGACCGCCGGCTTGAACGTCGACGTCGTCGACGTGATGTCCGTCGACAGCTCCCAGCTCACCCCGGCTGACTGGGACGTCATCGGCGCGGCGGCCCGCGCCGCCGCCGCCGGCGGCGCCGAGGGCGTGGTCGTGACGCATGGCACCGACACCCTCGAGGAAACCGCGCTGTGGCTGGACCTCACCTACTCGGGCGCGATTCCGGTGGTGATCACCGGTGCGTTGCGCAGCGCCGATGCACCCGCTGCCGACGGGCCGGGAAACCTACGCGATGCATTGACCCTGGCGTCCAGCCAGGCCGCCCGCGACCTCGGCGTGCTGGTGTGCTTCGGCGGGCGGGTGTTGCAGCCGTCGGGCTTGCACAAGGTGGCGACGGCGGATGGTTTCGCCGGCGAGTTGCTTGGCAGCGTCGACGGCGGGGTGCTGCTGACGCGGCCCAAGACTCGCCCCTTACTCGGCGAGCTGACCGCGGCCAACGCGCCGCGCGTCGACATCGTCGCCGCATACCCCGGCGGTGACGGCGTGGCGATGGACGCCTGCGTGACCGCGGGCGCCCGGGGCATCGTGCTCGAAGCGCTCGGTTCCGGCAATGCCGGCGACGCGGTGATCGACGCCGTACGGCGGCATTGCCGAAACGGCGTCGTGGTCGCGGTGTCCACCCGAGTCGCCGGAGGGCGGGTCAGCCCGGGCTACGGTCCGGGCCACGATCTGGTCGATGGGGGCGCGGTGATGGTGTCGCGCCTGCCGCCGAGTCAGGCACGAGTGCTGGTGATGGCGGCGCTGGCGGCGCAGTTACCGCTGCGCGACGTCGTCGACCGGCTGCGCTGAGGCGTTCTCGGTGAGCGCGGCCACGTAGTCGGGCCAGTCGAGGCTGTCGACTGGATTCGCCGGCTCGATCTCGCGGGTGTCGGATGGGCCGTCAGGAAACGTTCGTGCCGGCCCCGGTCCGGAGCTGCGGGTCTCGAACCGGACCGTGACCACGCCGTGCCCAGCTCCCTGCACCCAGCCGTGCCCGAGGTCGCGGTGTGTGACGTCGTCACCCACCCGCCACCCGCCCGCCTCACCGGTGTGCTGGGTGGGCGTCTCCGGCTCGACCGGCGCCGGGTCCGTGCCCGCGTCGGCATCCGACATCGTCAACTCCAGGTCCGGAAACAGCGACTCTTGCCGCACGTTGCTGAGCCCCGAAAACCCAACGCCCAGTAGGCGAATCGGCCCGATCTGCCGCGGATCGAGCAGCAACCGGCGGGCCAGCGCGGCCAGCGCGGCGCCGTCGGTCGTCGCGTACGGCAGGGTGGCCGAGCGGGTCAGCGTGTTCATGTCGGATTTCTTCAGCTTGACCGTGACCGTGCGGGCGCCGCGACCATCGCGGCACAACCGTTGATGAGCGTGCTCGGCGATCGGGCCGACCGCCTCACGCAGCTCGTCCAGCGTAGTCAGATCCGCCGCGAAGGTGGATTCCGCGCTGATCTGCTTGGCTTCGGCCCGCTCGGCGACCGGGCGGTCGTCGATCCCGCGGGCCAGCCGGTGCAGCGCGGGCCCGATCGTCGCACCCAGGATGCTGGCCACCTCAGTATCGGCCAGCGCCGCCAGCTGCCCGATCGTCTCGATGCCCAGCCGATGC
>Ga0335074_10010511_pt1 | contig 12953 bp, 10 predicted proteins | sample Lox_Sample_23_FD_206715 | JGI IMG/M metagenome (GOLD analysis project Ga0335074, IMG submission 206715) | Soil microbial communities from Loxahatchee National Wildlife Refuge, Florida, United States - Lox_Sample_2.3 | ecosystem: Environmental > Terrestrial > Soil > Wetlands | place: USA...
CGAATGAGAAACACGTCTCGATTGCGACGCTGGCGACCGATGTTCCTATCGTGACGTTCAACGGATTGTCGAAGGCATATCTCGTTCCGGGGTGGCGCATTGGGTGGGCGATCGGTACTGGGCCGAGCGAGGTATTGCGGCCGTATATGGAATCGGTGCACCGGCTGCTGCGAGCCCGATTGTCAGCGCCCCATCCTTTTCAGCATGCCATTAAGCCGGCGCTGGAGGGACCGCAGGATCACCTGGAAGTGGTGTTGCGCAAGCTGAAGCGACGCGCCGATCTCACCGCGTCATGGGCGAAGAGAACGCCATACGTGAAGCTGGTTGCGCCGAAAGGAGCGTTCTATGCATACCCGACACTGGAGATTCCTGACGACGATCTGTCGTTCGTTACCGATCTGCTGAAGCAAAAGTGTGTGCTGGTGGTGCACGGGTCGGGCTTTGGACAAAAGCCCGGCACGAAGCACATGCGCATCGTGTTCTTACCGCCCGATCCAGTGTTGGTCGAGGCATACGGCGCGATAACCGAGTTCATGCAGGAGCGGTACCAATAGCCTGAACACATCCCGACCGGGACTTGATCTTTAAATACGCATCGCATCCAGGACTTCGTCCTGGGCTAAACTGAAATCGTCCCTTGCGGGACGGATGTCACCCGAGATTGAGTCGACATCGAAACCAGGGCGATCTAACCGAGCCTCGCGCGGCGCTGCCGAAGCCGGCCGTGTTTGAGGATGTTATTTAAGGCTGGCACTACCCAACCATGGTCGATATTCACTGCCACATACTGCCGGGAATTGATGACGGCTCGAAGTCATGGGAGATGACCGCTGAGATGTGTCGCATCGCCATTGCCGACGGCATCACGCACATCGTTGCCACGCCGCACAGCAACGACATGTATGAATACAATCGCGAGCGCTACACCGAGATGCTCGCCCAGCTGAGCGATGCGGCTGAAGGCAAGCTGGGGTTCAGCCTGGGTTGCGACTTCCACTTTTCTTACGACAATATTCAAAATGCGCTGGCGAATCCGCTGCGTTATACGATCGGCGAGTCGCAATATCTGCTGATTGAGTTCAGCGACTATGGCATTCCGCCTAGCGTCGCGCAGGACCTGTTTGCTTTCAGCAGCCGCGGCCTGGTGCCAATCATTACTCATCCGGAGCGCAATCAGCCGCTGATGAAGAATCCGGAGATGGTGCTGAAGTTTGTGGAGCAGGGCTGCCTGGTGCAGGTGACGGCGAACGCGGTTACCGGCGCGTGGGGCAGCCGCTCGAAAAAGCTGGTGGAATGGATGCTGGAGCGCGCAGCCGTGCATGTGATCGCCAGTGATGCCCACGATCCGGTCCGCCGCAAGCCGGTGATGTCGGAGGCGCGCGATGTGGTAGCCAAGCTGGCGGGCGACGATGTCGCCGAAGCTCTCGTCACGCATAATCCTGAAGCGATCGTGGAAGGCAAAGGCGTGCCCTATCAGCCGATGTTCAGCTAGGGCGAGAGCTCGACCGTCATTTGTCCATCTATAATCGAAGTTTCCCATGGCACTTGTCGCTCCTTTGATTCGCCCCCAGAGATCCAAAATTGTTTTTCGTTTGGTAGTCGGGATTCTTGTCCTGCTGCTGCTTGCCTTTCTCGGATTGGACTACTGGTTCTATGGCGCGGTTAAGGCCTCGCTGCCGCAGCGCGACGGCACGGTGAAGCTAGCCGAACTTTCAGCGCCGGTGATCGTGACCTACGATTCGCTCGGCGTACCGAACATTTCCGCTTCTAACTTGCCTGATCTCTTTTTTGCGCAGGGATACGTCACGGCCCAGGATCGGTTGTGGCAGATGGATATGACGCGCCGCTTCGCCTCCGGGGATCTCGCGGTGATTCTGGGGCCGAAGTATCTGAAGTATGACCGCGAGCAGCGCATTCTGGGCCTGCGGCAGGTTGCCGAGGAAACGGCCGCGATGATGGATTCGCAAGAGCACGCCCGCTTCGACGCCTACGCCGCCGGCGTCAATGCGTATATCGATCAGCACCGAAAGACTCTGCCGCTGGAGTTTCGATTTCTGGGTTACGCGCCGCATGTCTGGACGGTTGAGGACTCGCTGCTCGTTGGCTTGTCGATGACCGAGTTTCTGAATCACGGGCTATATCAAGACAAGTTGGAAAAAGAGAAGGTGCTGGCGAAGCTGGGGGCGGAAATGACCGCCGATCTGTTCGTCAACACATCGTGGCGAGATCATCCGCCGGGCGCGGACAGCAGCAATATTGAGAACGAGGTTCCACAGGAGACGGCGCCGGCTGAGGAAGAACAATCGCCGAAGGCGAGCGCCGCCGGCATTAACCATGATTTTGCCAAGAAGAGCGAACCGCAGACCCCTCGGCTGCGGCGGGCAACGTCAGCCGCCTCCGCTCAGGATGACGGCGTTGAGGTGGATGCACAGCTCCGTCCCGGCTCCAATAATTGGGTCGTTTCTGGTGCGCACACCGTATCCGGCAAGCCGCTGTTGTCGAATGACATGCATCTCGATCTCGAGCTTCCTAACGTCTGGTACGAGGCGCATCTGACCGCCGGCGACTTCGATGTGGCAGGCGTGACGCTGCCCGGTATGCCGTACGTCATCGTCGGACACAATCAGCGCATCGCGTGGGGATTCACCAACCTTGGACCGAATGTCGAGGACGTCTACATCGAGAAGTTCAACGACAATGGCGAGTACCTAACGCCGCAGGGGTGGGTGAAGCCGGAGCATCGCCAGGAGATCATCCGCGTGAAAGGCGAGCCGGAGGTGAGGCTGGACGTCGAGACCACGCGGCACGGCCCCATCATCACTGCTCTGATTCCGGGGGAGAAACGCAGGCTGGCGCTGAAGTGGACCGCGCTGGATTCGGCAAATCTGAACATTCCGTTCTTTGCAGTCGACCAGGCGAAGAACTGGCAGGAGTTTCAGGCGGCGTTCGCGCGCTTCGGAGCGCCCGCCCAGAATGTTGTTTACGCCGATGTGGACGGCCACATCGGATATCAGGCAACCGGTTTTATCCCAATTCGCGCCAGCGGAGATGGCGATGTCCCCGAGCCGGGTGAGGACGACGCGCATGAATGGACCGGCTTTATTCCCTACGAGCAGTTGCCCAGCGTGTTTGATCCCCCGTCAGGAGTTCTTGCCACTGCCAATGGGCGGATCACGCCAGATGGTTATCCCTACGAACTCAGCACAGAGTGGATGTCTCCGTATCGCACGCAGCGCTTGTACAAGCTGCTGATGGCACCGAAGAAGTTCACGCCGGCTGATATGCTGACCATCCAAACCGACATTCTCTCCCCATTCGATCGTTTCTGCGCCGAGCGATTCGTCTATGCCGTCGATCACACACCGCAGGCATCGCAACGCGCCAAACAAGCTGCCGACTTGATGCGCACGTGGGACGGCACTATGGCGACGGATTCAGCCGCCGCGACGATCGCGGTATTCTCGCGCGAGAAGCTCAAGGAGCTCCTGCTGCAGCCACGACTGGGAGATGATTGGAAGAAGTATCAATCGTTCATGAGTCCGGTATGGCTGGAGAATGTGCTGACCCACCAGCCGCAGCGATGGCTGCCGCCTGGCTATTCCAGCTACGATCGCCTGCTCGCCGCCGCTGTCGAAGATGCCGTCAATGACGCTAGTGCGACGAGTTCGCTCGCGCTGTGGAAATGGGGACGGGTTCATCGCACCGATATCACCCATCCCTTCTGGAGCCACTTCCCTATCCTGAAGAAAGGCGCGGGACCGGGAAGTTTGCCACTGTCAGGTGATACGGAGACCATCAAGCAAGTGGCCCCACACTTTGGACCCTCCGAGCGACTGACCGTCGACTTCTCAGACCTGGACGCCACCACGCTCGACATCGTTAACGGCCAGTCGGGTAACATCTTCGACCAGCACTACAACGATCAGTGGGACGCTTATTACCGTGGGCGAACGTTTCAGCTGCCGTTTTCAGCGAATGCGGTGCAACGCGCGGGAGTGCACCATCTGCGGCTGGAGCCGTAAGGCAGGGCTAGTAATTCGTCATTAGCAACCAGTAGTGGGCGTTGATGGTCCGCGATTCGCGCCCGGTGCGCGGATCCAACAGCTTTTCGCTCTCACGTCTAGTCCACCTGCACAATGCTGTAGAGCGCGCCTGTGAAAGTGATCTGGGTGGACTGAAGCTGGTCGTTGGTGGTGTCGTAGATATGCAAATAGCCGCCTTCAATCGCGTACACCACGTTGCGATTGCTGATAGCCAGCAGGCTGGTAATGGCGCCGCGCGGCGGTAAGGGAGGATCAGCAGTGTTGTTAGAGACATTGACGACGGAGAGACATCCCGTCGTGGTGTTACTGCACTGATTGGCGCCAATATAGAGCTTGTTGTTCTGCGCCAGTGCCATCGTGGTATGAAAGCCATCGCCGATAGCCACCGAGGTGGGCGTGAGGCGCGTCATGTTGGCGACATTGACGGCGTCATAAGTTGAAGTCGTTCCCGGCGGAACGGGGCTGCCGGCAACGTAGAGGGTTGTGTTGTTCAGCAAGCCCACACTGGCACCACCAACCGGAACGGTAGCTACTATAGTCTGCGATGGCAGATTCAGCTCCATAACTGAGGCGGGATGGCTCGAGCCACATTCCGGACCGCAATTCAAAACATAGGCCGTATTTCCGTCCGTACTGAAGAAGGCGTTAACCGGCCGCGCAAAGCCGGGAATTGAGACGTACGACACCGGGCTGGCACTGAGATTGATCAACGTAACGGAATCAGAATTGTCGGAGAAGACCAGCAGGTCCTGACTGTTGGGACTAACCGCAACCGTGCGTGCGGCTGGAACCGGGTAGTTGGCCGTGTTGGTCAGGGTGGAGACATCCCACCCCTGCACCGCACCCGGATGTTGGCCGCTGACACCCAGGCTCGGCACCGGGACATAAGCAGTGCTGCTGTCGGTCGAGAATGCGGCCATGGTTGCCGGGCCGGCCAACGCCAGGCTTCCCGATACCGTCTGCGCAGCATTCGAGATTACATACAGCTCGTAGCTGCTCGGATCGTAGACCAGAGTATTGGCCTTGTTCGGGCTGAGTACTTCAAAGGTCACGGCAGTAGCGACGGTGATAGCTACCGGCTGCCCCTGAACGATTTGGCCCGCCGAATTTGTGGTCTCGCTGGTGTAGTTGGTGGTGTCGTTCTGAGTGTTGACGATCTGCAAGTCTCCCGAGTAGCTGTTGCTGATGAAGGCGGCATTGGCCACATTGGACACAGCCGGGGCGGTTGAACTGCCGCCACCACCGCACGCGGGGATCATGGCGAGGGATATTAATGAGAAAACGACAGCAACAAGCCGCTTCAATCGGCTGCCTGAGAACATACTATGATTTGACATGAGTCGCTATAGACGGTTGGATTATAACAGAGCCTGGCACCGCGTTTTGTGCACTGCTTTGATGGTACTTTGCCCCGATTTGCGATAAAGTTCCAACCAAGCTATCCGCTCTATCGCTGTTTGAGAACACCATGTCAACAGGCTTCCTTTCCCGGTTGCAGAAGGGCGCTGTTTTATGTGATGGCGCCATGGGTACCTTGCTGTACGCCAAAGGTATCTACATCAATCGTTGTTACGACGAACTGAATCTCTCCGCGCCCGATCTCATTCGCGGTATTCATCAGGACTACCTGAAAGCGGGAGCCGAGGTCATAGAAACAAACACCTTTGGCGCCAATTCGTTTCGGTTATCGAAACACGGATGTGTCGACAAGCTGGTCGAGATCAATCGGCACGGCGCACGGCTCGCCCGCGAGGCGACGAAGAAGTTCGACGCTCTGGTTGCCGGAGCAGTGGGACCACTAGGAGTCCGGATTGAGCCGCTGGGCAAAATCGCTCTGGCGGAAGCCCGCGACGCCTTCCGCCAGCAGATTGCAGCATTGAATCAGGAAGGCGTGGATCTGCTGATTCTGGAGACGTTTGGCTATCTGGAGGAGTTGCACCAGGCGATTCTCGCCGCACGCGATGTGAATCCTGAACTGCCGGTCGTGGCGCAGGTCACCATCGATGAGGATGGCAACTGCCTGGATGGCTCCAGCCCCGAACATTACGGGCCGCAGCTAGAGGCATGGGGAGCTGAGGTCGTCGGTTGTAACTGCAGCGTTGGACCGGTGGCCATGCTGGATGCGCTGGAGCGAGTTCGAGCGGTAACCACGAAGCCGCTGTCGGCGCAACCCAATGCTGGCATTCCGCGCTCGGTCGAAGGCCGCAACATCTATCTATGCTCGCCGGAGTACATGGCGAACTTCATGGAGCCGTTCGTCAATGTTGGCGTGCGGCTGATCGGCGGCTGCTGCGGAACAACTCCCGAGCACATCCACACCATGAAGTTGTTCCTGAAGGTGGGATCGGCGCGAGCCTCCTCCTACAAAGTCTCGCAGACCACCGAAGCGAAGCCCGTCGAGCCTCCGCCGCTGCACGAGCGTTCGGCCATTGGTCGCAAGGTCGCGAATGGCGAGTTCATCACCATGGTCGAGATCGTGCCGCCGCGCGGTATCGATGCCAAGCGAGAACTCGAAGGCGCGAAATTCCTGAAGTCGGTGGGCGTGGACGCGATCAACATTCCTGATAGTCCGCGTGCCTCCGCTCGCATGAGCAACCAGGCGCTGTGCCTGCTGGTGAAGCAAGAAGTGGGCATCGAGCCGATCCTGCACTACACCTGTCGCGATCGCAACGTGCTGGGCATTCAGTCTGACCTATTGGGCGCGAGCGCGGTCGGCATCCGCAACTTGATCTGCATCACCGGCGATCCGCCGAAGATGGGCGATTATCCCGATGCAACCGCGGTCTTCGATGTCGATTCCATTGGGCTGGTCAACATCGTCCGCAATCTGAATCGCGGTCTCGATATCGGCGGCAATCCTACCGGCACCTCGACGGCCTTTGTCATCGCGGTGGGCGCCAATCCCGGCAGCCCGAACATCGAGGAGGAGATTCGCCGCTTCGAATACAAGGTCGAAGCGGGCGCGGAGTTGGCGGTCACGCAGCCGGTCTTCGATGTTCGGCTGCTGGAGGATTTCCTGCGCCGCATCGAGCATTGCCACGTTCCCGTGGTCGCCGGCATCTGGCCACTGACCTCGACGCGCAACGCCGAGTTCATGAAAAACGAGCTGCGGGTGTCGATTCCTGACGAGATCTTTGCCCGCATGGCTAAAGCGACAACTGCCGATGCGGCGCGCGCCGAGGGCGTCGCGATTGCACGCGACATGCTGGCCGCGGTCAAGGACATGGTGCAAGGCGCACAGATCAGCGCGCCCTTCGGTCGATACTCGTGTGCCGTGGACGTATTGGAGGCGTTAGGCACGAGCAAGCGGGCAGCGGTATAACCAGAGTGACGACATTGCGCTGCGATGGCCTTCCCTTCCTAATCACCTCGTTCTGCTGGGCTTCTTCGCGATAAGGGCGCGACCGAACCGGCTGCTGGAAAAGCTCCTAAACTGCTGCTGGTGCCGTTGGCTGGAGCCGACTCCATACGAAACTGTCTGGATTGGACGCTAGCGGAAGGCCAGCTGTACCCGAAAGCTTCCACCCACCCGCACAATCGTGCTCTGATACCACGCTTACCAATTTTTGAAATTCCAGTAAGATTTTTTGCTCTGGCCTGATAGAATTCCTACCCATTCACAAGTACCGCGTCACTCAAGAGCAATGAAACGATCGAACAGAGTTGGGCGATTCTGTTTGGTTATGGCAACGGTGGGGGCAACGCTGACGGCCTGCGCGACGGCGCAGATTCGAGGCGTGTACTCACCGGGCTCGAATCTTAGCGGCGCGGGAGGTGTCCCCGACCCGGGTTTTTCTTACTCCAATCAGTTCTGGTACAACACCGCCGACCGCCTTTACACCCCTGACGGCAAACCTCGGCCGGATGACGACAACTTCTTCGCCCTCATCGATAACAGTTCCTTCCTTCTGGTTCCCAAATCGAAATTGTGGGGCGCGAAGCTGGAACTCCTGGTGGACGTGGCTATCTCCAAGGGCAGCTTCGCCGCCCTCGATTCTCACGTGGTGGTACCACAGGGCAGCCTTCTCGCCAGCATCAATCCTCCGCCTCCACCGACGGTGAGCGCCACCGGCTTCACCAATATCAACTTCGTTCCCTTCGATCTGGGCTGGAGTTTCAAGCGCCTGGACCTGCAGGTGGGCGCCAGTATCTATGCCTTTAGCGGGCGCTACACACCGCATGCGCGCGACAATCTCAGTTCCGGTTGCTGGACCTTCGGTCCGCAGGTCGGTGCAACGATTTATCTGACCAAGAGCAAATCCAACCAGGTGAGTGTCTATAACTACTACGCCTGGAACACGCAAGAGGGCCGCACTCTCATCACACCGGGACAAAACGAGTCCATTGATTACTCGCTGTCGCATACCTTCAGCTTCGGCAAGGAGGAAAAGTGGTCGCTGCTAGCCGGTCCGGCCGGCTATGGACAGTGGCAGACGACCACCAATCGGCGGCCCGACAGCCTTGGTCTGAAATACACAATCCAGGCTGCCGGATTCACGGCAAATGTCTCGACGCCCTATAAAGGCGTCTATTTCGGTACCAGCCAGCTATGGGAATACGACGCTCATGACACCTACGAAGGGCGCACCAGAATCATCACCGGCGGCCTGAACTTCTGACGTGAATCTGCGCCCTGAGCGAAAAGCTGTGAAATTTTCATTTCCCTTGAGGAAATCTGCATTAGAATCTGCTCAGGGGTTCGAACTTGCCCAAGTTTGAAGAGTGTCTGGAGCGGCTGGAGAAAATCGTAGCGGAACTGGAAAAGGGCGATGTACCGCTCGATCGTGCTCTGGAACTCTTCGATGAAGGTATGAAGCTTGCCGGCTCCTGCCGAAAGGAACTGGAAGAAGCCGAGGGCAAAGTAGAAATTCTGCTGAAGCGCAATGGTAAGCTTCAGCCGGAACCCTTCGAATCCGCCCACGACGCCACGAAGTAGCGCTAGCAAGTTGTTTGTCTGGCCAGGTACGTCGCACACCAAATTTATTACGGTCCCATTGATGGCCTTGCGCCATCGCTTATTCCTAGCCAAGAGGTTTTGTCATGCGGCCTATCAACGTTGTCCTCGCTCACCACGACGCAGTATCGGCCGAGCGCCTGGCTGCATCGCTGGCAAAGGAATTTCGCAATCTGGTGGTTGCGAAATCAGCCGAAGAAACCCGCTCCGCCGTGGCGCGCTTTCGCGCACCGTTCGCGGTGGTTGATCTGGAATTAATTGACATGGCAGAGTTGAAATCGCTCTGCAGAAGCTTCCCGGCCACCGCCTTCGTTTGCATTCACCGCCTGGCCGATGACCGGATGTGGACCCAGGCATTGGCCAACGGTGCGGTCGATTGTTGCCACTGCAATGATCTGCGCGGCATTCTGCAGGCCTCCGAACGGTATGTCGTGATCAGCCGTGGGCGCAGTGCGGCGGCGTGATCCTGGCTATCAGCTGTCAGCTCTCGGCCGTCAGCCAAGTCGCTCTGCCGAACATTGCACGAGTCTTTCCAATAGTGCAGCAGTGTGCGTCAACCCTGCGCGGGGAATGAATGTATTGGCTGATAGCTGATGGCTGAGCCGATATTTCCTTCATGCTGCCAGAATCTTTTCCAGTCCGCCTTTGCTGTGGCCGGCGTGTACTTGGTCGTAGGTGCAGGCGTGTGGAGCCTTGTCCGGACGCCAGCGCAAGAACTTGCTGCCATGACGGAATCGGCCGCCGGAGAAGTGATCGTAGCGGACTTCGCACACGAGCTTCGGATTAAGCCGCTCCCACTCGCCGCTGCGCTCTGCGCTCCAGCGGCTGGGACCGCCGGGAGCGTGGCCGGTAAATCCCGATCCGCCCATGTACGGCTTCAGTACTGACTTGAGCTTCTTGCGTTCCGCAGCCGAGAAGCTTGACGTAAATCCGACGTGGTTGAGCTTGCCGTCCTTATCGTACAGACCGAGCAGCAATGAGCCCACTTCCCCGCCCTTGCTGGCATAGCGAAATCCTCCCACCACGCAGTCTGCCGTACGGATGCGTTTGATCTTGCGCATCGCCGAGCGATTACCTGAGGCATAGACGCAATCCAGCTCCTTGGCGACGACTCCGTCAAATCCGCTGGCGGCGAGCTCTTTCATCCAACGCTGGGCTGTGGCATAGTCGCGGGTCGCCGGCGAAAGGCGGATCGGCTTTTGCCGGCCGATAGCCTTGACAAATTGTTCGAGACGTTGCCGCCGCTCGCTGAGCGGGCGGTTGACGAACGACTTGCCATGGTCATCGACTAGAAGATCAAAGAGCAGGTAACTCGCCGGAGTTTCTCGCGACAACTTCTGAATGCGACTCGCAGCGGGATGAATGCGGAGCAGCAGATCGTCAAAGGACAATTGTCCGTCTTGCAAGATGACAATTTCGCCATCCAGAACGAATTGCCTGGACCTGAGTTTGAGCAGCGCGTCAACGAGTTCTGGGAAGTAGCGTCCGAGCGGCTGGCCGGCCTTGGATTGCAACAGCACCGTGCCGCCGTTGCGAAAGGCCAGACAGCGAAAGCCGTCCCACTTGGGCTCGTATTGCCAGTTGTCGCCGCGCGGGATCTCGTCGACCAGCTTGGCTTCCATCAGCGGATAGGGCGGGCGGATGGGGAGAGCGATGCGCGGAAATTGCTGTTTGAGAGCGTCTGCGGGAATGGCGCCTTCGCTCACTTTGGATGGCTTGGATGACGAGCGGCGAGACACCCTTCGTTAGATGCGAAGCACGTCAGAACGCTACTTCGTTGTTCGGCAACCCAGTGCAATGAGCAGAATTGTCATCGCGAGGGGGCCTTGACTACGAAGTCGGCAAAGGCGAAGCGGTCGCGAATCACGACCTCTCCGGGCTCGAGATCGATAGGACAATGGAACATTGGTCCGGAATAGACGCAGCTGTGAAACTCGCCACGCTCGCCGCAAGGATCGACGGTGTGGGGAAGATCGGACAGCAGCTGTTCATCAAAATCGCGGCCAGCAAAGTTGGCGGAAAGTTGTTGTGTATCGACACAGGTCAACTTAGCCCGCAGACCGCCGTCAATCATCTCTCTGGCGAGCGCTGCGGTCGGCATCTGCCAGAGCGGGAAGAGTGGCTGGAGTCCGGTGTCTCGCAATTGCCTCTCGCGATAGGACCGCACGTCTTCCAGAAAGAGATCGCCGAAGGCGACCGCATTGACTTTTTCCTTGACGGCACGAGTGCAAACTTCGCGCATTCGCGCTTCGTAATCCGCATTGGAACAGGGCCACGGCAGAGGAACATCCCACAATGGCAAACGTGCAGCCTTGGCCTGCGCTTCCAACACAGATCGACGTGTGCCGTGCATCGCAACGCGATCGAATTCGCTGTTTAGGGTTGTGAGTAATCCAACGATCTCGCAGTCCGCACACCGGCGAAGAACGTGCAGCGTCCAGGCGCTGTCTTTGCCACTGCTCCAGGAGAGAAGAATGCGAGTCATGTGATATCTAGAAAATGATTATTGTGCACTCTGAATTCGCGGATGTAAATTGTCCTTCACAGGTGGGGAACAATGAAGACTGGAAATCTCTGCTGCGTGGCTTTGCTAATGACCGGCTTGATGGCCATGGCGCAAACCACAGCCACCAATTGCCGGACCCCACCGCCCCCGCCGACAAATTTGAAGAACATCAATCCGTTCGTCGATTGGCAGTTTTTTCGCTTCCTAACCAGCCATTCCGGGTTCAATCCTTATGAGTTCGACATAAGTCTTAAGAATGTAGCTCACCTCACCAAGAAGTGGATCGAGAAAACCGATGGGCTTGTGCTCTCCTCGCCGATTGTGGTGGGCAGTTATGTGTATGTCGGATCGGGCGATGGTAATGTCTACAAGTATGTCGCGAGCACGGGAGCGCTGAAGTGGAAGTTCGCGACGCAGGGCGGGATATTCTCCTCTCCGGCGGTTACAGGCAGCACGGTTTACGTCGGATCGGGCGACAACAACGTGTACGCCGTGGACGCTGTTACCGGCAAGCAGCTGTGGAGCTATGCGGCAGGGGAACCAGTTAATTCCTCGCCGGCAGTCGTGGGCGGAGTTGTGTATGTCGGGTCCAACGACAAGTACATCTATGCATTGAAGGCTACGACGGGCGAGGAGATGTGGAGTTATGAGACTGGTGGCGCGGTGTTTTCTTCGCCAGCAGTGACGAGCGGAGTCGTGTATGTCGGGTCCAACGACAACAACATGTATGCACTGGATGCCAAGACCGGCAAGCTCAAGTGGAAACGAGCGACCCAAGGGCCGGTGCGTTCTTCGCCATTAGTAGCCAATGAAATGGTGTACTTCGGATCGGACGACAATGACGTGTACGCTGTGGACGCTAACACAGGCGAAATCAAATGGGAAGCCTCGACCGAGAATGATGTCGTCTCCTCACCAGCACTGGCATACGGAGTGCTTTATATAGCGTCGTTTGACAAGACCGTTTACTCCTTTGAGGCAGCGAATGGAAGGCTACTTTGGACCCATCCCACCGGGGATTACGTCTATTCCTCCCCTGCCGTCGCCAACTGTGTAGTGTACGTTGGCTCTGAGGACGGTAATGTCTATGCCATTGATGCCAGAACGGGCCAAGGACTGTGGCAGTACACGACAGGAGAGCCGATCCTCTCTTCGCCTGCCGTTGCCAATGGCTCGGTGTACATCGGGTCGGCGGACAAGAATCTGTACGCCTTCCGCTTACCCTGATGCATAAATTGCCTGCAGCGGCTCTGCTTGGGTGCAGAACTGATTTTCTCGAGGACCAATCCCATTGAGTGTTGGCTGGAGGATTCTAGAACTCTACGCCACGAAGTACTTCGCCGCAGGATGGTGAACAACGATGGCTGAGGTGCTCTGCTCGGGCTCCAACAGGAATCCGGTCGTCAGATGCACGCCGATATTTTCGTCGGGATGGATCATCGCGAAGAGC
>Ga0335074_10010512_pt1 | contig 12952 bp, 10 predicted proteins | sample Lox_Sample_23_FD_206715 | JGI IMG/M metagenome (GOLD analysis project Ga0335074, IMG submission 206715) | Soil microbial communities from Loxahatchee National Wildlife Refuge, Florida, United States - Lox_Sample_2.3 | ecosystem: Environmental > Terrestrial > Soil > Wetlands | place: USA...
CCCGCGGCGATGTACTCCTGCACGCGGCGCACGCCCTGCATGTAGGCCTCGCGGCCGAGCGCGGCCGCGGGCGCGGCGAACGAGCCGGCGCCGGCCGCCCGCGGGGTGGCCCCGCGCAGGGCGCGGATGACCTCGCGGCGCAGTGCCGCGCGCTCGGCGTCGCTGCCCGCGTGCAGCAGCGCGATGCCCCGGCTGACGTGATCGAATACCAGCAGCGAGCGTGGCGCGACGTAGTGCAGCAGCGGCACCTGCGGCAGCGGCTGCGCCAGCTGCGGCAGACGCTCGAAGTAGCGCACCACGTCGTAGGCGGCGAAGCCCACCAGCCCACCGGCCAGCGGCACCGCGCCCAGCGAAGGCTGCGGCAGCGGTACGCGCGCGAGCGCATCGCGCAGCGCATCGAGCAGCTCGCGCTGGGTGCGCGGCGCGGGCTGGCGCTGCTCTCCGATCGCGAGCCCGTGCTCGTCCAGGCGCACGTGCAGCGCATCGCCGAAGCCAATGAAGGAGTAGCGGCCCAGCCGCTCGCCGCCCTCGACACTCTCCAGCAGGAAGCAGGGCTGGAAGCCGGCCAGCTTGGCGAACGCCGATACCGGGGTGTCCAGGTCCCCGGCGATGTCGAACGGCGGCTTCATAGGCTTCGTGAACGTCTGGCCATCGGGCAATAAAAAACCCATCCCGGATCGCGCCGGAGATGGGTTGGGTTCGGATGCTCTTACCTGGATCGAATTCAGTGCATGCCGCCGCGCCCTGCGCCCACTCCGCGGAGAGGGCGACGCCACCAGCAACTCGCGGCGGGGGTACGGACTCGCATGGCACCCGAGTATGGCGAGACGGCGCCGAAGGCGTCAAGGCGGCCGGCCGCCGGCGACGCAGGCGTGCTCGCGCCGCGCCGCTCGCGCCGTGGAGTAAGACCGGATAGATCGGCGCAAAGTACCGCAATTTCGCGCCATTTTCACGAAAGATGTCCGCTTTTCGCAGCCTCTCAGGCCGCCGCCTTCTGCGCGAGCGGGAATTCGCAACGCACCACGAGACCCGGATCATTATCCGAGAGCGCGAGCCGGCCGCGATGCATGCGCACGACGGCCGCGACCAGGCTCAGCCCGAGGCCGCTGCCGGAGGACTCCCGACTGGCGCTGTCCTCCCAGCGCTGGAAGGGCTGCAGCACGGGCTCGCGCGCGTGCTGCGGAATTCCCGGACCATTGTCGCTGACCGTGAGGCTGGCCAGGCGGGTATCGCCCTCCACGGTGAGGCCGATGTGGCCACCGGCCGGCACGTACTTGATGGCGTTCTCGAGCAGATTGGCGAGCAGCTGCGCCAGCAGCTGGCGATTGCCGCTGACGTTCGCGGGACCGCGAGTCTGCACCGTGAGCTCCAGACCCCGCTCGCGCGCCTCCGGATCATACAGCTCCCCCAGCTCCTGCCCGAGCTCGGCCAGATCGACCGGCTCCTCGCCGGCGAGCGCGGCCGGCGAGTCCGCCTGCGCGATCTGCAGCAGTGTCGCGAGCGTGCGCTGCACGCGCTCCAGATCATCGACGGCGGCATCCAGGGCGGCGCGCGCGGTGGGATCGATGCCGGGGCGGCGGAAGGCGGACTCCAGACGCACGCGCATGCGGTGCAGCGGGGAGCGCAGATCGTGCGCGGCGCTGTTGAACGTCGCGCGTACCGCGGTGGTCTGCTGCTCGATGCGATCGAGCATGTGATTGACGGCCGCGGCGAGCTGGTCGAATTCGTCATGCGAGCCCGCCTGCGGCAGCCGCTGCGTCAGGTCGTCGGAGATGATCTTCTCGCAGGTTTGCGCCACCACGCGCACGCGCGCCGCGACGCGGCGGCTGTACCACCAGCCGATGGCCGCCGACAGCAGCGCCGCGAGCGCGATGCCCCACAGCGTGGTGTCCCGCAGCCGCGCCGCGATCTGACGGCGCTCGGACACGTCCGTGCCGACCAGCAGCCGGTAGTGATCCAGGTTGTAGATCTCGGCGCGCACGGGATGATACGAATCCTGCTCGCGGCCGCTTCCCCGTGCCACGATGTCGAATTCGATCCAGCCGTTCAACAGGCGCTGATCGCCCGGCCAGCCCGACAGGTTGCCGGCGATCTTGTGGTTGCCTGAATCCACCAGCAGATAGACGGCGCCGTTGCGGCCCCAGCTGTCGGTGCGGCGGTTGAGCGTATCGACGAGCCGTTGCAGGCCGCCCTCGTCGTAGTCGTCCTTCAGGGCGTCGAGCTCGGTGGCGATGACCAGATCCACCTCGCGCTCGAGCGCGCGCGCGGTGAACAGGAATCCCACCCACAACAGCCCGCCGACGCACAGTGCGCACAGCCCGACGTAGATGGCGGCCAGCCGGTTGGTGGAGTAGTGCAGGTGGCGGTGCGGCATGCGGGTGGGGGCATCCGTTCGGGCATCGGGCGCGGCCGGCGCGCTCAGCCGGTGGCGGCGCCGAGGTCGACGCCGGCCGGGGCGACCTCACGCTCGCGCACCATGTAGCCCGCGCCGCGCACCGTGTGCAGCAGCGGGCAGTCGAAGCCGCGGTCCACGGCGGCGCGCAGGCGGCTCATGTGTACGTCGATCAGGTTGGTCTGCGGATCGAAGTGCAGATTCCACACCGCCTCGAGCAGCATGGTGCGCGTGACCACCTGTCCGGCCCGGCGCATGAGGAACTCCAGCAGCTGGAATTCCTTGGCCGTCAGGGCGATCTCGCGACCGGCGCGCATCACGCGCCGCGCGAGCACGTTGAGCTCCAGATCCCCGACCCGCAGCGCCGAGGGTGCCGCGCCTTCGACGGCGTGACGGCGCAGCAGCGCCTCCACGCGCGCCAGCAGCTCGACGAAGGCGAACGGCTTGATCAGGTAGTCATCACCGCCGGCGCGCAGTCCGTCGACACGATCGCTCACGGTGCCCAGGGCACTGAGCATGAGCACCGGCGTGCGGTCGCCCTTCTGGCGCAGGATCGCCACGATCGACAACCCGTCCAGGTGCGGCAGCATGCGATCGACGATCAGCAGGTCGTACCTGCCGGCGGTGGCGCGCAGCAGCCCCTCGCGGCCGTCGCTGCACAGCTCGGCCGAATAGCCGCTCTCGCGCAGCCCCTGCAGGATGTGGCGCGCCGCCTCGACGTCGTCCTCGACCAGCAGAATCTGCGTCTGCATCTCGATGCCCGTTGGCGTCGCCTCCCTGAGAGCTGTCGCCCGAACTGCTCCGCCAGACAGCCCCGGTGCGCCAAGGTTCCCTGCCGTGCGGTCGGGGAGCGCGTGTATTCGAGCACGCGGCCGGCGGCTTGCACAGCATACGCATGGCGGGGCGGAGCGCGCCATCCTGTGGCGGCGAAGTCACATGGTTGAGTCAATTGATTTGCTAGAATCAATAGATGCGATATATCAGAACCGCCGTGCCGCGACTCGCGGCCCGCGCCCGCGCGCGGCGGCGGCGGCGCGCCTCACAGCCTCGCGCACGATGACGGATCTGAAGCTCAAGGACCTGCGCTACCTGGTGGCCGTGGCCGACCAGCGGCACTTCAGCCGCGCCGCCGCCGCCTGCTGCGTCAGCCAGCCCACGCTCTCCACCCAGCTGCACAAGCTCGAGCAGTCCCTGGGGGTGCAGCTGATCGAGCGGCGGCCGCGCCAGGTGTCGCTCACCGAAGCCGGGCGCGAGATCGCCGAGCGCGCGCGCGCCATGCTCGCCGGAGGCGAGGCCATCGTGGCACTGGCGCAGGCGCGGCGCGACCCCCTTGCCGGGCAGCTGCGGGTGGCTCTGCTGCCGACCGTGGGGCCGTATCTGCTGCCCGCGGTGGCGCCCAGGCTGCGCCGCGCGCTGCCGCGGCTGGAGCTGATGCTGTACGAGTATCCCACCGCCCCGATGCTCGAGCGGCTCGACGGCGCGCAGCTCGACATGGGCATCCTCGCCCTGCCGCTGCCGGGCGGCGACGGGCCGTTCGTCACGCGCGAGCTGTACTGCGAGCCGTTCGTGCTGGCGCTGCCCGAGGCGCACGCGCTCGCCGCGCGAGCGCACCTGTCGCTGGCGGATCTGCGCGGCGAGACGCTGCTGCTGCTCGAGGACGGGCACTGCCTGCGCGAGCAGGCGCTGGCGATCTGCAGCCGCAGCGGCGTGCGGGAAAAGCAGGACTTTCGCGCCACCAGTCTCGAGACGCTGCGGCAGATGGTGGCGGCCGGCGCGGGCGTGACGCTGCTGCCGACGCTCGCCACGCGCGGCGCCTACAGCCATGCGCGCGGGGTCGCGGTGCGGCCGTTCGCGCGGCCGGCGCCGGTCCGGCACATCGGTGCAGTCTGGCGCCGCAGCAGCGCGCGCGCGGCGGCGATCGGCGCGGTCTGCGAGCAGATCGCACGGCACTGCGGCCTGAGCGCCGCCGGCGCGCGCGCATGAACACGCACGATACGCACGAGGAGATCTCCATCTACGACCGGATGTGCTGGCCCGAAGGCGAGCTGCAGGCGGCGCTCGCCGGCGGGGCGCACCGCCGCGAGCTGATCGCCTACTTCGGGCAGGCCGAGTACCGCCTGCTCGCGGGGCTGGCGCGCCAGGCCGGCGCGCCGCGTCCCCGGCGGCGCGCGGCGCGAGTGCCGCACATCTATCTGCTGCCGGGGCTGCTCGGCTCGCAGCTGGGCCTGCGGCGCGCCGCGGGCGCCGTCCCCGACCTGCTCTGGCTCGACCCGCAGGACGTCGCCGCGGGCCGCCTGACACGGCTGCGACAGCGGCGCGGAGAGCCGACGCTGGCGCCGCTCGGACCGATCGCGCACACCTACCTGGCGCTGCAATTGCGCCTGCAGGCCCATGGCCTGCCGGTCGTCGTGCACGATTACGACTGGCGACACGACGTGGCCGCGAGCGCGCGAGCGCTGGCAGCGCGCCTGGACGCCGACCCGGCCGAAACGCTGGTGCTCGTCGGACACAGCATGGGAGGGCTGCTGGCGCGCGCCGTGCCGCCGCTGTGCGCGCCCGCCACGCGCCGGCGTATCGCGCGGCTGATCGGGCTCGGCACCCCGCACGGCGGTTCCATCGGCGCCGTGCAGGCGCTGCGCGCCACCTACCCGGTGCTCCTGCGCCTCGCTGCACTGGACCGCGAGCACGATGCGCCGACACTCACCGCCGCAGTGTTCCGCAGCTTCACCAGCCTCTACCAGATGCTGCCGGCGGACGGCGCCGGCATGGACCTGTTCGATCCCGCGGCCTGGCCGCCCGCCGCGGGCACGGCCCACCCGCAGGCGCCGGCCGCGCGCACAGCGCTCGGACCGCCCGATCGGCGGCGGCTCGCCGCGGCGCAGCGCTTCGTGCGCGGCCTCGACGCGGCCGCCGAGCGCTGTGTGTCGATCGTGGGCATCGGCCAGCGCACGGTCACCGGGCTGCGCAGCGACGGATCGCAGTTCGTTTACGAGATCAGTGACGCGGGCGACGGCACGGTGGCGGCGGCGTGCGCGACGCTGCCGGGCGCGCCCAGCTACTCGCTGGTGTGCGAGCACAGCGAGCTGCCGCGCAGCGCCCGGGTTGCCGCCGCGGTCATCGAGCTGGCGCTGTCGGGCCGCACCGGGCGACTGCGCAGCGGCGTGCATGCGAGCGCCGGCCGGCGCCTGCAGGTGAGCGATGCGATGCTGCTCGCGGCCTTCGAGCGCAAGCTCGACTGGCGGCACATGAGCGCGGCCGCGCGCCGCCGCTATCTCAACCGCCTCAACGCCCCGCCACCGCTGTATCGCCCGCGGCGCTGAAGCGGAAATTGCCACACGGCTGTGCAAGACTAGCGGGGCGCGCGAGCGTCACGCGCGCGTAAGGTCAGCGGGCGGCTCGCGGCTGCGCATCGAGCGCGCGGCGCGCGTGCTATTGCCCGCCGCGTGGGGAGGAGCCGGGTGGGCGGTGGAGCGATGACACGATTCGAGCCCTTCGCGTTCGTGCGTGAGCTGGCATCGCGCTGGGACGCCATCGCCATCATCGTGGTGATCGGCCTGCTGGTGTTCTTCGCCGAGGCGAGCCGCGGGCTGTTCGAGCCGCTCTCGAGGCTGCAGGCGCTGCCGCTGTCGCTCGCGCCCGCCAATCTGCCGGTGTATGCGGCACGCACCACGCTGCGCATGTTCGTGGCGATGGCGCTGTCGCTGCTGTTCACCTTCACCTATGCCACCTGGGCCGCCAAGAGCGAGCGCGCGGAAAAAATCCTCGTTCCGATCCTCGACATCCTGCAGTCGGTGCCGATTCTCGGCTTCCTGTCGGTCACCGTGGTGTTCTTCATGTCGCTCGTGCCCGGGCGCGTGCTCGGCGCGGAATTCGCCGCGATCTTCGTGATCTTCACCAGCCAGGCCTGGAACATGGCCTTCAGCTTCTATCAGTCGCTGCGCACCGTGCCCGACGAGCTGCGCGAGGCGGCCGCCTCGTTCCACCTGTCCCCGTGGATGCGCTTCTGGCGCCTGGAGGCGCCGTTCGCGATGCCCGCGCTGCTGTGGAACATGATGATGTCGATGTCGGGCAGCTGGTTCTTCGTGGTCGCCTCCGAAGCCATCAGCGTCGGACACACGAACATCGCGCTGCCGGGCGTGGGCTCGTACATCGCGCTGGCGATCGAGCACCGCTCGCTGCGCGCCATCGGCTGGGCGATCGTCACGATGCTGATCGTGATCCTGGCCTACGACCAGCTGATCTTCCGGCCGCTGGTCGTGTGGGGGGATCGCTTCCGCCTCGATCAGGAGCAGGGCGGATTGGTGCCCTCTTCATGGGCGCTGACCATGCTGCAGCGCTCGCGCCTGGTCGGCGGGGTGCATTCGCTGTTCAACGCGCTGCTGCGCTGGACGCTGCGCGAGCCGGCCGCGGCCGCGCCGCCGGTCCCGGTGGCGCGCAGCGGCAGCGGCCGCCGCGCGGGCCTGCTGTGGTTCGTGCTGCTGGTGCTGCTGGTGCTGCTCGCGGCCTGGCGCATCGCGCGCACGCTGATCGTTGCGACGACGCTGCACGAGGCGCTGGCGGTGGCGGAGCTGGCCTGCCTGACGCTGCTGCGCGTCGTGGTGCTGATCGCGCTTGCGAGCCTCGTGTGGGTGCCGGTGGGCGTGTGGGTGGGCCTGCGGCCGCGCGCCGCCGCGATCGTGCAGCCGGTGGCGCAGTTCCTGGCGGCGTTTCCCTCGAACCTGCTGTTCCCGCTGGTGGTGTTCCTGATCGTGACCTGGAAGCTGAACCCGGATCTGTGGTTGAGTCCGCTGATGATCCTCGGCACCCAGTGGTACATCCTGTTCAATGTGATCGCCGGGGCCGCGGCGATGCCGATGGAGCTGCGCTACGCGACGCGGAACCTGGGCGTGCGCGGCGCGCTGTGGTGGCGGCGCGTGGCGCTGCCGGGCGTGCTGCCCTACTACGTCACCGGCGCGATCACCGCCTCGGGCGGCGCCTGGAACGCTTCCGTGGTCGCCGAGGTGGTGAGGTGGGGGAGCCTCACGATCCACGCGCACGGCCTGGGCGCCTATATTGCCGAGGCCACCGATGCCGCGGACTTCCATCGCATCATCCTCGGCATCACCACCATGAGCCTGTTCGTGGTGGCGGTGAACCGCGCGTTCTGGCGGCCGCTGTACTATTACGCGGAGCGCAAGTTCCGCCTGAGCTGAGGTCGTCGTGGAGCCGAGGCCGCCGTAGAGCCGAGACCGTCGTAACCCCCGGGATGCACATGAACAGCCTGCCCAACGTAGCGCATGCACCGAGCAGCGAGCTGCTGCGCGTCGACGGCGTGCGCAAGGCGTTCCCCAAGCCCGACGGCGGGGAGCTGCTGGTGCTCGAAGGGGTCAACCTGGCGCTCGCCGAGGGACAGATCGTCGGACTGCTCGGTCGCTCGGGGTCGGGCAAGTCGACGCTGCTGCGGCTGATCGCCGGGCTCGACGAGCCGAGCGGCGGGCAGCTGTCCTTCAGCGGCCGGCCGATCGCCGGACCGGCCTCGGGCATCGCGATGGTGTTCCAGAGCTTCGCGCTGTTTCCGTGGCTCACGGTGTTCGAGAACGTCGCGCTCGGACTGGAAGCGCAGCACATGCCCAAGGCCGAGATCCGCAAGCGCTCGCTCGCGGCGATCGACCTGATCGGGCTGGACGGCTTCGAATCCGCCTACCCGCGCGAGCTGTCCGGTGGCATGCGCCAGCGCGTGGGATTCGCCCGCGCGCTGGTGGTGCAGCCGGACATCCTGCTGATGGATGAGCCGTTCTCGGCGCTCGACGTGCTGACGGCCGAGACGCTGCGCACCGACTTTCTGGACCTGTGGACCGAGCGGCGCTTGCCGATCAAGGGGGTGATCCTGGTGACGCACAACATCGAGGAAGCGGTGCTGATGTGCGATCGCATCCTGGTGTTCGGCAGCAATCCCGGGCGCATCCTCGGGGAGATCCCGGTCAGCCTGCCGCAGCCGCGCAAGCGGCTGGATGCGAAGTTCCGCGACCTGGTGGAGCACATTTATGTCGTGATGACCTCGCGCCCCTCGGATGCGGCCCCGGGCGCGCGCGGCGAGCGCTTCCCGCGCATCACCGTCGGCACGGTGCTGCCGCGCGTGTCCTCGAACCTGCTCTCGGGCCTGATCGAGACCGTCGCGGCGCCGCCCTTCGGCGGCACGGCCGATCTGCCCAAGATTGCCTCCGACCTGCAGATGGAGATCGATGAGCTGTTCCCCGTGGCCGAGACGCTGCAGGTGATGCACTTCGCCGAGGTGGGGGGGGGCGACATCCGGCTGACCGCCGAGGGCATGGCGTTCGCCAACGCCACGCTCGATGAGCGTAAGCGTATCTTCGCACGCCACCTGCTGAACTACGTGCCGCTGGCCGAGCACATCCGCCGCGTGCTCGACGAGCGCGCCTCGCACGCGGCGCGCAAGAGCCGCTTCGTGGACGAGCTCGAGGATTTCATGACGGAGGACGACGCCGAGCAGAGCCTGCGGGCGGTGGTCAGCCTGGCGCGTTACGCCGAGGTGTTCGCCTACGACGACGAGCACGAGATGTTCAGCCTCGAGAACCCCACCTGAGCCGATCGCGCCGGGGTGTGCCGCGCCGCGGCGAGGGAACGGGTTCACATATCCCGCACGCCACCACAGGCCCTCGGGGAACCGGGAACGCCGGCCGACGGTCAACGGGGTCGCGGTCGCGGCTCGCGCCAGAGCGGCCGTACCCGTTCAACCCAGCCAGGAGCGCATGATGAATGGTGACATCAGCAACCTCGCCACGGCGAAGAACCCCGACCCCGAGGCGCGCGACGGCCACGCGGGCAGCCCCGCCCACGTGGAATTCGCGCGGCTGCGCGAATACCTCTCCAGCCAGGTGATCGGACAGCGCGGGCTCATCGAGCGGCTGCTGATCACGCTGCTCGCCGACGGGCACCTGCTGGTGGAAGGACCGCCGGGACTGGCCAAAACGCGCGCCATCAAAGCGCTGGCGCAGGGAATCGAGGCCGACTTTCACCGCCTGCAGTTCACGCCGGACCTGCTGCCGGCGGACCTGACCGGCTCGGAGATCTACCGGCCCGAGGAGGCGGCCTTCCGCTTCCAGCGCGGCCCGCTGTTTCACAACCTGATCCTCGCCGATGAGGTCAATCGCGCCCCGGCCAAGGTGCAGTCGGCGCTGCTCGAGGCCATGGCCGAGCGGCAGATCAGCGTCGGTGCGGCCACCTACGCGCTGCCGCGCCTGTTTCTGGTCATGGCCACGCAGAATCCGATCGAGCACGAGGGAACCTATCCGCTGCCCGAGGCGCAGCTGGATCGCTTCATGCTGCACACGCGCGTCGATTACCCGGACCGGGCCACCACGCTGCAGATCATGCGCCTCGCGCGTCACGAGGCGGCCACGCAGCAGGAACTGCCCGCTCCGCCCCAGCGCCTCGCCCAGGAGACCGTGTTCGCGGCACGCCGCGAGGTGCTGGGCCTGACGCTGTCCGAACCGGTGGCCGAGTACATCGCGGCGCTGGTGGATGCGACGCGCCGACCCGCCCCGTACAGCGCGCAGCTGGCCGAGTGGCTGCGCTGGGGCGCCAGCCCGCGCGCCGCGATCGGCATCGAGCGTGGCGCGCGCGCGGCGGCCTGGCTCGACGGACGCGATTATGTCAGCCCCGAGGACGTGCAGAGCGTCGCGGCGGATGCGCTGCGCCACCGGCTGCTGCTCGACTACGCCGCCCAAGCGCGCGGCGTGACGCCGCAGGCGTGCGTGGAGGAGCTGCTGGGCAGGGTTCCGGCCCCATGAGGCGCGGCGCGGCGCGCGCGCAGCCACAGCCGCTGCGCCCCCTGCCCGACCTGCCCGAGCTGCTGACGCTGCGCGCCGCCGCGCAGGGCCTGCGGCTGCCGGCTCACGGCGGCGCGCATGCCGCACGCCAAGGGCCGCATGCCAGCGCGCAGCGCGGCCGCGGGGTGGAATTCCAGGAGGTGCGCGCGTACGTGCCGGGCGACGACCCGCGCAGCATCGACTGGCGCGTCACCGCGCGCCGCGGCCGCCCGCATACGAAGCTGTTCCGCGAAGAGCGCGAGCGGCCCGTGTGGCTGCTGGTGGACCTCGATCCGCTGATGTTCTTCGGCACACGTGGACAGCTGAAGTGCGCGCTGGCAGTGCGCGCCGCGGCGCTGCTCGCGTGGGTCGCGGCGCTGGGCGCCGACCGTATCGGCGCGGTGATCGTCGGTGGCGGCAGCGCCCCGGGGGCCGGCCCGGCGGGGCTGCGCATCGTGCCGCCGCGCGCGCGCGAGGCCGCCGTGCCGCCCCTGCTCGATACGTTGCTGACCATGCAGCCCGTGGCGCCGGCCGCGCACCGGCGCGGCGGCGCGCCGCCGGATGCCGCGGGCGCGCGCGGCGCCGGCGGCCTGCACGCGGCGCTGCGCGCGCTCGCCGCACTGGCGCGGCCCGGCAGCATCGTGCTCGCCATCAGTGACTTTGCCGCGCTGGACGAGCCGCTGCAGACACATTTCGCGACGCTCGGCGTCGGCCGTGAGTGCCGCTTCTACTGGATCACCGACGCGCTCGAGGAGCAGGCGCTGCCCGATGGGCGCTTTCGCGCCGGCCTGCCGGGGCAGGTGCGCACGCTCGATGGCGCGAGCCTGCGCTCGCGCTGGCTGGCCGCGTGGCGCGAGCGTGAGGCGCGGCTGCGGCAGCTCGCGCAGCGCCTGGCGGCGCCGATCGTGCGGCTCGATACGCGCGAGACCGTGCAGGATGCACTGCGGCCGCTGCTGCAGGGACGCATCAGCGCGGCATGAGCGGCAGCGCATGAGCCCCGACTGGCTGACGCAGCTGGCCCCGGCGCACGCACCGCCCCCGCCTGGCTGGTGGCCGCCCGCCCCGGGCTGGTGGGTGCTCGCGGCCGTGTCGCTCGCGCTCGCGGCGCTGCTCGGCGGCGGGTACTACCGGCCACGGCGCCGGCGGCAGCGCCTGGCGCTGCGCGAGCTCGCGCGCATCCGCGCCGACGCCGAGGCGGACATCGCGGCGAGCGCGCGCGCCATCGAGAGCCTGCTGCGCCGCTATGCGCTGGCCGTGTTCGGGCGCGCACAGGTTGCGCGGCTGAGCGGCGCCGACTGGCTGAGCTTCGCGCAGCGGCACGGCGCCTCCCAGCTCGCGGGCGAAGCAGGCCGCTCGCTGCTGGCGGCGGCCTTTGGCGGCGCGGCGCATGCGCGCGATGAGTCGCGCGCGCAGTGGCTGGCCGGCGCCGAGGCGTTCGTGCGACGGGCGCGCGCGCGGCACGCCGCCCCGCGCTCGAGTGCGGCGCCGGGGCCGCGGCACATGAGACGGGGTCGCGCATGATCCATCTGGCCTGGCCCTGGATGCTCGCGCTGTTGCCCCTGCCGTGGATCCTGTACCGGCTGCGCGCGGCGGCCGAGCCGGGCGGGGCGGCATTGTTTCTGCCCTTCGTCGCTTCGATGACCACATCGGCGCCCCGCGCCGCGGGCGGGGTCGGGCGGCTCGGCCGGGGCGCCGGGTGGTTCGCACTCATCTGGCTGCTGCTGGTCGCGGCCGCGACGCGGCCTCAGTGGCTCGGGGCACCCGTGCCGGTGGCGACGCAGGCGCGCCAGGTGATGCTGGCCGTGGACGTATCGGGCTCCATGGCCACCCCCGACATGGGCGGCGGCCAGACGCGCCTGCAGGCCGTGCAGGCCGTGGCCGGCCGCTTCATCGACGGCCGTCACGGCGATCGCGTCGGTCTGATCCTGTTCGGCACGCGGCCGTATCTGCAGGCGCCGCTGAGCTCCGATCTGGCCACGGTGCACCGCTTTCTGGACGAGGCCGTGGTGGGGATCGCGGGCCCGCAGACCGCGATCGGCGATGCGATCGGACTGAGCATCAAGCGGCTGCTGGCCGACCGCGACATCGCGCACCGCGCCATTCTCGTGCTGCTCACCGATGGCGGCAACGACGCCGGGGTCATGTCCCCCACGCAGGCCGCGCGGCTCGCGGCGCAGGTGGGGCTACGGATCTACACCATCGGCGTAGGCGCCGCTGCCAGGCAGGACATCTTCGGGCTGGCCACCGGCAACACCGACCTGGACGAAGGCACGCTGCGGACGATCGCCCGCATCACCGGTGGCCGCTATTTTCGCGCCACCGACGCCGATGCGCTGCGCAGCGTGTATCGCGAGATCGATTCGCTCGAGCCGGCAGCGGGCCAGCCGCGCTGGCTGCGGCCGGCGGACGAATGGTTCAGCTGGCCGCTCGCGCTGGCGCTGGCGCTGAGCATACCGGTCAGCTGCGGCGCCGCGCGGCGCTGGGCCTGAGGCCATGACCCGCTTGCACTTCCTGCATCCCGCCTGGCTCGCGCTGCTGCCGGGGCTGTGGCTGCTGGCGCTGTGGCTCAGCCGCCGGCGCGCCCGCGAGGGTGGCTGGTCGCAGCTGGTGGATGCGCAGCTGCTGTCGCTGCTGCGCCTGGGCGAGGATCGGCCCGCGCGCGCGCTGTCTCCCTGGTCGCTGATCGCGCTGGCCTGGACGCTCTCGGCGCTGGCTCTGGCGGCGCCCAGCTGGCAGCAGCAGCCCACCGCCG
>Ga0335074_10010514_pt1 | contig 12950 bp, 13 predicted proteins | sample Lox_Sample_23_FD_206715 | JGI IMG/M metagenome (GOLD analysis project Ga0335074, IMG submission 206715) | Soil microbial communities from Loxahatchee National Wildlife Refuge, Florida, United States - Lox_Sample_2.3 | ecosystem: Environmental > Terrestrial > Soil > Wetlands | place: USA...
GGATCTGCACCTGAATGGCAAGGTCGTGCTTATCACTGGCGGGACCGATGGGCTGGGAGCGGCGCTTGCGAATCGCCTCGTCGAGGAGGGGGCCCGGGTCGCGGTCTGCGGGCGGGATTCACACCGGCTGGCCGCCACCGAGCGGCGCCTGCGTGACGCCGGGGGCGATGCACTCGCAGTGCAGGCCGATGTCACTCGCCCGGCTGACCTTGAACGATTTGTTGACGCGGCCGTCACCCGGTGGGGCCGCCTCGACGGCCTGGTGAACAACGCGGGCAAGAGTGCCGGAGGACGGATCGATCAGGTCTCCGACGACGACTGGATCGCCGACCTTAACCTCAAGGTTCTTGCAGCCGTTCGCTGCACCCGTCTGGCTGTGCCGCACCTGATCGCGGCCGGTGGCGGAGCCATCGTCAATGTGCTCAACATAGGCGCTAAGGCCGCTGGGGCCGCGTCGTTGCCGACCACTGCCTCCCGTGCGGCTGGCCTGGCCATAACCAAGGCTGCCTCCAAGGATCTCGGCGGACACGGCATCCGGGTCAACGCCGTCCTCATCGGCCTGGTTGCCAGTGGCCAGTGGCAGCGGCGCGCTGGCGCGGCAGGCCAGTCGGAGGAAGAGCTGTACCGCCAGATGGTGAAGAACACCGATATTCCGCTGGGCAGGATTGGCCGGTCCGAAGAGTTCGCCGACCTGGCGGCTTATCTCCTGTCGGATCGCTCATCGTACGTGACAGGCTCGGCCGTTAATCTCGACGGAGGAACCAGTCCCGTACTTTGATCCCTCCACGTCATGATGCGCTGCCGGTGTTGTCTTCCGGTTCGAAGAGCTTACGGTAGGCGCCGTAGCCCTCGCGTTCGAGGTCGTCGGCCGGGATGAAACGGAGGGCGGCGGAGTTGATGCAGTAGCGCAGGCCTCCGGCTTCCCTGGGCCCGTCGTGGAACACGTGGCCCAGGTGGCTGTCGCCGTGGGCGGAGCGGACTTCCGTCCGGGGTATCAGCATGCGGAAGTCGCGGCGTTTGACCACGTTGCCGGGCTCGATCGAAGCCGTGAAGCTCGGCCAGCCGGTGTGGCTGTCGAACTTGCTGACCGAGGCGAACAGCGGCTCGCCGGATACGACGTCGACGTAGATGCCGGGCTCCTTGTTGTCCCAGTACTCGTTCCCGAACGGCGGCTCGGTGCCGTTCTTCTGGGTAACCCGGTACTGCTCCGGGGTAAGCCGGGAGACAGCCTCAGGGTCTTTGCGGTAATTGTCGGTCATGTCAGCTCCCTGATTCGGGGCCCCGCTGGCTGCGAGATGACCCCGGTGGATGCAACCTGGAACTGGCCGCCGTTATGTCCGGCGAAACCTGGGCGGCGAATGTCTCGAAACTCGCCCGCTGTTCAGCCGTGGCCCGCTGCGCCGCATGGAGCCGCTGCGCGCCGGCCAGGCTGGGCCGCACCAGGTTGACGGCCCCGCCCAGCCCCGGATCGGGTTCCGCCTTGAGGCCGTCGGCCCGGGCCAGACGCCGGTTGAACTCGTCCATGGACGGCCCCAGTGCAGGCATAACCCAGAAGGGGCCGTCCGCCCCCAGCTGGTAAGAGCAGTAGCTGCCACCCCAGGGCTGCGCCGCAGCGCTAATGTCGGCGGCGAGCCTCGTGCTGTCGGATTCCACCTTCACGGCGTCGCCGCTGAGGGCGGCACTGAATGCCCGGTGACCCTCTGCAATGACGGGATATCCCTCAAGCCCCGACGACTCGTAGTTCTCGGTGCGGTCGCGTTCGGCGTAGAAGGCGTGCAGGTGGGCGTGCTGCACGTCCTGCCGGGGATTCTTGGTGACTGCCACGTCGGTGCTGCCGGTGGCGAGGGTCCCGCCCGCGCCTTCCATGTCGTCGCGCAGGTAGTCGAGGTTGGGTGCGCTGTCATTGGCCCCGAACACCACGTGTCCGCCGTCCATGCTGTGGTACCAGGCGGCGACTAGGGTCATCGCCGTATGACAGGCCGCCAGTTCCTGAGCCGTGGCCGACGACCAGCCGTCGCGACGGCTGCGGGGCACTATGAGCGCGTGGGGCCTGGCCGCCCGCCGGGGCCCGTTGGCCAACATAAAGGGATTGCGATCGAGTACCAGATCCACTAGCGCGCTACCGTCTGCCGCGGCAACCGTCCCCAGATACGTGGGAAGACGGGGTACATCGGCGAACAGGTCCACCAGCCGGAACCGGCGTGAGAATTCTCCCGGCGGAACTATGCCCTGGATGTTCCCGGTCGCCTGGTCGACCAGTACCCAGCTTCCGGCCCTGGCTGTGCCACTGGGCAACCGGTACCCCTTGACCGTGCGGGCACCATCGCTGTACGTCCACAGTCTGCGCATTTCGACCTGGGTGAACGGGGAGCTCCAGCGCTCCGGGTAGTCGGCCATGCCCCTATGTTCTCGCCCTAGCGGCACTGGGCCGGGAATTAAGCGCCCTCGTATGCGTTATTCTCATGGAGGCACCAGAGAACCGAACCGGTCGTCCGACGATGACTTCCCAGTGTCATGGTCACCAGCCCGCCCATCGGCGGCTCCGCGTGAGATGCATTCCGTGGCCAGCTGGGTCGATCCTCGGAAATCCGCAAGTCGGCTCGGTGTCGAAGCTTCAAGCCCGCTGCCCGGGACGTTCCTCGCCCCGTCGGTGGGACTGAGCGGCATACTGCCGTGGCCTCCGTGCCCGGCATTCCATAGGAGGAGCTTTTGGCTCGACCAGGCCAGCGCCAGAAGGGCGCTCGCCGTACCGCCCCGCCGAAGCAGCGACGCGGCCGCCACCAGGGCGACGTCCTTTCGGTGCTCGCCCGAACCGCTCGTGAGATCGAGGCGGCCGCCCTGCGCGGCCGCGTGACGCCCGCCGTGCGCACGAAGTTCCAGGCTCTCGCCCTGCTGCTGCGGGACGAGCGCGCCCGCGTCCAGGCGGCCCCAGGGAACGGCAGTCATCAGGCTGAGCAGCTCAAGCGCCTCGACGGCATCGCAGCCATCCTCGCGGCGACCGCCGTCCGGGACGCTGGGCTCCTGGCGCTGCTCGCCGAGGACGTCAGCGTCTCCGACGCGGCCCGGAGGCTCAAGCGGGAGATGATGCGGGACCTCGGCATCGAGCCGGCGCCAGAAGAGATCGCCTCAGCGGAGACCGCGACCGCTCCCGCAGACACGGAGTCGCGAGTCGTGCCGCAGTCGGTCATCTCCCGGCAGCTGGCGAACCCCTTCCTGGCCCCAGACTTCTCGGCCGTTCCCCAGCGCACCTTCCGTCCGCGGCGCCTGGCCAGCTGGGAACTGCTCGGCCCGCTGCTGAGTTCCTTCGAGCGCGCCGGCGGGGGAGCCTCGGCGTGCATGACGCTCCCGGCGCCGACGGCACGGTTCACCCCGGCCGGCCTGGAGCTGATGCCGCATCAGGGGCAGCTCGTCGCCGCAGCCGCTGCCGGCCACCGGACGTTCCTGCTTGCCGACGAGCCGGGTCTGGGCAAAACAGCCCAGGCGCTGCTCGCCGCGGAAGCGGCGAACGCCTACCCGCTGCTCGTCGTCGTGCCGAACGTTGTCAAGATCAACTGGGCCCGTGAGGCGGCCAGCTGGACGCCGCACCGCGCGGCCACCGTGGTGCGGGGCGACGGCGAGGCCGTCGACGGCTTCGCCGACATCGTCGTGCTCAACTACGAGCTACTCGACCGTCACCTGGGATGGCTCGGAGATTTCGGCTTCCGCGGCATGGTCGTGGACGAGGCTCACTACATCAAGAACAAGACCTCACAGCGCTCGCAGCACGTCCTCGCGCTGTCCGACCGCATCCGGTCGAGTACGGCGCGGCCCTTGCTGATGGCGCTAACCGGCACCCCGCTGATCAACGACATCGAGGACTTCAGGGCGATCTGGCAGTTCCTTGGCTGGATCGACGACAGTAAGCCCCTCGGCGAGCTGGCGGACGCGCTTGAGGACACCGGCCTGACGCCCGCCGACCGTGGCTTCTACGCCGCGGCCCGCCAGTGCGTGATCGACCTGGGCATCGTGCGCAGACTCAAGCTCGACGTGGCCGCCGACATTCCCGCCCGCCGCATCGCCGACATCCCCGTCGAGCTGGACGGACAGGCCGGCCGGTCGATCCGGGCGGCAGAGCGGACCCTCGCCAGCCGGATGGTGGCGCGATACGAGACAGCGCTCGCGAACCGGTCTTCCGACGTCGGCGTCGAAGGCGTCGACTACGACCTGGTCCGCCTGGTGGCGCGGTCGGAGCTGAAGGACGCGACGAACGCGCAGTCTGGCGAGAACGTGTTCACCATGATGCGGCGCATCGGCCAGGCGAAGGCCGAACTGGCCGCGGACTACGCGGCCCAACTGGCCCGCAGCACCGGCAAGGTCGTCTTCTTCGCCAAGCACATCGACGTGATGGACGCTGCCGAAGAGACCTTCGCCCGGCAGGGGGTGCGCTTCTCGTCGATCCGCGGCGACCAGACGCCCACGGCGCGGCAGGCGAACATCGATGCCTTCACGAACGACCCGGACGTCGCGGTCGCGGTGTGCTCGCTGACCGCGGCTGGAGTGGGCATCAATCTGCAAGTCGCATCAAACATTGTGCTGGCCGAGCTGTCCTGGACCGACGCAGAGCAGACCCAGGCCATCGATCGCAGCCACCGCATCGGGCAGGCCGAACCGGTCACCGCGTGGCGCATCATCGCCGCGAAGACCATCGACACCCAGATCGCCGAGCTGATCGACAGCAAGGCGGGGCTTGCCGCCCGGGCGCTGGACGGGTCGGATGAGGAGGTCTTCTCGTCGTCGGACGTACAGCTCGAAGCGCTGGTCGCGTTGCTGACGGATGCGCTGCGGACGTCTTCTCGACACGTCGCGGCCACCCTTCCCTGACCGTCCACCAGCAGGGCGATGTTCTCACGGTCGGGAGCCGGGCGGGGGCTGCCCGGTTGCGGGGGTTTCGGCCAGCCGGGTGTGCAGCCGTTCCCGGATTTCGTCCGGGGTGTAAGCGCGGCGGCGCCGCTGGTCACGGATGATCACTGCCCCGGTCGCGGCCACACCCGCGAAGGCGGCCAGTCCCAGCACTTTGTACCAGCGCATCTGCTTAGGTTAGACCGTGTCCGCCGTGAGTATCAGCCTTGATGAGGCCGTGGATCTGGCGCGCACGGGTGATGTGTGGCTGTTCCGCGGGCACGCGGTGGCCGACCGTGCGATTCAGCTGGCGACCAACAGCCCGGTCAACCATGTGGGCATGTCGGTGGCCATCGAGGACCTGCCGCCGCTGATGTGGCATGCCGAGCTTGGCCGCTCCCTGACCGACGTGTGGACCGGGACCCGCCACCGCGGGGTCCAGCTGCATGACCTGCGCGAGGCGGTCATCGTCTGGGCTACCCGGTACGGCCAGCGGGCCTGGCTTCGTCAGCTGGACCCCGTGGTCACCGGCGAGATGGAAGATGCCGTGCTGCGGACGATCGCCCGGCTGGATGGCACCCCGTTCCCGTCTACAGCGCGGCTCGCCTCGGGGTGGCTGGCCGGCCGCGCGCCGGCCCTCAGGCACCAGGGCGGCGGCGCCGATCTGGAGACGGCTTACTGCGCGCAGCTGCTGGCCGTGACCTATCAGGCGATGGGGTTGCTGCCGGGCCGCCGCCGCTCGGGCCGGTATGACCCGGGGAGCTTCTGGAGCGGGGACAACCTGGGCCTTTCCGCTGGGTTCCGGCTCGGCGGCGAGATCGCCGTGCATCTCCCCGACGGTAAGTGAATTCAGCCAGTCACTGGCCTGCCGTAGGTCACGGCCTCGCGCACCTGCCGGGGCAGCGACTGGGCGAGTTCGGCGTCGGGCTGAGCGCCGAGGGAGTCGTTAATGGTGGAGAACGCCAGGCGAAGGGCCACGAAGGCGGTGATGGCGAAGATCTGCCCGTCATCGAACCCGGCGTCGCGAAGCGCCTGGATGTCGGCGGGCGTCGTCGCGTTGGGGTCCCTGGCGACCTTCCGGGCCCACGCGGCCATGACCTTCTCCTGATCTGTCAGGCCCGCTTCGCCGCCAGTCAGGACCTCCGCCGCGATGGCGGCGTCCGACGCCTTGCCCAGCTTCCCGCCCCACGCCAGCGAGCAGTATGAATCGCCAAGGGCTGAGGCGGCGGACGTGACCAGGATCCCGCGCTGGCGGAAGGTCAGGCCGCTCGGCGTGAACGCCTGAGACATCAATCCGACGGCGCTAGGCCAGCGTGGCGATGGCTTTGTGAACGGACGCGATGGCGCTGGCGCCCTCGCCGGTGGCTGCGGCGACCCGCTTCATCGAGCCGGAGTGGACGTCGCCGACGGCGAACACGCCGGGAATGCTGGTCTCGAACGGAAGGGGCCGTCGTCCCAGCGTGGCCCAGGCCGGTCCGAGGTCATCGCCGGTCAGCTGGACGTCGGTCCGGATGAAACCATCGTCCTCGGTAGCGAGGCCGGCCAGCCAGCTCGTGGCGGGCTCGGCGCCGATGAAGCAGAACAAGCCCGCGCACGGCTGGGCTTGCGCGGTGTCCGCCGTCCGGTCGGTGATGGTGACTTCCTCGAGAAAGTCACCGCCATCCAGCCGGGTGACCTCGCTCCGGCACCGCACCGTCACCCGCGGGTGGGCCAGCAGCCGGTCGACGAGATAAGCCGACATCTCCGTCGCGATGTCCGGGCCGCGGACGACCAGTGAGACCTCACTGCCTCGCCCGGCCAGGTACACCGCTGCCTGGCCTGCGGAGTTCGCGCCGCCGACCACCGTGACCGGGCTGCCCGTGCACCCCCGGGCTTCTAGTTCGGTGGCCGCGTAATAGATGCCGGCGCCCTCGAAGTCAGGCCAGCGTTCCAGCGGCAGTGCGCGGTAGCGGGCGCCGGTCGCGATGACGACGGCCTTGGTATCGATGACCTCCCCGCCCTGCAGGTGCAGGCGGAGCAGGTCGCCGTTCCGGTCGGTGTCGAGCTTGACCGCCTGGCACGGGCTGGCCAGCTGGGCTCCGAACTTCAGCGCCTGAAGCACGGCCAGGCCGGTCAGGTCGGCGCCGGAAAGGCCGAACGGGAAGCCGAAGTAGTTCTCGATCCGGGAGCTGGCCGCGGCCTGCCCGCCGGTGCCGACGGCGTCCAGCAGCACGGTGTCCAGGCCCTCGGACGCCCCGTAGACCGCCGCCGCCAGGCCGGCCGGGCCCGCGCCGACGATCGTGACGTCAACCGGCTTGGTGGACGAACGACGGTAGCTGAGGCCGAGCTTCTCAGCCAGCCCGCCCGGTGTGGCCTGTTTCAGCGTGGCGCCGGGCAGTACGACGGCGGGAAGGTCGTCCTCGGTCAGGCCGGAGGACTCCATCATTGCCCGGCCCGCGGGGGTGCCGGCGTCGAACCACAGGTGAATCAGGCGCTGCCGGGCGGCGTACGTCCGCAGCGCCAGCGCCGCCGCCGACCTGTCGGTGCCGACGATCTCCACCGACAGGGCAGCGGTGCTGCGCTGCAGCAGCTCCCGGCGGGCAATCAGCGCCTTGAAGACGATGTCGGACAGCTCGACGTCGTTGGCCATGAGCTGCCGCAGGCGCTCCGGCGATACCCGGTAGACCGTGCCGCGCTCCCGGACCCGGCACAGCAGGTAGACGTTCTGCCCGGTCAGCAGGTTCAGCTCGCCGACAAAGCCGCCCGCATCCACCGTCGCCACCGTCGCGGCGGGCACGTCGGCCGTTTCTGTCCGGACAACCTCCACCGAACCCCGCTCGACCACGATCAGATCGACGTCTTCGTCACCCGGCCGGAACAGTACATCGCCCCGGTGAGTCTCGTGCGGCGTGCCGTAGGCCAGGAGCCGGGCGAACAGCTCATCGCCCAGCCGCGGCGATGCGACACTGGTCGGCACCAGCGGTTTGCCCAGCCGTCCGCGTGCGGGCCTGGCGCGCATCCGATCCAGATCATGCGGTGTGGACCAGGGCACCGGCCTGGCCAGTCCGGGCTGACTGAACACAGGGCCACGCGCGGCCCAGGGCGCGGCGGTACGCGACGGTTCATTCATCGATGTCACGCTTTCAGCTCTCGGGCCATCTGGTCAAACGCCTTGCGGCCGACGCGACCCCTAGCACCGCGCATCGGCCCGCTAGAGTGGACGGACATCTTGCCCCTCTAGCGGGCGCGGCCCGAGGCGAGGAAACGATCATGTGCCCTGTGCCCGGAGATGATGTGACACCTTCCGTTATTCCAGCGCCCCGGCCCTCTCATCACTCCGGCCCCGGGTATGTGGCGAACCCCAAGGCGCCCGACTTCGAACCAGGCGAGCTGCTGAGAGGCGCCGCGGCACGGTGGCTCAACCTTGTTCCCGCCGAACACCGCCACGACGGCCGGGAATCGGATGCTCTGGAGACGCTGCGGGAACACACGCGCAGCTGCCCTGGTCATCCGCTCAGGGCCCTGTGGGTCGCCCATCGCCACCTGAGTGATCCGGCGCCCGCGGTCCGGATCGCGTCGCTCGTGCTCGCCTCGGAGGCGCTGTGGTGGCTTGGGCATTTTGAGGATGCACGCATCGCCGCCCAGGCGGCGGCCGACGCTGATCCGGCGTCTTCCCAGGCGCTGTGGCGCCTCGCGGTCGCGCTGTACCGCCAGGGTCGATTCAAGGAGGCGGGCGAACGCCTCGATGACCTTCTGAAATTGGCCAGCCGGTTCGCTCCGGCGTGGGCGCTACGCGGCCAGGTCAAGGTCTGGCTCGACGCGGACAACCCTGAGGCGGGACGGGCCGACTTCGCCGCGGCGGCGGCGCTGACCTCCGATTCGGGCACCTGGGTGGTCCCGCACCGGATGGGGAGTGCTGACTTCAAGGCGCAGGCTGATGCACAGATCAGGGTTCATGACGCCGAGACAGGCGGTCCCGGCGGCGAGCCTGTGGACGTGGTGTTGCTGCCGGACAGGTCGCGGGTCGAGCGGGGTGTGGATCCGGATAGCCGGTGGTATCTGGAGGGGCCTAGCACTGGGGGCGGCGATTCGGACAGCTTGTTTGGCGGGCTGGGCGGGGACTTCGCTGCGGGGGCACGCTCGCGGGCCCCGTTCGGGACGAGGTTCGTTCTTTATCAGCGCAACATCGAGAACCTCTGCCAGGATAGGGCGACTCTGCGTGAGGAGATCCGCAAGTCGGTGGCCGAGCTTTTCGACGCGGCTCTCCAGTCCCGCGCGGCGATCGCGATCGAGGGTGCGCCTGAGCAGCACGCTGAAGGGGCAAACGTCCCAGACGATGACGACGGCTAAGACGCCTGCCCGTTCTAGCGGCAGCCCGTAACGCTTAGCCCGCGCTGGCAGGGGCAGTCAGGTGCCCGCCGAACACCCCGATAACGGTGAGGACCGCCAGCAGCGCGCCGACCAGACCCACGATGATCGCACTGGCCCCGGCGGCCTTGGCCCAGCCCGGGATGCCGCCGCTGCGCAAGATCCTCGGCAAGAGCAGCGCACCGGCACCGAACAACACCGCCGCGGCAGCGAACACGAGCGCCCACCAGCCCTGGGTGTGCCAGCCGCTTGCATACATATTCAGCTCCTGCTGAACCGTCAGGCCAGAGCTCGGGGCATTCATTTCTGCGCTGTACTGGCCGTGACTGACCACGACACCGCTGGTCCAGTTCGTCGTGAGGGAGACGATCCCCAAGGCCAGGCCGGCGAAGCCGAATCCTCCGCTCACGGCGCCAGTGCCCAGCACGCCGCCCCCGTCCGAATCGTCATCGTCGTCGGTCTCGGCCGGCTCTTCAGGAAGATCGTCGATTTCGGTGAACTCTTCCGGGAAATCGGCTTGTTCGTCCGGGGAGTCGACGGCGATGAGCGCGGACCCGGACTCGGCGTCCGCCCCGCCATTGTTCGCAGTGTTATCAGTCATGGGCGCCCACCCTAGGGACAGATGCTGAGAGCGAGATGAACGAACGCTCAAGACCGGCGGTCCCCGATCGTCCGCAGTCCGCGGACAAGCCGCGGCGGCCAGCGGTCAGGCGGAGGTGACCTGCTGGTAGACAGCAACGTCCTCAATGTTCCAGGCCCGGTTGTCGTCGCGCGGGTAACTGCGCGGGCCCTGCGCCGCGGCGAAAGCGGCATCCTCGGTCGCGAAGACGACGACGCCCATGCCTCGGTCGTGCCCAGGGCCTAGCAGCCACTGGCCGCTGACGAACCCTGGCTGCTGCCTGGCCCAGTTGACGATGTCTTCGCGGAGGTGGCGGGTGACCGCGTCGGTGCGCGACGGGTCGGTCGACATTTGTATCACCATCGTGTGCATTGTTCCCCCTGCTAGAGCGGTGTTCCTTCTGCTCTGCCACGCTAGGGGCGCGCACGCGACTGTCCCATCCCAGCTTTCTGGGATTTCCGGGCTCGGCCCTCCCGGCGTGCGGTACCCGGCAGTTAGCCTGCGATCGTGGCCGGTGCAACGACCCGGGCCCGGGCCCGGGAGCAGATCCTGCAGCTGTGCGAGGGCGACGCCGACGCGCGCACGCTGCGCTTGGAGGTGCTGGCCGTGCTCCGCCGTGTGATCGGATTCGACGCGTACGTCTGGCTGGTCACCGACCCGGAGACGTCAGTGGGCTCCGCGCCGCTGGCGGACGTCCCGTGCCTGCCGGAGCTGCCGCGACTGATCCGGCTCAAGTACCTCACCACCGTCAACAGGTGGACCAGCATGATCACGCCGGTGGCCTCGCTGCACCAGGCGACCGGCGGAGATCTAGCCCGCAGCCTGATATGGCGGGACCTGCTCTGCCGGTACCAAGTCGGGGACATCGCCACCTCGGTCTACCGCGACCGCTTCGGCTGCTGGGCGTTCCTTGACCTGTGGCGGATGCAGGAGGACTCCCCGTTCGCGATGGCCGAACTGGAATTCCTGCATGGCATCGCCGGGCCGCTCACCGCGGCGCTGCGTCACAGTCAGGCGGCAGCTTTCGCGGTCGCGCCCGCCGGTGTGCAGCCCAGTATCGGTCCGGTGGTGTTGCTGCTCTCACCCGCGCTGGAGGTGCGGGCCCAGACTCCGCAGACCCAGCGTTATCTGCGGCTGCTCGTCCCGCCGGACACGGCGGCGCAGGCGCCGGTCCCGGCCGGCGCCTACAACGTGGGGGCGCAGCTGCTCGCCCGGGAAGCAGCCGTAGACGGCAACCCGCCTGCTGCCCGGGTCCACCTGGGCAGCGGCCACTGGCTGACCCTGCGCGCCGACCGGCTGGACTCCGCCCAGCCGGTCCCCGAGCGCGACATCGCCGTCAGCATCGAGACCACCGCCTCCGGCGGCCGCCTCTCGCTGTTCACTCGGGCCTGCGGGCTGAGTTCCCGCGAGTCCGAGCTGCTGGGCCATGTCGCCGCCGGCGCGGCCACCCGAGACATCGCCCAGCTGATGTTCGTGTCCGAGCACACGGTCCAGGATCATCTCAAGTCCATCTTCGCCAAGACGGACACCCGCACCCGGCGTGCGCTGCTCGCCCGCGTCCTCCGGACCTAGACGCCGACCGAGGCCGCAAATCAACCAAGTCACCGGCGGCGAAGGCGTTAGCATGCGAGCCATGCGACTGGTGGGACGGTTCGGCCAGATCTGCGCCAGGCTCGCGGCAGCGGGCTTCCTGCTGACCGGAGCGGCGGCCTGCGCCGGCCCCTTCACTGCGTCCGCGCCCCGCCCGGTTAGCGCGTCGCTCAGCCCCGCGGCCGGGACGGCAGACGGCCAGCCGGTCTTCATTACCGCGGCACGAGCGAGGGACAGCACCCGGGCCGTCGTCCGCCCCAGCGGTGCCACCACATCGGGTGATTCCACGATGCGTGCGGGCAACCCGGTCGGGCACGCGGCCGTCCCGGCGGCGGCCCAGGCGGTGGACACCAGCCACCCGAACCACGTGATCGGCGACGGCACGCCCGCCGGGTGTACGTCTGCGGCTGTCGTGCAGGCGGTCGCGGAGGGCGGCATCATCACCTTCGACTGCGGCCCCAAGCCGGTCACGATCACCATGACCACTCCCGCCAAGGTGGTGAACACCAGCCATCAGGTCGTGCTGGACGGCGGCGGTAAGGTCACACTGAGCGGCGGCGACAGCACCCGGATCCTCTACATGAACACGTGCGACGCGGCCCAGACCTACACCACCAGCCTGTGCTGGGAACAGCAGTGGCCGCAGCTGGTGGTGCAGAACTTGACGTTCAGTGACGCCTACTCGGCAACCCAGCAGTCGACGACCGCCAGCTACGGCGGCGGTGCCATCTTCGATGAGGGAGGCCAACTCAAGGTAGTCAACTCGGTCTTCAGCGGTGACCGCTGCTACGCCACGGGTCCCGACCTCGGCGGCGGCGCGATCCGCGCCACCGGTATGGACATGAGCGTTCCGGTCTACATCGTCAACGACACCTTTACCGGCAACTCGTGCTCCAACGGCGCAGCGCTCAGCGGCCTGTTCGCCAACTTCGCCGTCTACAACAGCCTGATGACAGGCAACAAGGCGATCGGCTCGGGCGCTAACCCGGCCAAGTCAGGCACCCCGGGCGGCGGCAGCGGTGGCGCGATCTACACCGATGGCGCCGGTTACAACCTGCTGGTTGACGGCACCGCGATGAGCGGCAACACCGCCAACGAGGGCGGTGGTGCGATCTTCTTCGTGGTCAACTCCGGCGGCGGGACCCTCACCATCGACAACTCAACGCTGTCGGACAACCCCAGCGGTGCGTTCCAGAACGCCCCAGGGATCTTCGACGACGTCAACTCAGTCGTCACCCAGCCGACTGAGAGCGGGTCATCTGTCAGCTAGCGTCGATCATGTAGGGCGTGCGCGGTGGCCGTGAACATGTTCTACGCCAGTTGCGGATAACAGATGTAGCCTCCCGAGTTCCCGGAAGGGTCATCATGTATCAGCCCTACTCATCCACCGGCCAGCTGGCCGAGCCGCCGCAGCCTGCCGCGCCTAGCGCGTTCTTCAAGCCACAGCGCTTCGTGTGAGTCCCGCCGTCTTTTTCTCCGCCGTCCCGGCGCTACGAGGATCCTGGTGCTTTCTCCG
>Ga0335074_10010515_pt1 | contig 12949 bp, 9 predicted proteins | sample Lox_Sample_23_FD_206715 | JGI IMG/M metagenome (GOLD analysis project Ga0335074, IMG submission 206715) | Soil microbial communities from Loxahatchee National Wildlife Refuge, Florida, United States - Lox_Sample_2.3 | ecosystem: Environmental > Terrestrial > Soil > Wetlands | place: USA: Florida...
CCGTGGTTGAGCTGAATAAGGGCCGCCGAAACAGGTCAGGATGTTGGGATAGCCCTGGGCCACGGAAAATGTGTACATCGGTTTTTTTTGTTGAGTCTGGTCACCAGTTGCCGCAGATGCATTGGCCGGTTTTATCGCAGATCGTTGGACAATAAAGACCCAAATGCTATATGTGAGAATTACTAAAGCAAACAAATTAATAAATCTTTTTTGTTTGGTCATTACTTAAAAGCCTTTAAGTCTCTTTATAAGCTATGGACCGCAATATATTAACTTAGGAATTAATTCAGTGAAAATTGCCAAGGAGCGCGTCAAAAGACGACCGTGTCATAAAACCAGAATGTCGAGAGTAGAACGAGAAATAAAAATTAGCCCCCTACCGCCCATGTTTCATCCCATTTAGACTATACGCTCATGCGTCTGAATGATACATTGGTTGCCCATATCATCGGCACATTGTGGGTTGTCTGGATTATTTATTGGATTATCAGCGCCTTTAATAACAAGAAAACCATTTACCGACAGAGCCAGTGGTTTCGATTGCCTTTTTTAATTGTTTTAATTGCCGTGTTTTACACACTCGACCGTTATGAAAATCTCGATAAAGTTCTTTTCCGCGAAATGCTTTTTACTCAGCTTCTGGGCATAGCTCTGTGCGCGGGTGGGTTGGCGATAGCGGTATGGGCAAGAATAGTTCTGGGAAGAAACTGGAGCGGCACTCCAACGATTAAAGAAAATCATGAATTAATCCAAAGCGGGCCCTATGCAATTGTACGCCATCCTATTTATTTTGGGCTTATCATTGCCTTTCTGGGTACGGCCCTGGCGACTATTCCAACGCCTGCGGGTGTTTTGGATATGGCCGTTGTGATCGTGGCGTTATTTATAAAATCGCGGATGGAAGAAAAGCTAATGATGCAACAATTTCCTGAAGCGTATCCACAATATAAACAGCGGGTTACGGGAGGACTGCTGCCGTTCGTGCTATGAATTTGACATTTGAGATTTGAGATTTGAGATTGAAAGGATTTTTATGACCTATGAGCGATTCGAGGATACGCCTGTATGGCAGGCGGCAGTTGCGCTAGCAGATACAGTTTTTAACCTCGTCGGGGATCGCGCATTTAGTTCTTTGGGCGATCTGCGCAATCAACTTCAGCGGGCCAGTCTTTCGATTTCCAACAATATCGCCGAAGGTTTTGAACGTGGCACAACGGCAGATTTTCTGACGTTTCTTTACATTGCCCGTGGATCAGCCGGAGAAGTTCGCTCTGCCCTGCGTTTTGCTCAATTACGTCCGGAATTAGCGCATCTGGAATCTAAGATTCCTGATTTAATCACACAGGCAGAATCAGTTTCCCGCCAGCTTCGAGGTTGGGCTAACAGCCTGCAAAACAGCGACATTCCGGGCCAAAGGCGCCTGAACGCACGGACTCAACTGGAATATCGGCAGCGGCGCCGAACCGGAGCTTTTCTGGAGAAAATCCAACAAGCGCAATGCAGCGACAAAATATCTGAAGAGAAATAATTTGAAATTTCAAATCTCAAATTTCAAATTCGTATCACTCGAACATTTTCATCTGATGGCGTTCGAGGCCGAACTTACTGACCGTGGTATCCACGGGAATTGGATATCGGCCGGACCAGCAGGCGGTGCAGTAATTTTCCTTCGGCTGGCTCAGGCAAGAGAGCATTCCTTCCAGGGAAAGATAATGCAGCGAATCGACCTCGATGAATTCCCGAATCTGTTCGACGGAACGTCCATTGGCGATCAGCTCGGTCGGGGTGGGAAAATCAATGCCGAAAAAACAAGGATGACGAATGGGCGGGCAGCTTACCCGCATATGGATTTCCTTGGCACCCGCACGGCGCAGGGCGAGAATTTTTCCGCGAGTCGTCGTGCCGCGGACGATGGAATCTTCCACCACGATCACGCGTTTGTCGCGAACAATTTCGGGAATCACAATCAACTTCATCTGAACAGCCAGGTCGCGCATCTGCTGTGAAGGCTGAATGAAGGACCGGCCGACATAACGATTGGGAACGATTCCCTCTTCAAAGGGAATACCGCTTTGCTTGGAATAACCAAGCGCCGCGGAACGGCCGGAGTCGGGGATAGGAATGACGATGTCGGCGTCGACGGGGCTTTCAATGGCCAGTTGACAGCCCATTTTCTGCCGCACGCTCATCACGGTGTCGCCAAAAATGGTGCTGGCGGGATTGGCAAAATATACATGTTCAAAAGCGCAATATGCCGGGGTTTCCTTGACTTCCGTGAAAAACCGGCTGGAAAGTTGCGTTCCGCCAATTTCAATGGTGACAATTTCACCCGGTTCAATTTCCCTCACAAACGTCGCCTGGATGCTGGTCAGGGCGCAGGTTTCAGAAGCCACGCAATAGAAACCGTCCCTGGTCTTGCCAATGACCAGCGGGCGGAAACCCCACGGATCGCGGCAGGCTTCGATGCGATCCTTAAAGAGAAAGATCATGCTGAAGGCACCCTGCAGATGCCGCAATACATGCGCCAGTGGATCGGGTTTTTCCTGATGGGTTGGTTTGGCAAGCATATGAATGACGATTTCTGTATCACTGGTGGAATAGAATATGTGCCCATATTTTTGATATTCACTGCGCAGACGGGTGGCGTTGATCAGGTTGCCGTTGTGGGCCACGGCCACCTGCCCATCCACATATTCTTCGAGAATTGGCTGGGCATTGCATTTACGGTTGGAACCAGCCGTGGAATACCGCACATGGCCGATGGCCGCGTTTCCGTTGAGTTCACGTAGAACGTTTTTGTTGAATACTTCAGCTACCAGGCCCAGGCCGGTATGGCAGTTAATGTTCGTGCCATCAGTAGCCGCGATGCCCGCCGATTCCTGTCCGCGATGCTGCAAGGCATACAGGCCGTAATAGCAGCGTTCAACCGCATCAAGCGGGCCGGCGATGCCAAAAACACCGCATTTTTCTTTTTTTTCGTAATCGGTAAGGATGGAAAGAGGCAGGTCGGTATTACAGGGTGCGCATTGCGAGAGGCTCAATGATTTATCCGCCGGGCGACGGCCAGAGCCTGACGCGCCTGCTAGCATAAACAAGTCTCCACTTTGACCCGATCCATAAAGGTCATTATACGCATCGAATGCGTCAGGTAAAACTGCTTGCGGCGAAGCCGCGAAGAAAAACGTTCACCACAGAGGAACCCAGAGAAACTTTGAACCATAAAAATTTTAGATGAAATTCAAAATTTTCAAATTGGGCCGTTAGCCTCTGCTTGTTCTTTTGCCTGGGTCCGCTGAATCTGCAGGCTCTGTATTTGAGCTTCCTGTACGTCCAATTCATGTTTATACGCCTGTATCGCGTTGAAGTACAAATTCCAGACATAGGATGTGTATTGAGCCTGCTGATCTTCCTGCTGCTGGAATTTTTCCAGTATGGCTTCCTCGTGCTTAATTGCCTGTTCGGTGGCCTGGGGGTGTTTTTGAGCCTGCAATAGAGCGTTGGACAACTCATTTTTTAAGATCGTGTATTGGGCCGACGAAAGCTGCTTATGATCCTTCTGCCATAGTTCGCATTGAGTGTCCAGGACCATCGCCTCATCCGCAATTGCCTCTTGCGCACCATTGGGCCGATTTGAATCCTGCAGCATGGCCAAGTACAACTCATGTTCCATGAACACATCTTGGGTTTGTGCCTGCCATGCCTGTGTAATCTGCGAGAGTGTCGACAGAGCGGCCTGGTCCCGTGCAATTGCCTGTTGCAATTTCTCCAGGACGACTTGGTCGCGGGCAATGGCCTGTTGCGTGGCATGAATCTGCTGCTCCAGTGCGTCGTAACCCGATGCGACGGCGACGCCGAGAGCGCGGTGCGTTGAAAGTGGAAAGCTGAGCATTAATGCGGCCGGGCAAACTGAAGAAGCTAAATTTTTTTGCATAGCTTTGTTTCCTTCCGCTGGGAAACAGATGACGGAAAAACATTATAACCGAGCTGAGAAAATGAAGGATGTGTTGCGGAGAGCGTGCTTTAGATTACTTAGGCACCGGCGGCGGCTGGTCGGGAAACGAAGTTTTGAGTTCGTTGACGCTGGTGGCTGGCGCCCATTCGGGCATGCCGTTCTTCCAGACCAGTGTATCGGGTTTAATATCGCCGGATTTAATTTTGGCGGTCAGGGTTACAATATCAAGTGGGCCGCTCTGAACGCCGTTCTGGGCGATGAAATATGAGTCGGCCTTAGGTACAGCCGGCGGAGTTCCGACGCTAGATCCCATGGCGGAAGCCATCTGATTTCCGATGCCGATGCCTACGCCAAAACCAGCCCCGATGCCGGCCACGCCGCCGGGATTAGACGCAGCCTGCGGAATAGCGGTGGCCGCCTGGTAGCGGGTGTACTGATTCATATCGCCCAGAACGCCCATTTTGGCGCGGGTATCCATGGCCTGTTCGACTTCCGTTGGCAGGGAAATGTTTTCCACGTAAAACAGTGTGAGTTCAAGCCCCAACGAAGCCAGATCGGGTTTGACTTTTTCCAGGGCGGCTTTACTGAGTTTGTCATAATTACCGGCGAGTTCGAGGGCGGGAATTTGCGCCTGACCCAGGGCATCGGTAAAGCGCGCCACGATGGTGTCGCGAATCTGATCGGAAACCTGCGACGTTTCAAATACGGGGTTAGTGGCAAGCTGCTGGCGCAAGAAAACCGTCGGGTCGCTGATGTGCATCGCATAAGTGCCAAAAGCGCGGATGCGCACCACGCCAAACTCCTTGTCGCGCATCATTACGGGATTTGGTGTGCCCCATTTAAGATCGGTGAACTGCCGGGTGGCCAGGAAATATACCTCAGCCCGGAACGGGGAATCAAAACCATATTTCCAACCTTTGAGGGTGGCGAGAATGGGCATGTTCTGCGTGCTCAGTGTATACATGCCAGGTTGGAAAACGTCGGCGAGTTTACCTTCGTTGACGAACACGGCGGTCTGGCCTTCGCGGACGGTGAGCTTAGCGCCCATCTTGATTTCATTGTTATAGCGCTCGAAGCGATATGCGAGGATGTCGCTCTGGGCTGGCTCGGTCCACTGGATAATGTCAATAAACTCAGCGCGGGCCTTCTGAAAGAGACTCATGACATTTTCCTCCCAAAATTTAACGATTCAAAAAATGAAAAGCGGCGCACATTATGGCGCGCCGCATATTTTATGAAAAGCCCTGTTGTTAAGCCCGGTTTTCAGGCCGAGCCCGGCATTTTTTATGTCGCCCCGGCGGCTTCACCAGTTCCGGCGGCGGCGGTCGCGGCTTCATCGGTCTTTTTAATTGCAGTAAAGCGCAGACTGTCTCCGTCGCGATCGATCTTGACCATCTGGGCGTCCTTGTATTCGCCGCGCAGGATCGACTCGGAAAGCGGATCCTCCACGAACTGTTCGATGGCGCGACGCAGCGGCCGGGCGCCAAAATCGGGGTTGTAGCCCTTATCGATCAGTAAATCGTGTGCGGCCTGGGTGGTTTCCAGCTTAATGCCGCGCTCGGTGAGGCGCTTCGTCACTTTCTGAATTTCGATGTCGATAATGCGATATAGATCATCCTTGCTGAGAGGCCGGAAGATGATGGTGTCATCGAGCCGGTTGATAAATTCCGGCCGGAAGAATTTTTCAACTTCCCGCAGCAACCCTTTCTTCATGGTTTCGAACGTCTGCTCGGAATCGCGTTTACCATATCCAAAGCCCTGAATGCCGCCGCTCTTGATCAGATCGGCGCCGATGTTGCTGGTCATGACCAGGATGATGTTCTTAAAATCGACCCGGCGGCCGACGTTGTCGGTCAGGTGGCCTTCCTCCATGATCTGCAGGAGCATGTTAAACACGTCCGGATGAGCTTTCTCAATTTCATCCAGAAGCACAACCGCGTAAGGCCGGCGGCGTATGCGTTCGGTAAGCTGGCCGCCCTCTTCATAGCCGACGTAGCCCGGAGGCGCGCCAATGAGGCGGCTGACGTTGTGCTTTTCCATGTATTCGGACATGTCGATCTGAATGAGCGACGCTTCGTTGCCGAACATGAATTCTGCGATAGCCTTGGACAAAAGCGTCTTGCCGACGCCCGACGGCCCGAGGAACAGGAACGTGCCCATCGGCCGGTTGGGGTCCTTGAGACCCGAACGCGCACGGCGGATGGAGCGGGCGACCGCCTTGATCGCGTCGTCCTGGCTGATGACTTTTCTGTGCAGCTCGGTTTCCAATTCCAGCAGCCGTGAGGCCTCGGCTTTTTCCAGGCGCGTGAGTGGAACGCCGGTCATTTTGCTAACGACTTCGGCGACGGTTTCCTCATCGACGACGCCGTCAACTTCCTTGGCCTGTTCGCGCCATTTGCGCTGTTCCTCGTCTTTTTTGCGGCGCAGCACCTCGGCCTGATCGCGCAGTTCGGCGGCGCGTTCATAATCAGCGTTTTTAACGGCCTCGTCCTTTTCGATGCTGAGTTTCTCGATTTCGTCCTCGATCTCCGCAAGGTTCGGAGGCTTGGTCATGCTCTTGAGGCGAACGCGAGCGCCGGCCTCATCGATCACATCGATGGCCTTGTCAGGCAGGCAGCGTCCGGTGATATAGCGCGTGGAGAGTTCAACCGCGGCACGCAGCGCTTCTTCGGTGATCTGGACGCGATGGTGCGCTTCATAACGATCGCGCAGACCCTTGAGGATGTCGAGCGTTTCATCCTTGCTGGGCGGCTCGACGATAATGGTCTGGAAACGGCGTTCCAAAGCGCCGTCTTTTTCGACGTACTTGCGGTATTCATCGAGCGTGGTGGCGCCGATGCATTGAATTTCCCCGCGCGCCAGAGACGGCTTGAGCACGTTGCTCGCGTCGATGGCGCCTTCGGCGCCGCCGGCGCCGACAAGCGTATGAAGTTCATCGATGAACAACACCACGTTTTTGGCGCGGCGGACTTCGTTCATCACTGCTTTAATGCGTTCCTCAAACTGACCGCGATATTTGGTGCCGGCGACCATCATGGCCAGATCGAGCACAACGATGCGTTTATCCAAAAGAATTTCCGGCACGTCGTTGGTGACGATTTTTTGAGCCAGACCTTCCACAATGGCGGTTTTGCCGACGCCGGCCTCGCCGAGCAGTACGGGATTATTTTTGGTGCGGCGGCAGAGAATTTGCACGACGCGCTCGATCTCATTGTTACGGCCGATGACCGGATCCAGCGCTCCTTCGCGGGCAAGTTCGGTTAAATCACGGCCGAAGGAATCCAAAGCGGGCGTGCGCGATTTGGCCTTGGCTTCCTTGGTTTCAGGAGAGGTTTCGGTTTCCACACCGGCCCCGAGAAGGTTCAATACTTCTTCGCGCACTTCCTCAAGCTTAAGCCCCAGATTCATCAGCACCTGGGCAGCAACGCCATCGCGTTCACGCAGGAGACCCAGAAGCAAATGTTCAGTTCCCACGTAGTTGTGGCCGAGGTTGCGCGCCTCTTCGATGGCGTATTCGATGACTTTCTTAGCCCGCGGCGTCTGGGGCAGTTTGCCCATGGTGACCATGTCCGGACCGCTTTTGACAAGCTTTTCAACTTCCAGGCGGACTTTACGCAGATCGATGTCAAGGTTCTTCAAAACCGTTGCGCCGACGCCTGAGCCTTCCTTGACCAGACCCAGCAGGATGTGTTCGGTGCCGATGTACTCGTGGTTAAAGCGCTGGGCCTCCTGATTGGCCAAAGCCATAACCTTGCGGGCACGATCGGTAAATCTTTCGTAGGGCATGAAACGCTCCTAATGCACATGACAGACGGGGAATTTTTTTTTCCCTGCTCTTATTATTGTACGGATGCGTTTAGCTCATAATCAAGCAAACGCACCCCCGCAAGGCACGCGGATATATCCATTATCGGCCATAAATAGCGGCAATCATCATAGGCAGGCAGATTTAAATTATCTAAAGATTTGAGCTGAAAAATGGGTTATACCCGTAATGTGGCTGAGAACTTTTTGCCCAGTAAATCCACAGCCTGCTGCATCTGCTGATTCACTTCTTCGGAACGCAACGTCGCATCATTTTTGCGGAATATCAGCGTAAGCGTGAGGCTTTTTTTATCTGGGGCAATTCCTTTGCCGTGATAAGTTCCGACGAATTCGACACCTTCAAGAAATAAGAAATTTGCGTCGAGAATTGCTTTGTGGATGTCCATCCAGCGCTGCGCTTGATCGAGAACAACGGACAAATCACGCCTGACCGCCTGAAACCGCGGCAGCGGACGTGCCTGGCGGACTGGGCAATATAACTTGCTGAGCTTGTCCCACTGGAGTTCAGCTCCAGCGACGTCATAACGCAAATCGTAAAACGATTTGATCGTGCTGAAAAAAAGACCCGCGCTTCCGATGGGGATAAGTTCGGCATGTTTTACTGAGCCGTTGATTTTGACAAATAGTTTGGCCGCAGCGCCGGTGGACAAACAGGGATCATCATGCGGTTCGCACTGGAGTTGAGCCTGAGGGTTAAGCCCGGCAAGCAACATCTCAACAGCTCCAATGACCTCGGTGAATGACTGACCGACCAAAGCCAATCGCTGTTCTTCAAAAGGCGGCTGATTTTCTTCGTCTCCTTGCTGGAAATAGATGCGGGAAATTTCGAAGAGTCGTGCATTGGGGGTTCCATTGTTCTGATTGAGCCGGCGAGCGCGCAATAAACCGGGCCAAATTGATGGACGCAGAACATTAACCGCTTTGCGAACGGCATCGCTGACCCTGACCGGAGTCTGTTCGGCAGGCATAAACATCCGGGCTTCGTCCAAATCCACAAAACTATAAGTAATGGCTTCATGCCATCCGCATGATGCAAGCGTTTCACGGGAGGCCCGGAGAGCCAATTCTGAATCCGACGGTGCGACAACGGCGTGGCTAACATGGTCCAAGACGGGAATATTCTGGTAACCCCAGATACGAGATATTTCCTCAATCAGATCGATTTCACGCGTAATATCGCCGCGAAAGGAAGGGACACGGCAAACAATTTTTTCTCCGGAAAATTTTGGGGACAATTCCAGTCGTTGAAAAATGTCCAGGACAATATCGGTGGGAACTTTTACGCCAAGTATTTGCTCGATACGCGCGAGGCGAACAGCAACCTCCAAAGATTCGTATTTGACAGAGCCGGCAGTAAGAACGCCGTCGGCTAATTCTCCGCCGGCGATTTGCAAAATCAGTTCCGCGGCACGAAGCGAGGCGAACTCCACCATCGCCGGATCGACGCCTCGTTCAAAACGCATGGAAGAATCGCTGGCCAGACTAAGACGACGCGAAGTGTTGCGGACATTCAACGGATCAAAATGCGCTGACTCCAGCAATATATCTCGCGTTTCCTGGGTCACTTCGGTAGTTTTGCCGCCCATAATGCCTGCTAAGGCAACAGGAACCGCGGCATCGGCGATTACCAGCATGTCCGGCGTAAGTTCCTGAAGGCGTCCATCGATGGTGAGAAGTTTTTCGCCTGGTGCAGCTCGGCGAACGATAATTTTCCCACCCTGGAGTTTATTTAAATCAAACGCATGAAGCGGCTGGCCCGTTTCCATGAGTACGTAATTAGTGACGTCAACGACATTGTTAATGCTTCTTAAACCAATCGACTCAAGCGCGTCTCTAAGCCAGACCGGAGATGGGCCGATTTTTACATTGCGAAGCACACGCGCACTGTAATAGGTGCACAAATCGGACGCTGTAATATGTACGGAGGCGAACTTACCGGCTTTTTCTACTCCTGTCGAAAGTTTAGTTATTACGGGCATATTGAACCGCCGACGAAGCAAAGCGGCCAATTCGCGGGCAAGGCCGATATGGCTTAAACAATCGGTGCGATTGCTGGTGACCTCAACGTCCAGCACACTCGTCTCCTCGGCCTGGTGAATGTTTTCCACCACTAAACCGGCATTTATAAGGGCTTCCTGCGCCGGACCGGGTTGTATGGGCTGGTCGAGGTATTTGGCGATCCAGTTGAGGGCTATTTTCATTCAGAGCCTCTAAAATTCCAAAATCTATTTTTTATGGCCCGCCATGGGCGCACAGAGCCTACAATAGGCAAAATCCATGGGCAAGCATACTTATCAATCAGTCTGACTTGTGAGCGGGTAAATATTCGGGCTATATTACCCAGAGCCCCTGACAAATCCCGGCTTATGTTGTTAGAGGCTCTTAGCACGCCCGGGTGGCGAAATTGGCAGACGCGCCAGCTTGAGGTGCTGGTGGGCGCAAGCTCTTGCAGGTTCGAATCCTGTCCCGGGCATTATTCCGCTGCGTGATCCAATCTGATGACCAAACCGCCGAAAGAAAAAAGCCTCTCCAACAAACAAGCCAGCACGCGGCACGTACCGCGGGTAGAGAATCGCCGTGCTTATCATGATTATGAAATCCTGGAAAAAGTGGAAGCGGGGATTGCATTAGTCGGCAGCGAAGTCAAAAGTGTACGACTGGGACGCGTACAACTAGCAGGGGCATTCGCGCTGATTCGCGGCAGCCGTGTGCTATTAATGGGTTGCCATATCGATCCGTATGAACAGGCCAATCAGTTTAATCACGACCCGACTCGTTCGCGTGTGCTGTTATTGCATAAGCGCGAAATCCGCCGATTGCAACAACACTTGTCAAAACAAACGGGGTCGACTCTTATACCGCTGGAAATATATTTTAAACGCGGATACGCCAAACTTTCGCTGGGATTAGCTCGCGGTAAGGCAAAATATGACAAACGCCAGGCGATTAAAGAGCGCGACGCACAACGGCAAATGCAGCGCGCGGTGAAACGTGCCAGATGAGAGCCTGCCTGGAAAGATTACTTGCCCATCAGACCGGGTTCGGAACCTTTGATATACGTACCTGGTTCTATCTTCGTGATCACAGGGGCGGAGCGCTTTTCCTCGGGTGCGAGCACGGCGGCGGAGACGGAAGCCTGAGACCCGGATGGTTCTGCTGTTGAGAGTTTCAAAGGAAGCCCGAACTGCACCATGCCCATCTTGAACGCGGCGACGATGAGCCAGCCAAACAGCACCAAATAGATGCCCAGGGCCAGGGTGGTAGGAATGATCACGATAACCAAGGCAAAACTCACGAACATGACAGCCAAGGCATAACTGACAAGGGCCGACTTTTTTACACTCATGCCGCGTTTGAGCAAAAAGTGATGGAAGTGGCCGGAATCCGGAGAAAACACCGGCCGCCCGCTGATTTTGCGCCGGACAATTGCCAGGAAGGTGTCGAGCATGGGCAGGCCGAAAATGACGATCGATGCAAGAAACCAGCGGAAGATGCCGTCGTTGCCGAACATGACCATCATGGCGCCACAGACAAATCCAAGAAACATGCTTCCCGTATCGCCCAGGAAAATATTGGCGGGATTAAAGTTAAAAGGTAAAAATCCAAGTACAGCGCCCAATAAAGCCAGACTCATGGTGATACGCGCGGGATCCAGAGACGAAACACTGGTTGAGCCGGAATAGGCGAGATTGCCCGTTGCGAGGTAGACCGACAAAATCAGATAACCCAGAGCCATGATCCCCGTTACGCCGCCGCACAAACCATCCATTCCATCCAGCAGGTTCAGGGCATTGCATGTGCTCATGATGATGAAGACCACCAAGGCAGCGCAAAATATGGAAGCGAACATGGGATAAAAATGCGAGGCTTGAATGAACGGGATCAAACCATGATGTTCGAAAGGGGCCACAATCATATCGGCCATATCGTGGCGGGCGCCCAGAAAACCGTTTTGATCCACGTTCATAAAGAACAAACAGGCCGCACCGATAAATTGTCCAAAAAGTTTGAATTTTGGAGGAAGATTAAAACAATCATCGAGAAGTCCGCAGATCATCACGGCTCCGGCGCCGAGAATAATTCCCGGTGGAACCAAGACCGTGGCCGTCAATGACTGCTCAGCGCCGGAAGGAACCACTATTACAGAAGCGACAACACCCGCCACCCAACCAAGGAATGTTGCCACGCCGCCGAGGTAGGCGATGGGCTGGCTATGTATCTTTCGTCCCCCGTCAGGTTCATCGACTACGCCATATTTGTGCGCAAAGTAACGCATCATCGGGGTGAGCAAAAACGTAACTACAAAGGCAACATAAAACACCGGCATGTAGGGCTGGATAACCGTGAGGGGGGAAATGTTGGCCATTTGCGCAATAAGTAACATGTAAAAATCACATCCCGGTCATTACTTCTTCTTGTTTGGGTGGTGTGTCACGCACCCCAATAGCCCGAATTGGGCATTCTACAAAAGGTCAGCAAGATTCTGTTAGCTTTCAGAATAGGGCCTATCCCTCCTGCTATTTTAGTATAACGCAAGATTACTGAACGAACAAAATTGTGCACTATCATGGTGTCTATCTTCGGCTTTAAGCAGATAAACGATCAAAATATAGGTCCAAAGACCCGCAAACACCGCACAAAAGCACAGACCAGCAACTATACGCATATGCGATATATCGAGTTTGACCATGGTGGACTTGGTCTTCTAATCCATTTTTCATAGAAGTTTAACCAATATTTTAAGAAACCGATATTTACAACAACAAGAGGCTATAATCAGCCGGGAATTTAAAAATGCCGGGAAAACCACTGATCCCGATGGGCAGTCGGTAGGGCTGGAAATGCAACATCGGAACGCAATATGCGTGTTATTTATTAGGTAGCCGGAACGCGAAATGGCTGCACCACCAACGGCAAACAAAGCCTTTGAGGCCGCTGTAAACGCCAATATGAGCAGGCTGATTGCCTTGGCCAGGTCCATGCTTGGTGCGCCGATGCGCGACGCCAAACAAGCTGAAGACATTGTTCAGGATACTCTGCTCAAGCTGTTCCGGCATCGAGATACATATGACTGGTCGAATGGCGGCTGGTCACTGATGGCGAAAGCCGTCGCGAGAAGCGTCATCAGTTGTCGCCGACGAAAAGTCGGCGCATCTTTGGAAGCAGATCCCG
>Ga0335074_10010517_pt1 | contig 12949 bp, 13 predicted proteins | sample Lox_Sample_23_FD_206715 | JGI IMG/M metagenome (GOLD analysis project Ga0335074, IMG submission 206715) | Soil microbial communities from Loxahatchee National Wildlife Refuge, Florida, United States - Lox_Sample_2.3 | ecosystem: Environmental > Terrestrial > Soil > Wetlands | place: USA...
TGCCCGCGCCACGCGTTGCATCGCTGGCCCCGCCCCGCGTGCGGTTGTCGAAGATACACTCGCGCTCCGAAGGGGCAACCCCGGGACCGTCGTCGTCGACGATCGCATGGACAAACGGGTCGCGGCGTTCGACGCTGATGCGAATATGGCCGCCGCGGTTTCCGTACTTCACGGCGTTTTCGATGACATTGAGCAATACGTGCATGCAGGCATCGCCACCGATCCGGGCCGTCGTTTCACCGTCCTTGCGTGCTTCGAGCGTCATACCGGCGTCGTGCGCGACCGGACCGAGGGCCTCGATCGCCGCTTGCGCGGCTGCGGCCAAGTCGGTCACCCCGTTGGGCGCCGGCGAGAGATCGAGCAGCGAAAACTCGAGCATACCGTCGACTAGGCGGCCCAAGCGCAAGGCCTCGTTGCGCGCGACCTCGAGAAACCGGCGCGACGTGGCCGTATCGAGATCGTTGTCGAGCAAGGTTTCGATGTAGCCGCGAATGGAGGTGAGCGGCGTACGCAGCTCGTGGCCCACCGTCGCCAGAAATTCATAGCGTTCGCGTTCGCGCGCGCCGCGCTCGAGCGCTCGTTCGATCGTACCCTCGAAGCTTTCGACATCGGCGCGCGTCGCGATCGGCCACCATCCGGTCTCCATCCGCCGCCCGGTTACGAGCGACATCGTGGCGGCTATGCGTTCGAGCACCGAGCGCGCGTCGAGCGTAAGCGCGGTGTTGCCGTCCCGGGCCGGCGTAAACATCGCGATCGCAAACCAGTCGCTTCCCGGTTCGTGCGCGAGACGATCGCCTTGGCGCACGATCCGCTTAGCGGCACAAGCAAACGCCTCGACGGTCTCGCGTTCCAAGCGGCGCGCTGCAACCGGCAGACGCAGCACCAGGAGTGGGACGTTGCCGCCTGCGTCGATGGCCCCCAGCAGCCGCGGCACGAGCGCCGCCAGCGCATAGATCCGCCGTCCGCGCACGTTCATCCGCGCACGAATTTATAGCCGTAGCCGTGAATCGTCGCCACTACCGGCTGCAAACCGGCGTCTTCTTCGATTTTGGCCCGCAGTCGCCGAACGTGGACGTCGACGGTTCGTTCGTCGCCGTCGAAATCGAAGCCCCAGACGCGCTCGAGCAAGCGCTCGCGTGAGAGCGCGACCCCCGCGTTGACCGCAAGCTCGAGCAGCAACGCGAACTCTCGCGGCTTGAGATGAACGTCGACGCCGTCGACGCGAACTTCACGAGCCGCTTCGTCGATCTCCAAACGTCCGAACTGGAGGCTCGCAGGGGCGGCATCCAGGATGCGGCCCGCACGCCGCAGCACGGCGCGGACGCGCACCACCACCTCCCTCGGCGAAAATGGCTTGCAGATATAGTCGTCTGCACCGAGCTCGAATCCGACGACACGGTCGATTTCGTCGATGCGTGCGGTTAACATCACAATCGGCACGCTGCGCTCTTCACGCCGCAGCGTTCGCACGACGTCGAATCCGTCGACGCCCGGCAACCCGATATCGAGAATCACCAAATCCGCAGCATGACGTGCGCTTCGCAACGCCGCGTGACCGTCACCAACCGCCACGACGCTGAAGCCTTCGCGCTCCAAGTGATGCGCCAACAGATCGCGGATTGCGCTATCGTCCTCGGCAACGACGATCGTGGGAGCCCCCATAGGTATGAAAGTGCCCGCGCGGCTTAGTCCAAGGACACCATGCCGGCGGCGTGCTCGCGCAACACCGCGTAAATCGTCGAGGCTGCAAAGCCCAAACGCTCGAGCCGTCGCGCTACGGCGGGGTAACTGGACGCCGGCTTGCGCAGTAGCTGATCGAACGCGCGGGCGCAACGCGAACGCTCGTTTTCTTCAAGCGCGGCCACAGCGGCAGTCGCTTCGTCACCATCGATGCCCTTGCGAATCAACTCGCCGACGAGGCGCACGTCGCCGAGCGCTTTGCGTTTGCGCTCGACGTAGAGCTGAGCGAAGAGCCGGTCGTCGAGAAATCGCTCGTCTCTGCAACGAGCGACGACACCGGCAATGGTGTCGTCGTCGTAGCCTTTGCGCGCAAGGCGCTCCCAGAGCTGCGCCTGCGTGAGGCGCCTGCGCGCAAGCATCCCCAGCGCGCATGAGTAGGCGGTCACGGGGATTACTCCTCGGACGAAACCGTTGCGACCACGCCGCTGCTATGACCGTTCTTCGAGACGGCTTTGGTGAGCGCTTCGCGAATCTTCACTTCGATCTCCGTTGCGAGGTCGAGATGCTCTTCGAGATATGATTTCGCATTCTCGCGGCCCTGACCGATGCGCTGATCGCCGTAGGTGTACCACGATCCGCTCTTGCCGACGATGTTCTGCTCGAGCGCCACGTCGAGGATCGAGCCCATCTTCGAGATGCCGCGCCCGTAAGTGATATCGAATTCGGCTTGCCGGAACGGCGGCGCGACTTTGTTCTTGACGACCTTGGCGCGGGTGCGCGAGCCGACGACGTCTTGCCCGACCTTGATCTGCTCGAGCTTGCGCACGTCGACGCGGATCGACGCGTAGAACTTGAGCGCGCGCCCGCCCGAGGTCGTCTCGGGACTGCCGAACATCACGCCGACCTTCTCACGCAATTGATTGATGAAGATCATTACCGCTTTGCTGCGCGAGATGGCCGCGGTGAGCTTGCGCAGTGCCTGTGACATCAAGCGCGCCTGCAGACCGACGTGCGCGTCGCCCATGTCGCCTTCGAGTTCGGCCTTCGTAACCAGCGCGGCAACCGAGTCGACGACGATAACGTCGACGGCGTTGCTGCGGGTGAGCATTTCGGCGATCTCGAGCGCCTGCTCGCCGGTATCCGGCTGCGAAACCAGCAGGTTATCGAGATCGACACCGAGCGCGGCCGCATAGTTCGGATCGAGCGCATGCTCGACGTCGATGAAGGCCGCCGTGCCGCCGCTCTTCTGCGCTTCAGCGATCGCGTGCAGCGCGAGCGTCGTCTTGCCGCTCGATTCGGGACCGTAGATCTCGACGATGCGTCCACGTGGATATCCGCCCACGCCGAGCGCGAGATCGAGCGCGATTGATCCGCTCGGGACGACCTCGAACGACATGCGTTCTTGAAAGTCGCCCATCTTCATGATCGAGCCCTTACCGAATTGCCGTTCGATCTGGGCGAGAGCGTTGCTGAGGGCGATCCCTCGTTCGTCTTGCGCTGCCATGTACGGTTTTCTCTCCTATCAGTCGTTGCGTTGGTCTACCATCACGTTGTCATGCCGTAGTGACAAGTGTATGTCACACTTTTACTGAGTCCGGGGCATCGTCGAAGAGCGCCTGGGTGAATTCCGCGGCAACGAACGGACGCAGCGCATCCGCACTCTCGCCGAGGCCGATGAATTTGATCGGAATCTCGAGGGTGTCAACGATCGCGACCAGCACCCCGCCCTTCGCGGTCGAGTCGAGTTTGGTGACGACCACGCCCGTCAACTGGGTCGTCTCATTGAAGATCCGCGCCTGCGAAATCGCATTCTGCCCGGTGGTGCCGTCGAGCACGAGCAGTGTTTCATCGGGCGGACGCCCGAGCTCACGCTCGATCACCCGCCGGATCTTTTTCAGCTCTTCCATGAGGTTGGTTTTGGTTTGCAGGCGGCCGGCTGTATCAACTAAGATCACGTCGGCACTGCGCGCCTTGCCGGCTTTGATCCCATCAAAGATCACCGATGCCGGATCGGCGCCCTCGGCGCCGCGTACCACGTCGCTCTTCGAGCGCTCGGCCCAAATCGCGAGCTGTTCGGCCGCCGCCGCGCGAAACGTATCGCCGGCGACCAATAGCACGCGTTTGCCCTCATGATGCAGCCGTGCAGAGAGCTTACCGATCGTCGTGGTTTTGCCGCTGCCGTTGACGCCGACGATCAGCACCACGCTGGGGGACTGCGCGCTCAGCTGCAGTTCGGCATTGGGGAGGGTCAAGAAGCGTTCGACGTCGTGATGAAAGCGCGCGACGGCTTGATCGGTGGTGGTCCACGCCTCTTGCTTAGCGACGGTCTTGAGGCCCTCGATGATCTTGGCCGTTGTCGGGACGCCGAAGTCGCCCATGATGAGCAGCTCTTCGAGGTCGTCCCAAAACGCGGGGGTGAGCGGCTTGCGCGCGCGGCCGAGGTTCTGCACGGCGGCAAAGGTGTCGCGCGCCTTCCCCAGCGACGCCCGGAGTCGTTGAAACCAGCTCACGGACCCTCCCCTTCCCGAGGCAAGTATCGAACTCCTGTTCGTATTTTAGGCGACGGGATCCAGACCCGTAATCGTGTCCGCCTCCAACTTGACCCATTGCGGCGCGGCGCCGTCCACGCGCACCGGGTACTCGAAGGTGACGTTGGGCTTGCCGATTTGATCGCGCATCATGTCGGCCAGCCGCCCTTCGATGAACACGCGCCGCCCGGCACCGAACGGTGCATGCCCGGGCGCGAAGTGGATCTCGAAGACCGCAGCCGACGGCATAAAAGCGTGCACCGTTGCGCCGAAACAGTCGTGTACGGCCATCTTGAGTGCCGCAACGATCTGCGAGAAGAGCGTATCGTCAACCCGCGCGTGACGCTCATCGAAGGCGCGTTCGCGATCGATCACGTAGCGCGTCGGCTCGACGCCGTCGATGAACTCCACCGTAAACGTCCGTCCCGAAAGGTGCATCACCAGTTGTCCGCCCATCTTCGAGAGACGATCTTCGCGAATCCAGTCCTTGTAATCGCGCATCGTTTTGGAAAGAAATTGCTTCTTCCACACGTCAGCCGGCGCGCTCCCGGAATGCAGCATCGACGCGATACACGTACGCCAGCACCTCAGCGACCACCGAATATAGCTCCCGCGGAATCGAGTCGCTCACATTGAGCCGCGCGAGCGCTTCGACCAGTCCCGCATCCTCGTAGAGCGGAATCCCGCGTTCCTTCGCGATACGCACGATCGTCTCGGCGGTGATCCCGCGCCCGACCGCAACGACTTCGGGCGGTTCGGAATCGCGTGGGTCCCATTTCAACGCCGCAGCGGCCGGGCGCTTGAAGACCGATTTGCGAAAATCGAAAAAGCGGCTCATGCGCGCGTGTCCCAGAACGGTTTCCGCTCGGGGGGTTCGGAAGATTGTGCGGCTTGCGACGCCGCGATCCGAGTCCCGGCAGGCGGAGCAACGCCCGCACCGATCGCCGCGATTCGATAGTGCAATCCTTCCAGCCGCGAGCGCAGGTCGCCGAGCGTCGAGCGAAAGCGATCGGCAGCAACATTGGCTTGGGTCTTGACGTCGACGCTCACTGCGCGACCGACGGTGTGCAGATCGATCGCGACCGTTCCAAGCGATTTGGTATCGAGTACGAAAGCGATGTGGAAATTGTCCGCATCCATCGCGTTCTTGCCCTTGGGCGCATCGCGCGAAATCTGCAAATGTACCGGCTGGCCGCCTTCGTAGAAATAGGCGGGGAGTGGAACGGTGATCGTGCGCGGGTCACCGTTTTGCGCTGCAAGGACGTTGAGTTGCAGCGCGGTGGTGGCGGTGAGCGCGTCGCGCAGCGCGGCGCTGAGCTGGGGCGAAGTGCCGGCGGTCGACGTAGCGATCATGGCGAGAATCGCCGACTTCACGTCGTAATCCATTGCGGCGACGCGTTCGGCGGCTTGTGCTGCTGCGCCCACGGCGTTCGGCGTCGACGCCTCGCCGGACTGGGCCGCGGGCGGCGAAGCCGTCGTGGCGCCCGGCATTGCCGGCGGTTGGCCGGGGAGCTCGGGCGAGGTTTCAGGCACCTCGTCGGATGGCAAGGAGAGTGCGAGTTGATTCCAGGCGCGCACCGCCTGCACGATCTTGGCTTCCGCACCGTCGAGCACGTCGGAGACGAACGTGGCGATCTGCTCGGGCAACGCGCGCGTGTTGCGCAGATCGAGGCGCCCGGCGAATGCGAGCATCGAGCGTAACACGCCGGCGTCCTCCGGTGCGAGCTTTGCAAGCACGCTTTCCAGGCGCGCATACGTCGCGGTGACGTTCTGCGTCGCTGTGGAGATCGCGCGCGCGGCTGCCAGCGTCACCGGCGTAATGGGCACCCGCAGCCGCACGAGCAACGCAGTTTCAGGCGTCGCGGATGCGACCGGGCGCTGCGCGGAGGCGTTTACGGACGGTGCGTCGGGCGGCGACGGCGCAGCAGCAGCGGCGCGAACGATCGGCGGAGCAACCGGAAAACGCGAAGGCGGGGTCGCGGCACTAGCCATTTGCGAAGGCGGTGGTGCCGGCGTACCGGCCGGCGAGGCGCTAGGGGGTGATGACGGGCTCGCGCGATTGGCCGCGATGCGGGCCTCCACATCGTTGCTCGCAATTGCCTCTTCGATTTGCGCCGCGAGCGCGCGCGCATTGGCGGCGAGATTCGGGCGCACCGATGCGGCGACAAACACTTCGCGCGGCGGTGCGACGTTCGCAGTCGGTGAGGTGAGCGGCGTCCCGGGAGCGGGTACGGGAGGCAACACGGTCGCCGCTGACGGCGAGAGTGGAGGGCTTGGAACCGTCGCCGCGGGGGCTTGCGGCGGCGGCGACGCAGCCGGAGGAACGAGTTGGGTGGTGAGTACGGCGCTTTGCGGTCCCTCGGCCGCCGGCGGCGTCAGCTCGACACTCACCGTCGGGATCGGATTTTGCGGATCGATCGTGCCGAGATTCCGCACCGTGACGGCCGCGTTGGTGAAGCCGGTGACTTGCAGCAGAAGTGTCTCACCCGGGTCGATGCCCGGGGGTATTTGCGCGGCCACGGTTTGTCCGAGAAACGAGAGGAGATCGGTGCCGCCCTGCGGCGGCAACACGGTCGCAGCGATCACGTCGCCGACGTTGACTTGTGCTTGGAGTGTCGCGACATCGGCGCCGAGGCTGAGGATCGCCTCATCCATCGCCGCTTGTGCATTTGCTACCGCTTGAGCAGCGAGTGCGGCGAGCGGATCGAGACCGGACATCCTCGCGTGCCTCTACGCGGTGAAATCGATGAAATGCTCGCCTTCGCCGGAAAGCCCGAGCGGGGATTCTTGCGCTTCTTGCTCTTGGCGCGCCTGAGGTCGCTCCTCGGGCGTATAGCTGCCGCCGTTGCTGCCGTCGGGATTGGTTCGAAGCCCGGTGCGCTCGGCGTGTTCGGCTTGTTTGATCGTCTCTTCGCGCTGCTGCACCTGCGCGGCAAAGGTGGCTTGGGAAGCCGCCTGGGCGTTCTGTGCAGCCTCCTGCGCAGCGCTAACCTGGGCCGCGTTTTGCGGGGCGGCCAGGTATGCCAGTTGCAGATCCACGGGACGGATCGCCATGCTCGGTTATTTCCCCTCGCAACGTCCGTTCTACTTTATTTTCGGGCGTCTCGGGGCTAGGCGCAGGCTTGCGTAAGTACTTTTGCTTGATCGTGGGATCGTCGTCGCGGTAGCCGAGGTCCGCGCGCAACTCGCGCAGACGCTGGCGCAGATGGATCACGGCCTGAGCGTGGATTTGCGAGACCCGCGACTCCGAAACGCCCAGGGCGCCCTTGATCTCCTTGAGGGTCTGGCCCTCGAAGTAGTAGAGCGTGATCACGGTCCGCTCTTGCGGCGGCAGGTTTTCGACCGCGCGGACGAGTTCGGCATGTACCTCGCGCGACTCGACTTCGCTGATGACGTCGTTGTCGTCGTCGCGCAGCGTGTCGACCAGCGGAATCTCGTAGCCCTTTTCGTTGGGGAGAAATTCCTCGAGCGAGAGGACGGCCGTTCCGCGCACACGCTGAATCAGCTGATCCAGCTCTTTCTTTGAAAGTCCAAGGCGTTGACCGACTTCGGCTTCACTGGGCGCCCGGCCGAGTTCGACTTCGAGTTCTTGGTAGGTGCGCTCCAGCTCGCGAGCGCGCTGACGAACGGCACGCGGAACCCAGTCGAGGGAGCGGAGGGCATCGAGAATAGCCCCGTTGATTCGGGTAATTGCGTAGGTCTCGAACTTCACTCCCCGTGCATCGTCGTATTTTTCGATGGCGTCGATCAAGCCCAAGATCCCGTCGTTGATGAGATCGTTGATCTCGACATTCGGCGGGAGATTGACCGAGATTCGACCGGCCACGTATTTCACCAAGTGTAAATACTTGTGGACGATCTCTTCTCGCGAGAGTTCGACACCGCCGATGACGTAGCTACGTGGACTACGGCTCAGCTTCATGCGACCCCGTGGATGCACTCACGCATCCGCTCGCTCGTATTCAGAATCCCTATCCGCCCTCCTACTTCGCTGCGTCAGCGTTCTGCATCTAAGTGGTTAAGACTTTGCCACACCCGCGAGGCTTACCAGGATCGGCGAGATGTCGTCGAGCGGCACTTCCTTATCCACAAGGCCCTCCTTGGCGGCTGCTCGCGGCATGCCGTACACGACGCACGTGGCTTCGTCTTGTCCGACCACGTAACCGCCACGTTCTTTAAGCTTCCGTAAACCTCGCACGCCGTCTTGCCCCATGCCGGTGAGAATCACGCCGATTGCAGCACGGCCATAGGCGTCGGCAACCTGCGCCGTCATGTGATCGACGCTGGGAACGTGCAACGAGGTACCGTCGTCGTCTACCAGCCGTATCTCCGTTTCGCCGGCGCTACGACGGCGTAACTCGGCTTGCTTGCCGCTCGGCACCACGAGCGCCGTGCCGGGTTCTAAAATCATCCCGTTGACGGCCTCGTGTACGGCGAGTTTGCTCGACGCGTTCAAGCGATCCGCAAGCGGCCGCGTGAAGCCCATCGGCATATGCTGTACGATTAGGAGCGGCAACGGAAAATTAGCGGGGAGCATCGGGACGACGTGCGAGAGCGCGACCGGGCCGCCCGTCGACGTGCCGATTGCGACCACTTCGTATTGCGACGTCGGGCGCGGCCGGAAAACGGCCGGCTGCGCCGGCGGGGGCGCTATGATCCGCGGCGCGCTATCGATCGGCGGCGGTGCGTGGACGATCGGCTGAGCCGGCTGCGCACCGCGGCGCGAAACGGCGCGAATCTTGGCGACTAGATCTCGGGCGACGTCGGTGATATTGACGTATGCGGCATCGGGCTTGGCGATGAAATCAACGGCGCCGAGTTCGAGCGCGCGAAACGTCGTCTCGGCACCATCACGTGTCAGCGAACTGCACATGATGATCGGGATCCGATGGTCCGCCACGATTTGACGCACGGCCTCCAGGCCACCCATACCGGGCATCTCGACGTCCATGGTGATGACGTCGGGATTCATTTGCAGGGCCTTGGTGATCGCTTCCTCGCCACTGCGCGCGGTGGCGATTACGTTCATGTCCGGCTCGTTCTCGAGTATGGTCGCAATCGCTCGGCGCATGAAGGCCGAGTCATCGACAACGAGTACGTTAATCTGTCCCACAGCGTCCCATCACTTCCGTCGGTAGTAAATGGCTTTTGGCGTCACGACCGGTTCGTAACGATCGGTCACCCGCATGATCGATTCGGCGTGGCCAAGAAAGAGAAATCCCCCCGGCCGTAACGCCTTCGCAAAAGCCTCGACAACACGCTTCTGGGTGGGCTTTTCAAAATAAATCAAGACGTTACGGCAAAGGATCGCATCAAAGGTGCCGATCGATGCGACGGCGTTCTCGTCCATGAGGTTGAGGCGCGAAAATTCCACCATGTGCTTGATCTCGTCGTTGATGAAAAAACCACTTTCAAAGGGGCGGAAGTACCTTTGGACCATTTCGGGAGGTGTGGCGCGAAAGGAGAGTTCGCGGTAGAAGCCGGTGGCCGCGCGTTCGAGCGCGCGCGGCGAAAGATCGGTGGCGCGCAAACGCACGCTCGAGGGCGCGATCCGGCGTGTCTCGAGGAGCATCATCGCGATCGTGTACGGCTCCTCCCCGGTCGACGATGCCGACGACCATACCCGCAGCGGCGTTCCGGCGCGAAGCGACTCATCGAGGACATCGGTTGCGAGCACTTCGAGCTGCGAGCGTTCGCGGAAGAAATAGGTCTCGTTGTTCGAGAGGATGGAGGCGAGTTCGCTCCACTCGGCCTCACGGTCCGGTGATGAGGCCAGAAAGCGCTGGTAGCCGGCAAAGTCCGCGACCCGGCATTTGAGCAGCCGCGTTTGCAGACGGCTCTGCAACAAGAATTGCTTCGTGTCGTCGTAAAAAATACCAAAACGCGCGCGAATCAGATCGCGCAACGCAGTAAATTCGTGTTCCGATATTACAATAGTCGACACGCAATCGTATCCGTAGGAGGCCGGGGTTCGCCGTCTAAGCGAACGATGCCCGCGTCGTGAACCGCAGCGCGTGCACCAATAGAACGATCCGGTCGAAAGGCGTCCGTTCGTGATCCTCTTTTTGCAGCGCGTCGGAAAATCGCGTGTTCGCCGCGAGCTGATCGAAGAGAAGTCCGTAACGCGCGGGCCGCGCCTCCAAGTAGCGCATCAAGCGGACGCGATGCTCCAGTCGGCGCTGGAATCGGGCGCGCAGCTCCTGTGCATAGTGCTGCGCCGCGCGATGCGGCATCTCGCGATGCTCACGCACTGCGGCGGCGGCAAAACGCCCGCTCATCGCTGCCTCGAAGATACCCTCGCCGTTGGTCGCATCCACGAGCCCGGCCGCCGTCCCGCCCACCATCGCGGCAGACGCGGCGAACGTCGCGCGCGGCCAACCGCCATAAAGCAGATGACCTTCTTCCTTTACATGCGTCACGTTTGCCGACGGGTAGAGCCTCGCGGCCGTGCGCGCGGTGAACGCATCGAGCTCCTCGCGCAGGCGCTTGCCCTCGAGTTTGCCTACCAGGCCTAGGCCGATCGCCAGGTGATCGCGCTTGGGGAACATCCACGCCACGATCTGCCGCCCATCGCGTGCGGCATAATAATGAAGCTCGAGCGTTCGATAGGCCACCGCCAGCGCGGGGCGATCGAGGTACACGCGATACTGCAGCGTCGTCATCAGCCCGTCGCCCCAACGCGGATCGGCGAAGGCGTCGTCCAAGCGCGCGGTGGCGCCCTGTGCAAAAAACACGTTACGCGCGCGAATGCGCCGGCGCTCCCCGCTGCGCAGGTCGGCATAGTCGAGTACTATTCGCGTACCGTCGCGCGTTAAAGTACGCCAAAGCGACCGGGTGCGAATCATCGCGCCTTCACGCTGCGCGCGCCGCGCGATTTCGCCGTCGAGTTCTTCGCGCGTCGTGGTGTGGCCGGGCCCGAAGAAAACTTCGTGTTCGCGTCCGGCCGCATCAAAGAGCGCAAGTCGCGGCGTGTCGCAGTGAACGAGCTCGCGCGGCAAATCGAAGGTCGCGCAAAATCCCGGGCGCAGGCCGGCCGCGCAAACGCGCTTTTGACCGACCACCGCGTCCTTCTCGAGCACGACCGTCTCGATGCCGTGGCGCGCAGCCTCGCGCGCCGCGGTTGCGCCGGCCGGTCCTGCGCCGATCACGAGAAACTCGGTCTCTTCCACCATGTCGAGGTCCTTGGTGGAGCCGGAGAGAACACCCTGCGCCGTCATGAGCCTACCGGACCCCCGCAACTATTTACACCTGCCGCTCGGGGAGCGCCAGCCTGACGAAATCAACGTCGTGGTCGAGATTCCGGAAGGCTCGCGCAATAAGTACGAATACGACAAGTCGCTCGACATCTTTCGGCTCGATCGCGCGTTGCATTCGTCGATTCACTACCCGGGCGACTACGGTTTCGCGCCGCGAACGCTCGCGCTCGACGGCGATCCACTCGACGTGCTGGTGCTAGCGATCGAGCCGACGTTCCCGGGATGTCTGGTCGCGGCTCGTCCAATCGGCCTGCTCGAAATGGTCGACGGCGACAAGCAAGACGACAAGATTCTGGCCGTGCCGGTCGGTGAGCCGCTCTTCGACGAAGTGCACAATTACACGCAGATCTTTCCGCACCAGCTGCGCAAGATTTCACACTTTTTCGAAACCTACAAAGCGCTCGAAGGGAAGCAGACGAGGGTGGGCTCCTGGCGCGACGCCGCCTCGGCGCGGCGTGAGATCAGCGACTCCTATGGGCGCTTCCTCGAAAAAGACCAACAGAAGGAGTAGCCGGGCCACCGCAGTACCGCCTTAGACTAAGCGGCGCCCCTCGGGCGCCGCACTGCTGCTTCCTCAAGGAACCTACATGACGGCACAATACGCAATTTGGGCCGGGCTGATCGGTGGTGCGCTGGCGGTGCTTTATGGCATCGTGCTCACCTTCTGGGTGCTCGGCCAACCGGACGGCAACGCCCGTATGAAAGAGATCGCCGCGGCGATCCAAGAGGGCGCCATGGCCTTCCTTCGGCGCCAGTATGGAACGATCGCCATCGTCGCGGTCATCCTGGCGATCCTGATCTTCCTTGCCCCGCCGCTTGGATGGCAGGCCGCGCTCGGCTTCCTGATTGGCGCCATTCTTTCGGGTGCCGCCGGATTTATCGGCATGATCGTCTCGGTGCGCGCCAACGTACGCACGGCCGAAGCCGCGCGCAACGGCCTCGGTCCGGCGCTGAACGTCGCGTTCCGCGGCGGCACGGTCACCGGGATGCTGGTGGTCGGCCTCGGATTGCTGGCGCTCTCGGGGTACTTTACGTACTTGCAATGGGTCAATGCCGGTGACACCAGTAAGACGCTCGGGGCAATGGTGGGCCTCGCATTCGGATGTTCGCTGATCTCCGTCTTCGCGCGTTTGGGCGGCGGCATTTATACGAAGGCGGCCGACGTCGGCGCCGATCTCGTTGGTAAAGTGGAAGCGGGCATACCCGAAGACGATCCGCGCAATCCCGCCGTGATCGCCGACAACGTCGGTGACAACGTGGGCGACTGCGCCGGCATGGCCGCCGATCTCTTCGAAACGTATTGCGTGACGACGGTCGCCGCCATGTTGCTCGGCAATCTCGTCTTTGGCGACAAGCTGCCCGGTGCGACGACCTTCCCGCTGATTCTGGGCGCGATATCGATCGTCGCCTCGATCGTCGGATCGTGGGTCGTCGGCCTCGGCAAGGTTTCGAAAACGCGCATCATGGGTTCGCTCTACAACGGCA
>Ga0335074_10010519_pt1 | contig 12947 bp, 8 predicted proteins | sample Lox_Sample_23_FD_206715 | JGI IMG/M metagenome (GOLD analysis project Ga0335074, IMG submission 206715) | Soil microbial communities from Loxahatchee National Wildlife Refuge, Florida, United States - Lox_Sample_2.3 | ecosystem: Environmental > Terrestrial > Soil > Wetlands | place: USA: Florida...
CGAATGCCACCGCACTGGCGGAATGCGGACCAGCCCCGGAATTCAAGGGCATTACTACCTGGCTTAACACTCCTGGCGGTAAGCCGCTGACAATGTCCCAGCTGCGCGGCAAGGTCGTGCTCATCGACTTCTGGACCTACTCCTGCATCAACTGCCAGCGCGTGCTGCCGCACGTCGAGGCCTGGTATCGGGACTACGCGAAGGATGGATTCGTGGTCGTCGGCGTGCATACTCCGGAGTTCGCGTTCGAGCACGTCGTGTCGAACGTCCGGACCGAAGCGGCGGACTTCGGCGTGCGATACCCAGTCGCGATCGACGACAACTACGAAACCTGGAATGCCTACGACAATGAGGACTGGCCCGCCGACTACCTTATCGACGCCCAGGGCGACGTGCGGTACGTGCACTTCGGCGAGGGCGATTACTCGACAACCGAGCAACTGATCAGGGAACTGCTCGGCGATGCGCATCCGGGTCTGCGGCTCCCGCCGCCGACGAACGTGCCCAACCTCACGCCGACCGGCGAGATGAACCCCGAGACCTACATCGGCTATGAGCGCCTGCAGTATCTCGTAGGGACCGACAGCTTCCCGGAGAACGCGCCGACCGTGTTCCACTTCCCCCAGACCCTTCCACTGGGCGGCCTGGGCCTGTCAGGGACGTGGGCCGATCACGCGCAGGAGGCCACGGCCGGTCCCGGCGCCGAGCTGGAGCTCGGCTTCTTTGCCAAAGACGTCTACCTCGTACTCGGCGGCAGCGGAACCGTCGAGGAGAGCATTAACGGCCGTCATACCGCGACGATCAACGTCGGTGGGGTGCCGAGGCTATACACGCTGTACCGGGCCAGCACGACGGGCACCGGCACGCTGTTGCTACGCGTCTCGCCCGGCGTGCAGGCTTACGACTTCACGTTCGGCTAGCATCGACCGCCTATTTCCCAGGCCCGCTGGCGCGCGGTGAACGCCCCCGCCTAGTCTCCCTCGGCCGCGCTGGCGCTCGTTTCGAACGCGGTACGAGCCATCGTGGTAAGAGGCGACCCGTAGCAGCATTCACCCGGACCGGCCCAACGTGGCCCGGGAGCCGGAATGCGGGAGCGACGCCGTGCTGCTAGGTGTCACAGGTATGAACACGTAGCGTCACTTTGGTGATTCAGCGGCTGGCCGCGTGTGCGTACCGGACCACGGCGGCGTGCGCGTCGGCCGCTACCGCCTGGTCGGGCCTGCCCGCGTGGAGCCTGCGGGCGGCCGCCCCAGCGGTCAGCAATGCGAGCACCGGCTCGCCGAGCCCGTCGGTCAGGTCGGCCCACTCAGTCCACGTGGGCAGCGGCGCGTCGAACCACCACAGATACCCGCCCGGCACCGCGGGCCACCACCGCTGCGGATAGCGCAGCAGGACCTTTTCCACCATGCCGCTGCCGATGCGGGCCAGCGCCCGGGCATGAGAGCGGGGCAGGCCGGGTGTCATGACCAGGGCGTGGTCGCACTGGCCGCCGAGCAGCGCCACCGGCACGGTCACGATCACGCGGTCGCAGCGCTGGGTCCCCCACGGGCCGGTGACGTCGGCGCCGCGCTGGCCGTGGCGGATCAGCCGGACCGGGTGCTCACACCGCACCGTCAGGCCCTCGGCCAGCAGGGCCACCAGCTGGCCGTAGCCGCCTGGCAGCCACCGGTCCCCGGCCCCGGTGCCCGGCTCGCCGAACGCGCCGCGCGCCGAGGCCTGCCGCGGGTCCAGGCCCGACTCCAGGATCAAGGCCGCCTCCACCGCCCGGTCCAGGCCCCGCCGGTCCTCATCGGACAGGCCCGCGGCATGCGCGGTCACCGCGTCGTGCAGAGAGCAGTCGGCGTCCGTGGTCAGCCGCTGGGCGGTCATCTCCAGGCCGTCCAGCAGCCCGCGCAGCCGCCCGCCGTCGACCGGGCCGTCGGCCGCCGCCATGGCGGGGCTGCGGAAGTCGGTCGGCACCGTCGCCAGCCCCGCATCCGCGGCCAGCACAGCCAGCGGGTTCACGTCATATTGCTGCAGCCACGCCCCGCCAAGGTCAGCGGCCACCCCGGCGCCCAGCGGCACCGTGTGCAACCGGCCGCCGATCCGGTCGCGCGCCTCCAGCACCAGCACCTCGCGGTCCGCCGCGGCCAGCCCGCGGGCGGCGGCCAGCCCGGCGATCCCGGCCCCGACCACCACCACCCGCTCGCCGGGCCCGGCCAGCGCGTCGACCACGCGGGCGGCGGCAGCGCCTGATTCGTAGGCGCTATGAGCCATGGCCGGCGCGGCCGGGTGGATCGCCTCACCGGCCAGCACCAGCCGGTCACCCGCCGGCTCGGCCAGCTGCGCCCGGTCAGCCGCCGTCCCGCCGACGAGCAGTCCGGACCACGACCCGCGCGCCCAGGGATCCTCCGCCCAGTGCGACACGGCCCAGGCGATGGGCAGCGGCTCGGCCAATGTGTCCCCCAATGCGGGCAACTGGCGCCGGTCAGCCGGAAGGCACGCGTCACGGGTGATATAACCCGATCAGGTCAGGGTACAGCTGCACGCACGCGGCTCGCATCCCTGCGCCGCAGGCCCGGATAGCCGCGGCGAGGCGGCGGGCGCCCGGGCCATCCCGGAGCCGCGGCGAGGCGGCGGGCGTCCGGGCCATCCCGGAGCCGCCGCCGTCGGTACGCCCGCGACCTGAGCCGACGGCCCGAAAGGAGTAGCCGCGATGTCTTTTTCAATTGCCGCGGCGCATGCAGCCAGCTCGCGTACGTAGCCAGTCACCTTGTCTTGAGCGAAGCGTGCTGTGGGCATGGCCAGGGAGATGCCGGCCAGAACCTGCCCGTGCGGTCCGCGCAGTGCGACGCCCAGGGCGGTGAGCCCGGTCTCGGTCTGCTGGTTGTTGATCGCGTACCCGTTGCGCCGGGCGGCGGCCAGCTCGCGCCGCGTCCGATTGCGGTCCCGTTCGTCCAGCCCGTCCAGCATCGAGCTCACCCGCTCGCTGGCCATAAGCGCCACCATGGCCTTCCCGGCGCTGGTCAGCAGGGCGGGCAGAGCCTTGCCCGACCGGTCTCCGACGCGCAGCACCTGCGTGCACTCGACAGTGGCAACGAACCGGATCTCATCGCCCGCCAGCACGACCAGGTTGGCCGACTCGCCAGTCCGGTCGACCAGTCGCTCCAGGTGGGACTGGCCGACGCGACGCAGCAGCGCCAGCGGCGCCTCGGCCGCGCTGGAACTGCGCAGCGCGGGCCCCGGCCGGTACAGGCGGTCGCGGCCCTGCTCGGCGAAGTCGCGGTAGACCAGCATGGCCAGCAGGCGGTGCGCGGTGGAGGGCGAGACGGCCAGGTGCCGCGCGGCCTCGGTCACCGAGAGCGTTCCGTCCAGAAGCAGCAACTGGGCCAGCCGGAGCGCGTTGTCCACCGACTCGATCGCGTACTGGGGCTTATTCTTCACAGCAGAAAAGCCTATTCCAGTAAGCGGGACCGGCATGAGGGTGGAAGGAGCCCGCCAGAGCCCGCCAGGGGCCCGGGCCCGAGCACAGGAGCCGCCCGTTATGGCCAGCGAGAACCTGCTGTCACCGCCCGCTGAAGACGCCGGCGGGCTGGCCGAGCTGTACGACGGATTCCGGCGGGAGCACCTGGTCGCGCTGTGGACCGAAATCGGCGACCTGATGCCGGCCAGCCCGCGGTCCCGGGCGGTGCCGCACCTGTGGCGCTGGCGCGATGGGCTGCTGCCCATGGCCCGCCGGGCCGGGCAGCTCGTCCCGGTTGGCCGGGGCGGCGAGCGCCGGGCCATAGCCCTGGCCAACCCGGGCCTGGGTGGCGCGCCGTTCGCCGCCCCTACGCTGTGGGCGGCCATCCAGTACCTCAACCCCCGGGAGGACGCGCCGGTGCACCGGCACACGCAGAACGCGTTCCGGTTCGTGGTGGAGGGCGAGGGCGTGTGGACCGTGGTCAACGGCGACCCGGTGGCCATGCGGCGCGGTGACTTCCTGCCCCAGGCGGGCTGGCACTGGCACGGCCACCACAACGTCAGCGAAACGCCGATGGCCTGGATCGACGGGCTGGACATCCCGTTCCAGCACTACGCGGACAGTACCTTCTTCGAGCCGGGACCCGACGAGGTGGAGACCAGGGACGCGCCGCCGCGGTCACGGTCCGAACGGCTGTGGGGCCACCCTGCGCCCGCTTACCCGCCTCGGGCCGACGCCGGCCACGCCGCTGCTGGCCTACCGGTGGGAGCACACCGACCGTGCGCTGGCCGAGCAGCTCGAGCTAGAGGCCGAGGGCTATCCGGCCACGGTGGAGCCCGGCCACGCCGCGGTCAGGTACGCCAACCCCGCCACCGGCGAGGACGTCATGCCGACGCTGCGGGCCGAGTTCCACCGGATCGCTCCCGGGGCGAGTACCGCGCCGCGCCGGGAGACCGGATCCTCGGTGTTCCAGGTATTCGACGGGACCGGGGAGGTCAACGTCGGGGACTCGGCCTGGCGGGTGGAGCGCGGCGACCTGTTCGTCGTCCCCTCCTGGCAGGCCATGACCGTGGCCACCGACGGCGGCCTTGACCTGTTCCGCTTCACTGACGCTCCCATCCTGGAGAAGCTGCACCAGCACCGGACCGAAACCGGGGAGACCGCGTGAGGCTGGCCACTGCCGAGAGAACGACATGAACGGCGCGGACGTGATCGTCGTCGGCGGCGGAATCGGCGGCCTGGCCAACGCGCTGGCCCTGGCCCTGACCGGCCAGCGGGTGCGGGTCCTTGAGCGGTCCAGCGAGTTCACCGAGGTGGGCGCGGGCCTGCAGATGGCGCCCAACGCCACCCGGATCCTGCGGCAGTGGGGGCTGCTTGACCGGGTTACGCAGGCCGGGGTGAGCCCGCGGCGGCTGGTATTCCGGGACGCCGTCGACGGGTCGGTGCTGACCAGCGCGCCGCTCGGAGCCGAGTTCACCGAGCGCTACCAGGCACCGTACGTGGTCATCCACCGCAATGACCTGCTGACCATCTTGTACGACGCGTGCCGGGACGCGGGCGCGGCATTGGTTCCGGACTGCGCGGTGACCGACGTGACCGTTCATCCGGATCACGTGGAGGTGGCGACCAGCGCCGGTCCACAGCGGGCGGCAGCCGCCGTGGCCGCGGACGGGCTGCGGTCGGCGCTGCGCCGGAAGTTCAGCGACGACGAGGCGATCTGCTCCGGGTTCGTGGCCTACCGGGGCGCCTTCCCGGTCGCCCAGCTCGACCGGAAGCTTGAGTCCGGTCAGCTGGAAGAGGTCGTGGCGTACATCGGACCCGGGCGGCACCTGGTGCAGTACCCGCTGCGCCGCGGGGAGATCTTCAATACTGTGGCCGTGTTCGCTTCGCCGGCTTATCGCCGCGGCGAGGCGGAGTGGGGCGGGCCCGAGGAGCTGGACGAGGCGTTCGGCGGGTCGTGCGAGGCGGTGGTGCGGGGGCTGCGGTCACTGTGGCGCGATCGCCGCTGGCCGATGTTCGACCGGCTGCCGATGAACCGCTGGGTGGACGGGCGGCTGGCGCTGACCGGGGACGCGGCGCACCCAATGCTGCAGTACCTGGCCCAGGGCGCGTGCCAGGCCATCGAGGACGCGCACTGCCTGGCCGCGGAGGCGGAGAAGGCGGCCGGTGACTGGCCCACGGCCCTGGCCAGGTATGCGGAGATCCGGTTCCCGCGCACCTCGCGAGTGCAGGAAACGGCCCGGCTGTGGGGCGACATCTGGCACGTGGACGGGGTGAGCCGGCTGATGCGCAACGAGCTGTTCCGGGCCCGTGAGGACACCGATTTCAGCCGCGCTGACTGGCTGTACGCGGTCTGAACTCCGGCTGCCCGGAGGCGGTGACTACTGTTCGGCGGCACGCTGATGTGGATCAACGGCCCGTTTGGCGGGGGCAAGATTGCGAGCTCACTGCGCCGGTATGCCACCACCCTTCGCCATATCCGGTTCGACTAGCCGTCGCCAGGGGTGACGGCCCGAGGGGCAATGGGCGGAGACGTAATGTGGGTGACATGAAAAGCCGGGCGGGTCGCAAGGTTGTGGTGCTTGGCCCGATCCCGCGCGACCAGATCGTGACCCACGCCGGCGAGCGGTTCCACAAGTACGGCTGCGTCTTGTATACGGCGGTTGCTCTCTCGGCTCTGCTTGATGCCGGGGACACGGTCGTGCCGATTTCACACGTCCGCCGGCAGGACGAGGGTCCGATCAAACAGATCCTCGGGTCCTTCCCGAATATCGACACCTCCGGTATCACGTCGTCGGCCGACCAGGGGGACGTGGTCGAGCTGCGTTATCTCGACCAGAATCGTCGCGTCGAGCGGCAGACGAGCTTCATGAACCCGGTCCTGCCCGCCGATGTCGACAACGTGCTCGATGCCGACATGTTCGTATGTGTCCCGATCACTGACTACGAGGTGGGTCAGCCGACGCTACGGCACATCAAAGAGCACAGCGGCGCAACCGTGGTGCTGGATGCCCATGGCCCGGCCACGGCGCTGAACCGCAGCGGCGAGCGCCACCCACGGGTGTGGGCTGACCAGGACGTATGGCTTCCGTATACGGACATCCTGAAGATGAACGTTGACGAAGCGAGCTCGGCGTGGCTCGGTGGGGCAGGGGAGGTGGCGGCTGACCCGCCGAGGCTGAGCGATGAACAGCTGTGCGACCTGGCGCATCACTGCCTGGACCGCGGTGTCGGGGCGGTATGCGTGACCCTGGACGAGCGCGGCTGCGTGACCTTCTACCGGGACGGCTCAGGCAAGGTCGCCAAGGAGTTCGTCGATCGCATTGAGGTGGAGCACGTCGTCGACACGACCGGTGCCGGCGACTCGTTCGCGGGCGGACTGGCCTACGGCTACCTCGCATACCGGGATTACGTCGTGGCCTGCCAGTACGGGAACGCAATGGGCGCGCAGCGCTGTGCCGGCACCGATCTGAACGTCTACTTGTCACGGCAGGAAACCGAGCGGCAGATCCTCGCGGCGTACGGCCCTCGCTCGCGGTAGGAGGTAATCCGCCGGGTGGCGGTGTGGACGGCGTGGACCGGGTACACCTTCGGCACGGGCGGCTTCGGACGGGTGGCAGGCAGGCACAGCGTGCAACGAGGAGGGGTCATGGATGGTTTCGTGCTCGCCTATGACGGCTTTGATCCCGGGTCGGAGGGGCTTCGCGAGGCGCTGACCTCGACCGGCAACGGCTACCTGTGCACGCGCGGCGCGGCGGAGTGGGACGAAGCCGACCGCGTGCATTACCCCGGCACCTACGTGCATGGCGGTTACAACCGCGAGACGACGATCCTGGGCGGCGTGCCCGTGCTCAACGAGGATCTGGTCAACTTGCCGAACTGGCTGGTTCTCCAGCTGAGTATCGAGGGCGGGGACGCGATCAGGCTCGCCGACGTGGACCTGCTCGAGTACCGTCACGACCTGGACATCCGGCATGTGGCCGTTGTCCGCCGTCTCCGGTTCCGCGACCACGGCGGCCGTGAGACGGCGCTGTACAGCCGGCGGTTTGTCAGCATGGCGGACCCGCACCACGGCGGGATCGAGTGGACGCTGGTGCCGGAGAACTGGTCCGGGCGGGTCGGGGTGGTCACGGCGATCGACGGCCGGGTGAGCAATGCGGGCGTCGCCCGCTACCGGCAGCTGGAAGGCCGCCACCTGAACCCGGTGGGCCCGCGGACGCTCGGCCCGGAGGTTATCGCGCTGAAGGTCGAGACCCGGCAGTCGAATCTGTACGTGAGCCAGGCGGCCCGCACGCGGGTCTTCCGGGGAGATGAGCCAGTTCAGGTCGAGCGCAGGCTCTACCAGATGGAGGACTATATCCAGCAGCTCCTTGTCTTTGACGTGCGCCAGGGCATGGCGGCGCGGGTGGAGAAGCTGGTGACGTTCTTCACGTCGCGGGACCCGGCGGTCAGCGACACGCTGGTGCGGGCCGCCACGTCCGCCGCCCGCCACACCGACTTCGCCGCCACGTTCGAGCGGCACGCCGCGGCGTGGGAGGAGCTGTGGCGGGTGTGCGACGTGCAGGCGTCAGGTGACGAGCAGGTGCAGCTGCTGCTGCGGCTACACATCGCGCACGTCCTCCAGGTCTGTTCCCGCAACACTGCCGACCTGGATGCGGGGCTGCCCGCCCGCGGCCTGAACGGTGAGGCCTATCGCGGGCACGTGTTCTGGGACGAGATCTACGCGTTCCCGTTCTTCAACTTCCGGCTGCCCGAGGTCACGCGCGGGCTGCTGATGTACCGCTACCGGCGGATAGGCGAGGCCCGGGCGGCAGCGCGGGAGGCAGGGTGGCGGGGTGCGATGTTCCCGTGGCAGAGCGGGAGCGAGGGAATCGAGGAGACCCAGCGGGTCCACCTCAACCCGCTCTCGGGCCTGTGGGAGCCCGACCTCAGCCGCAACCAGCGGCACGTCAACGCGGCCATCTTCTACAACATCTGGCACTACTACCAGACCACCGGCGACCAGGCATTCCTGCGCGACTACGGCGCCGAGATGATGCTCGAGATCGCGCGCCTGTGGGCGTCGATCGCCCGTTTCAACCCGGAGCGGGACCGCTATGAGATCCAGGGCGTGATGGGCCCGGACGAATTCCACGACAAATACCCGGACGCGGCGGCGGGCGGGTTGCGCAATAACGCCTACACGAACGTCATGGTGGCGTGGCTGTGCGACCTCGCGGGGAAGCTGGTGGCGCTGCTGCCCGCCAGCCGCGCGGAGGCGCTGCGCGAACGGCTGGGCATCGGAGACGACGAACTGGCGGTATGGGAGGATATGAGCCGCCGGATGTTCGTCCCGTTCCATGGCGATGGGATCATCAGCCAGTTCGAGGGGTACGAAGAGCTGGACGAGCTGGACTGGGACGCTTACCGGGCCAAGTACGGCAACATCCAGCGGCTGGACCGGATCCTGCGCGCCGAGGGCAAGGACCCCAACCGGTACAAGGTCACCAAACAGGCCGACACGGTGATGCTGTTCTTCCTGTTCAGGAACGACGAGCTCGGCGAGATCTTCGGCCGGCTCGGATACCCGTTTGATGCGGACACGGTGCGACGGAACGTCGCGTATTACGACCGGCGTACCTCGCATGGCTCGACGTTGAGCTTTGTCACTCATGCCGGGGTGCTGGCCGCCATCGACCCCGAAAGCTCGTGGGAGAGGTTCCTGGTCGCGCTGCATAGCGATGCCGATGACATCCAGGAGGGCACGACCAAGGAAGGCATCCACATGGGTGTCATGGCCGGGACGCTCGACCTCGTGCAGCGCTGTTATGCCGGCACCTTCGTCCGCGACGGCGTTCTGTACTTCGATCCCCGGCTCCCGAGCCGGCTCGACGACCTGTCGTTCCCGATGCAGTTCCGGGGGACCCCGCTCCAGGTGACGCTCGCCAGCGATCGCCTGACACTGGCCGTCCACCCTGAGGGCGTCAGCCGTCCCGTCCGGGTCGGTGCCTGCGGGGACGTACGCGAACTTTGCCCGGGCGAGCGGACCGTGTTCCAGCTCGGCCGCGGCCCGGCGACCACCGGAACCTCCGCCCGGTGCTGAGAAAAGCCCCCACCGGGTTCCTTTGGGTCGGCCGGTGCCCATCTGGAGGCAGAGCGCCGCCTCATCCTGCTCCGTGAGGCGGGCGGCCGGAGTCCGGGTTCATCGAGGCGGACACCCTCAAGGGAGTTGCCGGCTGATGACGATGGCGCACCGCTGGACCGGACACGGTCCGGCGGGCCAGTATGGCAGGGTGCGCATACCCTGGATACCCGGCGAGTACGAACGAGTCTGCCGGGACTGCGGGCAGGCTTGGCGGGTGCCGTGGGCGGCGGCCTGGCGACGAGGCAGGACGGTAACCGCCCCGGCCGAGGTGCTGGGGCCGACGCTGCGGGACAGTCCGGCCGCGGCCGCGCGCGGAACGGCGTGCATGGGCAGGCCGGCCAGGCTCAGGGCAGAGGTGGCACCGGCGCTCGCGGTCAGCCGTGCGGCCGGCGAACTGCGAACCTGCCCGCGCTGCGGGGCTTGCCAGTTCAGTCAGCACCCCTTTCGCCGCACTGACAAGGTCAGATGGTCCAGTTGACCGGGTAGTTGACGATCGGGATGAACGTCACGCCGACCGCCTCCATCTCCCCGCGCGCGATGACGGTCATCTCCTTCAACTGGCCCATCTGCGCCGCATGCTCGTCGGAGTCCCAGACGCTGACGTTCACGATCGAGCCCTCCGGCGAGACGCCCGCGTACCAGTGAATGAGCCCAGGCAGCCCGCTGATGGCCGGGATCAGGTACTCCGAGACCTTCTTGTTCACGGCGTCGACCTCGGCGAACCGGCTCGGGTCGAAGCTGCCGCGCGAGACGCGGACAGCCGCGGTGGTCGGCAACGACTCGGTCATGATGATCCTTTCCCTCGGCGAATTACATTACGATAGACCATCAGAATATAATGAACCATCCGCAGACGAAAGCTGGACGGCCGAGGAACCCGGCCCTGGACCGAGCGATCCTGTCGGCCGCGGCCCGCCAGCTCGGCGAGTTCGGCTACGCGCGCATGTCGCTGGAATCGGTGGCGGCCGCCGCGGGCACCACCGTGCCCAGCCTCCGCCGCCGGTACCGGAACAAGGCGGAGCTTGTCGCCGCGGTGATCGGCTCGCTACGGGTTGAGGAACCCCCCGCCAGCGCCCCGACCCCGCGCGCCCACGCCCTGGCGATCCTGGAAAACTTCCACAGCAACCTGCGGGCCATCCCCGCGCTAGCCATCCTCGGCTCACTGCTGGCCGAAGAGGAACGCCACCCCGAACTGCTCCAGCTCTTCAAGACCCGCATCGTCGAGCCGCGGCGGGCGCTGCTCCGGCAGGCGCTGGCGGCCGGCGACCTCCCTGAGTCCGCTGACCTCGACGCGCTCACCAGCATCCTCATCGGCTCCTTCTACGGCCGCTACGTCACCGTCGCCGGCATCCCCGACGACTGGCCGGACCGCGTGCTAAGCGTCATATGGCCTAGCCGGTGACCCGTGGGTCCGGGAGGGTGCCGCCCTGGTGAACCCGCGGCCCAGCGTCCATGCCTCGCAGTGTGCCATAGCGGCGTCCTGCGGCCGGGCCACCATCTGGGCCTGCGCGAGCGGGTGCGCAAGATCAAGATCTCCGCATTCTTCGCTGCTCAGGGGCGTTTCATGGCAGAAACCAAGATCAGCAGGATTTCACCAGGTACCGCTTTATGCGGATTTCATCTTTACGTCCCGCCGGGACCCCAAAGTTGGGCAAAATTGGCTCGGGGCCGTGAAAGTGTCGTTAATCGCATACGAGGGAAGGCTTGTGCAGGAACTGCAGGCCGGCGATCCAGCGCTGATCGGGCCATATCGGGTTGTCGGGCGGCTGGGCAGCGGCGGCATGGGCCACGTGTTCCTTGGCCGGTCACCGGGCGGACGGCTGCTGGCAATCAAGGTAATCCGTGCTGAGCTGGCTGGAGACCCGGAGTTCCGTATTCGCTTCCGGCGGGAGGTCGCCGCCGCGAGAAGCGTGAGCGGACTGTTCACGGCGCCCGTGGTGGACGCGGACCTGGATGCGCCGGTGCCGTGGCTGGCAACCGCCTACATCGCCGGATCATCGCTGGCGGATACCGTAGTCCGCCACGGGCCGTTGCCCGCCGCGTCGGTGCTCGCGCTGGCGGCCGGGTTGGCTGAGGGTCTGCTCGCGATCCACTCGGCAGGCCTTGTGCACCGTGACCTCAAGCCATCGAACGTGCTGATGGCGGAAGATGGCCCGCGGGTCATCGACTTCGGGATCTCCCGTGCCATGGAGGCGAGCACGGTAACCAATACCGGGATGTTGGTCGGCTCACCCGGCTTCATGTCGCCAGAGCAGGCCGAAGGCCACGAGGTTGGCCCGTCCAGTGACGTGTTCAGCCTTGGCGCCGTCCTGGCCTTCGCCGCAACAGGCGAAGGACCATTCGGCACGGGGTCAAGCGTCGCCCTTATCTATCGCCTGGTCCACAATCCACCCGACCTGGATCGACTACCGATCGAGACACGCCCCTTGATTGAGCGCTGCCTGGACAAGGATCCCGGCAGACGGCCCAGCCCGCGCGAACTCCTGGCCGAACTCGGCGGCGCCGACCTTGAGCCCGGATGGCAGCCCCACGGATCACTCGTCGGGAACGTCAGCTCATCCGGACCAGCCACGCCTGTTCCATCCCTCGCCATGTCCGCTCCTCCCGCCTTCGGCTCCCCCGTGCCGCCACCCTCCGCTGTGTCCCCGGCAGCGCCCAACGCCTTCCCGGCTACATCTGGCCGGCCCGGAAGCGGCGGCGGCCCGGCGCCAACCTGGGACATGATCGCATCCGCCGCTAGGACCGGTGCGCCGGTTGACCCTCCGACCGTCCCCCCCGAGCGCCTGAACTCGCCTATGGTGCCGCCTCTTTCCGGGGGTGTCTCCGACGTCATGCCGCCTGGCGGCCGGGCGCCACGCGGTCGGCAACTGGCCATAGCCGGACTCGTGGCCGCGCTGGTGGCCGTGGCCGGCGGGGCGACCGCCGAGGTTCTGATTTCGCATGCCAAGCACTCGACCACGCAGGGCGTGCTGAAGGCCCGGGCCCAGGCGACCGCGTTGCCTTCCCTCTCGGCTGCCGCCTCGCTGCCGGCCGCGCAGCGCCAGGTTGGCAGCGGCAAGCGGAACGGGCACGAAACACCGACCGGGTCGCCCACGGCCACCGCTACAGCCACAGCTAGAGCCACTTCCAGCGCGAAGGCTTCGCCGACCGCACGCGCCACCAAGCAGGGATCCGGCCTCAATCCAGCGAGCCTTAACGGTACCTGGACCGGTACCTACTTCTGTCCGCAAGGCTGGACAGGGCTCCGGTTGGTGCTCACAGCGACCTCAAGCGGCGGCCTTACCGCGACTTTCAGCTTCTACCCTACCGGGAGCAATGTCAGTGTTCCATCCGGTAGCTTCGTGCTGACCGGCAGTTACTCCGCCAAGGGATTCCAGCTCA
>Ga0335074_10010520_pt1 | contig 12947 bp, 6 predicted proteins | sample Lox_Sample_23_FD_206715 | JGI IMG/M metagenome (GOLD analysis project Ga0335074, IMG submission 206715) | Soil microbial communities from Loxahatchee National Wildlife Refuge, Florida, United States - Lox_Sample_2.3 | ecosystem: Environmental > Terrestrial > Soil > Wetlands | place: USA: Florida...
TTCGGCAATGAACGATCCCATGCGGCCGGTCTGGTTCTCGCGCACGACGAATTTGAGTTGATAGTGGCCCGGCGGCAGATTGAAGCTGGTCGTGTATTGAATGTTCTTTTGCCGCGCCTGGAGCGACGGATCGAGATTGAGTTTAACCGTGTCGCGAATGCGCCCCACGGGACGCTTGTTGTCGTCGATCACGGCGCCAATCACGTCAAGCGTCGCCTTGTCCTTGTCGCCACCCTTGACAAAGGGAATTTGCGAGCCCGGCACAACCAGCGAAACCGGCATGAAGAACCGGTTGTCGTCAAGACGAAAGTAAAGCGCATCCATGTAGACGGCCATATCGGTGGCGGGCAGATCGCTGGCCAGCTCATCTTCAAGCTCCTGCTCACGGTCTTCCTTGCCACTGTGCTTGAAGTCGGCGGGCGCGTAATAGCCGGGCCGGTACTCAAGCTTGATGCCCGGCCTGTCAATCTTGACCGTCAGCTTGCGGTATTTTCCGTCGCGCGCGAGGTTGGTCGAGTGGAAGCCGATGGCGTAGTACGCTGACGTATCGGCTTGCACCTTGGCGAAAGCCGGCGCAAAGTCGTTGGAATCGAAAAACGCCGTGCCGCCGGTATCGCTGGAGAGCGTGGCCATCACCTCCTGCGTCGCGAAGTTCGCGTTCATGTTGTTGAGCAGCGCGCCGCCGTTGTAGCCGCCGGTGCCGCGCAGGCTGCCTGTTGAGGCATCGCCCAGCGGGCCAATCGCCTGCAGGCCACGCGTGTCGACCGAGTAGATGGACAGGTCGGCCCGCACGGCAGCGTTGATGGCCGCGCGCAGCGATGCTTCGTTTTCGATGCCGTCGCGCGAAATGCCTCCGGAAAAGTAAAGCAACGATTTCTTCACGTTGATTTTGGCGAGCGACTGTGAAACCGCGCGCAGCGCGAAAAGCTCGCGATCGGTGTTCAGATCGTTGTACTCGCTCTCGTCGGGCGTGTACGCCGTCGTGTCTTCCACCTGGTTGGTGTTGGCGTTCGCGCCCTGCGCAAACCCCTGGCCCTCGGTGCCGTTGTATGCGCCAATCTCGTTCACCAACGCGTTTTTGTCTGCCGTAAAGTCCTGGTCGACTGCAAGCGTGTCGCCCAGCGATACCAGGGCCACAAGATCGGCGGGTTGCATCTTGGTCTTGATGAAGGCCTGCGCGGCATCCACGCTGCGCTCCAGGTCCTCGGGCTGCATCGACGTGAGGTCAAAAAACATGACGATGAGCCGGTGATTGCGCAACTCTTCCGGCTTGGCCACCACGACCGCCTTGCTGCCTGCGGGACCGGCGGCGAGGCCGCTCACTGTAGCCTCATTCAGCGGGGTCGCCATATCGACACTTTCAAAGTCGAAAGTGTCGATGGTTTGTTGCTTCCCGTTCTCGTAGATTCTGAAGTCGCCTTGCTTCAGACCTTTCACAATCTCGCCGGTCTTTGCGTCACGGGCAACGACGTTGGTGAGCACCAGATCGGCATTGGCTTTGAGCATGAAGCCGCCCTGCGGCGTGTTTGAGACCTGATTCGCCTGTTGCGCTTCTTGCGCGCAGATAGGAGGCGCACCAGGCGCCAGCAGCGCCAGGAGCGCAAGCGACGCGCCGAATTGCCGTGCCGGCCCTTTCATCCGTGATCTCCCTGCTAACATGCTCACTCGCTGACTTGCCGCTTTGCTGGCTCCGCCAACTCCGCTGGCTTCGCTAAAATCGATATCTTGCCATGAACTGGAACGATCGCATTGCGCCAACCGAAGTGACCTCGCCGAAGGTCGGCAGATTCACCGTCGTGCCAACGTCCGAATACTGCACGGTATTAAAGACGTTGTCGATGGTGGCGCGAATCTCCAAGCTGCGCGTCTCGCCCATCTGCACGGTTTTGGAGAGCGCCATATTGTTTGACACCGTCCCCGGCCCTTCAATGGAGTTGCGCGGCGCGTTGCCGAAAGCACCGCAGGGGTACGGGTTCGTAGGATCGGTCGCGCCGGCGGGTAATTCATACGCCTTGGGATTGAACCATTGATGCAGGGAGCCTCCCCCTGCGGTGGGCGAGATCCCGGTAAGATCGGGCCGGAAAACGCCGCCCGTGCCGCAAGCGGTGCTGAGCGTCGAAGCCGAGTAGCTGGGGCTCAGCCAGCCGCCGGTGGCAAACTTGAACGAGCCGGAAACGGAAAAGCCCTCAAGGATGTGGTCGGCGACGCCCGACGTGGCCCACGTGCGGCCTTCGCCAAAGGGCAGCTCGTACACATAAGTTCCGCTGACCGAGTGGCGAATGTCGATGCTCGAGTTGCCCAGGTCGCCGAGCACATTTTGCCAGTCCTGAATGCTCGGGCCTCCGCCGCTGTTCAATGCGCCGGCATCGTCGATGATGTGTCCGTACTGATAGTTCGCACCGACCGCGAATCCCTTGGAGAGCCTCTTATTGACGCGCACCGTGCCCGCATTGAACTTGGAGAACGATGCGGCTTCGTAGTAGTTGAAAGACAGCAAATAACAGGCGGGATTCTCAGGGCAAACGATCGAGGAATCCGACGGATTTGGGGAAACGACAGCCGGGTCGGTGCCGGGGCTGTCGGCGAGCGCGCGGGGCGCAATCACCGTTGCCTGATGGTTGCTGCGCGACCCGTTGTAGCCGACATTGAGGACGATGCCCCAGGGCAGCGTCTTCTGGATATCGAGATTCCACGCCATCAGATATGGCAAGGGATAGTGCGGATCGAGCGCGTAGTTGCCCAGCGGCTGGCCCTTCGCGGTGAATCCATTGGCCAGGGTGAAGCAGGAGATGGGAACCGTCTGCACGCAAGCCGAGGAAGCGGCGCCGTTCGCTGTTTCCTCTTCGTTGGTCTGCTCGTTGGTAAACGGCGGCTGGTGCGCCATGGCGGTGGCAAAGGTGGCGTACTCGCCAACGCTGTAATTCATGCCGAACCCGGCGCGCACCACGGTTTGCTTGATCTTGGGAACGCGCCACGCGAAGGCCGCGCTGGGCCGGAAGGCGGTGTGCACGGGAAAGACCAGCGAAGCGGGAAGGCCGTTGGCGCCCGGCACAGCTTCAGACAAACTGGTAAATCCTCCGCCGGGATTGGTGAATACATCGCCCAGATGGCCATACTTCTCAGTGTAGGGCGCGAAGTACTCGTAGCGAACACCATAGTTCAGCGTGAGCGAGGGCAACACGCGCCAGTCGTCCATCGCGTACGCGTCATAGACGGAGTCGCGCAGGTAGCTTTTCTGGAGGGAGGAGTTGAGACTCGTCGATTGCGGCAGGCCAAGCAGAAAATCGGCCAGCGCCGAGCCCGTAGCCGGATCCTGGGCCGGATCTTCGGTGAACAAGCCGGTGAAGGTGAAGCTTCCGGTTCCATTCGAGCCGGCGAGAAAATCGCGATGCACACGGCGGTAATCGCCGCCAAACCTCAAATTGTGCTTGCCGTGAATCCAGCTCAAGATCTCCGATGCCGTGATCGTCTGGGAAATGGCGAAACTGGGCTGCTCTTGCGACAGCCCGGTGAACTCGCTCAACTCGATGGACGGAATGCCATAGTTGAGCGGAACGTTGTTGGGCACCGAGATGCCGTCAGCAGCGGCAATATTGTTCACCGTGTTGGTGAAGAAATTGATGGTGTGGCTGTCGCTGCGGTTCCAGCTGGAATTGAAGATGCTCGTGAAGCGGTGGTATCCCACCGTATAGCCTGCCTGCAGCGAATAGGAGTTCGAGGCCGACTGACCGCCCAGATCGGGAAACATGCTGACAAGGTCCGAAGCGTTGTGGCCCTGGTTGTAGTTGACGTTCATGCTCTGGCGCAGTCCTTGATTGGCGTTTTGGCTGCGCCGTCCGCCCCCGCCAAAGCCTCCGCGGCCTCCCCGCTGCGTGGCGTTGGCTCCGAAACTGCGGTTGTAGCGAAGGCCGCCGTTGGTTGAGTTGGTTTGCGCGGTGGTGAGCAAGTGATAGTTGTACGGCAAGCCGGCTGTGGGAGTAAGGTTGGGACCTGGATAGAACTTGTTGATCAGCGCCAAAGCCTGCGAAGAAATACACGAAGTCGGAATCACGTTTAAAGTGCCGTTGGCAATATTCGGGTTTCCGTTGGCCGTGAACTGCTGGCCAAAGGTTTGGCCAGAAGCGCAAGGGCTCGAGTTGGGGAATGGATCGTAGATCGGCGGCAGACCCGTTGCGGAAAAATCGCCGTTACGCTCCGCTGCGGTGGGAATCGCTCCGTAAAAATCGTCGGGGCTCGATGAGCGCTGCCCGGCGAGGGTGAGAAACACCGTGTCCTTTCCGCTCGGCTTGGTCAAGTGCGGAATATACGGCGCGCTCATAAAACTGAGAGTGAACTTGTTCATCCCGTTGGCCGGTTGAACCTGTGGCTGACCCTGCAAGGCGAATGGCTCAGCATTGAAGATCGAGTTGGTTCCGTTCCACGCAATAGCGCCGTGCGGCTGACTGGGATCGAAGTTGCGGAAGTTGCCCCGCCCTCCACCGCCGCCCCCGCGTCCGCCAAATCCTCCGCCTCCAAATCCGCCACCGCCTCCAAAACCGCCTCCACCAAATGCTCCGCCGAAACCTCCGCCTCCGCCGAATCCGCCAAAAAGCCCTCCCTGGCCCGCAAATGCCCCTTGTTCCCCGTTTGCCCCGCTTCCTTGGCCATTCAGTCCGCCTTGCGCCTGGATCGACTGGATGGCATCGCGCATCCGGTTGGGGTCGATGCCTGCGAACGCGCTCACCTGGCCCGTGGCGCCATTCACCGCAACTGACTCGTCGCTGAAGTCGGAATTGGTGGCAATCGAAGGCAATGTCGCACCGTTCGCGCCTGCGGTGCCGGCGCTGGTATCGGTATCGGCCGTCAGAGCGTTCTCCAGGCTCAGGCTCTCCGGCCCATTGCCTCCTAGCTGCCGCGCGCTCTGGCCTGTCCCAGCCTGCGCTGCCTCCAGCGCCTCCTGGGCCGCCTGGCGCGAGGCCAGAACCAACTGAAAATTAACAAGCTGGTCATGGCTGGCCGCGTTCAGAACCGCTTCCTGCGAGCCCTGCGCAAAGGCTGCAAACTGGGTGCGAACCACGTAACGGCCGTTGAGCGGAATATTCAGGGTCCACGCGCCCGTGATGTCGGTGGTTGTGGAGTACCGTTTTCCGCTAAGCGTGTTCTGGGCGGAGACCGTCACGCCGGGCAGTGGGATGTTGCCGCTTTTCACTGTGCCATGCAGTTTTCCGCCTGCGACGGTTGTCGAAGCTGCCTGCGTCGATGGCGTAGGTTGTTGGGAAACCGACTGCGCAGGCGAATTGCCGAATGCTGTCGTTTTCGCAGCCGACGATCCGGCTGCTGTTGCAGGCGCCGGGTTCTGCGGCCACGCCGCAAGGCATCCCGCGGCCAAACAAGCTGCCGCACACGCCTGCTTCCAACTTGCCCTTTTCATGCGCCTTCCCTGGCCTCTCCGGCTCGTATTCAGTCTGACGAACCACCTGCTGCCAAGGTTTACCAAGCGCAGGATCGCCTTCCGATCCTTACGGATGCCCAATTGCATTCATCGCAATCGATTTGCCCTTGCATTCACCTGCGGCCCATGTTAACTCTTATGTCAATAGTTTTGCGAATGCTGCCAGGTTAGTAAACCCCGGCAGTCATCGGACAGGAAGAATTCCGTGATGAAAATTGGTACCACGATTCGCGCTTACCGGCTGCAGAAGGGGCTTTCCCAAGGAGACATCGAAAAGAAGACCGGCCTGCTGCGCTGCTATCTTTCGCGCGTGGAGAACGGCCACACGGTGCCCTCCCTGGACACTCTGGCCAAAATTGCGCACGCGCTCGACCTGCCTATCGCGCAATTCTTCGCCAGCGACACGTTGGCACGCCAGATGAACGCCCAGAATCTCTCTGACGATGAGCTGCGATTCCTCACGCAGATTCGCCGCTACTCGTCGAACCTGAACGAGAGCGACCGCAAGCTGTTACTGGCAATGATCAAGAAGTTCGCGGCCACCGCGGTGCGGTAGCGATCGACCGTCCGAGCGGGCGGTGCGGCAAGCCAAAGCCGCGATGCCTTCAGCCTTGTGGAGGCAGAGCCCGCGAGATAAAGAATCCGAACAACACCAACAGCAGAACCACCATCGAGACGGCCAAACGCAATCGCATCTGGAACTCGGTGCGCGGCGAGCCGATGCGCGGAATCATGGGCGCCGCAAAAAGCAGCCCGCAGAGAAATCCGCCCACGTGCGCCGAATTGTCGACTGCCACGCCGGTGAACCCGCTGCCAAAGTTCACGCTGAAACCGATCACAAGATTGATCGCGGCAAAGTAAATGACCGACCGCCGCAATCGCCAGATTTCCCTGGGAGGAACCGGCAAGCGGCTGGCTTTGAGCAGGACGATCAGCGCGCCCGCAATGCCGAAAACCGCTCCCGACGCTCCTGCGCCAGCTTGAAAAAGCGCCGCTCCCGAGGGATCGTGAAGAGGCCAAATCCAGTTCTTTGCCGTCGAAAGCAGATTGCCTGCGGCGCCGGTGAGAATGTAGACCGCGATCAACCCGAATGATCCCATCAGCGGCTCGGCCAGCAGTCCGAGGTTCCAAAGGCACCACATATTGGTTGCAAGGTGCACGATGCCTACGTGCACGAACATCGCGCTGATAATGCGCCACCATTCGCCGTGAATCAGAACGTTGTCGGGCCGGTCGGCACCCCAGCGCATCAACTGGTCGAGCGTCGGCATCCAGATGCTCGCTCCTTGCGTCACCATGGCAAGAAACACCCCGCAGTTGATCCCGACCAGCAGATAAGTCGCCGGCGCGGCAGCCCACCCGCGTCGCGGCCGGCGCGGCGGAGCCGGAGCTTCCTCGGCGCCCGGAGGCAGAATCTCCGGTTCAGGTGTGGCGGGAAGGGTTCCCATGCATCCACTTTAATGCATACGTTTGTGCATATCGCCGGAAATATGAGGCACGGAACCCGCTCAGAGTGCCGCTGTTTCGCGTTGTGGATCGCATGGACGATTCATCGCGGTCGCGCCATGTAGTCTGGTGATGGTTTTGGCAATTTGACCGGACGGTTCGATCGCAAGACGACGACCGGGAGCGCGAAAAGGAGACCTGGGTGACCGTGGAATCCAGCAAAGGGATAACAGGGGCGAAAACGATTCGGCGGGCACTCCTGAGCGTCACGGACAAATCTGGCCTTGTCGACTTTGCGAAAGTTCTGGCCGGCTTTGGCGTCGAGTTGATCTCGACTGGGGGAACAGCAAAAGCGCTGCGCGAGGCGGGGCTTACGGTAAAGGACATCAGCGAACTTACCGGTTTCCCTGAGATGCTTGACGGACGCGTAAAGACCCTGCACCCTCGCGTCCATGGCGGCTTGCTCTATATTCGCGGCAACCGAGACCACGAAGCTGCCGTAGAGGCACACGGCATCGAGCCCATCGACATGGTTGTGGTGAATCTGTATGCGTTTGAAAAAGCCGCCGCCCAGCCCGGTGTTGCTTTCGGGCATTTAATTGAGAACATTGACATCGGCGGCCCATCAATGGTGCGCTCCGCTGCAAAGAACTTTGAAGATGTAGCCATCGTGACCCGGACGGTTGACTATCCGGCTCTCATCGACGAGATGAAATCGACCGGCGCCGCGTTGAGCCGTTCGACCCGCTGGCGGCTCGCAAAAAAGGCGTTCGCTCTGACTGCGGCCTACGACTCAGCAATCGCCGGCACTTTGGAACGCATTGCCGAAGCGCCAGTATCCTCGGCGCCGGCCGCGCCCGACCTGGAGTCGCTGCCTTCCACTCTCCGGGTCAATCTTCCCATGGCGCAACCGCTGCGCTACGGGGAGAATCCCCACCAACGGGCAGCGCTCTACAGCGACGGCACAGGCCTGGGTATCGCCGGCGCCCGCCAACTTCAGGGTAAGGAGCTCAGTTACAACAATCTGGTCGATCTTGACGCATGCTGGGAGCTGGCCCAGGAATTCGAGGAGCCTGCAGTCATCGTCGTCAAGCACACCAACCCCTGCGGCGCGGCGACAGGACCGACAATTCTCGAAGCCTACAAAAAGGCCCTCGAATGCGATCCGGTATCGGCCTTTGGCGGAGTCATCGGCGTGAACCGCGAGGTGGACGGAGCCGCGGCGCAGGAGATCGGCAAGCTGTTTGTGGAAGCGATTGCCGCGCCGAGATTTTCAGAAGAAGCGCTGGAGAGGTTTGCCGCGAAGAAGAACCTGCGTCTGGTTGAAGTCAAGGCCGCGCCCGTCAAACCCGTGATCAAGAATGTTTCGGGCGGTTTGCTGCTGCAGGACGCTGATACCGGGAGGGTGACGGAGTCCGAACTGAAGGTGGTGACGTGGCGGCCGCCAAGCCATGAAGAGCTGCGCAGCCTTCTGTTTGCCTGGCGCGTCTGCAAGCATGTGAAATCAAACGCGATTGTCTACGCGCGCGACGGCCAGACACTGGGCGTCGGCGCCGGACAGATGAGCCGGGTGGACGCGGCGAAATTCGGCGCCATGAAAGCGGTGTTGCCCTTGAAGGGTTGCGTTGCCGCTTCCGATGCTTTCTTTCCCTTCCCTGACGGTCTTGAAGCAGTTGCCGCTGCCGGCGCAACGGCAGTCATCCAGCCAGGGGGATCGATGCGCGACCAGGAGGTCATCGCCGCGGCCGACAAGCTGGGCATCGCCATGGTATTGACAGGCATCCGCCACTTCCGGCACTGATTTGCGCATGCCGTTGCCGGCTGCCACTTTCGTGGCATGTTCGCGCCGCGGTCTCGTCGATGGATGCGGATCTCCGCCCTTCGTCGATCGAATCCATCAATTTCGCTGTGCCCGCCGCAAGGCTGCCGGATCAACCCTGTGATTTTCCTTCAATCTGGCTCGCATCCGCGACTATTGACGCGTAAAATCGTCTCTAATAGAAGAGTAGGCAGAGTTCCTCAGAACGTGCCTGCATCGCGTCTCAGCGGTTCAGAGGGTTTTTCCGTTTGAGTGGCTGAAGCGAGTGGAATCCCCTGCATGATGAATAAAAACTTGAACTTGTCGACCTTCGCTTCCGAGATTGCCGCGGCAATTCTGCTGCTGATGCCATTCGCTTCCGCCCACGCGCAGAGTACGGCGGCGAACGGGGCGCCACCCGCTTCAACGCCATCGACCTCCACGCAGGCCAAGGCGCAGCCCACTCCGACCGAGCCCAACCGCGCCCTGGCTTACTATCACCTTGCGCTGGCCAGCGTATATGAAGACGATGCGATCTCCGAAGGCCGCTCCGACGAGGTGAATCGCGCGATCGAAGAGTATAAGTTGGCACTCAACGCCGATCCCGGTTCGTCCGAATTGAATGACGGGCTTGCCGATCTTTATTTCCGCATCGGCCGCGTTCAGGACGCCGAGGCAACCGCGCGTGGCTTGCTCAAGACTTCGCCCGACGATATCGATGCGCACAAGCTGCTGGGGCGCATCTATCTTCGCCAGCTTGGCGAGGGAGAGAACGGCGTTTCTTCCTCTTCCCCTCCCGACAACGTTCTCGACCAGGCAATCGCGGAGTTTGAGAAGATCGTGGCGCTGCAGCCGAAGAGCGTGGAAGACCGCATGGTGCTGGGACAGCTTTATACCGTAAAGCACCAGCCCGAAAAGGCGGAAGAACAGTTCAAGATGGCGCAAGCCATTGAGCCGGAATCGGAAGATGTAGTGCTCAACCTCTCGCGGCTCTATGCGGAGAGCGGCGATCTGCAACACGCCGCGAAAGCGATTGAGGCGGTCCCCGAAGATGGGCGCACGCCAAAGATGGAGTTGACGCTGGGCGCGCTCTACGACCAGATGAAGCAGCCCAAAGACGCGATTGCAGCCTATAAGCGCGCCGAAGATCTTGAGCCCGGCGACCTGCAGACTATGGATGCGCTGGCGCAGGCGCTGCTCGGCAACGAGCAGCTCGACGAAGCGCTGAAGGAATATCAGGAGCTGGCTGAAGCAGACCCGGAAAACGCTGAAGCGCAGGTGCACATTGCGGAAATTGAGCGCCGCCAGAACAAGTACGAGGATGCGCTGGCAGCCGCCAGGAAAGCGCGCAAGCTCGATCCCAACAGCCTCGAAGGCGGATTCAACGAGGGAATGCTTCTGGACATTCTCGGCCGCTTCGATGAGGCGGCGCAGACCTATCAGCAGATGGTCGATTTGACGACGCATGCCAACGGCGCCTACACGGACGAGGAAAAGAACAACCGCGCAATCTTTTTGGAGCGGTCGGCTGCGGTGCTGCTCGAGGAAAACAAGATTGACGATGCGGTTGCTGCCTACCAGAAGATGATTGACATGGGCGGCAGCTCGGCCGAACGCGGCTTTCAGGGTGAAGTGGATGCCTACCGCCAGGCTCACGAGTTTGACAAGTCGATCGACGTTGCCCGCAAGGCAGTTGCGAGCGACCCAAAGAATAGCGACCTGAAGCTGATGCTGGCCGGCGAGCTGGCCGACCACGGCCAACCAGACGAAGGCCTGGCTATGGCGAAGGGTCTGCTGGAAGGCGCAAAGCCTGACGAACAGAGGGGTATCTGGCTGGCCATCGGCCAGATTAACGTCCGCTTGCGCCGTTGGAAGGACGCAGAGGACGACTTCGATAAGGCCGAGTCGCTTACATCAAAGAAGGAAGACCGCACCTACCTCTTCTTCCTCCGCGGCGAGCTTGCCGAGCGGCAGAAGCATCTCGACCAGGCAGAACAGTATTTCAAGCAGGCCTTGGATCTGGACCCGCAGAACGCAATGACGCTCAATTACCTGGGCTACATGTGGGCCGACAAGGGCGAAAAGCTGCCCGACGCCCTGAAGATGATCAAGCAGGCGGTGAACATTGAGCCCATGAACGGCGCCTATCTTGACTCCCTCGGATGGGTCTACTTCAAGATGGGCGAGTACGAACTGGCCGAGGACAATCTGCGCCAGGCTGTGAATCGTACGCAAACCGATCCCACCGTGCACATGCATCTCGGCGATCTGTATGAAAAGACGGGCCGCATCCGGCTGGCCGCGGCGCAGTGGGAGTTGTCGCTCGATGAGTTCAACAAGTCGGCGTCGGCCGATGTTGAACCCGGCGACGTGGCAAAGGTGCAGAAGAAACTTGAAAGCGCACGCGTCAGACTAGCCAAGGAAGAAGGCGCTGATACGCCGGTGAAACCGGAATAGGGCAAGCAGTCGAAGTGAGGATTCGGAAATCCTTCAAAAGCGGCGTTCCCCGGTGGGAACGCCGCTTTGGCTTGGACGGAACGTTCGCAATGGGCTAGTTCGAACCTGCGGAAGCTGAGGCCAGGTACGCGTCAACATTGCTCTTATCCACCAGCGCGGTCCCCGTGTCAATGAATACCGGATAGGGCGCGGAAGCATCTGCGCTCAGGTCCTTGCCGAGCTGCGCGGGAGGGTTATGGAAAACCTCGTCAAGCGCCTTCAGGCCGACATACCCCATGGTGAACGGTTTCTGCACCACGGTCGCGTTGATCACACCGTCCTTGATCCCGGCCAGCGTATCGGGATTGACGTCCCACGCCACGAGGACGCGGCTGGTATCGCCGGTGCGCTTCACGGCGTCGGCCACCATCTTGCCCGACGCCGAATCGAGGCTCACAAACGCGTCAATTTTCTTAGCCCCGGATTGCGCCAGGTACTGCTGAGTTCGGTCGAATGCAATCTGTGGGTCGCCTTTAACGTCGATGACGTCGACGATGTGAATTCCAGGTGCGCTCGCAAACACGTCCTTGAAGCCTTTGAGCCGCTCTTCGGTATTGGGCTGGCCGGCAAGCGTGAAGAAAACCACATTGCCCTTGCCGTTCAGTTTATCCACAACGCGGCGTCCGCCCAGGCGTCCCGCCTCAAGGTTGTTCGTGCCGATGAAGTACAGCCTGCGGCTCGCCGCCGCGTCGGAATCTACCGTGATCACGGGAATGCCGGCATTGATGGCAGCGTCGATTCCAGGCCGCAGGATCGACGCGTCGCTGACCGAAATCAGAATCCCGGCAGGCTTGGCGGCAACTGCGCTATTGAGCTCGGTAAGTTCGGCCTGCGGATCGTAGCCATCAGGCCCCGCGGTCTTGGCGGTCACGCCATACTGCGCCGCGGCCTTCTTGAATCCCGCGACAGCGGTCTGCCAGTAGTTCATCGACATATTCGAAGCAATCAGGTAATAAACTTCCTTCTCCGAATGCCGCGCCCCGCAACCCGGCAACAGCATGGAGGCCACTGCCATAAGCGCCAGAGCGCCCCATTTGAATCCCTTCATACTCCACCTCCCATTTACGCCTGAAGACTTGCTTGGCCTGGGCAAGCAGTTCGGCACTTGCGCAGCCCTTCAAAAAATCCGGCTGGATGGTACTCCCGGCAGCGGGCCGTTGTCCAACCCGCAGTGTATGGTGCCTTTTCTAGCAGGATAGCCGCGCGTGCCCGCGTGACTCCGCGCACAGCCTGCCGCCAGCGTCCCGTTTTGCGGTAACTCTCGAATTCCGCGATGATATCTGAAGGTTCTGCCAATGCAAAAGCTCAGCATCGAATCTGCAACCCGGCTGCCGGCGGGAATCGCCGTCGCCGGCAGCACCGCCAGCCACCTGACGCAACGCGAGCATGCCGAGCAGCCGCACGCCTACCGCAGCCCTTTTGCCCGCGATGCGGCACGCATTCTGCATGCCCGAGCATTCCGGCGCCTGGCGGGAAAAACGCAGGTCTTCACACGCCTCCCGGCCGAGGGGCTTTCCGATCACTTTCGCAGCCGGTTGACGCACACCCTTGAAGTCACGCAAATCGCGCGCACCATCTCGCTCGCCCTGGGACTGAACGCAGAGTTGGCTGAAGCGCTGGCCCTGGCCCACGACATCGGTCATCCACCGTTTGGCCACGCCGGTGAAAAAGCCCTGGATCGCGCCCTCCGGGGCCATGGCTTGAGGTTTGACCACAATCTGCATGCTCTGCGCATTGTCACTTGGTTTGAGGAACGCTACCCTGCGTTTCGCGGGC
>Ga0335074_10010521_pt1 | contig 12947 bp, 11 predicted proteins | sample Lox_Sample_23_FD_206715 | JGI IMG/M metagenome (GOLD analysis project Ga0335074, IMG submission 206715) | Soil microbial communities from Loxahatchee National Wildlife Refuge, Florida, United States - Lox_Sample_2.3 | ecosystem: Environmental > Terrestrial > Soil > Wetlands | place: USA...
CTCGGTGATCTTCCCCAGCACCTCCTGCGTCGCCTTATCCAGCTCATACAAATAGTCCTCCCCCGAACTAGGCTTCAAGACAGTAGCTTGATTTGGCCTCACAACGACCTTCGTCTTCCCGTCCGCAGAACCAATCATCGCGTCCCAAATCGCATCACAAGGGGGCATTTCGTCGTCCCAGAGGACCGTGAAGAGGGGGCTGTCCCAGCGCGCCATGCCGTTCGGCTCTTCGTAGCGGTAGACGAGGTTCTCCCACGTGGAAGGCTCGTAGGGCTCCTCGTCTGCTCCCGCCGCGACATCTACACCACGCCCTTCTCCATTCTTGAGCTCTTCCCTCCGCCGCAACCTGGCCTCATTGATCTCCCTCGCTTTGTCTACCGCCGTCCCAACATGCACCACGCAGCTCGGTGTCCTGACAGCCTTTGCCTCGCAGTAGAGTTGGTACCGCCACCCTTTGATATAATTCCCGCCCGCGGCATCGCATACCACCACATCGTCTTGACTCAGCACCTTTTTGACCTCAGCGTAGACCTTGGCGCGCGCGTCTTTCTCGGATGCGTTGTTGGAGCGTTCGTTTGCGGATTTGGATTCGAGATCGTAGACGTCGCGGGGAATAGAGAGCGTAGTGTCGCTGATGTAGTGGATGCGTAATTGCGACTTTGGGGGTGAAGGGGTGGAGGGTGACGAGGGAGGGGAGGATATTCGATGCTGGAAGTAGTTGACGATTTGGTGGGCACGGTGGGTTTTGCCGGATGTGGGGTAGCCGGTGACAAGGATGAGCTGGAAAGGTTTTAGTTGCGCTGCTGGATATATGGAGGAGCGGTGGTCATACAGGCATAGCGAAGTTTCTCCACTTCTGAGGGAAGGAAGAATATTGGCATCTTGAAGTTTGAGCAAATGAACGAGGGGAGTTTGTGTTGTTTGCGTTGGGGCATCATACGAATTGGAGGGGTCGCCTTTGCTGCCTTACAACGTCAGGCAACAAACTAGATCTCCACCATCCATACGGCCATGCTTGATCTCTATGGGTGGCAACGCATTGGTAGAAGTAGGATTCGACGATATCCTCAGAGCAAACGGGGACTGTAGAAATATAGGAGAAAAACAATGCAAATTGGCTATCTAATGCAGTTTATCACTAAACTAAAACAATTTTAAGCTCTTCCTCCACCCCATTTCGGTTCTTTTGCACGCAATCAAACTAGATATAACTCGATCAATCAAGTATCACAATGTCCTCTCCGGCAACTCATACTCCTTGGGCATTCCTGGTGGCATCATCTCTCCTTGGCATTGACCTCGGCTTCCTGGGGCATTGGCTTCTGGCTAGACAGGCTGGCTCTGTCTCAATCTCAGTGTTTCCTTTCACAATCCTGGCATCCACGGCAGTATCCTTGGCTTGATCCGGGAGTGTGCATGACTGGGACCATGACTAAGCTGGATTCCATTACTGTTGTTCAGAATATGCGTTGCTCTGTACGTTATATTCTGGCAGAATGATCACGCACTGTATCTGCAAAGCCTTGCGTCAGTCATGTTACTGGAGACATTTCGTGAATGACGTATAACTTACTAGCTTCCTGTTGACTGGTATGTGTTCAACCTGACTGCTGGCTAATTGTCCGTTCCATCCTTGGCGCGGATTTCATCTGTTGGGTAGCACGGGCCATCAACTTCAGGTAGTTGGTTGCCTTCTCGATCTTTTGCTCCGCGGCTTCAACATCGCCTAGATCCGGGATATCCATCAATTCGGACATTAGCTGCTGATGTCCGTGTTGGTACTGTTCACTCAAGCTCAAAGAACGCACTGGAGCACGAGGCTTCTCAACAGAGGCCGAAGCTGCTGTCGGTGACTTCTTGCTGGCACCTGTCTCCCCGGTGGAATTCTTACGCTTCTTAGATCCTCTTGGAGGCTTGGCAGTACCTGTTGGTGGACTCGGGGAGCGGTTATGGACACGCTTCATGTGATCACAGAGATTCCAGTGCCGGGGAAAGCCATTACCTTGGACTCCGCGTTCACAGCCTTCAAAAGTGCAAAGAAAAGGTTTCTCCCCGTGTCCGTGCATGGCATGGGCCTCACGTTCATGTCGAAGGAGACAGGCAGTCGAAGAGAAACGTGCGTTCTCACAAGCACGGTTCTTGCAACGGTATGGCTTGAGGTGCGAATCGACGAATTTGCTGCAGTGTTCAGTTAGCATTGAGATAGACGGTGACAGTATAGATATAAGCCCTACTCGTAGTTGCACTTTAGCTTCTCTGGTTTGTGATTGCAGGCAGGATCCTTTCCCTCCCAAGGGCAATGGTAAAGGCCATCCGGACCTGTAGTGGCCTTCTGATATAGTGGATGTTCACGGGGTGTATTGTCATTGTCAACGCTTCCATGGCTATGACTTCGGTCACTTTGATGCAGGCCATCATAAAATCCCGGCTGGTAGTTGCCAGAGTTATCTCCATTGACACGGCCGTTCTGTTGGACCATGGCCTTCCTGCTGGCCCTAACAAGAGAATTTGTGTGAGGAAGGTGGGGGTCCATGGGAGGGGTGGCTACATACCTCGGTGAGTTTGTTGCGCGATTTGGCGAATAACTCATGGAGTTCTTTGTAGTTGCACCTGCTGACCAAGCCATGTCTGGGGTGGATCCTCCTGATTCTGTTTGGTCAATTGCATCCCAGGGCCAAAGGGAATCGTTAATGCTCAAAGGATCCATAGCTGCTGAAACACTGTCATGAGTGATACTGGGTTCGAACATAGCCTGTGACATTACATTCAATGGCGAAGTAAACATGACCTCTTCCGGAGAGGTGTATGTTGAATAGGAAGATCCACTGGCCACTGGCATCACCAAATGGCTTGGGCGACGAGAACCCTTGGCATCTCCATGATATGATCCATGTCCAACGGAAGAGTCGATATCATCTATATACTTTGACTCACTGTATAGTTGGTTATCCGAATAATTTAAGCTGTTTGGATATAGACCAGTATCAGGCAGGCTGAAAGAACGGTCTGTGATACCCGAGCGATAAGACATCTGGGATAAACTCGTACGAAGCTCTACAGATTGTGCCTTGATGGGATGTTCTGGGGTGACGGTCCTAATAGAAGTTGGGGGACTTCCACGGGAGTTTTGTGAAATCCATCGCTCCAGTATGGTACCCATATGAGATTCTTGAGCATTCCATGGCACTGAGGTATCAAGCGTAAAGGGCCGGCCATCCATACCGGAGACGGCTCCATGGGAATTTCGAGACATAGGAACGGATTCGTAGCTGTCAGTAGATCCATTTTCACCTGAATTAGAATTGAAGTTCTGTTGCCCTTCCCAGGGTGATCCAGTGTGACGATCGTTTAAAGGATCCATTGGAAAAGAAATGCCAGAATATCCTTGGGCATATAGGAGTTCATTCATGGCGTCAATTTCGCTACAGGGTAATGGTCAGTGTCGGGTCCCACGACAAAAACAAGTGCACAAGGAAACATCAAAATAGCAAAAACACAACAAACAACTCCTGGGCACTATTTGGTTAGCATGTCTAGCAATTACGGGGCGAAGTGAACCACAAACCAGGCAGTGGTTCCATGGTGACGAGGTCGACGTCAGAAAAGGTCCTTATGCAAGACAAGACGGCCATTCCAGAATAAAAATGGGCAAAGGATGATACGGATTCCCTGAGGCATGTGTCCATGGAACAATGTGCAGAGACTCTTCCGGGAGGGTTGTCCAGTTTGTAAACAGGCTGGTCTCTGTTTAAAAAGAACAAACACGATACTCGTTAGTTGAGTTCTTAAGCACAGGGTAGCGTGCACGCCCTTTGTCGGCAACGAGCAGGTAAACGTACTCAATAGGCATAATTAATGCCACTTTTGACCACTGATGCCGTATGATAAACAGCGGTCAAGCTCCGTTGACGGAGACTTTTAAATGCGGCCACTGGAATAGCTTGATCCATTGGTAACGGGTTGCGTTCACATTGAATAGCCCAGGGTGGAGAAAAGCCTCACGGTCCAATGTGAAGGTTTCCAGGAAAAGCAGTGGAGCGCTGTCCTGGCTCAAACGTTTTATCCTGGAAAACGGCAAAAGAAAACAACGGCAAAGCTGACGGATGGCCCGCTGGAGAAATCTTACGGTTGGGCAGATTAGAGACGGAGTGAGAGGCTTTCGAGAACATGATTCAAGTCCTCGCATTTAACGGCCTCTTCCAATCGGCGGCGACCTCTCCGGACGGTATACTTACCTATAGAGGGTAATACTCACTGAGACCAACCGCGGCATCGTAGGAGCTGATTTATATCATCTGGGACAAGTTAGACCTGGCACGTGCGGCAACGTTTCCTGGGTATCACGAGCGAAGAGTATGGTCTCCAGGGGACTGGACCAGAACTGGAACCCTCCAGAATAACAGCCAAGAACGGAATCCATAGGTGGGCCTCACAAGCAAAACGAGAAAAGAAATTACAGCATTTTTCGCGCTACATTTGTAAAACGACAAAGTGCACTCAGGTGGAATAAACAATGTACCTGGCAGTTTCTTCGTCCCTGGAACGGTCTTGGGATCCATGTCTGGCCATGATGTCTGGAAACAAATTATTCACGACCAAGGCAGTCATTCCCGGGTATTGTGGTGTTATGTCGGCTGTTGGTGAAGTAGCAGGCGTTGATCTTTCAAAATAAGAGTCAGGAAACCAGACTGGTTGTGCTATCGCAAGTCCTTTGGAACGAAACTGGGAGAGGTAAGATTGGGCATATAGCAGAAAGTGTGATGGAAGGATAATAAGGTTAGAAGAAATGCGGAAAGTTGGGGGGGGCCGATCTTATGCTGTGGACGCGGTGTGGAAACTCGGCTGACGGTCGGGAAACGGGTCGATGCGCTGGCAGCTCCATGCGTCGCTTGCGCTGGAAACTTGGCAAAATAGCTAGCTTATCATGTTGCCTCGTTTCGTAGGTCTGCCCACACTTACGCATGTTGGCAAAGCGGTTGGAGAAGAGAGCTTCGTACGGGCGTGATATCTTGCGCCCGCGTGCATTAAGTCTGAGACGCCTTGCCATTTTAAGGGCAGCCTGCTTGAATTCCAGGATTAATTCTCGCATGCTGGGCGCTGCGCTCGCTGCGCTGTTTCGTTCTAAAGCCCACATAGCAGTTGGGAAGAGAGGAAAAGTGATGCTACAACAGCATTGGGGGCGCAGCTTGGTTCGCATCACCATCAATCACGCCATCCACTTTCCTCTGAAAATGCCTCATCTTCACCGAGCCTTTCTCTATCTGCTTATTATTCGACCTTCCTAACAGATTGCGAAGTAGTAGGACTAGCTTCTCGGGCTCAAGCCTTCCCATTACCCAGACGTCCTCGCCGAAAATGCTAATCCTCTGTTCCTCGCTCGGTGCAACTGCCCTCAAGTTCTCTAGAAGCTGCTCAAAAACCTATTGAGAGCTTTCTCTACACGTGCATTAATGGAAGCTTATGAGAGGTGTGTAATCAGAAGGATTGCAGAAGGCTTTGCAGCTGCTGCCGTGGCATACTCGGTGTCGACAACATCTACGGCCAATTACTCTCTGCCTCGTCTCGATAGCTTTTATAGAGCATCAAATGGTAGAGTCCGTCACAATTATACTGCATGGAACGAAGCTTAATGGTTATCTTCTTGCATAGGTATTTGATGCCTGCATGAATCTAAGCATGCTGCGCACTCTGTGACTTGCCCACATAAATAGGCTGACTGACGCGAAATGCAATGCAAACGCATCAAGGCTGAATTGGAGGGAGGGTTTTGGCGGAGAAGCTCGTCGAGTCCCCATCGGGGAAACAGTCCCAGGTAGGTCCCCACTTGGTGTTTTAACCTGCCAATGGAGAGATTGGGACTTGCTGCATCTCGCCGTAACCTCTTCCATGCTCGGATCAACTGTAGCACAGCCCCAGATCTCAGCTGGCGTGTCGCGAGTTCCCAGCCTGCAAATTTCAAGCTCAACTGTGTGCCCTGTCGATCGTGATACCGCCAACATGGATGTGGCTCGGCCCGTCAGTAAAGGACATCGACGAGGCTTTCACTGCGAGTACTGTAGTTGTCGCGCATGGCCTGTGCTCCTGGAGATCAAATGAAGATCTTTATCTTATTTCTTTCCCTGTGCCTGGATTCATATCTTGACGTTCGGATGAGAGGAACGATTCTAAACTATCTATAGTAGCGCGATGTAGTTGCCGAGTGATCGTCTAAAAAACTCTACAGAAAGTCGTACTTCCACCGCAAACTCGAATCTGTCACGCCTGTGTAGGATTCTTGTTGTAAGTGCAAAAAGCTATTTCAATAACGGAATGGAGCACGAGATTTTGAGCTTAAGGATTTCTTTGCTAGCCGAGAGGTTCTGTTTCATCTGATCCAACTTTTAGCTGTCTCACTTGATTCAAATATGTACTTTATGCTACACGTGACATGATGTAGGAATGGCACATGTTAAATGAATTGATATACCTTTCCCCTCCCCGGGCCCCGAGGTCAAGTATGCTTCAGTCATTGATTGCTTCATTAGAACCGATTCTGCATATCAGAAAATGCTCACGAAGGCATTTCTCTCGTTGTGAGTCAAACTATTTCAGAATCACGTGGTTCGAGTTTCCAAGTTCGAGAGACAATGCATTCTCGAAGGGATGAAAGAGGGAGGAATTTTACCAATCGCTAGTGCCTCTCTAGAACATACGTAGTCACGATAAGATGGGAGAGAGATGTTGGCCCCAAAAAGTTCTAAGTGAGGCTGCCCAGCGATAGGAAAGAGATGGAAAATCCTAAAAGCCCATGCTGCTATGGCGCAGGAATCGACTTGGTAATGATTATCTACTATTTGCAGATCTACATTACGCAGGAGCAGTGTAAATCATACTTGTGGTACGTATAGCATACTTGCAAAGTTTTGCATAACGATTGCAGATTGTATTAGGGTTAGTTTTTCTACAAGTAGTTTGGTGTACTCGCCGCCACCACCGCGTACAATTAAACTTGTATGAATGTACATTAGCTTGTTCATATTTATTATTATTATTATTATTAATCTTACACCGTTTGAGCTTAAGGCTATGCGGGTCTCCTATAAAGTCTTAAACTAGGGAAATCCTTACTACTTTTATAGTAGGATGAAAAACCCTAAGCTGCTTGTCTCCTAGCTTGTTCATAATATATATGCAATGTTCTGTATAAATATATACTTTTGTTTGTTTGTGTTATGGGAAAAAGAATTATATTCCCTGCCACACTAAGTGCCACACCTTGTAGCGCCTAGCTAACCTTGAATAGGATTGGTCTTATGGTGCTCGGGTTTGAAAATGGGGTTTATTCATGCAACTAAATGAAATAGGTAGGTGTGCTAGGCTTAGTATGTTTTGGTGCCAATTTGGTGTTAGTAGCAGGTATTGGTGCACGTCAATTTGAAACATAGACCATTCCTGTTTTGGTAAACCATTAAAGTGTTTTCTTAAACTCTGAGGGTTTAAAGTCGCGTCTGGAAAAGGTATGGTCAACATGCCAAGACGCTATAAACGCCACCTCTAAACCCGATTCTATAAACTCTCATTAAAGCCGAGCACCAGAAGACCTCTATTCTTGGAGGCTTCGATTCCCTGGAAACGCGTCCAGCTGGGCGACGCGTTGCTGTAACGCCGTCGCTGCCGATGTCGTCGCTGCCGTTGTCGTCCTCACCGTTGCCCAACGATGTTCGCGCTAAACGAATTTGTGAGGCCTGCAGACAGGTCCGAATATGCCTCCCTCGCCGACATCACCTTCGCCCTACATGACTGGGCTGTCAAGGATAAGTTTTCCTTCCGCCGCGGCCACACAGCAGGCTTGTCGTGGGTCTGCGCGACCAAGGAAACAAGCGGCTGCCAATGGAAGGTTCAAGGGGAGAGGCAGAAGCGCTAGAGGGCTAAGATGGAGATTGGAGAAGCAGAGGAGAATAAGGGCGATGACGATGGGCACGCTCGGCTCCTGAGATTGGTGATCATCCATGGCGATCACATTTGTCATAGCGATAGGGTGAAAACCCATCGCTCGTCGTCATCGAAAGAATGGCTCGATGGCTCGTCATATGAAAGTGACAAAGGACACGAAGCTTTCAGCTATTGTCGACATGCTGCAAGTCCAATTCTGTGAGACTATTAGTGACAAGGTCGCTCAGCTTTGCAAGCAACGCTTGCTCAAATTGGACCTTGCTGCCCAGCGTGAATCATTTACGCTATTGCCAGCCTATAAACGAAAACTCTAGGAGATATCTCCTTAATGTCTATACTAATCTACAAATTGATCCAAATACAAGTAAGGATTCTCTAATTTCAAGCTCTATTTTACTTTGCTAATCTAATTCTATTCTATAGATTGATTCTGCTGGCGTTAATGTGTTTCAGGCGGCCGCGATTATGCTCCAAATCCGTTGCTAATCAAAAAATCGCTATCCTCCTGCAGTTACTGCACCTATTAGTAGACCCTATTTGCAGTCATTGACCCTGCTAGAATGGACATAGCCAGAATGGGGGCCCGCAGAATTCTTAACTTACCTCCTGGAATTAGTAGTCGCCACCTCATAGGCGGTGGGACAAGCGGCGCTAATTCCAGGCACAACAACAGTTCTTAAATTCCCCCGTGGCGATGAAGACGAATGCGACAGGGAAGCAAAAGTCCACAAACATCTTAAAGGCTCGTCCGACCATTGTCCAACCTCTCTGTTGCGTTATCAAGGCAGGAACTAGTAATGGCATTCTATTAGAGTACGCTGACTACGGCCCTGTCCAACATTACCTACGCAAGCTGACGACGCAGCTACCTGAAGTAGCAGTCATTCTGCGATGGGCTAGCCAGGCAGCACAGGCAATAGTCTTTCTTCATGCTAATGGTGTAATGCATGGGGATATCACCTACAACAACTTTTTCCTTGACAAGAATCTAGACCTTAAAGTAGGTGATTTCACCAACTTGAAAATCCTCTCGTCCCTAGGTGACATTTCCAATTTAAAGATGGAAGTATTTGAGTTTGGATTGGCTCTTTACGAGATGTCGACAGGTATTGAACTCTACCATAGACAGTCCCCAGAGGAGAAGAAGGAGGCATTACGTTTGAATGGTTTTCCAGATCTGTCACAAGTTAAGAGACTTGGGAGCGTAATATCTCAGTGCTGGAACTCGGAATTTCACACAATTACAGATATTCTACGGGGAATCTGTGAGGTATGTGATTGGACATAATTCATTCAACTATACAACTCCTAATACTAGCAGTGCAACTATCAGGCTAAAGTCTGCACTGATATAGCGCCCTTGTGATAATATCCTCATACATCTTAATTGTGCACTCCTGTCGACGTATACCACTGGCGTCATACTGAAAGAATTGAAGTGTTTTGGATCTTGAGGAAATTGTGATATTCATTGTAAGACCACAGAAGCCCTGGAGTTCAAAGAAATACGCTTGTAATGCATAGCCTTCACAAGTCCAATAAAATTTAGATTCAACTCTAAACCCTAATCTACTTACACAGTGCTAGCAGGAAGAGAAATCTGCTTTATGACATCACTAGAGCGTTGAGCCTTGACAATAGCAGGCATCTGGAAAGCCTTCTCATCTGGTTGGAAACGTGGCATAAGAGGTTGCGACAATACCAGATTAGATGTAGCAGAAACCTTGTGAACATTCTTAGAGACAGAACCAGAAACTGCAGGAACAGACGACGTTAATTCAACTAACTCAACTGTAGCGGTAGCAGTCTTGCCCTTAGACTTCTTAATATTGACCTAAGTAGATAGCTTCCAGAATGCCTTTAACAATTCGAGACTTATCTAAAACAAGTCCAAGAGATTGACGAGAACCTGAATCTTCTCTGCCAACTGTTTGTAATTAATAGAGCCTATGCATTCCCTGCTGATAATCTCATGTAAAGTTCTAACAACTCAAGTGCCACAAGCTCTCTGAATCTTCGCTGTCTTCTTTGGTTTAGGATGTTCATCATTCGAATTCAACATGTTATTAACAAGTCCTCTTCCTACTTGAACTAGTAACGAATGCCTCCAAGCTGATAACTTGCTAGTTGCCATCTGAGACACACGACAGCCACTTTCATACTAGTTTGGACATTGGTAGGAGCAAAGCCTAGCTTAATTGATTAGGACTTAATGGGAGGACTAGCTATAAATTCCTTGAAGCTGATGACTTTCTAATTGTCAATATGGGGACTAGCTATAAACTCTTCAAAGCTGATGACTTGCTAATTGTCATCTGCACTAACAGGAAGGGAGGAAGCGCAGCGATCATTCTCAGCGAGAGGGGACGCGCGACGATCATTTTCAACAGAAAGGAAAGTTCGACAATTGTTCTCAACACTAGTGCGACTGCTAGTAAGAGCAAAACCAAGCTTAACAGATTAAGACTCAACTGGAGGACTAACTGTGCTTTGACCTGTAGCACTTACATAATCTTCAAATAATATACCTAGCTCAGCGACAGTACGAACTGACTTAGCAACAGCGACAGTGCTAGGGGGCGAAGCCGTTGGCTTAGATAGGTTTGCATAATAAGACTCTGCAGCTCCGCTGAATAGAAGTTGTTTCAAAGATGACTTGTTCCCAATAAAACAGAGGACGGAGTATACAATTCTTAGCGACCCTTAAGCGATTAAATTGCTTAGTACCATTTACAACTAGATGGAATGATAACGATCTTAGTGGCAAAGGCTGGCTCTAACCCGGATTCGGATTAAAGCTCTAAAGCCAACCTTAGAAGTTGTTCTAAGACTAAGGTTGGAAACTGTTCTGAGTAGGTGCTAATATAATGTATGAAGCCGTTGGGGGTGGTATGACTTGCAGATACCAAAGGGCAGCCTAAGCTGCTAGACAAGCTATAAACGCTGTTGGAAACCAGGCCTCTATGTAGGGGCACAAATGACTAGACTGGATGAGAGGATGAAACCACAGCTGCTTGCAACATAACAGACCGTATGCCTTTAGTTAGATCATCCAAATTGGAAAGTAGGAGCTGGCATTTTGATTTGTAAGGTGCTAGCACAATTCCTCAAGGTGGGACAGCTTCTTGCACTCTGCAAGCTGTTCCTCTATGAGCCTCTTCTCTTAAATAGCCTTCTATGTTTGTAGAACAATATCATATAACAGCCAAAGAGATCTCTAAGGTGCGCTGCTATAGTTTATAACCTTCTTCTATAAGTAGGAATTGCAGAGACCTCTTACAAATGCATTCACAACACAGCCCAAAGTAAACTTCTTAAGCCATTTAAGGACAGACGCTGTTGTAGCCAAATTAAAGGTACACAGACAATCTCTGCTATGGGTTCTCCGCAAGGTGTTGACAACCTGTTGATAGTATGCTGCAAGGGGTTCGGAAGCTTCTTGTGCCAATATGTCCATTTGCGCCGCGCGCTAATCTCTAGGACAGTTGTAAGGGCTGCTAGGAACTGTTTCTTCAAAGCATCTTCAAATTCTTTTACATCTGCAACTATAGCTGCAGCCTTATTGTTGACAATATAACGCATCTGTGGTGTGCTATTAAGACAAGTAGCCGCATCGCTGACGAACAACATATCGATCGCTTTAAGGTATAAAGGGGGAGGAGGCGGGACCTGACCGCTCTGTTCGAAATCATATCTAAGCTTTGTAAGCCAACGGGCAGCGGACGACTTGCCGTCATATTCACGAGCCATCTTGAACTTGGGTAACTGTGCCGCTAGAGGCGAAGTGGACGACTCCGGGCCCGCTATTGCTGAGGAGCGCTTCTAAAGTTCCGTTCGAATGAGTTCGGTTTGAGTAGGTAGGTCTTGCAGACTAGAAAGGGAATCGACGGCGTCGGTCGAAAGATGGCGTAGAGCTTGGTTGAACGATGTATCTGGATCTTCTGAGGATAGACTAGAAGGAGACGGGGGTGGGGACACTTCTATATGAGAGCTGAAATGACTAATTGACACAGCGACGGGCAGCCCAACCCAAAGGCTAACAGACTGAATGCTGAAAAGAATCAATCTAAGTGATCGACAAACGGATCACAATCGACAATCTCAATCTCGGGGCAGTAACGCCTTCCAAGACACAAACTCAGCTTCAACCAATAACCACAATCTCAGGGCCTTCTGAGTGACCTCAGTCCGATGGCAGTACGTCGCCGATATCAAACCTTGATCAATAACCTCAATCCCAAAGCCGCAACGTCGCTTTTGGGGGAGTTCAGACAAATGAGTGGGAGCACGGGATAATAAACTGACAAAGCCTAGTCAACTGACGGCGAGCTCAGGAAACGGAAGAAGACGAGACTCAAAACGAGCGACAACAATCCTGCTCGAGGACTACACGCCTCTGCACGACTCCAAATGAAGATCCCTGCGTAGGTCACCAGAAAAGACGGGTTCTTTGGAGTGGTGCAGGATCTGTGTTGAGTAGAACTACGGGACGCGAATCTGCGGCTAACCACGCGAGTCACATGACCTAGCTGCCGAGCATATTCTTTAGCTAACGCTGAGCCCCGTCCCACGCATATTCAGCCTTTTGGTGCTTCCAGTTACAAGGCAGCTGTATTTGTGGCCCTCCTTTCTCAAGCACAGCGCAATACCTTACTAAAAAAAGACCCCTCTTCGAAATGCTCGTTCCCTCTTCCTAATCCTTGCTGTTTAATAAAGCAACTCTTTCCACCACAAGGTTGAGTTTTGCATCGTAAATCTCGTAGCTAGCATAGTCCTTGGAGAAGACAATAGAGTACAGAAATAGGGCATCATCTCTGATCTTAGTTGGCTTGGACGTCCGGAAATCTAGTAAGATGTAGTCCTGGATTTCTCCAGATACAATCCATTGGTAATATTTCCCTCCTGGTTGGAATCTCTCAATACGCTCAAGAAGATCAGGCCCGTCTCTAAGGCATTCGATTGCCCATTTGACAGGCTTGATATAGAAGTCCACCCGACCGTTAGAAGACGTGCCA
>Ga0335074_10010522_pt1 | contig 12946 bp, 12 predicted proteins | sample Lox_Sample_23_FD_206715 | JGI IMG/M metagenome (GOLD analysis project Ga0335074, IMG submission 206715) | Soil microbial communities from Loxahatchee National Wildlife Refuge, Florida, United States - Lox_Sample_2.3 | ecosystem: Environmental > Terrestrial > Soil > Wetlands | place: USA...
GGCCGAGCAGGCCGTCGAGCACCACTGGGGATACACGATGGTGCTGACCGAGCCGGACGCCGGCTCGGACGTCGGCGCCGGCCGCACCAAGGCGATGAAGCAGAGCGACGGCACCTGGCATATCGAGGGCGTCAAGCGGTTCATCACCAGCGCCGAGCACGACATGGCCGAGAACATCCTGCATGTCGTACTGGCCCGGCCCGAAGGCGCGGGCCCGGGCACCAAGGGCCTGTCGATGTTCCTGGTGCCGAAGTTCCTCGTCAGCGAAGACGGCACGCTGGGCGAGCGTAATGGCGTCTACGTCACCAACGTCGAGCACAAGATGGGCCTCAAGGCCTCGACCACGTGCGAGCTGACCTTCGGAGCCGAGCATCCGGCTGTCGGCACGCTCATCGGCGACGTGCACGACGGCATCCGGCAGATGTTCATGATCATCGAGTTCGCCCGGATGATGGTCGGCACGAAGGCGATCGCCGCGCTGTCAACTGGTTACCTCAATGCGCTCGACTACGCCAAGACCAGAGTGCAGGGCTCCGACCTGACCCAGATGCTGGACAAGGCCGCGCCGCGGGTCATCATCATGAAGCACCCCGACGTACGCCGCAGCCTCATGATGCAGAAGGCCTACGCCGAGGGCATGCGCGCGCTGGTCCTGTACACCGCGACCCTTCAGGACCGGGTCCAGGTGGCGGCCGCCAGCGGCGAGACGGACGAGCAGGCTGTCGCGCTCAATGACCTGCTGCTGCCGGTCGTGAAGGGGGTCGGATCGGAGCGCGGGTACGAGCAGCTCGCGCAGTCATTGCAGACCCTGGGCGGTTCGGGCTACCTGCAGGACTATCCGATCGAGCAGTACATCAGGGACTCCAAGATCGACAGCCTGTACGAGGGCACGACCGCGATCCAGGGCCTGGACCTGTACTTCCGCAAGATCGTCCGCAACCAGGGTGCTGCCCTCACCGGACTGCTGACCGGGATCCGCGACTTTGCCGCCGCCGAGGGCGGCAACGGACGTCTCAAGGCCGAGCGGGCCGCGCTCGCCCGCGCGGCGGACGACATCGAGGCGATCGTCGGCGCGATGAACGGCTACCTGGGCGACAGCCTGTCTCAGCCCGCGCAGGTGTACAAGGTCGGCCTCAACACCACCAGGCTGCTGCTCGCGCTCGGTGACCTGATCATCGGCTGGCTGCTCGGGCGCCAGGCAGAGGTTGCCCTCCGCCGCCTCGACGACGGCGGGCTCAGCGCCGCCGATCGTGCGTTCTACCAGGGCAAGCTAGCCGCCGCCGGGTTCTTCGCGGCGAGCGTGCTGCCGCGGCTGGCCACCGAGCGGGTGGTAGCAGAGTCGGTCTCGCTGGACATCATGGAACTGCCGGAGGAAGCCTTCTAGCCGCTCGCCGGCCCGCTTTGCTGACCCGCTGTGCCGCTACCTGCCGGGCGGAGGACGTCGCTGGTGACGGCGGCCCCGGCGGCACCCGGCTCGGCGTACCACTCGATGCCGAACAGCACGCCGAACACCGGCGCCGGGACGGCCAGCATCATCCGCTTCAACGGCGCCGACCGCCCGGTGCCGGGCAGTTGAGACGCGTGCGCGGCGATGGCGGCCTGCTTGGCCCGCGCATACCGGCGGACGTTCACCCGGTGCGTGATGGCGGCACGCGGGGTGAACCCCGCCCTGATCGCCGCCGGATCATGGCGGACCGCCAGCCGCAGCCGCCGGAACACGCTGAACACGCGCCAGGCAAGCTCGCGCGGCACCGTCGCCTCGAGCACCCGGACGCCGGTCTGTTCCGCGGCCAGCGCGCCGACCCGGTGCACCTGGACGTGGTCGCGGTGCCCGTACGCGCCGTTCTCGTCGTAGCTCAGCAGCAGGTCGGCCTTCTCCTCGCGGAGCAGGTCCGCGAGTCGGCCGGCCGCCTCGGCGAGTTCGGCGCGGGCGAACCTGCGCCGATCCGGCGGATCCGGGTACAGCAGCGGCCCGTGACCACTGTCGGCGTAGCCGAGCGTCGCGACCCGCGCTGCGCCGAGCACCTGCGCGCTGGCATGCAGTTCGTCCATCCGCGTCTGCGCGCCAGGCGCCGTCGCGGGTCCCATCGCCCCGTCGGTGCCGGTGACGATGACGACGCGATGGCCCTGTGCCGCGAGAAGGGCGAGCGTGCCACCGCTGAGCAGTGCCTCGTCGTCGGGATGGGCATGGAGCGCCACGACTGTCGCCATCCCGCCATGCTGCCAGCCCGCAGGAGGCGCCGACGGTCAGCAGCAAAGGTCGGCGGGTCATTGAGTGTGGTTTTCCGCGTTCACACCGAGTTGCCGCATCCCTAGCGTGGGCATTGTCGCGCCCGAACGGGCGGCCGACACGAAGCCTCAGAAGGGGGACCAAGCAATGCGCAAGAAATGGATCGTGCTGGCGAGCACGGTCGCAACCGCAGGGATTGTCGTCGGCAGCCTGGCCACGGCCAGCGCCAGTGCCATGACGCCCGCGGCATCGGGGACCGAGCACTTCAGCCTGATGACCACTCAGCCGAGCGCGAGCAAGTACGTCATCATCGCCAGCGGCGTATTCACTGCCGGCGGGACCGACATCTCCGGCAACAGCACCGACACGGCCAAGTTCGCGAACGGCTCCTTCAAGATCCACCACGGCACGAAGGTGAAGATCGTCAAGGAGCAAGTCAACCCCAGTACCTGCCTCGAGGAATTCGTCGCCACGGTCAAGTTCACCCTCGGCGGCGGAACCGGCGCCTACAAGGGCATCAGCGGCTCCGGGACTGCGACGATCAAGGATCTGGGCATTGCCAAGCGCTCTAAGGGCCAGTGCAACCCGAACGCCAATCCGCTCCAGAACGAGGAGACCATCACCGCCAAGGCGCACGTCAAGCTCTGACGCTGCGTAGTCGACCAGCGGAACAGCAGCCAGGCCCGCAGTACAGGAGGGGGGCGAGCCTGGCCGCTGTCTCTGCCGCTGCGGTCAGCCCGGCGGCGCGATTCAGATCTCGTACTGGACCGAGGCGCGAGTCCGGGCGTGCGGTGCGCTGAACCGCCGGATGATGTCCTGGTGCTCTGCGTTGCTCCGGTAGGCCAGGTAGCTGTCCGCGTTGTCGAAGTCAGCCACCACGGCGAAGTCGACGTTGCCTTCGACGAGCCCCGCATCAGCCCCGGCATGATAGGAGCGCAGCCCGGACAGCCTGGGCGCGAGCGCCGTCAGCTCTGTCGCGAACTGCTTCTCCATCTCGTCGGTCATCTCGTCGTCCCAGGTGAACAGCACCACGTGCCGGATCATCGCGCTCCTTTCGCGTCAGGACCAGGCCAGCATCGTCAGCGGGTCGGTCAGCATCGCGCCGACGTCACGGAGCACCGCTGAGCCCAGGTCGCCGTCCACGATCCGATGGTCGAACGACAGTGCCAGCGTGCACACCTTCCGCACGGCCAGTTCGCCGCCGACTACCCACGGGGCGTCCTTGACCTGACCGAACGCCAGGATCGCAGCCTCTCCTGGGGTCAGGATCGGCGTGCCGGTGTCGACCCCGAAGATGCCCACGTTGGTGATCGTGATCGTCCCGCCGGACAGGTCAGCCGGCGTCGCCTTCCCAGCGCGCGCGGTCTCAGCCAGCTGCCCGAGCGCCGCGGCCAGTTGCGGCATGGTCAGCGCGTGCGCCTCCTTGACGTTCGGCACGATCAGTCCGCGATCGGTGGCTGCGGCGATGCCCAGGTTCACGTAGTGGCGGACCACGATCTCCTGCGCGCCCTCATCCCACCTCGAGTTGATCATCGGATGCCGCGTCGCGGCCACGATGAGCGCTCGCGCCACGAGCAGCAGCGGCGACACCCTGACGCCCGCGTACTCGGGCAGCTCCCGCAGCCGTGCGGTCGCGGCCATCGTCTGCGTGATGTCGATCTGCAGGAACTCGGTGACGTGCGGCGCCGTGAATGCGCTCGCGGCCACCGCCGCCGCGGTGTGCTTGCGCACGCCCCGGACCGGCACGCGCTCCTCTCGCGGGCCTGCCGCCGTCGGGCCTGCTGCCGGAACCAGAGCGGGAACGTGGTCCGCCGGAGCGACTCCCGTGGCGGCCCGCTCGACGTCGTCTCGGGTGATCACGCCGCCCGGTCCGGTGCCGGTCAGCGTCGCGAGGTCGATTCCGAGGTCCCGTGCCACCTTCCGGACCGGCGGCTTGGCCAGCGCGTGCTGGCCGGACCCGTTCGTGTCCGCGGTACCGGTGTGAGGGGAAGTCTCGCGCGCTGGCATGATCTCTGGAGTCGGCCTGTTTTTCCTGGCAACACCCGGCAACCGGCTGGGCACGGTCTTGCGCGCCCGCCGCGTGGTACTGCCGAGCTTCACCCCGTACCCGACCAGGACCGCCTGCCGCTCCGGTTTCGGCGCCAGGCTGCCGGTCATACCCGCCTCGACCGCGCCTTCGACCGCGGTGTCGACTGGAGGGGCCGGGACCAGGTCCTCGGCCTCGCTGATCTCACGCTGCTCCTCGATCTCAGGCGGCTCAGCCTGTGACGGCGCTGTGTCTGCCGCGCCGCGGGGGGCGGGGCTTGCGCCGTCTGGGCTCGTGTCCACCCTGATGATCGGTGTGCCGACGTCCGCAGTCGCACCCTCCGGGACCAGCAGGTCCGTGACCACGCCGGCGTAGGGGCTGGGAAGCTCGACGACCGACTTAGCTGTCTCGATCTCGACCAGCACCTGGTTGAGCGTAACGGCGTCACCCGGCTGCACATGCCACCTGATGATGTCGGCCTCGGTGAGGCCCTCGCCCACGTCAGGAAGCCTGAACTCCTTGAGATCTGGCATTGTCGCCCCTCAGTAGCCGAAGCTGCGGTCGACGGCGTCCAGGATCCGGTCCAGGTCCGGCAGGTAGTACTCCTCCAGCCGGGACGGTGGATACGGCGTGCTGTACGCGCCGACCCGAAGCACCGGCGCCTCCAGACTGTAGAAGCATTCCTGCGTGACCTGCGCCGCGATCTCGGCGCCGATACCGCCGGTCACCACGGCCTCGTGCGCGACGACGCAGCGGCCGGTCTTGCGCACCGATGCAAAGATCGTCTCGGTATCCAGCGGCGCGAGCGAGCGCAGGTCGATGACCTCGATCGACCGTCCGTCGCCTGCGGCTGCCACGGCGGCCTCGGCGCATGTGCGCGTCATCGGCCCGTAGCAGAGCAGCGTCACGTCGCTGCCCGGGACGAGCACGCGGGCGGAGTCCAGCGGCTGCGCGGTTGCGAGGTCGGCGTCGGTGTCGACGTCTTCCTTGTCCCAGTAGCGGCGCTTGGGCTCGAAGAAGATGACGGGGTCGTCGCTTCTCGCCGCCTGCTGGATCATCGTGTAGGCATCGGCTGGGCCGCCGCACGCGACGACGCGCAGGCCGGGCGTGTGCGCGAACAATGCCTCCGGCGACTCACTATGGTGCTCGACGGCGCCGATGCCACCGCCGAACGGGATCCGGACGACAATCGGGAGCCGGACCGAGCCGCGCGAGCGGTACCGCATCTTCGCTAGCTGGCTGACGATCTGGTCGAACGCCGGGAACACGAAGCCGTCGAACTGGATCTCGCAGATCGGTCGGTAGCCCCGCAGCGCCAGGCCGATAGCGGTGCCGATGATGCCCGACTCGGCCAGCGGCGTGTCGATGACCCTGGCCTCGCCGAAGTCCTTCTGAAGTCCGTCGGTGACCCGGAAGACACCGCCGAGCTTGCCGACGTCCTCGCCCATGATCAGCGCCCTGGGATTGTCCTCCAGCGCCTTCCGCAGGCCGTGGTTGAGCGCCCTCGACAGGGTTAGCGTGGTCATCGGGCCTCCCCGGCAAGCTCCGGCTCGTCAGCGAACGAGTCAAGGTAGGCGGCCAGCCAGTCACGCTCGGCGGCCAGCTTTGCGGTGTCGCTGGTGAGCACGTTGTCGAACATCCCGAGCGGCTGCGGGTCGGGCATCTGCAGGCAGGCCTGTCGCACCCGGGCGCCGACCTCGGCAGCGTCCGCCTCAACCTCGTCGAAGAAGCTCATCTCCGCCTGCTCGGTCCTGATGAGGTACTGCTTCACCCGCTCGATCGGGTCTTTCAGCTTCCACGCTTCGAGCTCTGCCGACAGCCGGTACCTGGTCGGGTCATCGGTGGTGGTGTGAGCGCCCATCCGGTAGGTGAACGCCTCGATCAGGGTCGGCCCTTGCCCGTCCCTGGCGGCCTGCATGGCCCGGCGGGTCACCGCAAGGCAAGCCAGAACGTCGTTGCCATCTACCCGGACGCCGGGGAAGCCGAATCCTCGGGCCCGCAGGTACAGCGGTGTGCGACTCTGGCGCTCCAGCGGCTCGGAGATGGCCCACTGGTTGTTCTGGCAGAAGAACACGATTGGCGCGTTGTTCACGGACGCCCAGATGAACGCCTCGTTGACGTCTCCCTGGCTGGTCGCACCATCGCCGAAGTAGGCGATGACGGCCTCGCCGTCCTCGCCGACGGCGTCGTCGCGCTGGATCCCCATCGCGTATCCGGTGGCGTGCAGCGTCTGGCTGCCGATGACGATCGTGTAGAGGTGGAAGTTGTGCTCCTGCGGATCCCAGCCGCCGTGGCTGACGCCGCGGAATAGCTCGAGCAGCCGTACCGGGTCCAGTCCGCGGCACCAGGCCACCCCGTGCTCCCGGTAGGTCGGGAAGGCCATATCTCGCGCCTCGAGCGCCCGGCCCGAGCCCACCTGCGCAGCCTCCTGGCCAAGCAGCGAGGCCCAGATGCCGAGCTCACCCTGGCGCTGCAGCGCGATCGCCTCGAAGTCGATACGCCGGACGATAACCAGGTCGCGGTACAGCGACTTGACCTCGTCGGCGGAGATCTCCAGCGGGTAGCCGGGGTGCTCGACCCGCTCCCCTTCGGGGGTCAGGAGCTGGATCAGCTCGGTCGGCTGTTCCGGATCCGGGCGGCCTGCGCGTCCGGCGTCGTTGACGGCCACGTGCCACTCCTTTGCTGTTGTCGTGCGTGCCGGAGCGAAACAGTACTATTGCCGCGCCTGCACCGGTCAAGCGTGTCCTAGCTACAGCCAGGTTACTGTGCCGGCGGCCGCATCCCTAGGCGCTGGTGCAGGGCCCGATGGGTACTGTTCGGGTGTGCCGAGATTCGTGATCGACGTGATGCTGAAGCCCGAGATCCATGACCCGCAGGGCGATGCCATTGCCAGCGCCTGCCGTCGGCTCGGGTTTGCCCAGGTCACCGGGGTTCGCCAGGGCAAGCGGTTCGAAATCGAGCTGAGCGAGCCGGCCAGCGAGGAGCGGATGGCGGACCTGGCGGCCGAGTTGCTGGCCAACCCCGTCATCGAGGAGTTCTCAGTCCATCCAGCGGGGCCATAATTTGCCGCACGGTAGGGCACTGTTCGTCCAGAGATCGCCTGAGTTCCAGGATTACCACGGCTGGTAACGGGAAGCCTTCACAATGTGAACTGATTGCCGAAACCGCGACGGGGCTGAGGAGCGGATGCGATCACGGGTGTTCCAGTCGGAGGAGCCAGCCGCAGACGTTGAGTTCTGCCTGGTCTTCCCCAGGGAATCGCTCAGTGTCCCGGTGATGCGCCGGGTGCTTGGTGACACCCTCAGCCGGATCGGCGTGGACGGCGGGTGCATTGATGACCTGCTGCTCGCGGTCACCGAAGCCTGCACCAATGTGCTCCGGCACGCAGGTCCCGGTCGGCGGTACGAGCTTGTCGCGCACGTCGGAGCCAAGCGCTGCGTCGTCGAGGTGGTCGACAGCGGCCGGGGCTTTGACCCGGCCAGCGTCAGGCCCCGGCTGAGCCTGCGTCATTCCATCCGGCCGGGACCCGGGCTGCGGCGCCATCCGAGCCCGCCCGCGTCGACGGCACCGTGCTCGCCGAATACGCTACGCAGCCGAATTGCCAGGTCCCGGCGGCTAGCCAGGGAACGCGTGATAGCGGACCTGCCCGAGTCCGGGCGTGGTCTGGCGATCATGCGAGCCTGCGTCGACGATGTAACGCTGCGCAGCAGGCCAGGCCAGGGCACCGTAGTTAGCCTGCGGAAGCGGATCGAGTGGCGGTCCGACGCGCCGCTGCCGAGGCGGTCGGCACCGTCGGAGCTCAGGGACGCCAGCTGAGCAGCACCGCGGGGGGTTCCGGGCCAACGGAGTCTGGGGTGTCCCCAGGAGGCGCTGTGTCCCCAGGAGGCGCTGTGTCCCCCCGGAGCAGGTAGCCTGGCGGGCATGCGCAGCCTGCGAGACTGCCCATGACGACACGGATCGGAGTCGTCACCTTTCCCGGATCCCTGGATGACCGTGACGCGTGCCGCGCCGTCGAGCGCGCGGGCGGGCAGCCAGTCGAGCTCTGGCATGGTCAGGCCAGCCTGCATGGCGTCGACGGCGTCATTCTCCCCGGTGGTTTCTCCTACGGCGATTATCTGCGGTGCGGGGCTATCGCCAGGTTCGCGCCGGTAATGGGCGCGCTGATCCCGGCCGTAGCGAAGGGCCTGCCGGTGCTCGGCATCTGCAACGGCTTCCAGATCCTCTGCGAGGCGCATCTGCTACCGGGCGCCCTGACTCGCAACGCCGGCCGGCGCTTCGTGGCCCGAGATATCTCGATCAGGGTGGAGAACGACACCTCGGCCTGGACCGGCTGCTATCAGGCCGGCCAGCGCCTCTCCGTCGTGCTCAAGAGCGGTGAGGGTGCCTACATGGCCGATCCGCAGACTCTGGCCGGGCTCGAGGCGAACGGCCAGGTGCTGGTCCGCTATGCCGACGGCAACCCGAACGGGTCGGCTAACGACATCGCCGGAGTCGTCAGCGAGGCGGGGAATGTGGCCGGCCTGATGCCGCACCCTGAGCACGCCATCGACGAGCTGACCGGCCCGTCGGCCGACGGGCTCGGCTTCTTCGCCTCCGTGCTGACGGTAGCCGCCCGCCTATGACCAGCACAGGTATCAGCAGTGCCGACACCGTTGCGGCAGCGGCCGCCGGTCCGGAGCGCGACCAGCCGTACGCTGCACTTGGCCTGACTGCCGGCGAGTACGCCCGGATCATCGAGATCCTCGGCCGCCGCCCGACCGACGCCGAGCTGGCCATCTACTCGGTGATGTGGAGCGAGCACTGCTCCTACAAGTCCTCCCGCCAGCACTTGCGCCAGTTTGCCGACAAGGCGCCCGCCAGCGACGTGCTGCTGGCGGGTATCGGGCAGAACGCCGGGGTAGTCGATATCGGCCAGGGCTATGCCGTCACCTTCAAGATCGAATCGCACAACCACCCGTCGTACGTTGAGCCGTTCCAGGGCGCCGCTACCGGTGTCGGCGGCATCGTCCGAGACATCCTGGCCATGGGCGCGAGGCCGGTGGCGGTGATGGACGCCCTCAGGTTCGGTCCGGCCGACGCACCTGATACCCACCGCGTGCTGCCGGGCGTGGTCAGCGGCATCTCCTTCTATGGCAACTGCCTTGGCCTGCCGAATATCGGCGGCGAGCTGGCATTTGACCCGTGCTACGCCGGCAACCCGCTAGTCAACGCCCTGTGCGTGGGCGTGCTGCGACCGCAAGACCTGAAGCTGGCGGCTGCGACGGGCCCGGGCAACCAGGTGATCCTATTCGGCTCGCGCACCGGTCCGGACGGTATCGGCGGCGCGTCCGTGCTGGCCAGCGCATCGTTCGGTGGCACGGGCGAGGGCGCGAAGCGGCCTAGCGTGCAAGTCGGCGACCCGTTTATGGAGAAGCTGCTGGTGGAGTGCTGCCTCGAGCTGTACCAGGCCGGACTGGTCGTCGGGATTCAGGATCTCGGCGCGGCCGGAGTGGCCTGCGCCACGACCGAGCTTGCGGCAGGCGGCGGTACTGGCATGCGGGTCCGGCTGGACGCGGTGCCGCTGCGGGACGCCTCGCTCGGGCCTGCTGAGATCCTGATGAGCGAGTCGCAGGAGCGGATGATGGCGATCGTCACGCCCGAGGACGTGGCCGCGTTCCAGGCCATCTGCGCCAAGTGGGATGTGCAGGCCACGGTCATCGGCGAGGTCACCAGCACGGACAGGCTGGAGATGACCTGGCACGGCCAGCAGGTCGTCGATATCCCGCCAGGCAGCGCCGCCGATGACGGGCCGGTGTGCGACCGGCCGGCGCGCCGGCCGGACTGGCAGGACGCGCTCCTCGCCGCCGATCCTGCCGCCCTGCCGCAGCCGCAGACGGGCTCGGAGCTGCGGGCGGACCTGCTGCTACTGCTGGGCTCCCCGGAGGGCGCCGACAAGAGCTGGGTTACCGAGCAGTACGACCGCTACGTCCGTGGTGACACCGTGCTGGCCATGCCGCATGACGCCGGACTGCTCCGGATTGACGAGGCGACCGGGCTTGGCATCGCGCTGGCTACCGACGGCAACGGGCGGTACTGCCAGCTCGACCCGTATGCGGGGACGCAGCTCGCGCTGGCCGAGGCCTACCGGAACGTGGCGGCTACCGGCGCCCGGCCGCTGGCCGTGACCAACTGCCTCAACTTCGGCTCGCCGGAGGATCCGGCGGTGATGTGGCAGTTCACCGAAGCGGTCCGCGGTCTGGCTGACGGCTGCCAGCATCTCGGCATCCCGGTCACCGGCGGGAACGTCAGCTTCTACAACCAGACCGGTGTCGCGCCGATCCAGCCGACGCCGGTCATCGGCGTGCTCGGCGTGCATCAGGACGTGCGGCGCCGGGTCAGGTCGGGTTTCGCCGCGCCGGGCCTCCGCATCGTGCTGCTGGGCGAGACCTCGGCCGAACTCGGCGGTTCGCTGTGGGCGTGGCTGCGGCATGGTCACCTGGGCGGCCGGCCGCCAGCCGCAGACCTGGATGCCGAGCGCCTCCTGGGCGACGTGCTGGTCAGCGCGATCGAGCACGGCCTGCTCAGCGCGGCGCACGATCTGTCCGACGGCGGGCTCGGGGTCGCCCTGGCCGAAGCCTGTCTGTCTGGCGGCACGGGCTGCAGCGTGACGGTGCCAGGTGAGGCGGCCGCTTTCCTGTTCAGTGAGTCAGCCGCCCGTGCCATCGTCGCTGTGCGATTCGGTGCCGAGGCAGAGTTCGCGGCGGCGTGCGCGTCGGCCGGGCAGCCGGCCACCGTGCTCGGGGAGACCGGCGGCGCGGAACTGCGGATGAGCGGACCGGATGGCGAGAGCCTGCTGGCGCTGCCGCTGACCGAACTGACGCGGGTGCACCGGCAGGCGCTGCCCGCCCTGTTCGGGTGACCGGCATACCGGCTAGACCGACGACCACCAGAACGCGACAAGCTGGTTCTCGGGTCTGGTGGCTGAGCAGGGCGCCATGGACGCGCCGAATACCTGCCCCGGTGTGATGCCGTTCTGCGTCAGGCACGTGCCGTCGGCCAGGCTCGCGTACTGATAGAAGTCGTGACCGTCAATCTTGATCGCTGAGGTCGTCCGCCGCCATCGCTGCGCGGCGGCGAGATCGCAGCGGCTCAGCGTCAGCTTCGCGCTGATGGCCGGGCCGACCGAGGTCAGGCAGTCACCGGTCGAGACGAAGATGAAGATGTAGGAGTTCCCCGCCATGAGATCCGCGGTCCAGTCCGCCGCGCTCGCCGTCATCTGAGCCCGGCTGACCGGGAGGAACTCCGGCTCGCCCTGCTGGCCGGCGAGCTGGAGAAACTGGCCGGCCGTTCTGCCCGGCGGGGAGTCCCTGACGATCAGGCCGACCGTCTGAGAGCTGGCCACCTTCGATGGCAGCGGGGGTGCAGGCCTGGCTGCCGCCGGGTGCAGCGAAGCGAGGTAGCCCGCTACGCCTCCCGCCGCGAGCAGCAGCACGATGCCGATGCCAGCCAGCCGGGGCAGCCACGACTCGCGGCGGGCGCCTGGCGAATGACGCTGACGGGGCATACCGAACGAATACCGTTAACCCGATTCTGATGCGGCCAGATGACAGGAAATTCCGCGAGTTTTCCCGACGGGTCAAGCGGTGTCTCGCCGGTCGCTGGCGGCGCGGAGCAGCGCGCGCAGCCACCGGGATCTGCGAGACGCGGCCTAGGTCACGGGGCGGGATCGGCTAGCCTGCTGAGCCATGCCAGCCCGCGGTGTCGATCTCGGACGGCTGCTTGCGGCGGTCAACGCCCAGCGCGCCGCACTCGGCGAGCCGCCGTGGGCGGGCCTGGCGACGGAGCGCGCGCTAGGCGCGGCAAGCCTGGCCGCGGTCGAAGCGGCACGGGCGGCGGGCGCGGAGCCGCAGCGTGCAGCCTTGCGCGCCGCCGTCCGGTACAGCCTGGGGCTGCTGGCCGAGCGGGTGCCGGGCCGGACGGTGGAGGTCCGTGTCCCGCCGTTCGCGGCAGTGCAGTGCGTGCCGGGACCGCGTCACACCCGCGGAACCCCGCCGAATGTGGTCGAAATGGACCCGCCGACCTGGCTTGACCTGGCCGCCGGAAGGCTGAGCTGGGCGTCGGCGGTGGCCGGGGGTCGGCTGCTGGCCAGCGGCCAGCGTGCTGACCTGTCCGGCTACCTGCCGCTCTATAGCCCTGGCGAGTCGGGCCCGGCCGACCGGTCCGGTGACTAGAATTGACTAGTGATTAAGCCCGACGGCATGTTGTCACACGATGCGGATCCATCCGACCTGCCGCCCAGGGACGCATGCGGGATCTTCGGCGTCTGGTCACCCGGTGAGGACGTGGCCAAGCTCGCCTACTACGGCCTTTACTCGCTCCAGCATCGCGGTCAGGAGTCTGCTGGCATTGCCGTCAGCGATGGCTCCCGGATCCTGGTGTACAAGGACATGGGCCTGGTCGCGCAGGTCTTCAACGAGTCGGTGCTCGGCTCCCTGTCCGGTCATATCGCGATCGGCCACTGCCGCTACTCGACCACCGGCTCGTCGGTCTGGGAGAACGCCCAGCCGACCTTCCGCTCCACCCCGTCTGCCAGCCTCGCGCTCGGTCACAACGGCAACCTGATCAACACGCTGGAGCTGGCCAGCCTGGTCCGCGGTCAGTCCTGGGCGCCGGCGTTGAGCGCCACCTCCGACACCGACGTGCTGACGGCT
>Ga0335074_10010524_pt1 | contig 12945 bp, 7 predicted proteins | sample Lox_Sample_23_FD_206715 | JGI IMG/M metagenome (GOLD analysis project Ga0335074, IMG submission 206715) | Soil microbial communities from Loxahatchee National Wildlife Refuge, Florida, United States - Lox_Sample_2.3 | ecosystem: Environmental > Terrestrial > Soil > Wetlands | place: USA: Florida...
GATGACAAGCTGGCGGCGGCCTTCGAACAGGCCGGCCAGGCTCGTCTTCCCGCCCGGCCCCTCGAACACGTAATCCTTGCCGATCAGCACCATCGGCAGCCGCCGGCGTTCCGCGTTCAGCTTGTCTCGCGCACGGGTGGCCTGCTTCTCGGCCACCAGCAGTTCCTTGCGTGCGGCCAGCCAGTCCGCCCTGGACACCACATCAGGAAGGCTCATCGAATCCCCTTACACACGAGTGCTGTTACCCGGCTAGACGAGACAGCGCCGGCAGAATCATCGGCGGCACGGGCCCGGCATTCACGGAGGGCATGAGGCTGGGCGCTACTTCGCGCTACTCATCGCTACTCGGCCGCTACTGGCCCCGGGCATGCTGAGCCTCGTCCAGGTAGGAAGGACGGCCTGGACGCAGCCGACGTACAACGGAGGAAGAGGATGAAAAAGTCTTTCCGCGTAGCAACCGTGTTCACCGGGGCCGCCGCCTGTGCCGCCGCGTTCGCGCCGGCAGGATTCTTTCCTTCATATTCAGTTTCTAGTATCGATTACGAGATAAGTTATGTTCACTTGTCCGGCCATACTGGGCGCCCCTACTACTCCTGTCCTGCGAGCGTCTACGGGGGGTAACGCTATGCAGGCTTGGGTTATCGTGAAACACCGCCATTGCCCTGGCTCAGCGCTGCGCATGTGCCGGCCGTTATCGGGCTTGAACGCTGCATGAAGGGCGGAGTTCGCATGGATGCTCTGACTGGCCAGGTTAACGGAGCTGAGCTTGCCACTGGCGGTGCTGGCCTCGTGGCGGAGACCCAGGGCGGTCCGGTGTTTGTGCTGTGCATGGGGCGGTCGGGGTCGACGCTGTTGCGCTTCTTGCTTGATGCGCATCCGGAGCTGGCGTGCCCGCCGGAGACGAGCCTGCCGGCGCTGGTCGGGCAGCTGGCGGTGGTGTGGTCGCTGATCGAGGGGGCGCCGTTGTCGGCCGAGCGTGGGGATGCGCCGCCACGGGTGCCCGACGGGGCGGTGGCGGGGATCCGGCGGATGGTTGACGAGATGACCGGTTCTTATCTGGCACGGCGGGATAAGCGGCTGTTTTGCGATAAGAGCCTGGGGTCGGCACGGACCGCGGATCTGCTGGTGCAGATTTACCCCGACGCCAAATTCGTGTGCCTCTACCGGCATCCGATGGATGTCATTCGCTCGGGTCTTGATGCCTGCCCGTGGGGGCTCAACGGGTACGGGTTTGACCAGTACATTGTGGGCTCCCCAGGAAATGCGGTGCTGGCGCTGGCCCGGTACTGGCTCGATAATGCGACGCTGATTTCCGGGGTCGAGGAAAGGTATCCGGATCGTTGTCACCGCGTGCGGTATGAGGATCTGGTGGCGGATCCCGAGAGTGTCATGACGGATGTGTATGCGTTTATCGGCGTAGAGTCGGCGCCCGGTGTAGCAGGGGCATGCTTCAGCGGTGAGCGGGAGCGTTTCGGGCCGGCCGACTACAAGATCTGGGCGACGTCGGCGATCAGCACCGACTCGGTGGGTACGGGGGAGTCGGTACCAGCGGGAATGATCGCACCGCCCATTGCCGCGGCGATGAACGAACTGACGGGGAAGCTGGGCTACCTGCCGGTCGATGCGGAGTGGGGCACTCCGGGCAGGCCAGCTGACCCGCGGAACCCAGACACGATCCGGGGGATGGCGCATGCCTCCGGCGGCGAGCCGGTTCCCGGGGCTGGGCCACTGGAAGAGTGGCTGCGGTCTCAGGTGACCTGTGCCGGCGACCAGTTCGCCCAGCGGTGGGAAGCGTGCGCAGCAGACAAGTTCCTGGTGGTGTCACGTGCGGTCGCAGGCGGCAGCGAAGCGCAGTGGCTGGTTGATCTCGCGGCCGGGACCGTCACCCAGACGGGGCCGGCTGACGATGATGACGATGCCGACGATGCCGCGTGGAGCATCCTGGGCTCTCCTGAGACCTGGCAGACGGTCCTGGGCGGGCAGGTTAATCTGCATGCGGCCTTGCGCCGCTGCCAGTTGCGCTACTGCTCGCCCGGCGATGACGGCCCGCTGGCCACCCAGGACCGGGTGGCGATGCTCGCTGACCTGCTCGGCCTGGGCTCCTGGCCGCTGGCAGCAACGGCAGCCCAGGCCACCGGCGCTACCGCCGCCAGCGAGCGGGCGGTGGCCCCGATGGCCGCGGCGGTCGGGTGATGGCCGTGGCCTGGACGGCCGGGCCAGCCAGCGACGCCACGCAGGTCCCGCGGGGTCGCCCTCTGAACAGTCGCCCTCTGGGCGCCGCTGGCCCCAACGCGGCCGCCGCCCACGGGCCGGTGATTGTGCTGGCCCCGGCCTACTCCGGCGCGAGCCGGCTGCGCTCGCTGCTCGATGGCCATCTCGACCTGGCCTGCACCTCGGGCACAGGCATCCTCCCGCTGTGCGAGCAAGCTATCGCCGCCTGGCGCAGCGCCGACGGTCAGGCCGCCCGGGCACCCTCCCAGCTGGCGGTCACCTCCACCAGGGCACTCGCCAGCAGCATCATCACTGCTCTGCTGGCGCGGGAAGGGAAGTGGCGCTGGTGCGAGATCAGCATCGCGAACACCCAGGTAGCGGAGACATTCCTCCGCGTCTACCCGGGGACTACGTTCCTCTGCCTGTACCGGGCCTGCCCGGACGTCATCCGCGCCGCCCTTGATGCCAGCCCGTGGGGCATTGCCTATCCCGTATTCGCGCCTTTCACCAGGGCATACCCGGCCAGTACCGCTGCCGCCCTGACCGCCTACTGGGTAGCCCACACCACCAGCGTTCTGGAGTTCGAGCGCGCACACCCTCAGGCGTGCCTGCGCATCCGGTTCGAGGATCTGACCGCGGCTCAGCACGAGACCGCGGCGCGAATATCGTCCTTCCTCGGCTTCATCGGGTTGGAAGGCCAGGTCGGATTGGAAGGCCAGGTCGGCTTGGCAGGCCAGGCAGCGCCACCCGAGGACAGCGGCACCCGGCCAGAGTCCGGCGGCGCGGGCCCGGCAGCGGAATTCCCGGTTGACCTCATCCCTCCGGCGATGCTGGCGCAGGCTAATGACCTTCTCCGCCAGCTCGGCTACCCACCACTCTGAGGCCGGCCAGCTTGGCGCGGACCCGGTCGGCCTCCGGATGGTGCAGGTCGTCGAGGATGGGCAGGGCCTGCCGCCAGGCATCGCGCGCCTGCTCCTGTTGGCCAACGGCGTGGTGCGTGTCGCCCAGGTTACGGAGAATGTCCGCTTCCAGAGCCAGGTCGCCGAATTCGCGGGTCAGGTCTAGCGCGCGCTGATAGCAGGCGGTGGCTTCGGCCGGGTTGCCCAGCTGGAATTCGGCATAGCCGAGGCTGTGCCAGACTTGGGCCAGCTCGGCAACCTGGCCCAGCTCAGCGGTCAGGGTCAGCGCCTGCTGGCAGAATGCCCGCGCCTGCTGGTATTCGCCGAGCCCGACGTGACACCAGGCCACGATGAGCAGCGTGCTGACCTGCGCTGCCCGGTGGCCGGTGGCCTGGTAAAGACGCAGCGCCTGCTCGGCGTGGCCGAGCGCGTCGGCATCACCACCGTTGCTGACGCTTGCGACACCCGAGAGCTGGTAGCCGGCCAGGAATTGGTGCGCGTGGGCCTCGCCGAGACGATCGCCGCTCTGCTGGCAGAGCCTGAGGCTGGCGGCGCAGTGGGCCAGGGCCTGGTCCTGGTGGCCGAGGTGTGCGCAGGCCCATGCCAGGAAGCGCAGGGCCTGCGCCTGCCCGGAGGTGTCACTCGCGCGCGCAGCCGCGGCCAGTGCGACCTCCTCGATCTGCGCCCACTCCTGCCAGTGGCCCCGCCGTTCCAGGAAGTCACTCATGTAGGAAGGGATCTGCCAGGCGTGCGAGTTGAACCCGGTGCTCGCCGCCAGCGTGATGACGGCCAGCAGGACCTGATGCTCAGCCTCGAACCAGGCAGTTGCCCGCTGGTAGCTCTCATGGTGCTCGGGCGTGACGCCGGGCCGGGCTGTGCCGATCGTGATCATATCGAGGGACCGGCCGGTGAGCTCGGCAGCGGCGCGAGCGCTGTACAGGTAATGGTCAGCCACCCGGCCGAGCGCCTCCAGCCGCGCCGGCTCGTCCTGGGCGGCTGCCTGCCCGGCGGCGTAAGCGCGCAGCAGATCATGAAAGGCATACCGGCCGGGAACCTGCTCGCCGATCAGGTGAGCACGGGCCAGCTCAGCAAGATCCTTACGGGCCTGCGCCAACGGAATCCCAGCCAGGCTGGCCGCTGCCGCGACAGTGATCTCGGGCCCCGGGTGCACACCCACAAGCCAGAACATCCGCGCCGCACCCGGACTGAGTTGCGCAGTGGACCAGGAAAACACCGCGTGCACGCTGGCCGCCGCTTCGCCGGCCTCAAGAGCATCCAGCCGGCCCGGGGCGTCGCGCAGCTCAGCAGCCAGCGCAGCCAGCGGAAGGCGGGGCCGGGCGGCGGCCCGGGCAGCGGCGACGGCTAGGGCCAGCGGCAGGCAGGCGCACAGGTCGGCGATCTCGCTTATCGCGTCCGGCTCGGCGGCGGCCCTGGTGCGGCCGATACGGGCGGCCAGCAGCTGGCGGGCGTCGTCGTGGGTGAGGATGTCGAGAGACAACAGCCGGGCGCCGTCGGCGGCAGCCAGGCCCGCCACCTGGTTGCGGCTGGTGACCAGTACCAGGCTGCCGAGGCTCGCGGGCAGCAGCGGCCGGACTTGCTGCTCGTCACGAGCGTTATCCAGCACGATGAGCATCTGGCGGTCGGCGAGCAGGCTGCGGTACAGGCCCGCCTGCGCCTCCTGGCTCGGCGGAACACGTTCGGCGGCCACACCCAGGGCGTCCAGGAAGCCGCGGATCGCCTCGGCCGGGGTCACCGGGGTGCCAGAGGGATCGAAACCGCGCAGGTTGACATACAGCTGGCCATCGCCGAACCGGCTGGCAACCTGGTGCGCCCAGTGCAGCGCCAGCGCGGTCTTGCCCACACCGGCCATCCCGCCGATCGCGCTGATCACCACCGTCCCCGGCGTCCGGGCGCTGGCCTGGCCCAGGATCTGGGTCAGCTGTTCCAGCTCGCCCGTGCGGCCGGTGAAGTCGGCCACCGCCGCCGGCAGCTGCCGTGGCACCGGCGATGCCGTCTGTCCATTTGTGCTCACGGCGCCCAGACTGCCTTCCCCGTCAGCCATGGCAGGCTGCGGATGCAGGTCGAGGGCGGGGTCTTCGGCCAGGATCTGCTGCTGCAGCTTTTGCAGCTCGCTGCCGGGCTCGATGCCTAGCTCCTCTACCAGCACGGTGCGGGCCTGCTGGTAGGCGGCCAGCGCCTCGGCCGGCCGGCCGGAGCGGTACAAGGCCGTCATCAGCAGTGCGTGGAGGTGCTCACGCAGCGGATGGTCGGCGGCCAGGCGCTGCAGCTCGGGCAGCACCTCATTGTGGCTGCCCAGGTGCAGCTCAGCCTCGACGCGGGTCTCGACTGCCTGCAGGCGCATCTCAGCCAGCCGCGGCCGCTCCCGCAGCACCAGCGGGTCCGACTCGATGTCGGCCAGCGGCTCGCCCCGCCACAGTGACAGCGCCTGCCGCGCCTGCGCGGCTGCCTGGTCCCACGAGCCCACCCGCGCCGCGGCCCGGGCCGAGGCCAGCAGGCTCCCGAACTGTGACACGTCCAGCTCGTCCTCGGCGACGCTGATGAGATAGCCGCCCCGGCGGAATCCGATGCGCTGCTGCCCGGCCTCGCCGAGCGCCTGCCGCAGCCGCCTGACGTAATTGCGGATGGTCGCTGTGGCCGACGGCGGCGGCGCAGCTCCCCATAACGTTTCCGCGATGTCATCCAGTGACACGACCCGGCCGGCATCCAGCAGCAGCATCGCCAGCAGCGCCCGCTGGTTACCCTGCGGCACCGGCAGCACCGTCTCGCCGCAGCGCACCCGCAGCGGCCCCAGCAGCCCGAACTCCATCACGCCCCCGTGATGCCACGCCATCGCACTGCACGAGACCCTTCTCGCTGGCGCCATACCACGCTATGCGCTCCGAACCAGGGCACAACACATTTCATCACATAGCCCACCAGGCTGGCGTCCGTAGCACCCCCAGGCCTCCTGGTGATACAGCCCGTGCTACTTCGTGCTACTCAGCTGCTACCGGTACTTGGCAGGCTGACCTCGTCAGCATGAGCACGACGAGTTTGGCGGATCTGGTGACTGAGGGTGTATGCGCGTTGACCAGAGCCGGGTCAACGTCCGATTTAGCAGGGGCACGCTTCAGCCGAGAGCGGGAGCGTTTCGGATCGGCTGACCTGGCTGGCCGCGCGCCGGTGATCGTGCTGGCTTCGCCGTACTCCGGTGCAGGCCAGCTGCGTTTCCTGCTGAATGGTCATCCGGACCTGGCCTGTACCTCGGGCAGCGGGATCCTCCCGCTCTGCGAGCAGGCCATGGCGGCTTGGCGCTACGTCGGTCAGGCCGCCAGGTCACCGGCCCCGCTGGCCGTCACCGCCACCCGGGCACTGGTCACCAGCATCATCACCTCTCTGCTCGCGCGCGAGGGGAAATGGCGCTGGTGCGAGATCGCTGCCGCAAATACCCAGGTCGCGGACACATTCCTGCAGTTGTACCCCGGGACGAAGTTCCTCTGCCTGTACCGTGCCTGCCCGGACGTCGTGCGGGCCACCCTGGACGCAAACCCCTGGGGCATTGCCGATGCCACGTTCGCGCCGTTCACCGCGGCCTTCCCGGCCAGCACGGTCGCGGCTCTGACCGCCTCGTGGGTGGCGCACACCGGGCCTTTGCTCAGTTTCGAACAGTCACACCCGCAGGCATGCCTGCGGATCAGGTCCGAAGACCTGACTGCGGCTCGCAGCGAAACCGCCGAACGGATAACTTCCTTCCTCGGCATCGGCGGCTTCGATGTCCTGACAGCGCCGGCCGAGCACAGCAAGACCCAGCCGGAGCCCGGCGGCGGTACCCCAGAGACGGACTTCCCGGCTGACCTGATCCCGCCCACAATGCTGGCACAGGCCGATGACCTGCTCCGGCGGCTCGGCTATCCGGCCCTGTCGCCGGCGCAGTCCGCGCCCTCCTGAGCGGTCAGTGCGGGACTGGCGCCGGCGAGCTTGGCGCGAATCTGGCCGGCGTCGGGATGCCCTAGATCATCGAGGATGGCCAGCGCTTGGCGCCAGGCCTCCTGGGCCTGCGCCAGCTCGCCGACTGCGTGGTGGGTGTCGCCCAGGTGGGCCAAGGTACTTGCCTCACTGTCGCGGTCGCCGGATCGGCGGTGCAATGTGAGTGCCCGCTGAAAGCACGCGACCGCTTCGGCGGCGTCGCCCAGGTGGAATTCGGCATACCCGAGGCTGTCCCATGCAAGTCCCTCGAGCCAGTGGTAGCCAAGTTCGGTGGACAAGTTAAGTGCCTCTCGGGAGAACGTGCGTCCCTGCTGGAAGTCGCCTAGCCGGCCATGGCACCAGCCGGCCGAGTTGAGCGCTATGGCCTCTCCCGCCTTACTGCCGGCGGCCTGATACAGGCGCAGGGCCTGCTCGGCGTGTCCGAGCGCGTCGGTGTAACGGCCCTGATGTTCAGCCAGCACGCCCAGGCTGGACTGGACCTTGGCCTCGCCGAAGTGGTTGCCGAGCCTCTGGTACAGCGCGAGGCTGCTGGCGTAGTGGCCAAGAGCTTGATCATGGTCGCCGAGGTCGTCGCAGGCCATCGCGAGACAGCGGCCGGACAAGGCCTGCGCTGCTGGGTCAGCCAGCCGTGTCGCGGAGCTGAGCGCGATGCGCTGGGTAGCGGCCCATTCCTGGATGTACCCGCGAATTTGCAGGAACAGCGCCATGGCCCAGGGAAGCTGCCACGCGTGGGTGTCGAGCCCGGACTGCGTGGCGAGGGTGATGGCGGCCAGCAGGACCTGGTGCTCTTGCTCGAACCAGGCCAGGGCCTGACCGTAATCGGTGGCCTGCTCGGGAACGACGCCGGGCCTGGGCCTGGCCAGGGTGACGGGCTCTTGTGCCTGGTTCAGCAGGGAGGTGGCGCCGACTGCGGTGTGCAGGTAGTGGTCGAGCACCCGGCCGACGGCGGCATCAAGATCGGCCTGGTTGCCAGCGGCCTGGGCCTGGCTGGTGGCGTAGGCGCGTAGCAGATCGTGGAAGGCGTACCGGCCGGGGAGATGCTCGGTGACCAGGTGGGCGCGGGTGAGTTCGGCCAGCAGGCGGCGCGCTTCGGGTTCGCTGGTCCCGACCAGGCTGGCGGCTGCGGGTGCGGAGATGTCCGGGCCCGGGTGCAGGCCGAGGAGCTCGAACATCCGCCTCGCCGACGGGCTGAGCAGCTGGCAGGACCAGGAGAACACCGCCCGGACGCTGGCGGCCGCGTCGCCTGCATCGAGGGCGTCGAGGCGGCCGCGGCTGTCGCGCAGCTCGGCGGCCAGCTCCGCGAGCGGGAAACGGGGGCGGACGGTAGCCCGGGCGGCGGCCACGGCCAGCGCCAGGGGGAGGTAGGAGCACAGGCCGGCGATCTCGAGCACCGCGTCTGGCTCGGCGGCGGCACGGGCAGCGCCGACCCGGCGGGTGAGCATCTGCGTGGCCTCAGCGGCGGACAGCACGTCGAGCCTGAGCGGCCGGGCGCCGTTGGCAACGGTCAGGCCGGCCATTTCGCTGCGGCTGGTGACGAGTACCAGACTGCCGGGGATGGCCGGCAGCAGCGGCCGGACCTGCTCCTCATCGCGGGCGTTGTCGAGCACGATCAGCATCCGCCGGCGGGCCAGGACACTGCGGTACAGCTCGCCCTGGGCGACCGGGCCGCGCGGGATCCGTTGCGGTGCGATTCCGAGCGCCTCGAGGAACCCGCGGATCACCTCAGCCGGAGCGACAGGCGAGCCTGACGGGCCGAATCCGCGCAGGTTGACATACAGCTGCCCGTCAGGGAACCGGTCGGCAACTCGATGGGCCCAGCACACAGCCAGCGCTGTCTTGCCTACTCCGGCTGTCCCGCTGATCGCGGCTATCGTGACCGTCCCCGGCGAGTCGCCGCCGGCCTCGTTCAGGATCCGGTCCAGATCGGCCAGCTCGCTGTCCCGGCCAGTCAAACGGGCCGCCGGGGCCGGAAGCAGCCGCGGCACCGCGGCCGTGGCTTCCCTGGCCACGTTCCCGGCCGACCTCACCCCTGACCCGCTCGCGGCGGACGCCGGGCCTGGCTGGCCTGTGCTTGCCTGGCCTGTGCTTGCCTGGCCTGTGCTTGCCTGGCTGGGCAGGTCCCGGGCCAGCGTCAGCAGCTCTTGCAGATGCTCGCGGTGCGGATGGTCACGGGCCAGCTGCTGCAGTTCGGCCAGTATCTGGGTGTGCCGGCCAAGCCTCAGGTCGGCTTCGATCCTGGTCTCCAGCGCCTGCAGCCGCAGTTCCGCCAGCCGGGGCCGCTCCCGCTGTGCCAGTGTGTAGCACCTGATATCGGCCAGCGGTTCGCCGCGCCATAGCCACAGCGCGTCCCTTGCCATTGCCGCGGCCTTGTCCCACGAACCGAGCCGTGCCGCTGCGAGGGAAGCGGCCAGCAAGTTCTCGAACCGCAGCACATCGAGCTCATCGTCAGCGATCTTGATCAGATACCCGTGCTGGTGAGCCGCGATCAGTTCCGGCCCAGCCCCGCCCAGGGACCGGCGCAGCCGCCTGACATAGTTGCGGACGGTCACCGGAGCCGACGTCGGCGGCGCGGCTCCCCAGAGCGTCTCCGCGATCTCATCGACAGGCACGACGCGGTTGGCATCCAGCAGCAGCGCCGCCAGCAGCACGCGCTGGTTGCCCTGCGGGACACCAAGCACGTTCCCGGCGGATCGGACCACCAAGGGCCCGAGCAGCCCGAACTCCATGGACGCTCCCTCGGAGGGACGGGTGGTACCAACCACATATCGCCCTAACCCGATGCTATGGGGGCAACGCGAGCTTGGCGCGTACTTTGTCGGCGTCCGGGTGCTCCAGGTTTTCGAGGATGGCGAGGGCCTGCCGCCAGGACTCCCGGGCCAGCCCTAGCTGGCCAGCAGCCTCGTGGGTGTCGCCGAGGTGGATGAGGGTGCCCGCTTCCTGGGAGCGATCGCCGGTCTGCCGTAGCAGCCTGAGCGCGTGCTGATAGCAGCCGACGGCTTCGGCGAAGTTCCCCAGATGATGCTCGGCATACCCCAGGCTGTCGCGGACGTTTCCCTCGAGAGAGCGATTTCCAATTTCCAGGCACAGGGTAAGTGCCTGCTGGCAGAAGACGATGGCCTGCTGGTAGTCGCCGAGAAGGTCGTGGCACCAGCCGATGTCGTTAAGCGCCCCGGCCTCGGACGCCTTGTCGCCGATGGCCTGGTACAACCGCAGCGCCTGCTCAGCGTGCCCGATCGCGTCGGCGTAGCGGCCCTGACGATCGGCTAGCACGCCGAGACAGTGCTGGACTTTGCCCTCGCCGAGACGGTTGCCGAGTCGCTGGTACAGCGCGAGGCTGCTGGCGAAGTGGTCAAGAGCCTGATCATGGTGGCCGAGCTCAGTGCAGGCGTGCCCGAGGAGACGGCCGGTCAGGGCCTGCCCGGCGGTGTCGCCCAGGCGTGTCGCAGCGGCCAGCGCCGTACGCTGGGTAGCGCCATATTCGCGCAAATGGCTGCCAATTTGCAGGAAGGACGCCAGCGCCCAGGCGAGCTGCCAGGCGTGAACGTCGAACCTGGACTCGGCAGCGAAAGTGATGGCGGCCAGCAGGACCTGGTGTTCTTCCTCGAACCAGGCCAAGGCCTGCTGGTAATCGGCGAGCTGCTCCGGAGCTGCACCGGGCCCGGGCGGTGTGAGGGCAACCAATTCCTTTGCTGGCATCAGCAGCCGGGCGGCACAGGCGGCGGTATGCAGATAGTGGTCAAGGACCCGGCCGATGGCGGCCTCGCGCGCGGCGTCGCTCTCGGTGTCGCGGGCCTGGCTGGCGGCGTAGGCGCGCAGCAGGTCGTGAACGGCGTACCGGCCGGGGATGCGCTCGACGATCAGGTGGGCCCGGGTCAGCTCGCGGAGCAGGCGGTGGGCCTCGCTCTCGGTTATCCCAGCGAGGCTGGCTGCGGCCGGGATGGCGATGTCGGGGCCAGGGTGGACACCCAGCAGCCGGAACATCCGCGCGGTCCCGGCGCTGAGTTGCTGGCACGACCAGGAGAAAACTGCCCGCACGCTGGTCGCAGGGTCGTCGGCGTCCAGGACGTCCAGACGGTCGGCGGCATCGTGCAATTCGGCGGCCAAGACGGCTAGGAGGAACCCGGGACTGGCGGCGGCGCGGGCCGCGGCGACCGCCAGCGCCAGCGGCAGGCACGTGCACAAACGGGCGATGTCGTCGACCGCTCCAGGCTCAGCGGCGGCGCGGGCGGGGCCCAGCCGGGCGGTCAGCAGGTGCACCGCTTCGGCGGGGCTCAGCACATCCAGGCTGATCATCCGGGCCCCGTCGGCGGCGGCCAGCCCCTCAAGCTGGCTACGGCTGGTGACCAGCACCAGGCTGCCCGGGCTGGCTGGCAGCAGCGGCCGCACGTGCTCCTCGTCGCGGGCATTGTCGGCCACAATCAGCATTCGCCTGTCCGCCAGCAGACTCCGGTACAAACCCGCCTGCCCTTGGGGGGATGGCGGGATCCGCGCGGACGGCACGCCAAGTGCGTCCAGGAACCCCCGGATGGCCGCCTCCGGCGCGGCCGGGGTGCCCGAGGGGTCGTACCCACGCAGGTTCACATACAGCTGCCCATCGGGGAACTGGCCGGCGACCTGGTGGGCCCAGTGCAGCGCCAGCGCTGTCTTGCCTACTCCAGCCATCCCGCCGATCGCGCTGATCACCACAGTCCCCGGCGCCCCGGTCCCGGCCGCGTCAAGGACCTGGGTCAGCGCGGCCAGCTCAGCAACGCGGCCGGTGAAGTCGGCCACAGCCGGCGGCAGCTGCCGCGGCTTCCCTGCCGCCAAGCCACTCGCGCCGGTGCCTGCAGGCACCGGGAGGTCCAGGGCGGGATCGGCGGTCAGGATCTGCTGCTGCAGCTCACGCAGTTCGCCGCCGGGCTCGATACCCAGCTCGCCGGTCAGCACGGCGCGGGCCTGCCGGTAGGCGGTCAGTGCCTCGGCCTGACGCCCGCACCGGTACAGGGCCAGCATCAGCAGGGCGTGCAGGTGCTCGCGCAGGGGATTCTCAGCGGCCAGCCGTTCCAGCTCTGCCAGCATCTCGGCGTGACGGCCCAGCCGCAGCTCGACCTCGACACGGATTTCCATGCCCTGCAGCCGCAGTTCGGCCAGCCGCGACCCCTCTCGCATCACTAGCTGGTCTGAGTCGATATCGGCCAGCGGCTCGCCGCGCCACAACGACAGAGCAGCACGCACCGTCGCGGCGGCCTCGTCCCACGAGCACATCCGTGCCGCATCCCGGGCTGTGGTCAGCAGGTTCTCGAACCGGGACACGTCCAGCTCGCGTTCGGCGACGCTGATCACATACCCGTGCTGACGGAAGCTGATCCGTTCCTGCCCAGGCTGGCCCAGCGCCTGACGTAGCCGTTTCACGTAGTTGCGGATAGTCGCAGCAGCCGATGGCGGTGGCGCAGCTCCCCACAGCGCCTCGGCCAGGTCATCGACCGGCACTACCCGGTTAGCGTCAAGCAGCAGCGCTGCCAGCAATGCCCGCTGGTTACCCTCCGGCACCCGCAAAACCGTCTCGCCGCTGCGCACGACTAACGGCCCGAGTAACCCGAACTCCATGGACATCGGGGTTACCGCTGGCGCGGGACTGACATCACAGTCACGGGTTCCCGCGGGACATCACCGGCTGCGGTGGCGAGCCTGGCGCGGACCTGCTCGGCTTCAGGGTGCTGCATATCGTCGAGGATGGCGAGCGCCTCCTGCCATGCGGTCTCGGCTCCTTGCCGGTCACCCGCGGCACCACGCGCGTCGCCGAGGTGAACGAGGGCGTCGGCCTCGTACACGCGATTGCCGGTATCCCGGAAGAGCCTGAGCGTCTGCT
>Ga0335074_10010525_pt1 | contig 12944 bp, 8 predicted proteins | sample Lox_Sample_23_FD_206715 | JGI IMG/M metagenome (GOLD analysis project Ga0335074, IMG submission 206715) | Soil microbial communities from Loxahatchee National Wildlife Refuge, Florida, United States - Lox_Sample_2.3 | ecosystem: Environmental > Terrestrial > Soil > Wetlands | place: USA: Florida...
GAGCGCATGCGGAGCCATTTTGGGTCTGCTGCTTTCGCTGGCCACGGCAGCGGCAACGGCGCAACGGGCAGCGGGGCAACAAGCAATGGCAGATGCGGCCAAGACTGCGCCGGGCTGCACTTTGCCGCCCGCCCCAACCCATACGAATGACAAGGCTCCCACCCACATCACGCCGGAGCAGGCGAAGCAGCTTTTTGCCATGGTGGATGAGCTGCTCAAGTTTTCTTCGCAGGAGACCGGCCTGCCCATCAAGAGCACCGTCAAGCGCCAAATGACCTCCCGCGCCGAAGTGGAGAAGTATCTCGAAGAAAAGTTCAACGAGGACGAAAGCACCAAACGCATGCAGCGCGACGAAATCGTGCTCAGGAAGTTCGGCCTGCTCGACCGCGATTTCGAGCTCAAGCCCTTTCTGCTGGAACTCCTGCAGGAGCAGATCGAAGCCTACTACGACTCCAAAACCAAGACCGTGAATCTGCTCGATTGGGTGGGGCCCGATGAAGAGCAGTCGGTACTGGCGCATGAGCTGACGCACGCCCTGCAGGACCAGCACTCCGATTTGGAAAAGTGGGACGATCAGACGCCCGACGACGTCTCAACCGATTCTGCCGGCGACAACGACCACCTGGCGAAAGACGAGATGGACACTGCGCGCGACGCTGTTGCCGAAGGCCAGGCTACGGCCGTGATGTTCGACTGCATGCTCAAGCCGATGGGCAAAAGCCTCATCAAGGACCCGGAGGTGCTGGATGTCATCAAGGACCATATGAACAACTCGTCAGATTCCCCGGTGATGGCGCGCGCGCCGCTGTTCATTTTTGAAGAGATGCTCTTTCCCTATCAAGAGGGTCTGAGCTTTGAGCAGGACGTGTGGATGGATCAGGGCCAGGCTGCGGCATTCGCCGGCGCGCTCGATCGCCCACCAAGCTCGAGCTGGGAGATCCTGAACCCGCGCGTGTACGAGCAGAAGCGCATTCCGGCGATCCCGCTGCTGCCCGACATTCATCCGCTTGTCGATCCGCTCTACAAGCCGTACGACATCGGCCAGATGGGCGAACTGGACGTAAACATTATCACCAAGCTTTTTGGCGGCGACAACGCGGCCCGCGACCTGACTCCCGCATGGGATGGAGGCCTTTATTGGGCCGGCCAGTTGAAGAGCGCCACCGCGGCCGAGCAAGCCAGCACAAAGTCAATCAGCCTTTTTTATCTCTCCGTTTGGAAGAACGCTGACTCGGCCCAGGCGTTCGCCAAGCTCTATGCCAACAACCTGGCGCGAAAATACAGCAGCGTGCATCTGGAAAATGCAGCAGGAACGTCAGTTCCGGCGGATGATGGATCGGTGGAAACGCGCTACTTAACCAACGAGGGCCCAGTCGTCATCACCACGCGCGGCAAATTGGTTTTCGTCTCTGAGAGTTTTCCCGTGCCTTTGGCGCGGAAACTCACCGCGCTGATTCTCGACGCGCAGGGCGGAGGCGCGATGCGCCAAACCTCCGCGCCACGGCAGGCGCAGCCCTCAGGCCAGCCCGAGCTCCAGCCGCTTTCTGCCGATCTCGTTCGTTTTCTTGAGGACTTCGGCGTGATGAAAGTCGCAGTCGACGGCGAACTGCGCGCGATTCATTGGCGTGACAATCAGCGTTAGCCGCGCCGGCAGCCCTGTTGCAGTAAGAAAACAAGTGGTTTCTACGGGCGTAGGAGGGAGACTCAAGGAATTGGCAAGCCAGCACGACTAAGCAAACGTCTCACGAATCTAAGCAAAGCCTGACCGAATTTCGTCCTAGATATCCACGCTCATCCTTCCATCTCCTGCGCGTTATGATGAGAGACCGAAAGCCGTAGCGATTTTCTGCGCGCGGCCTGCTATTTTTTTGGGAGACATGTACGTGCAAGGCAAGCTCGAGCTGATGATGGGACCGATGCGCAGCAACAAGACCGCGGAGCTGCAGCGCCGCGCCGACATGCGCCGCCAGTATGCCAAACAATATGTCCTGGTGCTGAAGCCAAGCGACGATACCAAGGGTGGTCCCGGCGTGGTGGAGAGCCGGAATCCCAACGGCGGCGGCAAAATGAGCGCCTTTGAATTCAAATCCACCGACCCGTGGGCGGTGCTCCAGGCCATCCGCGACAAGGAAGTTGAGATCGGCAAGCGCGTGGAGTGCATCGCCATCGACGAGGGCCAGTTTGTCGACCAGCTCTTTCTTTTCACCAAGCATCTGCTCGATGCCGGCCACGACGTTCTGGTCGCCGGACTTGATCTGGATTTTCGCGCCATGCCCTTCGGCGAGATGCTTGACCTGACCTGGCTGGTGAACGCATACGGCGGCAGCATCACCGAGTGCATGGCCTACTGCAACTGCGGCGCGCGTGCACTTTACTCGCAGCGTCTCATCGAGGGCAAGCCCGCGCCCTACGACAGCCCGATCAAAATGCCCGGCGACTCCTACGAGCCGCGCTGTGCAGAGCACTTCGTCCTTCCCGGCAAGCAGCATTAGGCATTGTTACAACTCCCCTCATTGACACACCACCCTCGCACCGCTATAACAGCGCAAGAATGATTTCCCGATCCCGCTTCATCCTTTTGGAAGTTGCGCTCGCGGTGGCCGTGGGCGTGCTTCTGCGTTATGTCGTTGACCTGCGCCCGCTTTGGTGGCTGGTCTGGTTCGCTCCCGCGCCGCTGCTTCTGATTGCCATCCAATTCCCCATTCGCGATTCGCGCTGGATGGTCCCCGTAGCCGCGCTCATCGGCACAAGCTGCAACTTCCACTACTTACGGCAGGTCATGCCGCTGCCCTCCGTGATTCTGGTCATCGCGTTGCAAGCCCTGTTGTGGAATTTCCTCATCTTCGCCTCGCGCCGCGTAATCGTGCGCCACCGCGCTTGGTGGACCGTCTTCGCATACCCCGTATTCTGGGTCGCCGTGGATACTTTGGCTGCGGCGCTGCTACCTGACGGAAACTGGGGTAGTTTGGCGTATTCGCAGGCAGATCAGTTGCCGATCATTCAAATCGCTTCACTGTTCGGCACAGCGGGATTGCTCTTTCTCGTTTGCCTCGTTCCCTCCGTTCTCGCCGTGACGGTCGCGTACGGCCGCAGACTGCGCCATGGCTGGATTCCCGTGACGCTGACGGCGATGCTGCTTGCCGCTTCTTTGATTTTTGGTTACGCCCGCCTGCGCACGCCGGTCACGGGCGCAGAAACGACTTTCGCAATGGTCTCGATCGATGACGCGATCGGCGTGAGAGCATCGGCCGCTTACGCCGGGAGAATTCTCACGGGATATGACAGCCGCGTCGCCGAGGTTGCTGCTGAAGGCGCTCAGATTGTCGTTCTCCCTGAAAAAATCGCGTTCGTCGCGCCCACGAAAGCTCCCGACTGGCAACGGCATTTCAGCGCGCTGGCCGCGCAGAATCACGTCTGGCTTGAAGTCGGCATTGGCGTCGACGACGGCCGCAGCCCAACCAACTGGGCATGGCTCTTCGCGCCGGATGGGCAACTTGCCGCCAGCTACGAAAAACATCACATGGCCCCGCCGGAACGGCGCCAGCATTATGTTTCCGGGGCGGATTACACCGTGACCGCCATCAACGGCCAGACCTACGGCCTCGCAATCTGCAAAGACATGCACTTTGCGGCACTGGGCCGCGAGTACGGCGGGCGCCACGCGGCCGTGATGCTGGTTCCGGCATGGGACTTCGATTATCTGGATGGCTGGATTGAGGCGCGCACCACCGTTTTCCGCGGCATTGAAAACGGCTACACCATCGTGCGCGCGTCGCGCGAAGGACTGCTGACCGCGAGCGACCCTTACGGCCGCATTCTTGCCGAAGTTCCCTCGAGCGCCATGCCCGGCCGCACCTTGCTGGCGCGGGTGATAGTGGCAAATCCGCTGCACACCCTCTACACAACCATCGGCAACCTGTTCGGCTGGCTCTCGGTGGCTGCGGCGGCGCTACTGTTCGCGCTGGGTTGCAACTGGGGGCGCGCGAAGCCTCCGAATGAGCGCTCATAAATTCCGCCGACGAAAAACGAGGGGCTACAATCGCCCGAGGAGGTTGAATTGAAGGCCAACCTGATTACACTGGCGGTTTTCATTGTCCTGATTCTGCTCTTCGCAATGCACGTGTCGGAGTTTCCCTGGACCGCTCGACGAATAGCTGGAGTGGCGATTGTGATTCCGGCTTGTCTTCTGTTCATACTTGCCCGGATTCAACTGGGGCAGGCCTTCAGCGTCCAGGCCAAAGCGACAACTCTGGTGACCACCGGAATCTATTCGCGCATACGCAACCCCATCTATGTTTTTGGTGCGCTGATCCTCCTCGGAATCATCGTCTGGGCCGGCCAGCTGTGGTGGCTGTTGATCTTCGCCGTTCTTATTCCCTTGCAGGTGTACCGCACCCGCAAGGAGGAGCGGGTGCTGACGGAAAAATTCGGCGCCGCTTATCTCGAATACAAGCGAAAGACATGGTTCTGAGAATGATTTGACATGCTCGGTCCCCACGCTGAAAACATCGTCTAACCCTTTGAGGATGTGGACCCAGGTGGTAGGCTGCCGCTATACAAGCATCCTGGTTTGAGCGCTCAAGGAGACGAGCTTGGTGGGAGAGATCACTCTGTTGCTGGGAAAATGGCGAGATGGCGACCAGTCTGCCTTTGAAGAGCTGATGCCTTTGGTTTATCCCCATCTTCGCCAGGTTGCCGGAGCATATGTCGCGCGGGAGCGCAACGCTGACCTGATGCAGGGCACAGTTCTCGTGCACGAGCTTTACCTGCGGCTGCTGAACCAGAAGAAAGCCGATTGGGCTGACCGTGGGCACTTCTACGCCTTTGCGGCGAAGGTCATGCGCATGATCCTTATCGACCACGCGCGCGAAACTCAGGCGCAGATGCGAGGCGGCGGCCGCGAACGAATCCCACTGAGCGAAGACCTGGCGTGGGTAAGTTATGACAGCCCGCAACTGCTGGATCTGAATCGCGCCCTCGACGAGTTGGCTGCACTCGACGCGGAGAAGGTTCAACTTGTGGAGCTGCGTTATTTTCTGGGCTGCACCGCTGAAGAAACGGCTTCGCTGATGCAGGTTTCGAAGGCCACGGTCGATCGCGATCTGAAGTTCACAAAGAGCTGGCTGTACAGGCGCACCCATCCGGAGGCAGCCAGCGCGCAGTGAGGAATGATTCGGTTCGGCACGGCTTTTCGCAGTCTTAGGTTAGGGGTTGAGATTTCTGGCAGGTTTCTCCCGGATGAAGCAAACAACAGAAAGTTTCTTGCGCATTCAGGCCATCTTTCACGAGGTCGTTGAGGCGCCTGAGCAGCAGCGTTCCGCGCTGATCGAGGCGCGTTGCGGGCCGGACCGTGAGCTGGCAGCCGAAGTGCGTTCGCTGCTCGAAGCCTGCGCGGCCGAGGAGAACTTCAGCGGATCGGGCAGCGTAGAACCTGAAACGGGCGGCGAAGCGAATCTCGAATCGAGTCAAACAGAGTCAGCACCGATTGAGTCAACAAACATTGAATCGAGGCAAATTGGCCCTTACCTAATCGACCGATTGCTGGGACGCGGCGGAATGGGCGCTGTTTATCTCGCCCACCGCGCCGATGGGCAATTCGAGCAGAAGGTCGCAATCAAGCTCATCGATCTACCTCTTGCCACCAGCGTTTTCCGCGAAAGGTTTCGCCAGGAACGCCAGATTCTCGCCGGGCTTCGGCATCCATATATAGCCACCCTGCTCGACGGCGGAGTTACCGCGGGCGGCGAACTGTATCTGGTGATGGAATTTGTCGATGGAATGCCGATCGATGACTTTTGCGAGAGCAGGCATCTCGCAATCCCCGAGCGCCTGCAACTATTCCTGCGGGTTTGCGAAGCCGTTCAATTCGCTCACCAGAATTTCGTCGTGCACCGGGACCTGAAACCGGACAATATCCTCGCCGTGGAAGACAGCACGCCTCGGCTTTTGGACTTTGGAACCGCCAAGCTGTTGTCGCCTGCGCCAGACAAGCCGGACAGCGAACTCACGCGCGCCGGGTACCACTCCTTCACTCCCCAGTACGCCAGCCCCGAACAGGTGCTGGGACATCCCATTACCACTGCTTCAGACACATACTCGCTGGGCGTTCTTCTGTATGTGCTACTCACCGGAAAAGCACCTTACGAGCTGAAGGAGCTGACCACGGCAGAGATGCTGCGCGTGATTTGCGAAGAGCCTCCGCAAAAGCCTGCGCACGCTGCAGGTTCGCTCAAGCGGGTCGATCCCGATCTTGAAGCCATACTCCTCAAGGCGCTGCGCAAGGAGCCGGCCGAGCGCTATCTGACGGTGGAGCAGTTCAGTTCCGACGTTAACGCCTTCCTCAATAACCGGCCGGTTGCGGCCCGGCGCGGAAACTTGCGCTACCGTGCCGGCAAATTCATGCGCCGTCACAGGGTTGGCATTGCGGCTGCGGCGCTGTTGGCTGCATCGCTTGTTGCCGGCGGCGCCGGAATTCTATGGCAGGCGAAAGTGGCAAATGAAGAGCGGCGGAAAGCCGATGCGCGCTCCGCCGATTTGCGCCAGCTCAGCAACAGCCTGCTCTCTGAACTGGATGAGGCCATCAAACAGCTTCCGGGCTCGACAGGCGCGCAGAAATTGCTGGTCACGCGCGTGCTCGAGCATCTGGATCGCATGGCCAAGGACTCGCAGGGCGATCGGACCGCGCAACTCGATCTCATCGATGCGTACACTCGCCTCGGCAACGTACTCGGCAACGGATATGAGCAGAATCTCGGCGATCGTCCCGGAGCTCTGGCCAGTATCGACAAAGCCGTTGCGCTGGCGCAGGCGCTTGCAGATTCCGACCCCAAGGATCCCGACGCGTTGCGCGCTCTGGCCAAAGCGCAGGGAGCACGCGGAGATATTTTAAGCGAGACCAGCGATATTGAGGGCGCTGTAGCCAGCCTGCGCGCCGAAGTCGCGACTTACGATCGCCTGATTTCCCTGCCTCACGCGTCGGCTGCAATGTACTTCGAGGCCAGCGTCGCCAACGGAGCTTTGGGAGATGTGGTGGGGCAGGATACCGGCCTGGCCGACGTTCCCGCCGCGCTGATTGCCTACCGCAAATGCCTGGAACTGGATTCGAGAGCAATCGCGGTCGATCCCGGATTCATGCCTGCACGGCGTGGCATGGCGACCATGCAGATGAAGGTTGGCAACGCCGAGCTGGATACAGATCCAGCACAGGCGCTGAAGGACTTTCAACTCGCACTTGAGCGCTTCGATTCGCTCCCGGCATCCGAGCAAAAAGTTGTCTCCACCGTACGCTTGCGCGGCATTACGTTGCGCAAGGTTGCAGCCGCGGATTCCGAGCTTGGCGACTATGCGCATGCCGCTCCGCTCTTCGAGCAGGCCATCGCCATTCATCAGCGCCTGGTTGACGCCGATCCCAAAGACATTCGCAACCTGGGCGACCTTGCGCGCGCGCTGGGCGACCAGTCGCTCAGTTACCAGTACGCGGAGAACCCCGAACTCAATCCTGCATCTGGCGATCTGCGCCAGAACCTGCTGGGAGAAGAGCGCTCTCTTGTGCGCAGCCAGGCAACCATCGGGAGCATGCTGAAAATCACGCCGCGCGATCCTGACCGGCAGGCTGAGCTCGGAAGCACGCAAGCGCGCCTCGGCGCCGTCCGCTGGCTTTTGCATGAGACTGGAGACTCTGAGAAGCTTTCGCGGATGGGGCTCGCCACACTGCGCAGTGGAGCGGCGCGGGACCAGGCCTCGACTCATGTTCTCTCTCTGGCGGTCGTGGCGTACCTTCAGGCAGAGCCTGTTTCGCTTCGCGATCCGCAATTTGCACTGGCCCTGGCCGAGCGCGGCGCCATGCTCACGAAACGCAAGGATCCGGAATCGATGCTCTATCTTGCTCAGGCTTATCGCGCCGCCGGAGACGCCGCCAACAGCCGCGCTGCGGCGAAAGAAGGCCTGGCGCTACTCCCCGCCTGGCAGCCGGGAAGCGTCAAGCCGAACATCCGTAAGCTGCTTGAAGCTCAGGCCAGATAAGTCATCGCTCGCGGCGTTTCATTGCTGCTGGCTTACGGGTTGCGCTTGAGTGTATGCCGGGCCAGGCTGCATAACCGCGCTGGGAACGTTGTTCTGCGCATCGAGCCATACCGGCCCGCCTGGGCTCATCGGGACCGCCTCCGGTTGCCCTGTGGCCGGATTCATTCCAAAGGGTGTGCCCGTGAAAATGTCGTTGAAGTCGTCGGTTTCTCCCCGCATCATTGCTCTCCACTGCGCCTCGCGGGCATCCATGGCGGCCGTGGCCTCCTGGGTCTCCTTCGCGGTCTTCAGGTTAATTTTCGTGGCCTGTGCCACCAGAAAGTTCTGCCACGCTGCCCAGGTAGGGTTCATCACCAGGGTGCTGGTGGAATAGGTTAGGATGGCGCTGGCGTTTTGCGCCTGCGTTGCCGGGGCCAGCCAGCTGCCGATCGCGGTCTCATACCAATTCGCCGGCTGACCCATGACCGCCCCGACCTGCATGGTTTCGGCATAAACGTATCCGACCATTGCCTGGCCGTTCATGGTGCAGGAAAAGTTCGCGCTGCCCGCGGTTGCCTGCACGTAGCCCGGTACCTGCTGAGAGTATTTTGGCTGCGAGGTCTGGCTGCCGGTGACTTGAATTCCCTGGCACATGGAGCCAAAGCGCGCCGATCCGTATTTCTGAGCGAAGACCTGGCCAGTGGTGTACGCTTCCACCGGGGTAAAGTTGTTGGGCACCTTGGGCAAGTAGGGATTGGTATTGGGAGTCTGATAGTTGGGAATCGTGTTATCGCCTACGCGCACGTTGGTCATCCCATCCGGTGAAGTCATATCCACAGTGGGCCGCGGGTAAGCGATTCTGTAGCGAAACATTCCTCCATCGACTTTCCACCCCTGCGGAACCGAAATGGAGAATGCCTGCTCTCGTTGATCGCGCACCGTGATCCATGAAACCCCGCCCGCACCCGTCTGCGCGGCCTGGGTTCCCGATCCGGCGCTCGAGGTGCCGGGGGTCAAAAATCCAGTTGCCGAAGGCCGCGACGGCCCCGTTTGCCCCGTCTGCCCTGACCGGCACCCTGCCAACAATATGACCAATGCGATCGCGCTTGCCGAAGCCATTCTCATAACTACTCCTCTACGTCCGCCGGGCTCGAATTCCTTAGATTCCTGTTTTTCCCCAGCCAAGAGCATCTCTGCGTAAGCATGCGCAGCATTCGTGCTCTTGGATTGCAGTGTCTCTGTTTTTGGGGGACGGTCGCGCTCAGACGGTCGGCGACAGTATACCAGTGTGCTGAATTCCCGGCGCGCAAAACTTTACATCTTTCTTTCCTGCAGGTCGGCAGCGAACCATCATTTGGAGTTGGCATTGGGCGCGGCAAACAACGATAGCGGAATGGCTCCGCCCATAACGCGATAACCTGCGGGAGAGGGATGCAGGTGGTCGCCCGAATCGTAGGCCGGAAGAAACCGGTCCGGGTGCTCCGGATCGCGCAGGGCCTTGTCAAAGTCCACCACCGCGTCGAAATGCCCTGTGGCCCGGATCCAGCGATTGATCTCCTGCCGGTCTGCTTCAGTCGCCGGCGGAGGATGGTAGTAGTCCGAGCCCACAAAGGGCGTCAGCGTTGCTCCAATCACCATGAGCCCGTGCGCATGCGCGCGCATCACGATCTGCTCATAGGCGGCGATGATCCGATGCACCATCAGTTGATGCTCGGCCTCCGCCGCGTCACCCTCGCGAGTGACTCCGCCAAGATCGTTGATTCCTTCCAGCACGATGACATAACGCGCCGCTGCCTGCGCCAACACGTCGCGATCGAAGCGCGCCAGCGCATTGGGTCCCAGGCCATCGATGAGCAGGTGATTGCCGCCGATGCCTTCGTTGAGAACTCCGATCGCCTTTGTTGCCGCACTGGCTTCGAGGCGCGCTGCCAGCACATCGGTCCAGCGGTCGTTGCCGTTGGTCGTCGAGGCGTGCCCATCGGTGATGGAGTCACCGAGAACGACAACAGCGGCTCCGCCGGCCGGCGCCAGCACATCAATCCCCGACAATTGGTACCAGTGGTCCTGATGCTCTGCCTCTTTGAGATCCGGAGCGGAAACCTGATTTCCGTGCAGATACCAGGTCGTCTGGCGCGAACCTGGATGCCCCGTCTGTCTCGCGGGAGCAGCGTCAAGATAAAAACTCACCGCGAGATCGGAAAGCGCGGCGGTGGGATAAGCGATCGCATCCGAAAGATATTCCGCACCCGCGGGGACGGTTACATCGGATTGGTGGGAGAATGCGAGCGCAGCGTCGGACCCCGGTACGATCGCCGAAGAAGCAGGCGAAACAGCACGCGCAATATGCACAGAGGCGAAGTGCAGCGGCGCGGTTCCGAACGCATTCGACAAGCGCACTCGCAGTGTGGTCCCGCCCACTGAAAGATGAACAATCTCGCGCACGGTTGCGTCCTGGAGGGCTTCAGCGGGGAGCGAATTCTGCGGCTCGGGAATCTGCTGCGACGCAGCCCAGGAGCCCACCCAGATTTGCGGAGGCGCAGCTTTCTGCCCGTATTGAGCGGTGCAAAGCAGAAGAAAGCCGGTAGCGAGAGATACGACGCGTGCGAATCTCATCAGTTCCCTTCTACCCCCTCAAATTCGTGCCCAGTTTCCTGCTGCCCAGCCTTCTGTGAAGGCGCTCTCCGGCTGATCAGCCACGCGGCTTTGCCTTTTTCAGGTGCTGGCGGCCGGTATGGCGCTGCAGCACCAGGGCCGCCGCGCCACGCAGCCGCGCAACCTCGCTTTCTTCCACCGGCCTGAGCGTGGGTACCGGACCCGCGAGCACCAGCGATGCGAGCTCTTCCATAATGATCGGCACCACGCGAGACCACGCCGAGGTGATATCGCCCGCTACCAGGATGACCTCAGGAGAAACAGCAGCCAGAATCGCGCGCATTCCGCGGCCGATCATGTGTGCCTGCTTTTCGATCGCCTCGCCAGCGTGGACATCGCCCTCCTCGGCCAGCTTGATGAGGTCATGAATCGTCAGGCGATGACCGGCATGCCCCAACTCGGCGTAATAGCGCAGCGCGGCAGAGGAGGATGCAAAGGTTTCCCAGCATCCGGTTGCGCCGCAGGCGCATTTCGGTCCGGCAGGATCGAGCGGAATGTGGCCGAATTCACCCGCCATGCCGCTAGTTCCGGATACCAGCTGGCCGTTGGCCAGCACCCCGGCGCCGATGCCTTCTGACACCGTAACCAGCACGGCGTTGCGCACGCCGTCCATGTGGCCGAACCAAAGTTCTGAGAGCAGGCAGGCATTGGCGGCATTGTCCACCTCCACCTTCAGCCCCATGCCGCGCTCGATGGCCTTCTTGATTTCGAACCTGGTCCACTTCAGGTTGGGCGCAAAGATCAGGGCATGAGTGTCGGGATCGACGCGCCCCGGCAGGCTTACCCCGATGCCCTCAAACGTCTTCAGCACATGCTTTTGCTGCAACCTTTTCATGCGCTCGACGATCTGCGCAACCGCTTTGGCCGGATCGGAGAGCACATGCAGCGACTCTCGAGAGAGAAAACGTCCGTTCAAATCGACCACAGCAACCACTGCCTGCGCAGGGCGGAGATCGCACACGATCATTGCCAGATCGTCGTTCAGGTTCAGTAGCGTCGGCCTGCGGCCGCGCGGCCGCCGCACCACGGCTCCTTCGCGAATCCAGCCTTCTTCCAGCAGGTCTTCAATAATCAGCGAAACCGTACTGCGCTGCAGGCCGGAGAGCCGAGCCAGGTCGGACCGGGAGATAGGCTGGCGCGCGCGAATGAGCTCCAGCACCAGGTCGCAGTTGATGTCGCGTGCAATCTCGCTCGACGCCAACTGTGCGTAGGCAAGATCGACGCGCTGAATTCCCCGTTCGGTACGATTGCTGCGCGCCAATTCAACCCCCTGCGCATGCCGGCGGCACTGTGATCCCGCCACGAAATAGATGAGTTATGTTGCGGCAAACCCCACAACAGTTTACGCCGGAAGCTGGAAGGTCGGGGGAGAACCCTCAACAGCTCTTTAATCCATCCAGATCCTTGAAGTCGACGACGCAAACGGCGCCGTCCGCCAAGGTGATCTCGGCCCCGAGTACCGAACCCGACGGCATTACGTCCATGATCCGGAAGTCCTTGACGGGGCTTAATTCTTCCGACGTCCAGGCCGAGTCGTCTGTCTTGTGCAGCATGGCAGTGATCATCAACTCCATGGCCGGATTCCTGGCGATGCGTTTACGGTGGACGTTGACCACCGTGCTCTCTTCCGACTCCGCGTTGAAGCCGCGATGCACCTGGCTTTCGATCTCGTCCCACCCGGAGTAAGCGATCAGCGCCACCTGCCGGCCGGGAATCGAAGCTGTGATGCCGCGGCCGGGCCATGTTTCAAAGGAGTGGGTGACGGCGGGTTTTCCGTTCATGTGCGGCAAGCCAAAGTGGCCCAACGTGAGCTCGTGCTCGAAGGCGAGCCTGGAACGGTCAACGCGAATCACACCGCCCGGCACGGTGATCTCGGCCAGATCGATGATGTATCCCACGCCATTGTTGGGCGGCCTGCGCATAATCAATTGCCGGTAGAGCACCCCATCGCGCACGCCATTGTAGAGAATCCTTTGCGAAGTGGTGTAGCGGCCGCTTTTCGACTCCGCGTTATCGACGGTGCGGCCGGTCAGGTAGAAGTTGATGTCGACGCCGCGCAGATCGCGCGGGTCGAGGCTGCGGAAGCTGTATTCCTGCGATGTGCCGCCCTTGGAATTGTGGTCCTCCCAGGGAAAATGCGTGTTGAACACAAGCTTGGAATAGTTGTGATCGTCGTCGTAGACCTTGCCGGAGATAATCTCCGAAGTGCCGCTCGAGCCGTGGTTGACCAGGACGATACCGGGGCGCTCAAGAACGGTTCTTTTCGAATCCTTTCCCAGCGCTACCCACGT
>Ga0335074_10010526_pt1 | contig 12942 bp, 12 predicted proteins | sample Lox_Sample_23_FD_206715 | JGI IMG/M metagenome (GOLD analysis project Ga0335074, IMG submission 206715) | Soil microbial communities from Loxahatchee National Wildlife Refuge, Florida, United States - Lox_Sample_2.3 | ecosystem: Environmental > Terrestrial > Soil > Wetlands | place: USA...
GCCGAGTCGCCAGCCGGGATGTAGGCGCGCTTGCCGCGCTGCGCGCCGACGGCGAGGAAGGCGGCGTCGAACCCGCCGTCCGCCATGGCCGCCTCGATATCGGTGACCTGCTGGCCGCCTTCCCAGGTCACGCCCATTGCAAGGATGCGGCCAATCTCGGCGTCCAGGATGTCGCGCGGCAGCCGGTAGGCCGGAATGCCGAAGCGCATCATGCCGCCGGCCCACACCGCTGAGTCGCGCAGCGTGACCTGATGGCCGAGCAGGCGCAGGTGGTAAGCGGCGGACAGGCCAGACGGCCCGGCGCCCACGATCAGCACCCGCTTGCCGCTCTCCGGTGCGGTCAGCGGCACCGTCCAGCCCTGCCTGATGGCCTCGTCGCCGAGGAACCGCTCGACCGAGTTGACGCCGACGGGTGCGTCGACTTGCCCGCGGTTGCAGGCGGTCTCGCACGGCCGGTAGCAAACCCGTCCCATGATCGCCGGCAGCGGGTTGTCCTGCATGATCTGCCGCCACGCGGCCTCGTAGCCGCCTGAGCCGTCGCCTTCTTCGGCGTGGTAGAGCCACTGCTGGATGTTCTCGCCGGCCGGGCAGGCGTGGTTGCACGGTGGCAGCAGGTCGACGTAGACCGGCCGCTCAGTGCGCCAGGACCCGGTCTTGTTGGCCAGGCTGGAACCGGGATCCAGGGTGATCGCGAACGGCTTGTCCATCACGGGGTCTCCTCTAGCGGCTGGGGGGCTTGCGGAGCTGGCTCGTCCTCCCCAGGCTCTAGCAAGCCGAACCTGGCGATGTTGACGTCGGCTAGCCGCTGCAGATGCGCGATCGTGCCGGCGCCTTCTGGCGTGCTGAACAGGTGCGCGTACCTGGACTGCAGCCTGAGGTAATCCTCGACCGGCGCTTTGCGGCGGATCGGTGAGACACTGACAACCTCGCCGCCGACCGCCTCGAAGACGGGGAACAGGCCGGTTTGCTCTGCTAGCCGCGCGATCCTGATGGTGTCCCCCGGCGCGCTGCCCCAGCCGAGTGGGCAGGGCACCAGGATGTGCAGGTACCTCGCGCCTCGGAACCGCATTGCTCGCTTCACCTTGTATTCCAGATCCCGGAGTCCGGCGACGGTTGCCGTGGCGACGTAAGGGATCTGGTGTGCCATCGCGATCAGCGGGGCGTTCTTGCCCTGGCCGAAGGTGTTGCCTGGCTGCGGGCCGACAGCGGGAGTCGTGGCGGTGCGGGCGGCCGGGGGAGTGGCACCGGATCGCTGGACCCCGGTGTTCATGTAGGCCTCGTTGTCGTAGCAGATGAACAGGACGTCGTCGTTCCGCTCGAACATGCCGGAAAGGCAGGCGAAGCCGATGTCGACGGTGCCGCCGTCACCGCCCTGCCCGACGACACGTACGTCGTGGCGGCCCTTGGCGCGCATGGCCGCCGCGACGCCTGTCGCCACCGCCGGCGCGTTGCCGAACAGCGAGTGGATCCACGCGATCTGCCAGGACGTCTCCGGGTACGGCGTAGAGAACACCTCAAGGCAGCCGGTGGAGTTGACCGCGATCAGCTTCTTGTTCGCCGCTCGCATCGCCGCGTCCAGGGCGTACCTGGCGCCGAGCGCCTCGCCGCAGCCCTGACAGGCACGATGCCCGCAGTTGAGAGAGTTTGTCCGGGCGGGCTCGGCCTGCACCGACTGCTGGTCCTCGGCGAGCAGTCTGTTGCCGGCGGCGAAGCTGCCGACTTGGTAGAACTTGACGTGCTGCACTGGCATGGCTCTCTTCTCCGCTTCGCTCATCCGATCCTGGACGCGACTGCGCCGAGGTCGCGCAGGATGTTCTCGGCTGCCGGACCGGATCGGCGGGTGGCCGCCGCGCGGCTCAGCTCCCGGTCGATCAGGGCGGTGTTCAGGTCCAGGAAGGTCAGCGGCTCAAGCTCGCCGGCGGCCGCTCTGGTGAATAGCTCGCGCAGCGAGGCCTTGGTGATGGCGCGGCCGCCCAGGCCGGCTATCACCGTGTAGCAGTGCGGCTGAGAACGGCTTGGCCCAGCCAGTGCCGGCTCTGACAGTGCTGGCTCCGACAGTGCTGGCTCCGAGTGTGTTGGCTCCGAGAGGGCCATCCGGACGTTCGCCGAGACGATGCCGCCGATGCCGACGGCGAAGGCTCGCTCGAGGACGACAACCCGGCGAACCGCGCCCAGGGCCGATCGAACCGCCGCCAGCGGGAACGGCCGGAACGAGGTGATGCCCAGTGCGCCGATCTTCATCCCGCCGGTTCGAAGCTCGTCGATCGTGTCCTTGATCGTGCCGAGCACAGATCCCAGTGCGACCACGATGATGTCCGCGTCCTGGGTCCGGTAGTGGCGCACCAGGCCGCCTGAGTCGCGGCCGAACTGGCCGGCAAATGCCGCAGCCACAGCGGGGATGAGCTCCAGTGCCTGGCTCTGCCTGGCGTGCGCGAGGTAACGCACCTCCGTGAACGCCTCCGGGCCTACCATGGCGCCGATCGACACCGGGTCGTCCGGATCGAGTACCTGGCGCGGCTCGTAGCCGGGCAGGAACCTGTCGACCTGCTCCTGGCTGGGGATTTCCAGCCGCTCATGCGCATGCGTCAGCACGAATCCGTCCATGCACACCATGACCGGCAGCGACACTTCCTCGGCGATCCTGAACGCCTGAATGTGCAGGTCGAGAGCTTCCTGATTGGTCTCGGCGTAGAGCTGGATCCAGCCGCAGTCCCGCTGGGACATGGCGTCGCTGTGGTCGTTCCAGATGTTGATCGGCGCGCCGATAGCGCGGTTGGCGACGGTCATGACGATCGGCAGGCCGAGTCCCGACGCGTTGTACAGCGCCTCCGCCATGTACAGCAAGCCCTGGCTTGCGGTCGCGGTATAAGCGCGCGCGCCAGCCGCCGACGCGCCGATGGCCACCGACATGGCCGCGAACTCCGACTCGACGTTGACGAACTCGCACGGCGCCAGCTCGCCCGACTTCACTTTGGTAGCGAGGGCCTCGACGATGTGCGTTTGGGGCGAGATCGGGTACGCGCAGATGACCTCGGGGCGGCACAGTGCGACTGCATCCGCCACGCCGCGCGATCCTTCGATCTGCCCGATGCGCCCGCCTCCCGAGCCGGCAGGTATTGCGATCGCAGCGCGGGCCGGGCCGGCCTGGCTGCCCTTGCTGAGATGGCTCGGCTGGCCGAGGTGCGTAGCGGCGCTGTCATACGCAGCGCGGGCTGCGGCCGCGTTGCCCTCACCGACCCGGCCGGGGAACCGGTCGCGGATAGCCGCCACGACGGACTCGATGGATACTGCACCGGTCAGAGCCGCGAATCCGCCGAGCAGCGCGGCATTCGGAACGGGCCGGCCGACGTGTTGCTGAGCGAGTTCGGTTGCGGGCACGGACAGCACGGCGCTAGGGCCGAGCTGATCGGTGAACTCACCGATGCCGAGCTCGGCCACCGGACGGGCCGAGTTAATCAGCAGCAGAGCGTGCTGGCCAGCTCCCTCGAAGACATTGACCTGATGCAGCAGCGTGGGGTCCTGAATGATCAGCACGTCCGGCTGCATCACCGGTTCCCTGACTCTGATGGGCTTGTCATCGAACCGGCAGAAGGACACGACCGGCGCCCCGGTCCGCTCCGAGCCGAAACTCGGGAAGGCCTGCGCGTACTTGCCCTCGGCGAATGCCGCCGCCGACAATAGCTCGGCCGCGGTCACCACGCCCTGGCCGCCGCGGCCGTGGATCCGGATCTCGAACATAGCTGCGGTGCCCTCCCTGATGGCCGCTTCGCGGGTACGTGCTGCGAAGCCGACGGCGCGGCGTCTCCCCCGCTGCGGAGCACCGTCCGCATGCAGGCCCCCCGTGATGCCGCTGCACGCCGGCTTCAGACTCGAGCCTGCCAGCGCGGTAGCTCCCGCGGAGGAGGCATCTGACCTCGGATCAAGGGACCAATGGCCCTCTCGCGCCGATCTGGAAAGGCGCGCACCGGAACCAGCAGCGGCGGCTCGCTGTGATCGGGGGCCGCCGCTGCTTTTCTCCCGGCGGGCGCTTCGTCGCCTAGCCGGATGCGGAGCGTCAGGTTGGCTTGATGTGCTGGTTCTGCCGGACGGGGATCTTCCGGCCGCTGCTGTCGGCGCCTTTCTTGGCCAGCTTGATTGTCACTTCCAGGACGCCATGACTGCTAGTGGCCTCGATAAGGTTCTCGTCGGCGCTGGCCGGCAGCGTCATGCTCCGGCTGAAGGTGCCGTAGTGGAACTCGGAGTGGTGCTTGCTGATTGTCTCCTCGCGCCGCTCGGCCTTGATGGTCAGGATGCCGCCTGCAACGGTGACGGTCACGTCCTTCTCAGGGTCGATGCCGGGAAGTTCCGCCCTGATGACGTAACTGCCATCGCGAACGAAATCCTCAACCCGCATCGGGTGCCCGGTCACCGGCCGGAGCACCGCCCACGGTGTCTCTAGCCAGTCGACCATCTCCCCAAGCGGCCCCCGGTAGTCCCTGCGTGTCAGCGTGCTCATAATCACGCCCCCTCTCGTTCCTGTCGTACGGTGTTGATTCCAGAGCGATGAGTGGTGGGTGCCCAGGGCCGGAGGTGCCAGCCTGCCGGGACCTTAGGGTCTTCTTTCCGGCCAGAGGTCCCATGGCGCAATGAGGGCACGGGATCGGAGGTGTGCGATGTCCGGACATCATGGCAAGGACAAGAAGCCGGCCGACTCGGCGGCCGGCTCAGCTGAGCGAATGCCAGGCAAGCTCTACCGGGCTGAGCTGCTCCGGCTGCAGGGAGAGCTGGTGAAGCTCCAGGAGTGGGTGCGAGCTGAGTCAGCGCGCGTGGTCGTGGTGTTCGAGGGCCGGGATGCCGCCGGCAAAGGAAGCACCGTCAAGCGGGTCGCTGAGTACCTCAACCCGAGGGTTGCGAGGATCGCGGCCCTGCCCGCCCCGAGTGAGCGCGAGCGCACCAGCTGGTACTTCCAGCGATATATCAGCCACTTGCCGGCGGGCGGCGAGATCGTGCTGTTTGATCGCAGCTGGTATAACCGCGCGGGCGTGGAGCGGGTCATGGGCTTTTGCACGAAGGCGGAGTACGGCAGGTTCCTGCATCAGTGTCCGATCTTCGAGCGGCTGCTCGTGGAAGACGGCATCTTGCTGCGCAAGTACTGGTTCTCGGTCAGCGACGATGAGCAGGAACGGCGCTTCAGGGCCCGGCTCGATGACCCGATGCGGCGATGGAAGCTGTCGACCATGGACCTGAACTCGATCACTGCTTGGGAGGACTACTCGCGCGCGAAGGACGAGATGTTCGTTCATACCGATATTCCGGAGGCCCCGTGGTACGTGGTCGACAGCACGGACAAGCGGCGGGCTCGGATCAACATGATCGCGCACTTGCTCAGCACGATTCCCAGTTACGAAGTGGAGCGGCCGCCGCTGGAGTTGCCGCCACGGCCTAAGTCAACGGGTTACGTCCGGGCGCCGCGCGAGTCGCAGACCTTCGTCCCCGACTACGCGGCGACGCTGCTCGAGCGCGAGTCAGGCGCCGGCCGCCGGTAGCGGATGGCCGCCCGGAGCGGACCGCCCGGCCGGCACGACGCGGGCGAAGTCGCCGGGCCACACCATAGCGATGTGGCCGTCTGATTGCCATTTGACGATGTAGGGCGGCGAGCCGTCCTCGTGCGGCACACCGATGATGAGGCCGCTTCTAGCCGCATCGCCCTCGGCTATGAGCCGGTCGCCCACGTGTGCGTACATGACGGCTCTCCTTGCCTGCGTCCTCGTTCGTTGTTCCAGACTGCCTGGGGGAGTCACCGAAAAGCAGCGGGCATTCGGCCTCGCAGGCCGGGACGTTCGGCACCTCGGGATGTGCCTGCCAACGCCGGGACTGAAGTCCCTGCGGCACGGGTCTAGTGGCACTGCGCGGCTTGATTTCGCGACTACTGGGCTTGAACTGGACCGATGCCGCGGCGTGGAGAGGAAACCATGACCGACGAACGATCGCTGGGCGAACTGTCCCGCGCTGAAGCGCTCTATCTACTCGCGAGCGTGCCTGTCGGCCGCCTGGTGTTCACTCATCAGGCGCTGCCCGCAATCAGGCCGGTGAACCACCTCGTCGAGGGCGACATGGTCGTGATCGGGCTGACGGCCGGCTCGGCGATCGCCGCGTCGTCCGGATCGGGCGGAACGGTCGTCGCGTACGAGGCCGATTCCCTGGACCTCGTAGAAAGATCCGGATGGACCGTGATAGTTGTCGGGCTCGCCCGGCTCGAGACCGATTCCGATGCGGTGCTGCGGTACCGGACGCGGCTGCGGCCGTGGCTCGCCGGTGCGATGACGGACGTCCTCACGATCAGCTCGGAGATCGTGACGGGCTACCGGCTTATCCCCGCCGTGGCATCAGGCGAGATCGCCCGGACCGCTGAGTAGCGGTCCGGGCGATCTCCTTCCTGTTTCCTGGCGGGCGCCCGTTAACTCACCGGCTAGCCGTGATCAGGTGGCGGTCTCCTGCTCCTGATCGGGACTGGCCGGCGCCAGGGTCGCCGCCGGGCCTGCTGGGGGCTGCCAGTTACCGCGCCAGATGACCCGGTGCACTGGGATCAGCCGCGGGATGTCCCGCAGGCCCGGGATGAACGGGACCAGGAGCAGGAGCAGGGTGGCCAGGCCGGTCAGGTAGATGGCGATCATGTCCACGTTCGCAGAGTTGGCGAAGTGCGGCACCTGGTACCACAGCGTGTACAACCACAGCCACGGCTGGCCGGGGTAGCTCCCGGTCTCGTTCATGACACCCCACTGGCCGCCGCCCAGATTCAGCGCGTTGCCCTTGTTGATGAAGTAGCTGCCGTCTTCGATAAACAGCAGTGGCTTAGTGAAGTTTGTGCCGTAGAACGTCCGCCCGGCGAGCAAGTCGGTATCCAGCGCACCGCTGCGTGCCATGCTCAGTTCCGCGGTCAGCATCACCGGTACCGGCCCGTCGTTCGCGGCGGGTATGACAGGTATCGCGTTAGTAGTCGTTACCTTGGCCGCGGACACCTTGGCGTAGGCGTTGGCCCAGGCCAGTTGCTGCGCGGGCGAAGCGCTTATGTAGGTACCGAGCGCGTGCGCCAGGGTTGGATCGGTGGGTGCCAGCGAGGCGAGCGGCTGAAGCACGAACGTCTGCGCCGCGTTGATCGGCTGAGTGACCCCGAACCAGGTCTGAGGCGAGAACGCCAGCCGCTGCACGCTGCCGGTGGCGTTGTTATACGGCGGCCCGTAAGTAGCGGTCTCACTGGTCGCGTTCAGTTCCGTGGCTGCCGTGGCGAGGAAGTCCGACGGGTCTAGGTGTGACCAGGTCTGAATGGTGATGGCAGGCACGTCGGGGGAGGACAGCAGCCCGGCTAGGCCGAGGGTCAGGGCGAGCGTGATGACGAACGCGATGGATCCCTCTTTGATGATGTCGTAGCGCCGGGTCGGGCCCCGCCACGGTGCCGCGTCAGCAGTGGCTGCCGCCATCCGACCAGCGCGGTCACGCCAGCTGATGCGCTTTGCTGGCAGCGGGTGGCTGACGCCGCGGACCCGGACGAGCAGCACGTGCGCGCCCACGAGGGCGATAAGGATGATCGGGATCAGCACCACGTGCCAGAGCAGCATCTGCCCGAAGTTCATGAGGTTGAAGAACGCGCCGACGCCGACCGAGTTGAATGCGTCTTTGCCGCTGGTCGAGATCCACTGAGAGTCAAAATTCTGTTGTGACAAGTAGCCGGTGAAGCACTCGACGATGCAGGCGAGGAAAGCGACGACGCCGGTGATCCAGGTGAGCGCGCGCCGGCCTCGCCAGGCAGCCATCCAGAACTTGCCCCACAAGTGGATGACGATCAGCGCCATGAATAGTTCGACGCTCCACAAGTGCATGCTGTTAAAGAAATGGCCGACCGGGTTGAAGTGCCACCAGTCGACTCCGCCGATCGCGATGACCAGGCCGGACACGATTGCCATCGCGAGCGCGGCGAGGGATGCGACGCCGAACACGTAGATCCAGGAGGCCACGTATGCAGGCTGCCGGTCCGGCAGCAGCTTGCCCGGCGGGAGCAGCCGCAACGCCTGGTTCCTGACGCGCGCGGTCCACATGCCGGGCTCGCCCTGGTCGGGCGCCGCCGACGATGGCTCCGCGTCCGGGCCCGGCTGGCCGGCGTCGGTAGGCGCACCGCCGTGTCCTTTCGGGAATGGCAGCAGCAGTGCCCCGCCGAAGATCACCACCATCACGGCGATGAGCACGAGGTTGGCAAGCGAGACGTAGAAGATATTCCAGTGCAGGTAGGTGCCCGGACTGTTCAGATTAACGACCGAGCCGGGCAGCGCCAATATGTGCTTGGCCATCAGTAGCTCCTCGGATTGGCAGAGAAATAGTTAATCTCGGTGCGCATCATGCGCGCCGAAAAACCGCAAAGCCACCCTGGCACCGGCGCGCCGCTTCGCTACAGGGATTTCGGTCACGCTGTTCCGGGACTTTGGTCCTGGCCGGATTGGCGGACGGCACTTCCCGCCCGCGGTGACCGCGGGCGGGAAGCTGGTGGCCGGGTTACATACCGGGTACTGCAGTTGGCCAAGTCAGGTGGCATTCACCTGGACGCGGGTGGCGAGCTTCGGCAGGATCTCCGCCTCCGGAGCGGTGCGCCGCAGGTGGACAAAGCCGAGGATGGCCAGGACCAGCATCAAGCCGGCCGCGATGTAGGAGGCGATGGCTGCGATCAGTGCGATCTGACCGAACTGCCAGAATCCATATGCCTCAAGCAGCATGCTGCGCAGCGTGGTGCCTCGGAACACGGTCTGCACCTCGTTTGCCAGGTCGACGTTCTTCGGCTGGGCCAGTGACTCGGCCGACAGCTGCGAGTAGGTCTTTCCGCCACCGATCAAGAACAGGTGACGGGCGATGAAGTAGTTGGCATAAACCTCGGCCTGCGCACCGTTGGTCATGGTCTGGCCGGCGTACTTCGCCATCTGAGCTCGGTTCGCGGCCGGGAGGATCTTGAACTCGGGGTTGTTCGTGGTCGGGAACACGATTTTCTGAGCGGATAGCTGGCTGGTCACCTGGTTGTTGGCGTATGAGTGCCCCCAGGTCAGCAGCACGCCTGCGACGACGAGAATGGCCGCCAGAAGCACGCCTGCCGCGGCGGCGAGTGCGTCGAAAGTCCTCCTGCGCATTTTTGTATTCCTCCTTGTTGGTCCGGGTGGTGGCCCGGCCAGTGGACTTCGGTTAGCTGAGCATCTCGTCGGCCGGAGACCTGGACGCAGGGCCATCGGGCCCGAGCTGAGCGGGACCTGGGTCATCGATTCGCAGCTGACTTTCGCCCCTACTGGCGCGCGCAGCGGCTGGCTAGCCTGCCAATCGGGAGCCATTATTGGGAGGGCAAGAAATGAGCAAGACAATTGTGCTCGCCGTGGACACAGCCCGGCATGAGCTGTCCGAGCATGTCGCCGCGGCGGTCGAGATGACCAAGGACGTGGCACATCCTGACGACAAGGTAATCGTGCTGCACGTGCACGAGTTCGCTGTCGGCAGGTTCGGCCGGATGCAAGTGGACTGCGCAGACGGCCAGGGGGAGTCGCTGGTCGCCAGCATCGTCGAGGAACTGAGCAAGTCTGGCCTGTCCGCCGAAGGGGTTATCAAGGAAGCGGACTACGGCCACGTGGCGCGCGCGATCCTGGCGGCAGCCGACCGCTACCCGGCCAGGCTGCTGGTGCTCGGCTCCAGCAGCCGGACCGATCTGCCCTGGGTTCCGTTCGGCAGCGTGGCCAACCGGCTGCTGCACATCTCGTCGCTACCGGTCCTCATCGTGCCGATGCGCCATGACGCGACGGTAACTGTGCCTTCAGCAGCAACCGTGCCGGCCACAATTAGCGAGTCGGCCTGACCCCCAGCCGCGCACGGTGCGGGCTGGCCGATTCGCGGCGGGCCGACGCACGCGCCGGTCCGCAATCGGCTCGTGACAAGATGTGATGGCATGGCGCACAGGCATGAGCGGACGCTGGCTACCGCTGGCATAGCGAGGGTGGAGGGCGAGGGCTCTCTGTACCTTCGGCTGGCCGGCGACCAGGTCGAAGAGGTCAGGCTCGACATCTACGAGCCCCCGCGATTCTTCGAGGCGTTCCTTCGCGGACGCTCCTACCGTGAGCCGCCGGACATCACCGCACGCATCTGTGGGATCTGCCCGGTCGCGTACCAGACCAGCGCGGCGCTCGCCATCGAGGCAGCGTGCGGCGTCCGGGTCGAAGGTCCGCTCGCTGATCTGCGCAGGCTGCTGTACTGCGGGGAATGGATCGCCAGCCACTCCTTGCATATCTACTTGCTGCACGCGCCAGATTTCCTTGGCTACCCCGGCGGCATCGAGCTGGCCCGCGATCAGCGGGCCATCGTCGAGCGCGGTCTCGCGCTACGGCGAGCCGGTACCGCGATCATGGAGACAATCGGTGGCCGGGCAATTCATCCGGTCAACTTCCGGGTCGGCGGGTTCTACTCGACGCCGGCGCGGGCAGACCTGAGCCGCCTCGCTGGTCAGCTGCAAGCGGCGCTGGAGGATGCACTTGAGACCGTGCGATGGGTCGCCGGATTTGACTGCCCCGAGCTGACGATGGAGCACGAAATGCTGGCGCTCAGCCAGCCCGGTAGCTATCCGATCGAGAATGGCAGCCTGGTCACCACGGACGGCCGCATGTTTGGTGCCGCCGAGTTCGAGGAGGAGGTCATTGAAGAGCAGGTGCCACATTCCACGGCGCTGCACGCGCGGCTAGCCGGCAGTGATAGCACCTACCTCACCGGGCCGTTGGCTCGTTACACACTCAACTCCCAATGGCTCCCGCCGAGGGCAGCGGCTGCCGCCGCCGCGGCGGGCCTCGGCCAGAGCTGCCGCAATCCGTTCCGCAGCATCGTCGTGCGTGCGGTGGAGGTCGTCTGCGCGATAGAGGAAGCGATTCGCCTGATCGAGGCATACCGGCAGCCGCCACTCCCGAATGTTGATATTGAGCCGAGGGCGGCCGTCGGCTATGGGGTGTCTGAGGCTCCTCGTGGCGTGCTGTATCACCGCTATGAACTAGATGGAGCAGGGACCGTCGTCAGCGCCCGGATCATCCCGCCGACGTCGCAGAACCAGGCCGCGATCGAACGTGATCTGCGCCAGTTCGTGCAGGTACGCCTGGAACTGACCGACGAGCAGCTTGCAAGTCAGTGCGAGCAGGCGATCCGCAGCTATGACCCGTGCATTTCCTGCGCCACGCACTTCCTCGACCTGCAGGTAGACCGGATATGACCGGAGCAGACGGCGAACACGTCATGGTGATCGGCGTCGGCACCGAATTCCGCTGCGATGACGGCGTCGGGCCAGCCGTCATCGATCGGCTGCGCGGAACGGTACCCGCGAGCGTTGAACTGCTGTGCTGCGACGGAGAGCCGACCCGGCTAATGGAGACGTGGATGCACGCTGCCGTCGCGATCGTCGTTGACACGGTGAGCGGAGGCGACGCCGCGCCAGGGACGCTGCACCGCTTCGTCGTGCCGGAGCCGGCAGCGGATCACGTTACCCCGCCGGTGCCGGGCCAGCCGGAATCGACAGCTGCTCCAGCCAGCTCGCACGGCCTGGGGCTGGGCGCGGCCATCGAACTGAGCCGCGTGCTCTCCCGGCTGCCCGCCCTGCTAATTCTGCACGGCGTGCAGGGCGAAGCCTTCGGCTTCGGCCAGCGCTTCAGCCCGGCGGTTTCGGCCGCCATCGATGATCTCACCGCGAGGGTGCGCGCCGACGTGCTGAGCGTGTCAGCCACCTGAGCCGGCGCCGCGATGTCCGGGCGTTGCCTGTTCGGCTGCCGCGCGGAACCCGGCAGTGGCGACGTGGAACGTGCGGAAGACCCGCTGGATGTCGGCGTCTGGCATGCCTAGGCGGCGCAGCCATCCGACGAGCGACTCGACGTTGGGTGTGGCCATGGGGCCGAAGCAGCCATAGCAGCCGCGGCCGAACGCCGGGCAGATCGCTCCGCAGCCGGCTTGCGTGACAGGGCCGAGGCACGGCGTACCACGGGCGACCATGACGCAGGCTGTGCCGCGCAGCTTGCATTGCTCGCACACACTGTGACCTGGGATGCGCGGCTCGCGGCCGGCTAGCAATGCCGTCAGCAGACCGATCAGCTGGCGCTTGTCGATCGGGCAGCCCGGCAGCTCGAAGTCGACCGGGACATGGCTGGAGATCGGGGTGGACGTGGCCAGCGCACTGATGTAGTCCGGCCGGGCATACACCGTCGCGGCAAACTCCGCCACGTCGCCGAAATTCCGGAGCGCCTGCACACCGCCTGCTGTAGCACAGGCTCCGATTGTCACCAGGATCCGCGAGTTCGCCCGGACCTGCTTGATCCGGACTGCATCGTCGGGCGTGCTGACCGAGCCTTCGACCAGGGATACGTCAAATGGCCCCGGCAGCTCGGTGCTGGTGGCCTCGGTGAAGTGAGCGACATCCACCTCGCTGGCCAGCGCAAGGAGTTCTTCCTCGCAGTCGAGCACGGTCAGCTGGCAGCCGTCGCAGGAGGCAAACTTCCACACCGCGAGCCTGGGCCGCCTGGATTCAGCTGGCATCTAGAGCTCCCTCACCGTAAGAAGCGGCTCAGCTACCTGGTAATTCACGACCGGACCGTCCCGGCACAGCAGCAGCGGGCCGAGCTGGCAGTGGCCGCATTCGGCGATCCCGCACTGCATGTTCCGCTCTAGCGAGATCCAGACGCTGGCAGCGGGCAAGCCAGCGGCCGTCAGGGTGCGGGCGGTGATGCGCATCATGACCTCGGGCCCGCACATCAGGGCCGTTGTCCGCGTCGGGTCAAGATGCGCGCGGCCGATCAGCTGCGTGACTACGCCCACCTGCCCTGGCCAGCTCGCGTCGGCCTTGTCGACGGTGATCTCAACCTCGGCACCGTGCTCACGCCACTGGCCGTATTCGGCGGCAAAGACCAGCTCGGCAGGAGA
>Ga0335074_10010527_pt1 | contig 12941 bp, 11 predicted proteins | sample Lox_Sample_23_FD_206715 | JGI IMG/M metagenome (GOLD analysis project Ga0335074, IMG submission 206715) | Soil microbial communities from Loxahatchee National Wildlife Refuge, Florida, United States - Lox_Sample_2.3 | ecosystem: Environmental > Terrestrial > Soil > Wetlands | place: USA...
GGCCACACTGACCGTTTCCGGGCCATTGCCTCCATGATGGGCGTATACGATCTGACTTCTATGTATGGCTCGACCGAAGAGTTATGGTTCCCGGAATGGGATCTCAAAGGCCAGCCCTGGAATTCGGACTTATACCGGAAGTTCTCGCCATCTAACTATGTAGAACATTTCAAGACGCCGTGCCTGGTAATTTCGGGCGAGCGCGATTTTCGTGTTCCCTATACCCAGTCACTCGAATTCTTCACCGATCTGCAGAAGATGAACGTGCCATCGCGCCTGATAGTTTACGCCAAGGCGGGTCACTGGCCGGACTGGTATGAAATGGCGCTCTATTACACGGCGCACCTGGAGTGGTTCCACAAATACCTGGAAGGCGCGGCGCCGCCGTGGACTACCGAGCAGTTCTTGCGGAATGCGGTCTTCGACAGCGCCACGGGGCAACGCGTCAAATAGCGCTGCTCGTGGGGCAGGCCCGCGGCCTAGGCGGAGCCCTTGGCCTCGCCATGGTAGGCTAGGATAGCTCGAAGAACGGGCCTACGAGGCCCGCGCAGGACAGGAGCCCATCGCACTTGGTTAAGCGGCCGCGCCGCGTGTGCCTAAAATGCCGAGAGAACGCGGCGTGTAACCGGGAAAGACTTTCGTCAAATCGCGATTGCCTGACTGGCCGCGCACTAACTCGCCTAAGACATCGCGGAAGTCGGTAGTCAGCGCGAGATCGCGGCCTTCGTATAACTGCTCGGTGGCGAGACCGGGCCACTTGCCGTACACTTTGCCGCCGCGCACGCCGCCGCCCATCACAAACATGCAATTGGCATGGCCGTGATCGGTGCCGCGGTCGCCATTCTCATGCGCGGTGCGCCCGAACTCGGACATGGTGACTAGCGCGACGTCGTTGCGCCGGTCGCCCAAGTCGGTCCAGAATGCCGCCAAAGTCTGGCCGAATTCCGCCAGGCGCGCGGCCAATTGGCCCTCGGATGCGCGCGCGCCTGTTTCGTTCACGTGATGATCCCAACCACCCACATCGGCGAAAGCCAACTCAAGGCCTACATCGGATTTGATGAGTTGCGCGATCTGCCGCAGGCAATCGCCAAAGCGGCCGTTCGGATAATCGGCGCCAGGAGCGGGTTGGTACGGTGTCTTCTCGATGGATGCGAGCAGCGATACGGCTTCGAAGGTCTCGCGTCCGGCAGCCGCCAACATGGGATCGCGGCTATTGGCGTACATTTCCTGAAACGCGCTGGAAGCCTGCGCGTTGTGGACCCTGAAGTCGCTCAGGTTTTGCACGGCGACCGCCGGATTTGGTCCGCGCATCGATCGCGGAAGTACCGCGCCCATGGCCACCGCGCGCACCGGGGAAACGCGCGCGGCGGAATCCACGCAGGGCAAAGCCCGGTTCATCCATCCATCGGCGGTGCTTTTCACGCCGGGCGTGCCGGCCTCCATGAAATCCTGCGCGTCGAAATGCGAGCGCGTGGGATCGGGTGAGCCGGCCGCGTGCACAATGGCTAAGTGGCCGTCATCCCAAATGGGTTTGAGCGGCGCCAGCGCGGGATGCAAGCCGAAGAATCCATCCAGATCGATGGCGGCATCTTCGCGCCGATCCGCAGCGCGCGTAGGACGCGGCACGGCGATAGTTGGGCGCATCTCGTAATACCGCGGCTCGGCGTGCGGCGCCACGATATTCAGGCCATCGGCCGCACCACGTTGAAATATAGCCACCAGGATTTTCTTGCGCGGCGAGGGTGCATCGGCGGCGTACAGCGTGCGCTCCAACCATAGCGGAGCCGCGCCCGCGCCTACCATCGCCAGCGCCGAGTTGCGAATAAAAAATCTGCGGGTCGTCATGCTGATACCCACTTACTCCCTAACTCCCCATCACTTCTTTTGAAAATCGGGCGAACCCAAAGTGACTCCCTCGGTTGGCATGGACTCGCCTAGCTTCACTCCAGGCAACTTGTTATTGGCCAGCGCCACGCTGAAATTCATGCGCGCCAGCAGACCGGCCGAGTTCAGCCAGTCCTGGCTGGAATTCGAGTAACCCGTCGGCTCGGCTTTCTTGTACAGAGGCTCGCCGAGTTGGTTCAACTGATTGGTCAGCCCGAACGTAAAATCCACATCCGCGTTCACCGCGCGCAGCGAGCTCGCCACCATTTCGAGCGGCGACTTCATCTTCGAACGGTAAGCGCCGCGCGACCAGAATTCCGGCGATTCGAACATGGTCTCCAGCACCGCGCGGATGTCGCCATCTTTCTTGAGGAACGTATCCGCCATACGATCTACCAGCGCGTTGGGGGGATTGTCAGCCACGAAACGAATGGCCAGTTGGCGCGAGATGAAGTGCGCCGTCGCCGGATGATGCGCCAGCAAATGCAGCACCGTAAGGCCGTCATTAATTCCGCCGCCGGCCGGAATGCGAACGCCCAGCACCATCTTTTCGCCGTTATCATGCATGCGCGGATTGAATTCGAATTCGGCCATGCGCTGCGGCTGGCGGATGGTCCAGCCGGTGAAGCAGCGCGCCACTTCGGTCACATCTTTCTGCGTATAACCGCCATCCACGCCGAGCGTGTGCAGCTCCAGCAACTCGCGCCCGTAATTTTCGTTCAGCCCACGCTGCCGGCGCACGCCGGCAATCGAATCCGCACCCACCGATTGCCAGTTATCAAGATAAAACAGCATGGCCGGACTCTGGGCGGTAGCGCGCAATAAGTCCTCGAAATGTCCGAGCACGTGCGGGCGGATGGCGTCGCGCTCATACGCGGTCACCAGATAGCGGTCCGCGCCTTTTCCGATGAACACATTGAAGTGGTTAAACCAGAAATCCACCATTACTTCCTGGAGTTGGCGATGGCTATAGACCGCGCGCAAAAGCTTGCCTTCGGCGAGATCCTCCGCCACTACCGCCTGCGGTCCGTTGGCGCTCTGAATGCGGCGCCGCAAATCCGGCCCGGCGGCCGCGAACAAGCGCATGCGCATTCCCTTCCCCATGCTCTCGATCACTTCGTCCTGCCGGTCCCGCGGCCATGATGTCAGCAACACGAGCTTTTCTTCCGGCGTGCTATTGCGCCACTGGCTAAGCTCCTGCGGATCGAGCAGCGCGGCCAAATCCTGCTCGGGCTTGCTATCTGGATCTGATTTCTGCTGCAGGCGGGCGGCCAAGCGATCCACCATCATGCGTTTGTCGGGATCGCCGGGATACGGCAGGCGGCCCTCGACCATGGCCTTCACCATGCCGGGCGAGGGATAATGCTGCAACATCGTGGCGGTGCTCATATCGAGCGTATCGAGCGGACGGAGCTTAGCTTCGAGAACCGGGTTTTCGGCAATGCGCTCGGGGTGAAGCTGCAAATCGATCCACTTCCGGACCCCCATGGCCTCGATTTGTTGCATCTCACCAGGCCGCGGACCAAAGCTCAGGCGATTGAGAACGTGCTCGGCCTGACAGTCCTTTGCCATCGGCTGGCGGAACGATGATGCTTCCGGCGCGTCCTTTTCGGCATAGACGCAAAGTCCGCTCAGGACCATCGCGCCAACCGCCGCAGCCAGAAATAATTTGGGTTGCACTACACTTATAAACGCGGTTAGAGAGAGTGAAGTTGCGGACGCTAGCCCGTAAAGTACTAGTTGCGCAGGCGAAGAACGAACCATGCAAGGCCGGTGACGAACAGCACCGAGGCGCAGACCGTCACGGGTTTCCAAGCCGCCAGGCGCCGGCGGAGATATGTAAATAGCAGTGCACACAAGGCGATGAAAGCAATTTCCGCGAATGCCGCGCCCGCGAGTACATACCCAGCGCGATAGCCAGTGGTGCGCAAAAACCAATCGAAGTACAAGCCATGAAAGATTCCTAATAATCCTACAATTAACCAACGCATGCTAGCTTTGGGCAGCGCCAGGATCTCTACCGCAAGATAGGCAATCGTTAACCCGGCGGCCGCTTCGACAAAGCGCGGCGGCGCTTGCCAGTGAGTCATGGGAACAATGATCACGGCGGCGATCTGTCCGGTAAGAAACGCCAAAGCCAAAAGGGCCAATTCGCGCCGGCGGCGCGCGGCCAAAACCAGACTCGCCAGAAACAGAATCTGCGCCGCGCCGCCCAATGCGCGCAGCATTCCGCCGCCGGCCTCGTTGATGGCCATTTCGAGCGGCGTCGGAGGACGAAATCGCAACGTGGCGCGGGGAAACGAAATGTCGAACACCGCCTGATCGCGTTTGCCATTATTTTCCACACGCAGCAGATGCACGTGATTCGGCACGGTAACCGAGTAAAAAGTGCATTCCACATCCAATGCGCCGACGGGCGCCTCAAATTGATAATCCGCCGTGCATAGGTACGCGCCTTGTGCGGCATCTTCGTGACAGGTGGAATCGAGCAACCTCGCCGCGCGGCCGCCGGATGAGAAGACCATATGTTCGAAGAGCGACCGCTGCGGATCTTTCACGTGCGGCATTTCGTAAAGAGGCAAGCGGAATTCGTAATGTCCCATGGTTCCGTGGATGGTCATATCGCCGGAACTCATGCTCATCACGTGCGCGAAGGCGGGCGCGGCCAGCAGCAACCATCCGGCCGGAAGCTTCATGCCGCTATTTCGGGGACGGGCCGCACCACGCGCTGCTGGCGGATGCGCCGGTAAACAATCCGCACTAAAGCCAGCACCGGCACGGAAACAAACGCGCCGGGAACGCCGGCCAGTTCCGCGCCCGCGAAGACTCCGAATAAAACCAACAGCGGATGCAGTTGCACGCCTTGTTGCATCAACAGAGGAGACAGAACATAGTCCTGGAAAACCCGGTAGGCCAGCAGAAAGATAACGGCGCCCAGCGTCGGACCTCCACTTACCGCGGTTACGATTATCACCACCACACCCGCGGCAAGCGGTCCGATGATGGGAATGAATTCAAGCCCCGCGGCCATCGCTGCCAGCAGAATCGCGTAAGGCACGCGCATAACGCTGAAGAAGATGGAATACGAAGTAAATGTTGCCAGCGACAGCAACAGGATGGCGCGCATGTAGCGCGCCAACAGCAGATCCACGTCGGCCAACAGACTGTCGACCAGCGCGCGCTGGCGTTGGTCGCCGATCATTTCCAAAACCCAGTCGCGCATCTCGCGGCCGTCCTTCAAAAAGAAGAATCCCAGAATGGGCACCACCACGACATAAACAAGATTGCTGGCTACGCTCAGTATCTTGGCGCCGGCGCTGGGCAAGGAAGACATGATGTCACCGGAACTTTTGGCGAACTGCTCCTGCAGTTTTTGAACGATCTGCGCCCGCAACGAGTTCTCCGCCGGAGACAGCGTGGCGCTGGGCTGCTGTAGAGAAGCGAGCTTCGGAGGAAGGGATTTGGCCAGCGAGCGGGACTCTTCGACGGCCCGGGAACCGATTTCAGTGACTGCGACAAAGAGCAGTCCGATGAAAATCAGGTAGGCGATGGCCAGCGCGAGCGTGCGGGTGCCCTTGCCCGGCAGCACGCGGTCGATGATATTGACCAGCGGCGAAAGCAGGTAGCCGAACAGCAGCGCCACGATAAAGACGAATAGCGTGGTGCGCATCCAATACACCAGCCAAAGGAGCATAACCACGATGGCGACAGTCCAGGTGTAGCGTGCGGCGCGCGTGTCGATGCCAAGCATGGTGGCCTGTAGGCATTCTAGCGTGATTGTGGGGCAGGCAAAGCCACGCGGCGCGCCGCAGGGCTTGGGGGTCGGGGGGCTGGGGCCGGGTCTTGATCTACCGTCCCAGCATGGGGAATAATTTGCGCAGATCGTCCTCACTCGCCTGGCGTCCGTATTCGCACAATTCAAACGCCTCCGCGTGCCGGATCTTCGCAGCGCGCCGCGGACCATACCATTTCTCGAGTGCGCGCCGCACCGCGGGCGTAATCTCCCCGGCGCGTGTTTCGGCGAGCCATGGCTTGCGTTCCGCCGGATCTTTCGGCACCGTATCGAGCTTACCATCCACCCATGGCAGCCATTCATAAACCTGCGAAACGTGCGCATCCAGCGCGGAGATTTTCAAATCGAAGACATCATCGATATCGATGGCCACATCTGGATGAAAGGGCGCCGGCTTTTGGAATTGATCCTCGAAATAGAGGAATACGGGATTTTTGCGCAGCGGCGGCGTATCCGGACATATGTTCGGCACCACCACCATGTAGGCCGCATCCTGCACCAGCACGCCGGTATAACGATGATCCGGATGATAATCATTGGGCCGCGGCGCCAGCACGATATCCGCGTGCCATTGGCGAATGCGGCGGATGATCTGCTCGCGTACCTCCAGCGTGGGTAGCAGCTCGCCATCGTGATTATCGAGCACTTCGTATTCGATGCCCAATCGCCGGCCGGATTCCTGCGCTTCGGCGCGGCGGCGTTTGGCGAGGGCTCCGCCGCCCATGCTTTGGTGACCGGCATCGCCATTGGTCACCGAGACAAACTTCACCGCGGCGCCCAGCGCGCGGAACTTGGCGGCCGTGCCCGCCGCGCGGATATCGCAGTCGTCAGGATGCGCACCGAACGCGATCACCCGCAAGGGGGTATCCTGGGCCAGTAACGCGCTCGCAAAGAGCATGAGGCAGACGCCAGGCAAATTACACATCGCCGAATTCATCCTTCCATACGGCTTCGCGTTTTTCATAAATCGCGGTGCGGCCCAGAATCGCGAACAAAGTGCTGATGGCGGAACGCTCGGCGACATTTTCCACCTGGCCGGTTTCGATGCGCGTGAGGAACGCATCCATGGCATCCTGGGTGGTCTCGCGCGGCGACGGTATGGTCTCGGAGTCCTTGCGGCCCTTGTGGTGAACCATGCGCGCCCGTGATGTTTCGAGAACGCCTTTCGTGCCGGTAAATTCTTCGCCCACGCGCGAAAATCCCGCCGGACTCAACTGATTCGCTTCGTAATTCACATGGATTCCGTTGGGAAACTCGTACGACAAGGTAAGATGATCGAGAATCTCCATCGAGGTGCGCACCTTGGTGCCGCCCATGCCGACGGCGCGAATGGGCCGCGCATCCAGGAACCAATGCAGCACGTCGAAGTTGTGGCAATCCTGCTCCACGATGAAATCGCCCGAGTAATCGCGATAGCAGAACCAGTTGCGCAGATGCGCGATCTTCGGATCGTCATACGGCTTGCGCGTAAAAGGATCGCCGCCGATCCAGAAGCCGCGCGCGTTCACTAATTCGCCGATCTGGCCTTCGCGAAACCGTTTGTAGGCTTCCAGGTAAACGGTGGCATAGCGCTGCTGGAAACCCACGGAAACATTTTTCTTGGGATCGGCTTTGCGGGCGGCGGCGATGATCGTTCTCACGCCCGCGAGATCGACTCCCATGGGTTTTTCGCAATAAACATGTTTGCGCGCCTCGATGGCGGCGGCCAGCATGCGGGGATGTTCGAAGGGCGGCGTGGCGATGATGACGGCATCCAGATCGGGCGCGGCCAGTAACTTTTCGTAATCCTTATAGACGGCCGGTTTTTCGATCTTGATTTTTTGCGTGCCCACTTCGATGCGGTCATCGAACAGGTCGCACAGCGCGGTGACGCGCGCGCGGGGGTCCGCATTGCAGATGGTGGCGTCGAACTGGCCGCGTCCGCCCACACCTATCAGGCCGACGTTGATTTTGGAATTCGCCTGCGAGCCGCGTACGGCCTCGGGACGCACGATGGTAAATCCGGCGGCAACGGCGGCGCCGGCTTTTTCGATGAGTTCCCTGCGAGTCATGCTGGTTAGGTCTCCTTACGGGATTATATACGGGGTTGTGGGCGGTGGGTTGTGGGTGGCGGGTCACTGGGTTGGGGGGTGGTAGTCGCATTGTACGGGACGGGCTGAAAAGAGGGCGCAGGACGGGGCTGAAAACCGTCGCATGAAGTGAACCCCTGGAGTGAGACACGAAGTTAAGGGGGTTGTCGCCGCCCAATGAAAAATCATTGCACGACGAGGCTGATGTCGTCCACCCTGGAAGAACCTGGGCGGAGGATAGGGCTATGCGGGGACGCAACCCGAGCGCCGACCCAGCGGCCGGAATAGCAGGGAGACGGGTCGGCCGTCTCCCTTCCGCAGTGGCTGCGGGGGTTTGGGGGCGGAGCCCCCATTTGCGAAGCAACACAGCTATTCTGGCGGGAACGCGATAAATCCCGGGGGTTTGGGGGCAGAGCCCCCAATTCGCGAAGCTGTGCCGCGCGGTCATATTTCGCCACCGTTTTGCTCGAAGCTAGCGGGCGGCAGATAGCCCAGCGCCGAGTGCAGCCGTCTCTGGTTGTAGACCCGTTCCAGAAAATCAGCGATGCCGGCCAGAGCCTCTGGAAAATCGCGGTATTCGTTGCGATAGACCTCCTCTTGCTTCAGCGTTTTCATGAAGGACTCGCAGGCCGCATTATCATATGGATTTCCCTTGCGGCTCATGCTAATGGTGGCCTGGTGCTGTTTTAGCATTTCGGTGTAGGCCGCCGAAGCGTACTGCACGCCCCGATCAGAGTGATGCACCAGACCAGGCGGCGGTCGCCGCTGCATCAGCGCCATGTGCAGCGCCGCGACAGCCAACTCGGCTTCCAAGGTTCGCCCCAAGGCCCAGCCGATCACCCGCCGCGAGAAAGCATCCAGGATCACCGCCAGATACACGAACTCGACACGCAGTCGAATGTAGGTTATATCGGCCACCCAAAGCTGGTTGATAGCCGAGAGCGTCATTTGGCGCGCCAGGTTGGGATACACCGGCAAATTATGTCGCGAGTCGGTAGTCACCATGAACCGGCGCCGCCGCACGCACAGCAGGTTATCCTCCCGCATCATCCGTAGCACGCGTTTATGATTGGCCACAAAGCCATGCTGTTGTAGTTCACGGGTGATTCTCCGGTCGCCGTAAGCCGGCCATTCTAGCGCCACCTTTTGCATTTCATCGCGCAGATCCATCTCCACTGGGCTGGTCTGGCACGGTGCTCGCCAACGATAGAAACCCGCCCGGCTCAAGCCGGTCATCTGACAGAGCGCGTTCACGGCTTGGCCTTTCGCCGCGCCTTGCTGAACTTCTTCAAACAAGCATCCCCGCCACTGACGACGGCCGGCGGGTGATGATCCCTGAAATGCTGCAAGGCTTTTTTTAAAAAATCGTTCTCCACGGTGAGCTGGCCGATCTTGCGCTCCAACTCGGCGATCCGCCGGGCGTCCTCCATCAGCGACGGATCGGCGCTCCGGCGCCCAATGCCGGGAAACGCGGATTCACCTCTGGCGCGCCATTCGCTGCGCCAGCGCTCTAAGAGTTTGGGGCTAAGTTGATATTTGCGCGCCAGTTCGCCGGTGCTGGCGCCGGCATCCAGGGCGCGCATGGTGGTGATTTTCAAATCGCGACTGTAAACAACTCGGGACAAATCCATACCTCACTCCATTCAATGTATTTTGTCCCTTGACTTGTTGTCTCACTTTTGGGGTCCACTCCAGCATCTTCGACCCACCCACAACCCAACACCCACAACCCACCACCTGCTACTCGAGGTCTTCGGGCGGCTTGGTCTCCGTGGCATGCATGCGCTGGCGCGCGTGAAGGTGAATCTCGCCGATATTCGATCCCGTGAGCGCGGTGGCGATCGCACCCCCCGCCAACAGCGGCAGCGTGACAGCCAGAAACAGCAGGTTCGAAAACTCGCGCGCATCCGTCTGTTCTACGCCGAACACCTTCAATGCGATCACGCATGCCGCGTTGATCAACCCGATATTCGCCGGCGCATTGGGAACCAGGATACCCAATCGCACGATGGCCAGCACCGTGGCCGCATCCACAAGGGAGAGGTCCAATTCGAAGGCTTTCATCAGCGCCCAATAGGAAAACACCTGCAACAGGAGATACAGCAAACTGACCGGCAGCACCTTCGCCAGCGTGCGCCAGTTCCCCATGGTATGCAAGCCTTCCACGATGTGCCGCAACACCGCCGCCCAGCGGCTCTCCCGCACCAGGGCATGCATGTGGCTCTTGTGGAGCATCACATATGCCATCAACGCCATGCCCAGGACCACGATGACCTCCAGCACGCGTACGGTAAAGGTCAGCCAGCCGGGTATGTGGCTGATGTGGCGCGCCACCACAATGAACGAAAAAACCATCCAAAAACCATCGATAAGCCGCTCGACGGCCGCGGACGCCAGCACCACCGAAGTCAGTTGATCGTTCCAATGCGCCACCAGATAACAGCGGATCAATTCGCCCACGCGCAGCGGCAGCAGTTCGTTGGCGAACAATCCCACGAAGATGGCCTGCAGCGTTTTCCAGAACGGCAAGCGGCCCACGGGTTGATAAAGCAGTTGCCATCGCCAGGTCTGGCAGAAATACACCGAGAGATCCAGACCCACTCCCAGCGCCACCCATTGCCATTCGAGCTGTTTGGGACGCGGCAGCAAGTCGCCGATTTTGGAATTATGGAAGACCCACAGCAGGCAGGCAGCCGATATGGCGTAGGAAAGAACCTGCGGCGTCCAGCGCGGCAGGCGGCGGCGCGCTTCCCACAAGCGAGCTAAAACGGAAGGCGCGCGGCGACGCGGATCGGGGGGACGGGATGGTTCGAGCGGCGGGGAACCCAATTGCTTATCATAGCGAGACGCGCTCCGCGCGCCGGGGCTGGTGGGCTAGTGGCTGGTGGCTTAGTCACGCGCTGAATCCGCTGCGCGCGGGCGGGTCCACGTATGCGTTCAGTTTTTCGGAACTGGTGATGCGCATATTCGCCGTATCCCATTCGATGCGCTCGCCGGGGAATCGCTGTGCAATGCATCCCAACAGGAACGCCTCGGTCACCGAGCTCTGTATCTCGAAGTTCGCGAGCGGTGCGGGCGCGCCGCCCTTGGCCGCCGCCGCCCACTGATCGATGGCCACATCCCGTGGATGTTCTCCACGCGGCGCATGCGCCGGCGGTTGATACTTCGCCGATTCCGGATACACGAGCGGGTTGTTGCCGTTGAATCCCGCGAGGATGAAGCCTTTGTCGCCGACATACATAATGCCTTCGTTATCCTCGCCGGCTTCGAAGTAATGTTGATCCTCGGCGCGCAGCCCGCCTGGACGCGGCGGCCGCAGTCCGCCGTCATACCACGACAAGCGCACCTCCGCACGTCCATTGGCCGCCGGATAATACACGTGCACGATGGAAGCTTTCGGGAAAGTTTCATCGAACCTTTCGCTGGAGCACGCCTCTACGGCCACGGGCGGCGTCAGCCCCAGAATCTTCGACACGCCGGCGAAGCTGTAGCAGCCCATGTCACCGAACGATCCGCAGCCGAAATCGTACCAGCCGCGCCAGACGAAGGGCAGATAAGCATGATTGAACGGACGCTCCGGCGCGGGACCCAACCAGAGATTCCAATCGAGCCCGTCCGGCACCCGCTCGGCCTCCAGCGGACGCGCCACGCCTTGCGGCCAGAAGGGACGGCTCGACCAGTTGTGCACCTCGCGCACTGGTCCGATGGCGCCATCCGCGATCCATTCGGCTAGCAGTTTGGTGGAATCGCTCGACGGATTATTCACCGGCAGCGAAGTGGCCACCTGCATCTCGCGCGCGGTCGCGGCCATGCGCCGCGCATCGCCGATGGTGTGGGTCATGGGCTTCTGGCACAGCACATGTTTGTGGCGCTTCATGGCCGCCAGCGAGATGGGCGCGTGCCAATGATCGGGCGTCGCCACGTAGACCGCGTCGAGATCCTTTTCTTTTTCGAGCAACTCGCGATAATCGATGTACGCCGCGCAGCCCTTGTAAGCGCCGGATGGCGACCCGCTGCGCGCGCCGTAGTAAGCTTCGATCAGCCGCTTGGCCGGCTCGCGCCCGCCCATACCCAGGCTGGTATTGAACTCCTGCGTCAACTGCACCGAGCCGGGCGACGCGAGGTCCTCGCCCCAATATTCGTGGCCCGGACCGAGCAGGCGGCGAGCCATTTTCAGCAGGTCGTTATCGCCGTACTCGACATAATCTTTAGAGAAGCGATTGCAATCGCAGACCGCGATCACCTGCACGTCGGGGCGCGCCAGCAATTCCATGGTAACGGCCTGGCCCTGCCGCCCCAGGCCGATGCTGGCGAGGGTGATGCGATCGCTGGGCGGGATGAAAGGCGCGCCCAGCACGTGCCGCGGCACGATCATGAAAGTGGCGGCCGCGGCTCCGGCGAACGCGCGGCGCGATATTTGACGATCTCCCGGTTGCTCCATGGCTATCTCCTGGTGGCTTGCGCCACGAGGATCATTATAGTGCCGCGCGCACCATGTCGAATCGCGGTGCCTTTTCGGGCTACAATAGAGAACGGCCTGCCATGTGCGCCCGTAGCTCAGTTGGATAGAGCGTTTGCCTCCGGAGCAAAAGGTCGGTGGTTCGAATCCACTCGGGCGTACCACAAAATCGACTACTTACGACCCAACCGCGGGAACCTGGGGATCTTACGAGCAAAAGTGGGTGGGTAATTGGGTGGGCTGTTTCCGGTGTGAGTGCCCGCATGCAGTTGAGTCTTGGTCTGTCCCCAGGTACCTCGGCGTCCGCAGGTCCCTTGTCGCCTACCAGGCCGCCAGTGCGCTGAGCTGGGAGTCAGAGCGACGAGGACATGCCTAATCTGCCGGCCAGCGAATGTCTAGAGATCCGCGACGGTAAGGTCTGCGTAGCCGGCGCGCGCATCGGCCGCGACGTCCGGATTTACGACTTTCGGCGGGGCGAAACGCCAGAAGCGATTCTGCAGGCGTATCCTTCCATTGGCTCTCTTGCCAAGGTGTATAGCGCCAGCACTTTCGTTTTGGAGCATCCCCAAGCCATCGAGTCATATCTGCGGGAACAGGAGGCTCTGTGGACCAAATTCCGCGAGGAGCATCCCATCCCGGATGAGATGCTGGAGCGCCTCCACCGCACAGATGACGAACTCTCAGGGCGATCCGCGTGAGCAACCCCTTTCAGTCGGACGCCGATTTGAATACTGCT
>Ga0335074_10010528_pt1 | contig 12940 bp, 12 predicted proteins | sample Lox_Sample_23_FD_206715 | JGI IMG/M metagenome (GOLD analysis project Ga0335074, IMG submission 206715) | Soil microbial communities from Loxahatchee National Wildlife Refuge, Florida, United States - Lox_Sample_2.3 | ecosystem: Environmental > Terrestrial > Soil > Wetlands | place: USA...
CTATTCTAGGTACTTGGGTGGTGATGTGGATAAGCTATTGAAGAATATCAACTATACAAACCCTAACATTAGTCTTTTGAACTGTATTCAATTGGTTCGCAATGTCATTTCAAAGGCTAAGGAAAGTAGAGAAGAGCAACTTGCTGGCATTCGAGGGGTAAGTAATAGTTTACTTTCTTACTAATTCGCCTTGATTGCTAATCTTGATTTCTACAGATCTACTTGCTCGTTGATGAATATGACACCTTCAGCAATGACTATCTTGAACCTTATAGCAATGTCACTTGGCAGGGCACTGCGGCCGAAGCGACTTTCAAATCTTTCTGGTCCACAGTGAAGTCATTGTTGGGACCCACAAAAGGGATATCGAGAACTTTCATTACAGGCATCTTACCGCTCTCCTTGACCAGTGTTGGTAGTGGATTTAACGTAGCGAGAAATATATCGTCCGACAAGAACGTAGCAGGGCTTTGTGGTTTGACCCGTACGGATATAGAAGCTGCTTTGAAGGAAGTCGGCGGTTCGGATACTAACGCCTACAAGAAGCACCTTTCAATCATAACTAATTACTTCAATGGGTATCATTTCTGCGACCGAGAAACAGTTGAAACTGTGTACAACACAGTGACATGCATAGATTATCTTCAGGTATGAACTAATACTTCACCGGTTTACTTCTCCTGCTTCACTATTACCTTCAACTGCTAATTACTATGAACATGATTGTAGTCTGTCATCGAAGGAACGGAACCTCCCGTTCAACCCATCCATGCCGAAGTATCTGAAAAATTTTTGCAGATATTTGCTTCTTCGCCAGCTGCAATAAGAGATTTTCAAAAAGCTCTAGAGCGTGATGAGAATAACGCAATCTTACCCTTTCACTACTCGGAATTGATGCGAGAATTTAAACTTGCAGATCTAGTATGCTAATATTCTGTTCTCGCTCATGTTTTGATTCTTCTAACACTCATTTCGTCTATTCTAGAATTGGAACATTGAGAAGAGCAAGCCTGCCTGGCGTTCGTTAATGTTGTACTTTGGCGGCCTCACATTCTATGATAAAGACCCAAAAAATTTCCTTAAGATCCCGAATGAAATCGCAGCAAGACGTATCGCCGAAACAGTTCTTGAAAAGTTTGGGTTGCGTCAGTCCCTAAACTCTGCACTCGAATATTTCCAACATAATGGAAATATCCGACAGGTGTTGAGTTGTTATCGAACCTTGATGGTGCAGCGAGATGTAGGCTTCGACGATTTCAATAAATCCGAAGAAACGCATCGCGACAGCTTCTACTTCTCTCTCCTCCGAAACCACTTTATTCGCCCAAACATGGAGGTCAAAGTAGTCAAGGTAATCTAATGCTTTATACGGTGTTAGCCAGTATCTAACAATTGATATCCTTAGTCTAACTGTAGCTCTGGTCGCGTTGATCTCGTCATTCCACTTAACAAATATCTGATAGTTTCTGAATGGAAGGTTGTTCAGATCGACTACATAGATGTAAGATTACCTACAGGCCAGACAGTCAACCGGATCAACAAAGCCAACGCTCTGAGTAACTACACGCTCCAGCAAATCCTAGAGCTCAGGTTCAACGATAGAGATAAGCTTCACGGTAACCAAACGCTTCTGGAGTGGATCCAGGGCAAAGTTGCGGAGCAGTTACGGGAGTATATTCTAAGTGATTATATTAAGAAGTTAGCTGGAGATTTGTCGATACGTGGTTATGTTGTTATCATTGTCGGGTCGCGTCATATCATTACTCGTGCTATGAATGGTTCTGGAAAGTTGGGCCATAAGCATTACCTTGTAGGGGATGACAACGGCAATGATAAAGATAGCAGCGATGATGAATATGGCGGCAATGATTTCGATGGTGTCGATGTCGAAGCTCTGGTTTCTGATGCGTTGAAAGGAAAAGGTAAAATTAGAGCCAGTAGTTAAGCGTCGTGAAGGAGGGCGTTATAAATTGGCTGGTATGCGTTTTGCACTAGGTTGATTCACATAGAATGGCAAGGTGGAAGTATATGTGATACTCATAGCCAGCTCTCTACTTATTGCAAACACATCACTTGAACCTATAAAAATTCCTTGTAAATTTCCTCTAGTATGCGAATAGCTATAAGTCTAAAGATCTCGCACGTAAGTAGCTTTATAATTTCATCCGGAATGAATATTGATGCGAAGTAGGACTATACTGTTCGAATTCTCAATGTCCAGGAAGACCTAGAACTGCTACTACTAGTCATAGAATACGTCAATCTATAGCAGTATGAGGGTTTCACTATGAGTGAGACCATAACTTTGCTTGGCTTGCCAACAGGAGTATGAAAGCAATGCCTAGCTACCTCCTCAGGATTGGTTATAAGACAGATTACATAACCCATGATGTCATAAAGACAATCTGTATCCGGAAGCTGCTTCATCCTTATAATAATAACTATCATCTCCTTTATCATTATAAGAATATCTACTAAGTAGACAGTTACACAATAAAATCAAGTGCATCCTTATTACTATTCCCTGTAGAACCTTCCAATCAACATTTAGAAACGCGAGATTAAGTTACAATATATATGCTCGGAATAGCCTCTTGCATTGTACACATAAGCTCCATTTGCTTAGCGTAGGTGGTTCGCCCATGCAATCGTTTGTCATTATGCTGACATCTGACTGGTACGGCTGCTCGTCAGTCAACTAGTGCGCTGCGAGGCTGCCAGGCAACAAGGATTCCCAGGACGAAGTTGGCGCACACGTGACACTGGGGGGGCAACCGATCGCTAAGCCGATTCTGCGAGATCTACGAGATCCGGCTACTTTCAGAACACTAAAAATTCCCCTACTTGCGCAATATATAACAACTCGAATATTGGTCTTCGACAAAACTTTTGATTATAAAGTTTTAGAGAAGAAGCTAGTTAATTTGTACACAATTTTCTGTGCAATTTTAATCAGCGTTGCAGCTGTTATATGTACGTTTTCTAAACTATAGTTTTAGTGCTCTAAACGTAGCTGGATTTCAACGCCACCGCCTTCGTAGATTGATGCAGCCACAACGAGTGAATGTGGAGTAACGGGATTTTGGATGGCCGACTCGGTTATGCCAGACTAGTTATCGATCCTAGTTGATTTTAGGGCTTAAAGGCGTGGAGACAAAACATTACCCCTCGTCCCTTCGTACCACTTGATTACCTACAAGCCAGCCGGTCATCTCTCATTTCCGACGAACAGGAGTTGGCACTGTTCTATGCTGGTCATACTTAGACGCCGCCATGACGGCCCCAACCACCACAGATGCTAACACGGACAATGACCCTAAGACTGAGACCAAGCCCCAGACTCTCCTCTCCATCCTCTGTCACGAACCTTGGTACTGGGACTCGAACGGGTGGAGCACAGTTACCTTCCGGGAAGATGGTACAGGCGAGGTACCTTACTCCAGCACCCTAAATCTGCTTTAAATATCCCTCAGTGCAGTAGACCAGTTACACTAGCTAACGCCGCCTCAGTTAATCTGCAAATTAGAAAACAATGTCTTCCTCGCCGCCGACTTCCTCTGGACCGCCACTCCCCGCACCATTCTGCATCTCTCCTCTATCGTGAATACCACCGCTCCCAACCCCAAAACCAAAGATCCGCCGACCATACCTGTTGCGCAGTGTAGTCTTGAGATGACACTGCTAAAGGGAGGGATGAAGAGATTACAAGATAGCACCTGGGCGAAATTTCGGAGTGAGAACTTTCTTAGGGATGAGGCGTTTGGGTCGAAGGTGTATACTCTGAGCTTGGAGATGGGGAAGTTTCGTACGCCGCATACGTATGTCTGAGGGGTTCTTATTCCGAGTTGAGACTTGTCACCACTCCACTCTACTATTCTCTACTCACACCTACTCCAAATTCCTACGCGAAGGAGTATTCTATAATGCTAACGCTGTAAATACCAGTCTGATGCTCCCAAAAATAACCTGGGAACCCTGGTACGCCTCCCGCCTCACTTTTTCACCATCACCGTATCCGCCACAAGAAGAGTGGAAGACAAGGGAGGAAGGCGGGTCTGGGGCGCCGTTGGACGAGTTCAAGTTTTGGGAGTGGAGGAGCTTTTGTGCTGGACAGATGGAGAAGGTAGAGGAGGAGGGGGGAGAGGGCTTGCTTGAGGGGGTGCGCACGTGGGTAGGGAAGGTGGATCGGTGGGCTGCTGGGTTTATATAAGAATTTAGAAGAGTATGTCGACGTCTCCAATCTCTAAGATATTCTATACACGGGTTAACAATTTAGAACATTCAAGTAGGTGTAAAAGTAGTGATTCCAATGAATTGAACTGAGCCACACGTGGCCCCATGTAGTATTTAGGTCGGATGATTCCGAAAGGAAAGGACACAATATTCAGCTCAGATGGATATCCTCATCGAATTAAATCAGATAATTACGAGTCGGGATTTGGATGGTCCCAAAGCGCATATGCATGTGAAATGGCCGCAATCCAAATAGAAATGGCCCGACAAAGCCGGGATTGGTGGAGTGGCTATTTAGGTCAACAGAACCTGTCTGGAATGATGGAGAAAAGGACGATCGGACCGCCACCGGCATCACATGCAGTTGGTGTAGCTATTGTTTTGAAAGGAGTTCATTTCCCTGAGATCATCTGCTTATTATCACCGAGGTTCCTTGTATAGATCCGTCGTCATCATTCACATATTCCAAAAATGTCTCCTACTGTCTTTCCGTCTCGTGCTACAGCCTTGAGAACAGACAAAGGAATTGCCGTCTCTTAAGGGAAATGTGGTCAACAGGTATTGGTCTAACAGAAATTAAAACCCATGGTGAACCAGTGAGGTCGAAGAGAGAGGTAACTAAGGTAGTAGTGGCTTCTTGGAAGATATTCTATATTATATCAGAAGAGTTTTATAAATCCCTAATCGGCCATCATAAATGTTGGCGACGCCATAATCGAAATGGACATCGCAGACGGATTCCATGCCCTGACTGATTTACTCTCTTTTTCCATCCCAACAACCCTTAGTCTTCAATTCCACGTAGTATAAACCAGTTATCATTATAATTCGTATGTTATGATATAGAGACACAATATGCTTCATCAACCCAGAGATTTGTGCAGTCACTCCCAATAGCTGGATTCCAAGCATAGAATTCAGCAAACGTGATATCATATTTTGCTTCAATCGCAGCGCACGAATCACCTGTTTTCCAAAATCAGTAAATAACCACATTCAAAATAATAAGGTACTAATCTTGACTTACCTGAAACGGTCACGTAGTATTCGGTACAAGCACTCGTGATACCAGACTGTGTTGGTCCAGGAACTGTCACAGATGTCGACGTCGAAGATGTCGATGACGTGGATGGTGTAGAACCAGAGGAAATACTGACACAATATGCTTCATCAACCCAGAGATTTGTGCAGTCACTTCCAATAGCTGGATTCCAAGCATAGAATTCGGCAAACGTGATATCATATTTTGCTTCAATCGCAGCGCACGAATCACCTGTTTTCTAAATCAGCAAATGACTACATTTAAGTAATAAGTACGGTAATAATCTTGACTTACCTGAAACAGCCACATAATATTCGGTACAAGCACTAGTGATGCCAGACTGTGTTGGTCCAGGAACTGTCACAGATGTCGACGTCGAAGATGTCGCAGAGGTCGAAGAGGTCGATGTTGAATTTGTAGAAGCAGATGAAATCCCAACACAATATGCCTCACCAGTCCAAATATTTTCACAGTCACTTCCAACAGCTGGATTCCAAGAATAGAATTCAGCAAATGTGATATTATAATCTGTTTCAATGGAAGAGCAGGAATCGCCTAGTTACCAAAATCAGCAAATGACTATATTTAAATAGTAAGTATGGTACTAGTCTCAACTTACCTAACGCAGTCAGGTAATATTCAGTACAGGCACTAGTGATACCAGACTGTGTTGGTCCAGGAGGTGACGTGGATGTTGTAGAGTTCGACGACGCTACTGTGCTACTAACCAACCATGTACTATTTACTGAGACCACTTGGCTTGTCGTGATCAGGACTGGTGTAACCGTGGTCAGGGTCCAGGTCAAGGTCACCGTGCCGTTATCGCTTGCGTTCCATGTCATAGGCACATATGAGCTCGTTGTCGTTACTGTCGCTGGATATGTGTAGGTAGGTGTCGAAGTCTCAACTGGTGCGCTAGGCGATTCAACCGTTATGGTTCTCTTATAGATGGCATAATATTCTTTTTCTCCTCTTCCTTCTTCTTCTTCTTCTTCTTCTTCTTCTTCTTCTTCCTTATTTAGCGAGCGTCGTCTCTTCGCCAGGCCCTCGCTTTGGCATGACAGCTCAGGCCCACCGGCCGACACGATGGCGCGCTCAACACAGCCGTCCTTAATAAAGAAGGGCAGGTTGAAGTAGACATACGCATACTCAGTGTCAGTAGCGGCAGACCAGTCCCAGCCTGTCAGGTCACCGCAGCCGTCTTCCTGCTTATGCAGGGCGTCGCCGCCGTCTGTAGCCCAGCCGTCAATGTTATATACTTCAAAGGTCCAGCCCCAGCCCTCGTCCCTGTGTACACACGCTTTCTGTTAGTTTTATCTCTCATTATCTAACATCGGTTCTACCATGTAGAGACAAAGCATATCTATGTGACTTACCAAAACGCGCAGTCAGCTGACGCCGTAGGTGTTACCACCACCGTGACAGTTGTGGTAGGCGTTATTGTCTCAGTGCTTGTGACGACAATTGTCTGTGTGCACCCCCCGATTAAAGAGCATGCAACCTCTGAGCCTTCCGCCCACGTGCACACCTCGCAGTTAGACGTGACGCTGGTGATCGAAATTCCAAAAGCCGAAACAGTGAGGGATGGCGCCGAGCCCGCCGTGATTGTGGGCACTGTTGGCCACAGATCAATTGGGTATGTTGTTCCCGAAACGACTGTGCCAGCAGCGGCACGCGCACTGGCGTAGTCTGCACTGATCGATGCGCTCAAAGGACAAGCACCCATCGTTGTAGTTGTTGCAGTATCTTCCCCAGCGCATGTAGTGGTTGTCGTGCAGGAAGTCTGTCATCGAAGTTAGTCTTCTGCATAAAGGCCAGTACATGAATTTCTTACACTTGTTGTGGTTGAGTATTCGGTCATTGGTGCGGTGCTGTAGCTGCTTACAAAGTAGGTGCAGGCTGATACTGTTGCAGGTTCATCGCAATCTTCATCTGGGTTATCATCACCATCACCAGATCCGCATTCTCCGGGAACAAGACAATTGATGCCTCCACAAAGATCTAACGGACAGTCTCCTGCACAACCCAATGGTCCACAGCCTCCACCGCAACCGAAGATCGAACATCCGCCATCGCAGCCAAAGATTCCACAGCCCGGCTTACACCCAAAGATGCCACAGTCACGAGATCCACATCCGGACCCCGTACATGATGGTTTAGGTGTACCCTTCGACATGGTCACGGGTGGGATCGGTGTTGATATTGATACTGAAGAAGTTGGCTGGGGCTGAATGGTAATAGGAAAAGAAGTCGGGTAAAAAGTAATACTCGGAAGAATGGCTGCTACAATCGAGCCACTGGAGGTAGCTGCAGCGCCGGTAACAGTGCCGCTTTCTGTGGGAATGGTAGTTGGCGGGAAAGTTGCCTCATTTGGAGGGAGGGTGAACGTGAATGATGCTGGCGTAATACTCTGGACTGGGTCAAGTATATATGTTACAGTATCAGTTGCTGATACTGTAATTGGCTGGAAGCTGACGTCCGTTATAGTGAACGTTGGGACACTGATTGTTGTTGTGACCGTATAGGTAGAACCTGCCGAGGAAGACAGCAGGGTTGTGGTCAAAGTTGGCCAGGTAATGGTCTCAGTAAAGCCGAGTGGGTAAGGCGGTAGAACAATGATGCAAGGAGGGTCATATGTAAATGATGGGTCGCCAGAGGTCCAGATAGAAGGGTCGACATAAATTATAGAGTCGGAAGTGCTACTGCCGCCATCGCCGGTATAACTCTGGAGGTCAACTGCCCAGTCTGCTGTTCCGCCGAAATTGTAAGTTTGATAGAGGGATTCTCGTACAGCCTTATTACTATCATCCATATAACCAATCCACTGGGTATCATCATACACAACAATGTTTGAATAGCTATCACTATCAAGATAAGTAAGAGGGGATCCAGAAATGTCGGCAGCATCTCCATCTATAGATAGAACAGTTCCATTTCCATCTATGATGCCGTTGATCTCAGCGTTTCCAATATAGCCTGGGGTTAGTGTACATGACCCAGCGTATGCTCCAGAAGCTGGTCCAGTGTATGTGCACATTTCAGTATAGCAACCAGCTGTAGTCATCTGAAAAGAACGACCATAGCTTGATACGCCGACGACCACTTGGTTTGATGGTACTCCAGCCTTGGTAATCATAGATAGTGCGCTGATCGTCTCAGTGAGATTCACATGAGAACGAAGGCAATTACCTTCAGAACAGCCTGGATCAGAATACGCATTTCCATAGTCCCATTGGCCATGAAGATCATAGGTCATAAAGATGACATAGTCAAGAAGGGTTGCCATAGCTTCAATTAGAAAGTTCTGTAGGTACCAGAATGAGGCCGGAGCGCAAACAGATATCGTGGTGCCAGATGGCATCGAGGCTGATAGCAATTCGAGAAACAAGACGTAATTGACACCATCATCGGTTGATCCTGCAAAAGCTCAAAGTCAGTATTTTATTCGAGAAATTTAGAGAAATTCCTAACACATGTAATCATCGAACATGTGACATATTATGAGAGTAAAGTCATGCCACATAAGATGATAAGACTTGAATAGCTTTTGAAAAGAGATAACGATGTGAAAATACGACGTACCTGCAGGAATTCCTGGGATGTCGGGCTCACCAGGATCTATTCCATCGATTAGCAGCGTCCTATGGTTGCAAGTTTGGGGCCTCCTTACATTCCCAGTCCAGATCGATCCCGTCTAGCTCGTATTCTTCGACAAATGCAATAATATTGGACACAAAAGTATGCATGTTTGCTTCTGTAACAGCTTCTCGAAAAATGTAGTAGGTTGAGGGATCTGTACAGAACGCCCATCCGCCTATAGAGAGAATTTTCTTGAATCCTGTCATAGAGATGAAATCGATAAACTGATCCCCCATTGAACTGACATCTAGTGCGAAATCTGTAGTGATCGCTGCAAAGGCCAGATGGACGTGTGTGTATGCCGACAGATCTACACTAGAGATTGGCGCATTCAAGCACGGGCGGTCTAAATTGAACCCCTCAAAGTATCCCACTTTCATGTACTCGGCAGGTGCTGATCCAACGATGATGTTAGTTCCACAGTTAGATATACATCCATTCGTCCCTTCAGCTGCCGTCCCTGGCGCGCCGGTTGGCGACTCGGTGATAGTACAAAATTCGGCAGTTATACCACACTATTCAGGATCTCAGAGTCAGTATGGCTTGTTTTGGAAGTTTTTGAACATAAATACATGACTTAGGAGCGATGCTACCTGTTTTAGCTGTTCATGTCTCACGGCTCTCGAAACAGCCTAGAATAGGGGGAATAAAAGGAACAGAGAATACGAACCTGGCCCCAGATATCGCAACAAGCGTTAAGAGGACATTGGTTAAGAGTAGAAAGGTTTGTCCCTGCCGGTACAACGGGTGTTCCTGGAACTTGTGGGCCACACACAGCATTGGCTACCACAGCTGGCATAGGCGGGTACCCTGTACTTAAGCATATGTTGTTCCCGGCTTGCAAATCGGCACAACCCATCCAGCCCCAAGTGTCGTTATTATAATCTGTTAGCTCATCAACGGTAAGACTATATGTTGCTGCAATCGAAGAGCAGTCATCGCCGGCCTCTACAAGGTAAGTTGCGCATGTTCCATTGGCATAAGGAGAGGGCGCATAGTCAGGCAGCGTGCCAGACGAGCAGCAGACGTATTCTCCTACTGTAAGAGTTGAACATAGTGTACTGCTAGGATTGTATTCAGTAAATTCGGCAGCAGTAATACCGCACTCTGTCGCCAGAGATGCACCTGCAATACAAAGATCAGACGGAGTGCTACTTATTCTAAGTGATTTGTGAGTACTTACATGTATCCCCTGAGACAACCTGAACAGTCGAACACGTGGATCGTGGACTAAGGGCACGTGCAACCTGTGTTGCTGCATATGTGCCGTTACTTGAAGTACTATTGGCCTGAGTAGGACTTGAGACCGATAAGGTGATATTCTGCCATTTATTCGCGTTGTCATAGGTAGTGACGCATCCGCCAGATGCCCACGTCGCTACAGCGTTCTGAACAAAGCCTACATCGGCATTTGCGTTCGCAATGATGCCTAAACTATATCTCGAGCTCTGGGTCTGGTTACTCCCTGCACACAGCTGCACTAACACGCTCTCTGAGATACCATTGCTTTCAACTTGAGTGATAAACTGCTGAAGCACAGATGTTGAGATGCCCTGGCTTTGGATATGAGAACCTGCGAAAATGCCAATAGCAGCCGAACCAGAGTATGTAAACGCAATGGTATCATTACAGTTAGGCTCTTGCTGAGCTAAAAAGCTTGCCATCTGTTGAGATGCAGCCACAAAGTCATCCACAGAACCTGAAGTATCAGATTCGTTGAATGCAATTTGCAGAGATTTTTGAACCTGCGTTTGACTGCCCTTAGAGAGACATAATGTGTCACTCGTTGCGTTGCTGACAGCGCTAGCATTGGCATCAAAACTGGCAGCGCAAGAGCGTATAGTCAAGTGGGTATTTGGATCATCGAGAGAATTGTAGATGGCAAAATTGAGAAGCATAGTCTGGTTGCACCACGAGAGACGATTCACGTCGTGATACACCGTCCAGTTGTTCGGATTGAGACTGGAGTCATCGCAGCTGGCTGGACAACGGCTTGTAACTGAATTGACGATCGAGGGGGGTATAACTTCGCTGCTGAGATTTGATTGGAGGGCAGCATTTGTCAGGCCAAGAGGAGTTGCTGTCTGGGTCGAGATAGGGTGTGCCGCCAAATATGAACTCAAACTGTCTGGTACACTGGCCACCGCTGTGCTCGGATGGGCCAACAATAGAGAGGTAGCCACGATTCTGGCAACGACTAATGATGGAGCGAGCCACATCGTTGGCTACTCAATTGAGGCAAACAGGAAAGGGGATTGAAGGAATGGCAAGCAAAGAGAAGGATAGAAGAGAGAAAGGGATATACAAATACTTCATAGGAACAGACAGTAACATTACAACTCTTAGCAAGGAGAGGGCCGACATGGTAAGACCGCGACCTGGGATTAGTTATTGGTCTTCAGGAGAAATAATTCATCCTCTGCAAAGTGGCACAGAGTGGGGTCTAGAAATTATTGACTATAACCCCTTTAAACGATACCGAGACTTACTAGAAGTTGAATAATTTATCCTTGCAACCAAGTAGTGCTATGACTCTATGTGTATAGTACGGTAGATCCTCCAAAAGGGTATTAGGGCTGAATAAACGTTCCGTTCCGCATGGGGCGCCTAGCAAAATTTAGCGTTTATTGTCCCTGAACGCGCGTAGCCCGGAAGGCTGATATGGTTTTCCAATACGGCTCTGTGCGCTGTAGTAGGCTAGTGCTACCCTCGCCTTTTTTATGACTCTATATAGCTTCACTAGATGCTCTGTACAGTAAGTACTCCCCGTAAATCATTATTAAAATTTTTCCCGGACCCCACCTAAAATTTTAAGGGAAAAAGAAGCATATACCCCTGTTTTGTAAATTAAAGAAGCATATACACCTACCCATTAATAGGTGCTCATACCACCTAATTAGTAAGCTGCGCCCTGATCACTGTGATAGCCCGTCCCCCAATCAATGGCCTTGGTGTTTTGATATTTGTTTACCTTTGCTAGGTCGACATGCTAATTCGCGAGCTCCTGCCCTCATTGTGGCATACCGACGATGACCTCCCTCTCTTCTCTTGAAGAGCTTCCTGATTCTTCCTAGAACGCAGACTGGAAGGAGCTGCGCCATGCCCTCGACAGCTGAGCTGTTCGCGACAAATTTACGTACAGGACTCTAGCAAAAGTCCCGTGCAAGGCTAGGTATACCTGCGCCGACGCGGACTGCCGCTGGACATGCAATGCTAGCAAGCAGGCTGATGGGATGAGGTGTATATGCTTCTTTAATTTACAAAACAGGGGTATGTGCTTCTTTTCCCCAAATTTTAATATTAACTCATATCAGGTAATCGGCCTGAATGCGCGTAGCCCGGAAGGCTGATATGGTTTTCTAATTCGGCTCTATACGCCGTAGTAGGCTAGTGCTACCCTCGCCTTTTTTTATAACTCTATATAGCTTCACTAGATGCTCCGTGCAGTAAGTACTCCGTAAATCAATATTAAAAAAATTTCCCGGACCCCCCCCTAAATTTTAATATTAACTCATATCAAGTAATCGGTGCATAGGGCGCTTAACAAGATTTAGAGTTAATTGATCCTACCTAGGTACGCACGGCACATATGGCGTTCCGCTGCGGGATTCCCATGGCCAAGTGGGATCTTTCATTTACCCCTATGTAAGCTTATCAAGATAATTCAATAAAGAGACAAAAAATATTGACTATTTTTATAGCATATATCTTCAAATGCGTTACTGGCAGTAGCCTTACAGGGTTCTGCAGCTTAATTAAGTCAGTTTTAATAGGTATCACTCCTTCAAAAGAATTGAGTAATTTGGGGGCCGGTTTGTAGGGTTGCAGTTAGTAGGTGCGGGGACTTACTATAGTACAAGAGTATCCCTCTTTAAGGCTCTCCGTGCGGCTAATCTCTGGCCCAGCTCTGAATTTACTAACTCTTTCGTTCCTTACCATCCTTTCAGTCATTACTATTCTTTTGTTCGCTCATTGCACAACGATGTTTCCAGGTGCGAAGCTCTGGGCGGCTTTGGCTCTTCTTGT
>Ga0335074_10010529_pt1 | contig 12940 bp, 17 predicted proteins | sample Lox_Sample_23_FD_206715 | JGI IMG/M metagenome (GOLD analysis project Ga0335074, IMG submission 206715) | Soil microbial communities from Loxahatchee National Wildlife Refuge, Florida, United States - Lox_Sample_2.3 | ecosystem: Environmental > Terrestrial > Soil > Wetlands | place: USA...
AGGGCGGCGGGCAGCCTCTAACAGCTTTTCCCGTGCTTCCCGCTTTGTCGCCCCGGAGTTCACCTCGCGGACCTGCAACGCGATCGTCCAGCCACGCAGGATTCATGATACTGCAACCCGCGCCAACGTCTCAGAGTAATTCCAAGGCATCCATGCCGATGGGTTGGATGCCAGCTCGGCGGGATGCCGCTGCAACTCAGCGAGGTAGTCGAACGGATTGGCGCTGGCTAGTTCACAGGTGTGGATCAGACTCATGAACAGATCGCCGGCTTCCCGCAGAAAAGCCGTCAGCCCTTTCCAGTGGCGCAATAAGTAAGTGATGGCTTTGCCTAGACCGGAGTTGGGCTCCACTTGCTTCAGCGCAAACTGCGCTTCCAGGCTGCTGCTGTGCGAGGCCATGGAATCGAATGCGGAGAAGACTGCATTTACGGCCTTTGAGCGCTTGTTTAAAGAGCGGTCTGCCGCAAGCGATCCGTTCCGATAACGGCGTCCCCTTTGCCTCCCCCAACGGCCTGTTCAATCTCTCCCGGCTCTCGGTGTGGTGGCTGCGTTTGGGCATCAGCATCGAACGCATCAAGCCCGGTTATCCCCAGCAGAACGGCCGGCATGAGCGCATGCATCTGACCTTGAAGAAAGAAGCCACGCGTCCTGCCGGCGCCAACCTGCTGCAACAGCAAGCCAAGTTCGATGCCTTCTTAGAGGAGTCAACAACGAACGCCCGCACGAAGCTCTGAACATGAAATCTCCGGCGGAGATCTACTCTTGTTCCTGCCGCCCTTATCAAGGCATCCAGGAACTCAAGTACCCGTTCCACGACAAAACCGTTGTCGTCACCAACTGCGGCCGGCTCTGCCGTCGGCATCAAGGAAGTCGACGACGGCATCTGGCTCGTCAGCTTCATGGATTACGATCTTGGTTATATCGATCTGGAGGAAAAAACTCTGCAGCCCCTCAACAACCCCTTCGGGCCAAAAGTGTTACCTATGTCTTAGGTACATTCTGTTACCCATGTCTCCGGGCCGGACATTGAAATTTTTGGCTCCCCACACTGGACGCATTTCGAACCTTTGCGGCCGAGTGCCCTCTAATTCCAGGACTCCTTTCAACCACTTCGGGCCCCAGGATGGGAGTGAGCGAATGACAGCTCCCTACTCACTTCGAACGCCCCAGCTTTTTTTCCGGCTTGGCCGGTTGGAACGACCGGTTTCAGCCCATCGTGATGACGGCAGTCCAGGGAACAGCGACGCAGCTGTTGGGGTTGAACTTCTATCCGTGCCCGATGAATGCGACGCAATGTGGAACGGGCAATAATGGGAATTTGCAGTCGCAGACGATCACAATCCCGGCCCTTTCCGGCGCGCCCGCCCTGAATCTGGCACAAACTTACAGCTACGATCACTTGAACCGGCTGACCAATGCGCAGGAATCCGGCGGCGGGCTGAACTGGACCCAGAGCTACGGCTATGACACGATCGGAAACCGCTGGGTCTCGGCCAATTCCAACCTTCCAACGCTGACGAACGAAACGCCCCAGGCACAGAGCAGGTATTCGACCACCGTACCCAACCGGATCGCATCCTGGGGTTATGATTCAAATGGCAACGTTCTTCAGATAGCCAATGTGGTACGCAGCTTCACTTACGATGGCGAGAACAATCAGGTGACGGCTACCGTCGGCAGTGGAACATCCACCTATGTCTACGACGGCCTTGGACAACGCGTGAGCAAGACCGTGAGCGGGCAGACGACCACCTACGTCTACGATGCCTTCGGCAACCTGGCGGCGGAATACGGCGGACAATCGACCGGTTGCGGGACCTGTTATGTGACGACCGATCATCTGGGATCCACGCGCCTGCTGACCAACAGCTTGGGCGGTATCTTCGCGCGCTACGATTACGAGCCGTTCGGGCAAGAGATTCCTGGTGGCACACCGACCGCACCGGGCGTTGACGGGCGAATGACCACAATGGGCTATACTTCGACGCCCGACGCCGCCAATCCCAAATTCACGGGGCAACAGCGGGATCAGGAGACCACGCTCGACTTTTTCAACGTGCGTTCGATGAGTGGGGCACAGGGCCGGTTCCAAAGCCCCGACCCGGCGAACGCGGGAGCCGATCCATCGAATCCGCAGAGCTGGAACGGTTATGCATATGTCAACAACAATCCACTCAGCTTCACCGATCCAAGCGGGATGTGCCCCTCATGCGTGTTAGGGTTACTAGGCGAGGCTGCCGACGGCAGCGGGGTGGGCCTCGCGATCGGCGCGGCGATCGGTCTCGGGGAACTGTTTTACGACATCTTCGGTGGAGGCGGGCCGCCTCCGTCCATTCCATCTTCGTTGGCTACGGCGTCCAGCCCAATCATGGGACCCACGTTTTCAGTCACCGGATGGGGTAGTCCTGATGCCGTCGCGCCGTCTTGGAGCGCTCTGGGTGGGGTTCTTCCGATAGTTATTCCCGGCCTTACCTTCTATGCCGAGACGACATTGAAAGCGGCGTCGAAACCGTTCATACACCAATCGCCGTGCCATGTTACGGATCCTGTTCTAGGAGCCTTGGAGTTTAAGCTCAAATTTGGGCCGGAGGTACAAGCGGGTCCCGTCAAGCTTGGGTTTTCACTCTACAAGAACCTAACCACGGGCGGATCAGGCGGCATCATGGAGGCCAACGCCGGTCTGCTAGGTGTACAGGGGGACTACCAGACACCCCCGGGCGGGTCGATCAACGGTGGGTCATTCGAGGATGTTCAGAAGAGTGCTTCCTTTTTGGGCTTCCAATATGATTTCCGATCCCGTCAGGTGAAGTTTAATCCGTCCAAAAGTTTCAGCCTGGGCCTTCAGGCTTTGGTCGGAGTGGATGTCAGCCTCAATCCCGATACTTTAAAGCAACTCAGTGTTTCGAACCACGCTTGTGAAGCGCAAGGAGGGCGCTAGACCGCGATGAAGCTCTTCCTCTGGATCTTGTTCGGCTTTGTTGTTGCTGGATTTGCATTTTGGGCGATCGTAGCTGAAGGCCCTGAAAATCCGTTCCTCGTATCGTTGGTTGTGGTGGTGTTTGCGGCGTCGCCTATTGGAGCATTCTGGATGCTCTACACGGCGATTCGGTATGAGACGCACCCGCTACCGATGGTGCTTATGGCCTTTCTTCCCTTTTCGTTCTTGTGGTATTACTTTGAGCGTGTGCGCCCAGGAAAACTTACAAGAGGAAATAGATCAGCGTGATCCCGCTCGTTGTCACGAAGAAGCCGCCGCACCCGACCCGGATGCTTCGCATCGGCTGAAGATGACACGCCACCCCGAATCGGGTGCTGTACGGGAACCGGGGGTTACCGCAGGGGAACTTGGGTTTTGCAACCGATTGCAACAAATTGCAACCGATTGCAACAGGCGCGGAGCCGAATCGATCAGCTGCAACAGAATGAAACGGATTGCAACAATTTGCAACAAGGGCCAGTTGAAATTAGAGCAAGACACCATCCCTAAGCCTGGCGGCTTAGGTTCTGGGAGCACGGTGCGGGGGGGCCGCTGTCCGGCCTTTGTCCAGGTTTTGTCCGGCCTCCGTCCGGGTTTTGTTCGGTGGCCGTTCGGCGTTTGTTCGGTTCGGCGCGCATTGCGCTGGCGACTTCCTCGCCAGCGAAGATGAGATCATCGCGGATCTCGCGTTTGGCGTTCTCGCGGCGGATGCGTCCCAGCGGTAGCCCCAGTAGGCGCCGTTGCCGCGCTTGGGACCGCAGTGTTCGGTCTTCTTGGCTTCGTAGCCCATCAGCGATACGCTTCCTTGCGATCGAGCACGCGAGAGATTTCCAAGTAGTCGCCTTTGTCGCGGAAGAACACGCGGTGATCCTGAGCGCGGAGCCGGAGCAGGGGTGGCTCGACATCTCGAAGCTGCTTGGTGTTGCCCTCACCGGTCTGGGCGTAGCGCGCCAGCGTCTTGAGGATCTGCAAGGCGATGGGCTGCTCGATAGCGCGAAGGTCGGCTCTGGCTTGTTCGGTCCAGACGACGTGCTTAGCCATTGCGCCGCGGGGTTGGTCCCGGCGTTGGCTCCTGTCCCATCTTTTCCCAGTCGGCCAGGGTCAACCCGAACTCGGCGAGAACTTCCTGGTGCGGGATTGGCTCGTTGTGCTTGAGCCATTCGTCGGCCTCAGCAACCGCCTTGCGTTCGGCATCGCTGAGAGTGTCCCGATCCTCCTCGGGTGGCAGCATCGTTTCCAACAGATGAACCACGGCCGCGAGTTGGTCCGGGCCGAGTTGGTCGAGCAACCGGTGGGCGTGCTGCTTGGCTTCAGACGTAGTAGCGGCCATTCTAATCTCCGATAGATCTATTCTTGGGCGACGCACTTGCAGCGATCAAAACTCCGTTGGGCGCGGGATTGTTGACGCGCCTTCCATCCGTATGTTCTCAGCAACAGTAACCTGCGGTCAAACGGCGTCCCGAAACGGAGTACCGCCGAGGAAACGTGTGCACGTCCGGGTGGAATGCTGAGTTGCTATCATCGTCAAGCTGCCTCGGCAGCCTCCGCGTACGCTATGGATACGATCAACCGATCTGCACTAGTGGTTCTCCCGGCGGCGCCATTCCTCGACTGGCTGCATCGCGTAGATCCCACGAGTGCTGACTTGAGCTTGGACGATCTAAGACGAGAAGCAACCGTATATCTTCTGCCCGAATACGATACCGACGAAGAGGCGCAGGAGCATTTGAGAAAATGTTGCGGCCAGATCTTTGAGGAAGAACTCGATGGCTGGTACCGTGCGCCCTCAGCGTGGCCGGTGGACCGCACCTTCGACACCTTCGTCCACTGGTTTGAGTACGGCTTTCACTCGGTTATCTTCGACGTGTGCGATGGTCCGCTGAACCACGCCGAATGAGGCGTGCGCTTCACCCTTTTCCGCTGTTGCTCCTGCGATTGCTCCGCTCGGCCTCTCTGCGAGGCCCAGTGGTCGCACACAAATTTCAGTTTCGCCAGTGAAGTAGAGCTGTCAGACATCTGTCGAACACGGACGCGAGTCCGTTCGACAACCTAAACCCACGACCGCCCGCCGCTTGCGGCGGAAAAACAAATCAGACGTCAGACGTTTCCTTTATGTTCCACTACGCATGTTTCGATGCCTTTGGACGGGTTTTTTGTAGCCTAACTGTTGCAAACTGTTTCAAACTGTTGCCGAAACCGGTTTGGCCACCCAAATTGTTGCGGACGGTTTCAAACTGTTGCAATCGGTTGCAAAACAGTTTCGCAAAGCGTTGCACATCGAAGAAAAACGAAATTTTACCGTCCCGCACCCCTCTCGCCATTTCCTTTATAAGGTGACGAAGCAACGTAGGCCAACTCCATGGACTCGGCTCGAAGATCGCTCCGAGGATCGCATCCGTCGTAAAGCGTTGTGGTCGGCCGTCTGGCAGGGCTTCGGAACGAGATGCAAAGAAAAGTTGTCTTGTGCCGTCCCGACACCGCCTCGCCATTGCCTTATTAATTGAGGGAGCAGTGTGGGCAATGTCGATGGAGTCAGAGCTGACGAGCGAGTGAATTGATGGCGAAGCGACCAGTCGCGGAGGAACCTCAGAAGGGAATCGGAAAAACGGCACAGTCCTGCTCTGAACGAACCGCTCGCGACGGTATGGAAGCCCTCTGCGCGCACCCCTTAAGCGACTCAGAATGGGTTCGCCATTCAAAACGCCTCACCGAATTCGTCCGGCTCCTATACCGATGGGATGCCGAGCAGCGTGCCTCCGCAAAATGCGCGAAGATGGAATCCAAGAACGACCAGGAAAGGGTGGCCTGAAGGACAGTAAAACATGCTTCAGAACGGATCAACACCGAAGCCGCAGTGGGCAGTGATCTATGCACGAGTGAGCAGCAAGGAACAGGAGGTCGAAGGCTTCTCGATACCGGCCCAGTTGGACCTGCTCCGCGATTACGCACGCAAGCAAGGCATGAAAGCGGTCCAAGAGTTTGTCGATGTGGAATCAGCCAGTACCAGCGGCCGCACTGGGTTCGGCCAGATGCTCGCGTTTTTGAAGAAGAACCGTAGCAAGTGCCAAACGATCCTGGTGGAGAAAACGGACCGGCTTTACCGGAACGTTCCGGACTATGCCACCGTCGATGAGCTCGGCGTCACGATCCACTTCGTCAAGGACGGCACGATCCTGTCGCCGGACTCCAAGTCTTCAGAGCAGTTCATTCACGGCATCAAGGTTCTGATGGCCCGGAACTACTCGCAAAACTTGGGCGAGGAAACGCTGAAGGGAATGCTGCAGAAGGCCAAGAGCGGCCTTTATCCGAGCAATGCACCGGCGGGTTATCGGAACGTGGAAGGGGCGGACGGAAGGCGCGTCATTGTGCCGGACAACAATGCCCCAACGATTACGCGTCTGTTTGAGGAATTCGCCACGGGCCGGTATTCCCTGAAGACTCTTGCAGCCACGGCGAGAGTGGAAGGCTGGACAGTTGGAGGTCGTCGGCTGCATCGAAGCACTCTGCATTTGATTCTTCGCAAGCGCATCTACACCGGTGATTTTGACTGGGACGGCGTCACCTACCACGGCAAGCATGAAGCTCTGGTAAGCCAAGAGGTGTGGGACGGGGTTCAAGCCCTATTGGATCGACGCGCCGAAACAAAACAGCATCGGATCAAGCACGACTTTGCCTTCACGGGGTTCATCCGCTGCGGGCATTGCGGGTGCGGTTTGGTCGGCGAGTTGAAGAAGCAAAAATACGTCTACTACCATTGCACCGGGCATCGCGGCAAATGTGAGGAGCCCTATGCGCGGGAGGAAGTGATGCAAGACCAGTTCGCCGCCGCACTCAAGGAATTAGTAATCCCGCCATCAATTTTGCAGTGGCTCCAGGAATCCGTTTCCGAATCTGATCTCAATGAACAGGCCGCCCGAGAGCGGGAAGTGAAGCGATTGGAGGAACAACACCGAAGGCTCCTGTCGAAACTTGATGTCCTCTACGACGATCGGTTGGAAGGCCGCATCAGCCCCGAGATGTACGACCGAAAGGCGCTGGATTGCCAGAACCAGGCAACGACACTTGCGCGCCGGATTGAGGAGATACGCGCTGGCGCAGCGGCACCAGCGCAGGGCGCTATCGACATGATGGAACTAACCAGCCGTACAGCAGAATTGTTCTTGATTCAGCCACCGCACGAGAAGCAGGCATTCCTCAGACTGGTTCTCAAGTCAGCGGCCTGGCGGCATGGCGAGTTGCAAACCCAGTTCGAAGAGCCTTTTGAGAATTTGAGGCGTTCGAACCAGCTAAGCCGAAGGAAAGATATCGAGATAAGCGCCGGAGCAACGCGAAACGAAATCTGGCTCCCCGAGCGCGACATTGCAAGAAATAGGAAGTCCCGGCACGCCGATCGGCGTCCGCAAACCATTGATTCACAGTGTAGTTCGGTAAATTATCGAGACGAAGCCCAGACCGCTTGAACCCGCCCGAGCCGGCTCGGTTATTCTTCCTCTTTTGGCCCGCGTTGACACGTCGCAAGGCCCACCGTAACATCAGGTCATGGGACCGATCTCGGAAACCTATCGTTACATCGTTCGGTCGGCGGGCGTTCGGAGTGGCCATGCCATCGTGGAAGGCACCCGAATTGCCGTTCACGATGTCATTGGCCTGCTTCAGAATGGCGAAACGGTTGAAACGATGACGGCAAACTGCTTCCCGCAACTCACTCGATCGCAGGTTTACGAGTGTCTCGCTTACTATGAAGACCACCGCGGCGAGATCGACTTGCTCGTTGCCCGGCAAATGGCGCGCGCGGCTGAGTGAAGTTCCTGCTCGATCACGACGTACCCGAGGATCTGAGCTATTTGCTCGAACAACTCGGCCACGATGTCATCCTTTTGCGCAAAGCCCTTGCAGAAGACGCCTCCGACGAAGAGGTACTCCAGTTTGCCCACAAGCGCGGCTGCGTGCTATTGACGTGCAACCGGGACGACTTTCTCCATCTCGCAACAAAGCAACTCCATCACGGCATCGTGATCGTCATTCGCCGCCGGACGCGGGCTGCCGAACGGGCTGCGTTGTTTCGACTCCTGGAGGGCGCCGGAGAGACTGGTCTCCAGAACAACATCAACTTCGCCTAAGTACGGTTGACGATTCGTGGCAGTTAACGATTGAGTGCGTTTTGTAGGCAGGACACCGAGAGTTTGGCTCCTCAGGTAGGATTCGAACCTACAACCCTTCGGTTAACAGCCGAATGCTCTACCATTGAGCTACTGAGGAGCAAGGCAGGCAGGTTACTTCTCAATCATTACAACATTCCGTCTCGGCCCTGTCAAATTCTGCCCCTTGTTAAACTGAAAGTTCCCATGCAATTGGAAAAAGCATACGAACCGCAGCGTTTCGAGCCCCGCTGGGCCGAATGGTGGGTCGGGTCCGGCATCTTTCACGCCAATCCGCTCGCGCCCGGACCGCGATTTTCCCTCGCCGTTCCGCCTCCCAACGTCACCGGATCCCTGCACATCGGCCACATGCTCGATCACACCGTGATCGACACCGCCACGCGCTGGCATCGCATGCGCGGCGACAATACGCTCTTCCTGCCCGGCACCGATCACGCCGGCATCGCCACGCAAATGCTGGTGGAGCGCAGCTTGGCTGCCGAAGGAGTGACGCGCCAGCAGCTCGGCCGCGAAGAATTCGTCCGCCGCGTTTGGGAGTGGAAAGAGAAATACGGCAACCGGATCACTTCGCAGATGAAGCGCATCGGCGATAGCTGCGACTGGAGCCGGGAACGCTTTACGCTGAATCCCGACCTGTCTCGTGCCGTGCTCGAAGCGTTCGTGCGCCTCTATGAGCGTGGCTTCATCTATCGCGGCACCTACATGGTGAACTGGTGCCCGCGTTGCGCGACCGCGCTGTCGGATCTTGAAGTCAAACACGAGGACACGCAGGGCAACCTGTGGCACATCCGCTATCCGGTGAACAACAGCTCTCGGTATCTGATCGTCGCTACCACGCGCCCGGAGACCATGCTGGGCGACACGGCGGTCGCGGTGAATCCGGCGGATCCGCGCTATCAGGACCTCGGCGGCCAAACCGTGATGCTCCCGCTCATGAATCGCCCGATCCCGGTTATTTTCGATGAAATTGCCGACCCGCAGTTCGGTACCGGCGTTGTCAAAGTGACCCCCGCGCACGATCCGAACGATCTGGAAGCCGGCAAACGGCATGATCTCGCTCAGATCAAAGTGATCGGCGAAGACGCGCGCACGACCGCCGAAGCCGGACCTTACGCGGGACTCGATCGCTTCGAAGCCCGCAAGCGCATCGTGGCGGATCTTGAGACCCTGGGGCTGCTCGAAAAAGTGGAACCGTACGCCCTCGCCATCAGCAAATGCGATCGCTGCGGCACCGTGGTCGAGCCGCTGATCTCCACGCAGTGGTTCGTGAAAACGCAGCCGCTGGCGGCCAAGGCGATGGCTGCCGTAAATGACGGCCGCATCCAGTTTATTCCCGATAATTGGAACAAAACATTCTTCAATTGGATGGAAAACATCCGCGATTGGTGCATTTCGCGCCAGCTTTGGTGGGGCCATCGCATCCCCGCGTGGCATTGCGCCAATTGCAAAAAGATCACCGTGACGCGCGATATTCCCCTCGCATGTTCGCACTGCGGATCAGCCGCCATCGAGCAAGATCCGGACGTGCTGGATACCTGGTTCAGCTCCAGCCTGTGGCCGTTTTCTACGCTCGGCTGGCCAGCCCAAACGGACGACCTGAGTGCCTATTACCCGACCACGCTCATGATCACCGGCTTCGACATCCTGTTTTTCTGGGTTGCGCGCATGATGATGATGGGCATCGAACTGACCGGCGACGTTCCTTTCCGCCAAGTGCATATGCACGGGCTGGTGCGCGATCCCGAACGCAAGAAGATGTCCAAGACCAAGGGCAACGTGGTCGACCCGCTGGACATCAACGACAAGTACGGAACGGATGCCTGTCGCCTCTGGCTTCTCATGGCCGCGGCGCCCGGCACCGACATCACTTATAACGAAGACAAGCTCGCATCAGCTCGCCAGTTTGCCAACAAACTTTGGAACGCAGCCCGCCTTCTGTTAATGAACATGGAGACCGCGGGTTTTGAACCTTCCCTGCCTCAGCCTGGCCAGCTCCAAACGTTGGAAGATCGTTGGATCTTCAGCCGTCTCGCCCGCACCGCCGATTCAGCGAACCGCGCCCTGGAGCAGCATCGCTATCACGAAGTGGCCGAGGAGCTGTGGCAATTCTTCTGGCACGATTTCTGCGATTGGTATCTCGAAATCAAGAAGCTGCGCCTGTCGGCAGGGTCTGGACTAACAAATGACTGGCAGAATCTGCTCGCAGTCTTTAGCGCTTATTTGCGCCTGCAGCATCCGATTTTGCCGTTTATCACCGAAGAATTGTGGCATCGCTTCGGACAATCCACGTCCATCGCCCTCGCGCTGTATCCGCAGCCTGCCGCGGCCGACGAAGCTGCCGAGCGCGAGATGGCTCTCCTGCAAGATATGGTCACTGCCGCTCGCAAGCTAAAAGCCGACAACGGGCTTGACGACAAATTGGAACTCGCGGGCGTGCTCTATTGCCGCAACGGCGCGTCCAAAGTTGAAGTGCCGGTGCTCGAACGGCTCGGCAAAGTGAAGCTCGAAGTCCGCTCCGGTACGGCTCCTGTGCTCACCGGCGCCGTGCGCTCCATGCCCTCCTTCGATCTCGCGCTGCAACTCCCCGAAGTGGATCATGGGGCGTTACGCGACCGGCTGCTCAAAGATACCGATAAATTGGAGAAGTTGATTCTGAAGATTGACGGCCAGCTCTCGAGCGAGAAGTTTTTGAACGGAGCGCCGCCCCATATCGTCCAGGAATTACGCTCCAAACGCGCAGACTATATCGCGCAGCTTCAGAAAAATCGCGATACCCTCGATGGCCTTTGATCTGGCGCGGGTGCGCTCGGCGTTTCCCGATCGACGCGTTTTCTGGCATGGCGCCCTCGGGTCCACCATGATCGAAGCCAGCCGATTGGCCACCGAAGGCGCGCCGTCCGGCACAACCATCGGCGCAGAAGCACAAACCGCCGGCCAAGGCCGCCACGGACACGCCTGGCATTCCGAGCCAGGTTCGGGCCTTTATGTTTCCGTCATCTTGCGGCTTCAACTCGCCCCCGCGATTTTACCCGTGGTCACTCTCGCGCTCGGATTGGCAGGGAACGAAGCGATTCTCAAAGCCACCGGCCTGGCCTGCGACCTGCGTTGGCCCAACGATGTGCTGATCGAATCGAAGAAATGCGCGGGCATCCTCACCGAGCTCGAAGGCTCAGCTATCATTGCAGGCATCGGCATCAACGTGAATCACTCCAGCTTCCCGGCGGAACTCCACTCGATCGCCACTTCGCTGCGTCTGGCCGGCGGGTGCGAATACTCGCGAGAAGAGCTCTTGCTGGAACTGCTGCCGGCGATCGACCGCTATTGCATGCTGCTCGAAAAGGACGGGCGCGCCCCGATTCTCGACCTGTTTGCGCGTTCCTCGAGCTACGTCAACGGACGGCGCGTTTGCGTGGATCAGGACAGCGTTACTTTGCGCGGCACCACCGCCGGTCTGGCTGAATCCGGTTTTCTGATTCTGCGCGGCGACGATGGCCGCGACCACCGCATCCTTGCCGGAGGAGTGCGTCCTTGCTCCTAGCTCTCGACGCTGGCAACAGCAACATCACCATCGGCGCGTTTGAAGAGACCAGGCTGATCGGCCGCTGGCGTCTGCGCACCATTCATGAACAGACGGCCGACGAATGGGGCGTGCTCATGCGCAATCTGTTCGCCCTGGCCTCACTCGACCTGGCGCGCGTGGACGGCATTATCATCGCCAGTGTCGTGCCCACGCTCGATGCTCCGCTGCTCGCCATGTCCCAGCGCTATTTTCACACTACGCCGCTGTTCGTCACGCCCGATACCGATGTTGGGCTGAGGGTGCTGTACGACAATCCGCGCGAAGTGGGCGCGGACCGCGTGGTTAACGGAGTCGCCGCGTTTCATCACTACGGCGGCCCCTCGATTGTGGTGGATCTCGGCACAACAATCAACTTCGATATTGTTTCAGCGGATGCCGAGTACCTGGGCGGCATGATTTGCCCCGGAATCGGGATGTCCATCACCGGGCTGTTCGCGAAGACCGCGCGCCTGCCGATGGTGGATCTGCGGGAGCCGGCGCGGCTCATCGGCAAAAATACCGTGGGCAGCATTCAATCGGGCCTGTTTTACGGGTTTGCCGGCTTAATCGACGGAATCGTCAGCCGCGTGAGGGCTGAGCTCGGCGGCAACACGAACGTAATTGCTACCGGCGGCCAGGCGCAGTTGATCGCGCGCGCCGCGCGTTCGGTGCAACACATCAACGAAGACCTGACGCTCGAAGGCCTGGAAATTATATGGCGCCGAACTCGCAAGAAGTAGCGTGGCCGTCGAATTACTTCAACTATTTCACCGAAGTTGAGGAGCGCTTTCAAAAGGCGCGCGGCACCGGCCTATTCCTGATGTCGCCGCTCGATTGGGCGCTGGTGGAAGCATGGAAAAACGCGGGCGTGCCGCTCGAAGCCGTGCTGCGCGGGATCGATGCCGCCTTTGAAAAGTGGCGCTCGAAAAAGAAGCGCGGCCAAAGTGTGAATTCCGTCGCGTATTGCGCGCAAGCCGTGATGCTTGAGGCGCAGGCTATGGCCGGCGTTGTGCCGGCGCGCAGCGTCCAGGAATCCTCTGCTCCTTTCAGCCTGGAAGCGCTCCAGCAATATCTGGCAGCAAACGCCGCCCAGATCCGCCGCCGCGAGAATATGGAGCAAATCGCCGCTGCCGTTGATCGCCTTCTAGCGGACGCCGCGTCCCTGTACCAGGACCTCGAAGACCTGGAGCGCCGCCTGACCACGCTTGAAGAAAAAATGATCGCGCTCGTGCGCTCGCGCCAAAC
>Ga0335074_10010531_pt1 | contig 12940 bp, 14 predicted proteins | sample Lox_Sample_23_FD_206715 | JGI IMG/M metagenome (GOLD analysis project Ga0335074, IMG submission 206715) | Soil microbial communities from Loxahatchee National Wildlife Refuge, Florida, United States - Lox_Sample_2.3 | ecosystem: Environmental > Terrestrial > Soil > Wetlands | place: USA...
TTCGTCGCTCTCGCCTTACCGGATCAGATCGCGGATGGCCTAGCGATGCTGCAGGCTGGTGTGCCCGGTGCGAACTGGCAGACGCGCGAGCAGTTGCACCTGACATTGCGATTCATCGGCGACGTCGACGGACGCGACGCGACGGCAGCCGACGACGCGCTGTCGCTGATCGAAGCGCCGAAGTTTTCGCTGGCGCTGAAGGGCGTGGGCGAGTTCGGCGGCAAGACGCCGTATGCGCTCTGGACCGGCGTGCGCGACAGGGAGCCGGTTGCGTTCCTGCAGCGGAAGATCGAGACGGCGCTGCAGCGCGCGGGCCTTCCGCCCGAGCAGCGCAAATTCCTGCCGCATGTGACGCTCGCCCGTCTCAAAGGCAGCCCGCGCGGCCGCGTGATGGATTTCCTCACCGATCACGCGCTCTATGCGAGCCGGCCTTTCGATGTGGAAGCGTTCATTCTCTATTCGAGTGTGCTGACGCCGAACGGCAGCCTCTATCGTGCGGAGCGGGCGTACAGGCTGAAATAACTCTCCGCCTGAGAAAGCTCTTCACAAAAATAAAGCGTCATGGCCCGGCAAGACCGGGCCACCCAGGAGATCGTGGAACTCAACCCTAGCCGACGATCATCGGATAGAGATCAAGCCAGCGCGGATTGTCTTTCTCGATCAGCGCGATCTTCCACAGTCGCTTCCATTTCTTGAGCCGCGTCTCGCGCTGGATGGCGACGCCGATCTCTTCGAAGGCTTCGTAGTGCACGAGCATCGTCACGCCGTACTTCCTGGTGAAGCCCACGGCTTTGCCCTCTCGATGCTCCCAAACGCGACGGCCGAGATCGTTTGTGACGCCGATATACAGCGTCCCGTTGCGCTTGCTGGCAAGGATGTAGACGAAGTAGAGCGTCGACATCGCGGCCTACGTTCCCCTGGGTCGCCCGGTCTTGCCGGGCCATGACACATAAGGGGAGTAGTGCAAATCCGTCGCGAAAGATTACCGCGATCTGCACGGTGCTTGCGCGACTTGGCGATTTGCCAAGAACCGTTACAAATTGATGGGGTCGTTACCCCGCACCGTCCTCAATTCCCTCCATATCCTCATCCGACAATCCGAAATGATGGCCGATCTCGTGCACGAGGACGTGGCGCACGACGTCGCCGAGAGTCTCGCGATGCTCCGCCCAATAATCGAGGATGGGACGGCGATAGAGGAAGATCATGGTCGGGCTGGCCGTGCCCTCGTTGGCGACGCGGTGGGCCAGATCGGAGCCCTGGAACAGGCCCAGGATTTCGAATTCGCTTTCGAGCTCCATGTCGCGCATGACGCTCTCATCGGGGAAGTCCTCCACGAGGAAGACGATATCGCCCGTGAGCGAACGGAACTCCTGCGGCAGCGTGGCGAAGGTCGCCCGCGCGAGCGTTTCGAGATCGTCGAGCGACGGCGCTTCGAGCGTGTTCCAGTCCATGGGCGCTTGATCGCATGAGGACGGCGCCTGCGCAATCCGCTAAGCTCGCCCGCGCCGGTAAGCCAAGGGAACAGACGATGAAAAAGCTCGACGCGAATGCGCGCAAAACCGCGCTCAAGGATCTGCCGCACTGGAAGGACGTTCAGGGCCGCGACGCGATCATGCGCAAGTTCGAGTTCAAGGATTTCAACCAGGCGTTCGGCTTCATGACGCGCGTGGCGCTACTGGCGGAGAAGATGGATCACCATCCCGAGTGGTTCAACGTCTACAGGACGGTCGATGTGACGCTGGCGACGCATGACGCTGGTGGGGTCACCGAAAACGACATCCGCATGGCGAAGGCCATGGAAGATTACGCAAAGCCATAGTTTCCCCTGCTTGTTCGCGTTCCCGCCGCGCCTATAAAAGAAGTCTCTCGATGCGGGTGACAGCAGTGCGCGGACATTTGGGTTTCTGGATCGGCGTGGGCGCGCTTCTCGCCAGGCCCGCGCTGGCGGGGCCCCCCTACGTCACCGACGATCCCGAGCCGACCGACACCGGCCATTTCGAGAACTATCTCTTCGTCGAAGGCCAGCGCATGGACGGGAAGCTGGAAGGCCCGCCCGTGGGCATCGAAATCAATTACGGCGCGTTCGCGGACACGCAGCTCACCCTTTCGGTGCCGCTCAATCCCAATCCGGGTCCAGGTGGTTTTGGCACCGTCTGGACGCCGCTTGGCGGCGGCGTGAAATACCGTTTCATCGAAGAAGACGAAGAGGGATGGCGGCCTCAGGTCGCCTTCTTCCCGCAGATTTCGATTCCCGTCGGTCCCGCTGCGCACAGCGCACCGGTAACGGAGCTCTTGCCGATCTGGATGCAGAAATCCTTTGGGCCGGACTGGACGGTCTTCGGCGGCGGCGGCTTTACCAACAACCCCGGCGACGGCAACCGGGATTTCGCGAACTACGGTTTGGCACTGCAACATCAGTTCACGGAGAAACTGGCGCTCGGCTGCGAAGTGTTCGGCCAGACCCGGGACTCGGTGGACGATACGGCCGCGACGGCGGTCGGACTGGCCGCGCTGTACGATTTCAGTGACGAATGGCACCTAATCGGTTCGGTCAATACTGGTGTAATCGACCACCGGGCTGATGAATACGCCTTCAACCTTGCCGTGAAATGGACGATTTGAAACCACGGCTGTGTCATTCCGCCCCGCATTCGGGCTTGCAGAATCTCTGCGCAAGCTTGTCATAATGGAGTCATAGTCGGCTTCGGGTCTGCGCGGGGGCGGGACCGGATACATCCGGATCTAGCAGGGGACTTTTCCATGAAGCGTGTCGTTGTGCTTTTCGCGGCCCTTTCGCTTGCCGCGGCCTCGGTCATGGCTGCGCCGCCGCCGGACAGGAAGGCGAAAGACAAAGAGGGCGACAAGCCCGAAGCGGCGGAACAATCCGGCTTCTTCAAACCGGAATCCTCGACGAGCTCCGGTTCGGTATCCGTCGAAGGCCGCAGGATCGATTACCAGGCGGTCGCCGGCACGCTCGTCGTGCATGCGAAAGGCTGGGACGACGCAGCGAAGAAGCCCGAAGACGGCGACGACAAGGACAAAGCCAAGCCCGAAGACGCCAATCCGAACGCCGAAGCCTCGATGTTCTATGTCGCGTATTTCAAGCGTGGTGCGGAGCCGGGCTCGCGTCCGATCACGTTCGTCTTTAACGGCGGTCCCGGTTCGTCCTCCATGTGGCTGCACATGGGCGCCTTCGGCCCGCGCCGCGTGGTGACGGCGGACGACACGCACACGCCGCCGGCGCCCTATCGCGTCGTCAACAACGATTTCAGCCTGCTCGACGCCAGCGATCTCGTCTTCGTCGATGCGCCGGGAACGGGCTTCAGCCGCGTTGCCGGCAAGGACAAGGAGAAGGCCTTCTTCGGCGTCGATCCCGACGCGACCGCCTTCTGCAACTTCGTCACGCAGTTCCTCTCCAAATACGGCCGCTGGAATTCGCCGAAATATCTCTTCGGGGAGAGCTACGGAACGCCGCGCGCATCGGTGATGGTCAACGAGCTCGAGCGCAGCAACGACGTCGATATGAACGGCGTGATCCTGCTCTCGGCCGTCCTTGCTTTCGACATGGGCCCTGATGCGCCGACGAACAATCCGGGCGTCGACATCGCCTACCAGCTTGCGCTGCCGACTTATGCGGCAACGGCCTGGTATCATCACAAGATCGCCGCGCCCGAGCTCGGTCCGCTGCTCGACGAAGTCGAGCATTTCGCCATGAACGACTACGCGCTGGCGCTGGCGCAAGGCGCGAATCTCCCCGACGCGCAGCGGACGGCAATCGCCGAGAAGCTCCACGAGTACACGGGCCTTCCGGTCGACTACATCCTGAAAGCCGATTTGCGCATCACCGGCGGCGAATTCGAGAAGACGCTGCAGGACGACGAAGACGAGACGACAGGCCGTCTCGACACGCGCTTCTCCGGGCCGACGATCGATCCGTTGAGCAAGACGGCCGAGTACGATCCGCAATCGGCGGCCATCAGCGCGGCCTATGTTGCGGCCTTCAACAATTACGTCCGCAAGGATCTGCATTACGGGCAGGGTCAGACTTACAGGCCCACCGCCTATGACGTCGTTAGCTCGCATTGGGTGCGCACGCATATGCCGCCCGGCGCCGGAGGAGGACGCGGAGGGCCGCCGATCGCGCCACCCAATGCGGCAAACGTGATGCCCGACCTCGCGAGCGCGATTAAGTACAATCCCGACCTGAGAGTGTTCCTCGCGGGCGGCTATTACGATCTCGCCACGCCGTTCATGGAAGGCATGTACCAGATGCATCATCTGCCCATGCCCGAGAAGCTGCAGGCGAACATCGAGTATCACTATTACCAGTCGGGCCACATGGTGTACGCCCACGAGGCCTCGCTGAAACAGCTGCACGACAACGTCGCAGCCTTCATCCGCAAAACCGGCCACAGCAAGAGCGAATGAGGGAGGGACGAACCGTGCAAAGGACATTCAACGTGAAGCCCACGCATCTTTTGGCCGCCGCCTCGCTGCTCGCGCTTCTGGGCTGCTCAGGCGATCCGTTCTGGGGCGCCGGGGCGCCGCCGGAAGACATACATGTCGAACACGCGAAGGGCGACGGGGCTCAGGTCAATCGCTATTTCCGCCCCGACGAAAAAGTGACGGAAGGCTCGGTCGAAGTCGAAGGCAATTCGATCGACTATCGCGCCATCGCCGGCACGCTGATCGTTCATGCGAAGGGCTATGACGACGCTGCGGCGAAACCGGACGACAAAGCCGACGCAAAGGACGCGCCGCCGGAAGCGTCGATGTCGTTCGTCGCCTACATGAAGGAAGACGAAAGCCCGCGCACGCGCCCGATCACCTTCGTCTATAACGGCGGTCCGGGTTCTTCGACGGTCTGGCTGCACATGGGCGCGTTCGGCCCGCGGCGCATCATCACCGCAGAAGATTCGCACACCCCGGCGGCGCCCTATCGTCTGGTCAACAACGAATACAGCCTGCTCGACGCGACCGATCTTGTCTTCGTCGACGCGCCCGGCACCGGCTTCGGGCGCCTCACGGGCAAGGACAAGGAAAAGGCCTTTTACGGCACAGATGCCGATGTGCATGCCTTCTCCGAGTTCATCAAGCAGTTCTTGACCAAGCATGGACGTTGGAATTCGCCGAAATATCTCTTCGGCGAAAGCTACGGCACGCCGCGTTCGGCCGCGCTCATCAACGTGCTCGAGACGCAGGACGACGCCGACTTCAACGGCGTGATCCTCCTGTCGCAGATCCTGAACTACGACCTGTCGACGGGCCGCGCCGAGATCAACCCCGGTATCGACCTGCCTTACGTGCTGTCGCTACCGACCTATGCGGCGACGGCCTGGTATCATCACAAGCTGCCCGACAACTCGCGCCCGCTAGAGCCGCTGCTGCGCGAGGTCGAAGCCTTCGCGCTCGGCGACTATCTGCTGGCGCTCGGCGAAGGGTCGCAGCTCAGTCCCGCCAAGCGCGACGAGATCGCGGAGAAGCTCCACGACTACACGGGACTTTCGGTCGCCTACATCAAAAAGGCGAACCTCCGCATCGACGGCGGTGAGTTCGAGAAAAACCTGCAGGCCGACACGGATACGACCACGGGACGCCTCGACTCGCGCTTCTCGGGTCCGACACTCGATCCGTTAAGCAAGACGGCCGAGTACGATCCGCAGTCGGCGGCGATCAGTTCGGCTTACGTCTCCGCGTTCAACGACTATGTGCGGAAAGTTCTGCATTACGGCGAGGACAAGACTTACGAACCGGAGACGAGCCTGTTCCGCTACTGGGATTTCCACCATCAGCCGCCGGGCGCGCGCGAACCGCTGCAGCAGTCGATGAACGTGATGCCGGACCTCGCGAACGCGATGAAGTACAATCCGCAGCTCAAGGTGATGCTGAACGGCGGCTATTTCGATCTCGCCACGCCGTACTTCGAAGGCATATATGAGATGAAGCATCTGCCCATGCCGCGGACGCTGCAGTCGAACATCGAGTATCACTATTATCAGTCGGGCCACATGGTCTACGCGCACGAGGAATCGCTGAAGAACCTCCACGACAATGTGGCGGCGTTCATCCGGCGTACCGACAATGTGAGAGGCGAGGGCGAATAGGGGCCAGAATAGGGCAAAGGAACCCGCGGCGGGAATCGGACCCGCCGCGGGCGCCAGCTTCGAATATCGGCCTTCAGTAGAAGACGCCGTAATCGACCTGCAGTATTTGCCCGGTGTAGACGTTCACCAGGATCGCGTCGTCGCCGTAGCGCACCCATTCATAGCCGTAAGGCGGAATGGGGAGATCGAACATCCACCAAGACGTCAGCCAGTAGTTCTGCGCCCAGTACATCGACGGCAGATATTCGCCGTAGGTCCAGCGCCGATAGTGGTAGCCGCGGGGTGCGCTATACGAGCCGTAATGGAAGCGGGCGCTTGCCGAAACGTTGCGCTGATAGCTCGCGCGATTGAAGTTGCGCGGGCGATTGTTCCAGTTGCTCGGACGTGTGCCGTAGCCGTGCGCATCGCGCGCGTAATGCTGCGGACCGCCGCCGACAGCCGCAGCTGCCGCATGGGCATGCTCCATACTGCCATAGGTCCCGTGCCCCGGCGCATGCGCAACGCGCGCGGAGTGCTGCGCCGCGCCGCCGGCCGCACCGGCATGCTCCATGCTGCCATAGGCGCCGTGCGTGTGCGCGTTGGCCGCCGTCGACCCGTGCGGCGCTTCCATCCCGCGATTGAACGAGTGGTAGGTCGCTGTGTTGCGGTGAACTTCGCCGCCATGACTGAAAGACGCGACGCTGCCATGAGGCTCGCCGAAGCCGTGACCGACGCCATGGCTTGGCGTTGCATGGAAGCTCGCCATGCCGCCGCCGTGCGGCATGCCGCCACCCATGTGCGGCGCCCCGCCGCCGTGAGGCGCTGCGCCTCCGCCGTGCGGTGCTCCGCCGCCGTGATGCGGCTCGGCCGCGAATGCGGTTGCACTCAACAGAAGCGCAGCCGCGAAAGTTGCAATTCCTGTATGTTTCACGTTCATCTCCGTCGCTCCCCGTTTCCCGCGGGAACAACGCGCGAAATCGAAAACCGGTCTCGCGGTGTTAACCGTTCGACCGCATCACACTATCGGGATGACCGTGTAGCGAAGCTGAAGTCGGCATTCATCACCGGTTCATCGTCGATCCCCGGAGACGAAAATTCCGCAACATCTCAATAGAAGACGCCATACTGCACCTGCAGAATCTGTCCCCTCGATGTGTCGATGAGGATTGCGTCGTTGCCGTAGCGCACCCATTGATAGCCATAGGGCGGCGCCATGAGACCGAATGTCGCCCAGGAGGAAATCCAGTAGTTCTGCGCCCAGAATATCGCGGGGAGAATCTGACCGTAGGTCCAACGCCGGTAATGCCAGCCGGGCGGGCGAACATAAGCGCCGTAGTTATAGCGCCGAGGCGCATTCCAGTTGCGCTGATAGGCGCGGCGATCGAAGTTCCGTTGCGGCGTCCAAGCGGCCGAACCGTGGCCGTAGGCTGGGCCGACAGGGCCTTGCGGGCGTCCGCCTTGCGGCCGCGGCGGTCCGTTGGGATTGCCGCGAGGCGGCCGGCCGGGAGTGTTCGGAGCGCTGCCCGGACGGGTCTGCTGTCCCTGATCCTGGCAGGTGTCGGGGCCTTTCAGCCGATAAGCCGGAGCGGTCTGCGCCGGCGCGCCGCTCGCAACGAAAATGCCCGTGATGAGCGCCGCCCATGCGATGCGTGTCATGGTGGTCTCCTGCTTGCTGCGCGAAATGCGCGCACTCAGATAGACCTAACGATCCGCCCCTGGCATTGGCCGAAGGTCGTATGGGACGGCGCGACGCGGGCAGCCCTACTTATGCTTTGCGTTCTTCACCAAATCGTCGACCACGCCGGGATCGGCCAGCGTGGACGTATCGCCCAGATTGCTCATGTCACCTTCGGCGATCTTGCGTAGGATGCGGCGCATGATCTTGCCGGAGCGGGTCTTGGGAAGTCCCGGCGCAAACTGGATGACGTCCGGCTTGGCGATGGGCGAAAGCTCTTTCGACACCCATTGCTTGAGCTCTTCCGCCAGCGCATCGCTGGGCGTTTCGCCGAGTTTCAGCGTCACGAAGGCGTAGATGCCCTGGCCCTTGATCTCGTGCGGCATGCCGACGACGGCGGCTTCGGCGACCTTGGGATGGGCTACGAGCGCGGATTCGACCTCCGCCGTGCCGAGACGATGGCCCGACACGTTGATGACGTCGTCCACGCGGCCGGTGATCCAGTAATAGCCGTCCGCGTCGCGGCGGCAGCCGTCGCCGGTGAAATATTTCCCGCGATAGGCTTTGAAATAGGTGTCGATGAAGCGCTGGTGATCGCCATAGACCGTGCGCATCTGGCCTGGCCAGGAATCGAGCAGCACGAGATTGCCGCTGGCCGCGCCTTCCAGGACCTTGCCGTCGGCATCGACGAGCTGCGGCTTGATGCCGAAGAGCGGCTTCGTCGCCGAGCCCGGTTTCAGATCGGTCGCACCCGGCAAGGGCGAAATGAGGATGCCGCCGGTTTCCGTCTGCCACCACGTGTCGACGATGGGACAACGCGAGTCACCGACGGTCTTGTAGTACCAGAGCCAGGCTTCGGGGTTGATGGGCTCGCCGACTGAACCGAGCAGGCGCAGCGACTTGCGGCTTGTCTTCTTCACCGGCGCTTCGCCCTCGCGCATCAAGGCGCGGATGGCCGTCGGCGCGGTATAGAAAATGTTGACCTTGTGCTTGTCGATCACTTCCCAGAAGCGGGACGAGGCGGGGTAGTTCGGCACGCCTTCGAACATCAGCGTGGTCGCACCGTTGGCGAGGGGGCCGTAAACGATGTAGCTGTGACCCGTCACCCAGCCGACGTCGGCCGTGCACCAGAAGACGTCGCCGTCGTGATAGTCGAAGACATAACGGTGCGTCATGGCGGCGTAGAGCAGATAACCCCCGCTCGTGTGCAGCACACCCTTCGGTTTGCCGGTCGAGCCGCTGGTGTAGAGGATGAACAGCGGAGCTTCTGCGCTCACTTCCGCCGGCTTGCATTCCGCCGGAACGGTCTTCGACACGTCGTGATACCAGACGTCTCGTCCGGCTTTCATGTCCACTTTGCCGCCGGTGCGTTTCACGACCAGCACGGTCTTCACGTCGGGACATTTGGCGACAGCGAGATCGGTGTTGGCTTTCAGCGGGATGGGCCGGCCGCCGCGGACGCCTTCGTCCGAGGTGATGACGAGGGTGGATGCACAATCCTGGATGCGGCCCGCAAGGCTGTCGGGCGAGAAGCCCGCGAAGACGATGGAGTGCACCGCGCCGATGCGTGCGCAGGCCAGCATCGCGTAGGCGGCCTCGGGGATCATCGGCAGATAGATCGTAACGCGATCGCCTTTCATCACGCCATACTGTTTGAGCACGTTGGCGAAGCGGCAAACCTCTTCGTAGAGCTCGGCATAGGTAATGGCGCGCGAATCCTTCGGATCGTCGCCCTCCCAGAGGATCGCCGTCTGCCCGGCGCGCTTGGCGAGATGCCGGTCGATGCAGTTCACCGACACGTTCAGGGTGCCGTCCTCGAACCACTTGATGAAGAAATTGTCCGGATCCCATGAAACGTTCTTCACTTTCGTGAAGGGCTTCATCCAGTCGATGCGCTTGGCCTCGTCGCGCCAGAAGCCGTCCGGGTCCCGCTCCGCGCGCGCATACATTTCCTCGTATTTATGGGCGTCGATATAGGCGCGGGCGCGCCAGTTCTGCGGGACGGCAAAAAGTTCGTCGGACATCGTTGGGCGTTTCCCTGTGACCTTTTATAGAGCGGATTTTGGCCGGGCTCGCCGGGCTCGGCAAGGGCACGGGAGCCGGGGCTCGACAATACGCGCGCGTCATGCGAGCGATGGTGGCGAATTCACGAAGAAACAGCCATGCAACTTCATCTCTCATCCTGGCCCGAAATCGAGGCCTATCTCGCGAAATCGAAAGCGATCCTGATCCCCATCGGCTCGACCGAACAGCATGGGCCGAACGGGCTCCTGGGCACCGACGCGCTGTGCCCCGAGATCATCGGCCGCCGCGCGGGCGACGAGGCGGGTATCCTCGTGGCGCCGACGTTCAATGTGGGCCAGGCGCAGCATCACATGGCGTTCACGGGCACGATCACGCTCAGGCCGTCGACGATGATCGCGGCCATGCTCGACTGGGCGCAATCGCTCGCCCATCACGGTTTCGAGCGGCTCTACTGGTTCAATGGGCACGGCGGCAACATCGCGACCATCAACGCCGCGTTCTCGGAGATCTATCACGGCGTCACGTTCGGCAAGGATCAGAAGGCGGGCTCCAACCGTCCACCCGTGCGCTGCATGCTGAGGAATTGGTGGGAGCTTCCGGGCGTCGGCGAGTTGTGCCGCCAATTGTTTCCGGTGGGCGAGGGCAGCCACGCCACGCCGTCCGAAGTCTCCGTCACCTATTTCGGCTATCCCGAGGCGCAGAAGCACGTGGAGATGACGCCCCGGATCGCGCCGACGGGACCGATCTACGATGCGGAAGATTACCGCCGCCGTTTCCCCGACGGGCGCATCGGTTCCGATCCGTCGCAGGCGAGCGTGGAAGCGGGAGCCAAGATCGTGGCCGCCGCCGTCAAGGGCGTGATCGCGGAGTTCAAACAGTTCGCGGAGTCGTGAAGCGCGTCGGCGCATGGTTGTTATTCGCGCGGCGCAATTGACGGCGCCGGTGCACGTCGCGTGAACTGTCCGCATGTTCGACACGAAAATCGCGGTCGTCCTGCGTGAGGGGCTGGCGTCCTGGCAGGCGCTCAACGTGACCGCGTTCCTCATGAGCGGTATCGCGGGCCAATACCCCGAGATCATCGGTGAGCCCTATCGCGACCGCGCCGGCAACACGTTCAACGCGTTATCCGTTCAACCGATCGTGGTTCTTCAGGCGGACGCCGCCGCGCTCTCGACGATCCATCGCCGCGCGCTGGAGCAGGGCGTGAAGAGCTCGCTCTATGTGGAAGAGATGTTCGCGACCAACCACGATGCCGCCAACCGCGAGGTCTTCGCACAATTCGCGCCCGACGATGCGAAAGTCGTCGGTATCGCGCTGCGCGCGGATAAGAAGATCGTCGACAAGATCACCAAGGGTGCGAAGCTGCATCCTTGAATACAGGCGGCCGGCGGGCGCCGATCAAATTGTCGGGTCTTCGCGATTGTGCTCGCGGCGGATGGCGACCCTCAGCTTCGGGTCGAGGCGCGCGTAGTCCAGAACAACTTTCTCGTCGTGCACATCGCGGATCGCGTCGCGTGACACGATGAAGTCGCCCGCATCTTCCACGTAGATCGTGATCGACTTGGGATGCACCTGGCGCACCGCGGCCACGGCCTTGTCGCCGTCGTGCAAGAATACGTCGAAGCCTTCTTCAACCGGTTCCGTCATGCGTTGCTCCTGTTCGATGGTGTCGGCATCTGTATAATGGTTCGCGAGTTGTCGGGGGATTTCTTCATGCTTGGTCGCGTCTTTGCGGCGTTCGCAGTTCTGGTGTCTTTGATCGTCTCTTTTAGCGCGCCGGCGAAGGCGGCGAAACTGTGCGGCTGGATGGTCGAATCCGAAGACCCGGACGACGTGCGCAAGCTCAAGATCTTCCTTTCCTCCGACGCCGACGTCGATTTCTTCTACAGGATCGGCGGCAAGGGCATCGTCTATCCCGGCAACGCGGGCAATTCGCCGGGCAGCGGCACCTTCACGCTCCATCCGGGACAGACGGATTCGCCGTGGAGCTACGGCCAGACGCTGGAACCGCCCGGCCAGATCGACGTCAACATCGAGATCCATCAGACGCCGGCCGATATCTTTTCGGACAAACCGACACCGCTTTGGGCCAATTTCGTGTTCCGCCGCAATGTGCCCGCCGCTGAGAAGAACCCGCCTGCGACCTTCATGAAGAAGCAGTGCGCGACGGTGCCGACGACGCCGCATTAAAGGTCGGCGCGACGATCATCCGATGAAAGGCGCCTCACGGCGATTTGCACCGTCACACGGCTTCCCGCGCGCCTTGATGTTCCGTTAGGCTTCCGGGGCTCGGCCATGGGAGACGCGCGCATGCGGACCAACATCTATCTCCGGTTCAACGGAAATTGCGAAGAAGCGTTCAATCTCTACGCGGGGCTCTGCGGCGGCCGCATCGAAACGATGCAGCGCTACGAGAATTCGCCCGCGCAGGATCAGGTTCCCGCGGCGCAGCGCAAGCAGGTTCTGCATGCGCGGCTGAAACTGGGCGACGCCGTCATCATGGGCTCCGACGCGCCGCCCGGGCGCTATCAGGTGCCGAACGGATTTTCCGTCTCGCTGACGGTCGAAACGCCCGCGGATGCCGAGCGCATCTTCAAGACGCTTTCCGAAAAGGGAGCCGTGCAGATGCCGATGGCCGAGACCTTCTTCGCCAAGCGCTTCGGCATGATGACCGACCGCTTCGGGACGCCATGGATGGTGCTGTGTCAGCCGGAGGGCGGATAGACGCAGGGCCGACCGCGGGTCCTTTCCCGGCGTTTGCCGCCGTTTCAGGCCGGTCCGGCCGGTTGCTAGCCCCGGCCCCTGTCGTTATAAGACCGCCTCCCGAGGGAACCGGAGAGTAGCTCAGCCTGGTAGAGCACCACGTTCGGGACGTGGGGGCCGGAGGTTCGAATCCTCTCTCTCCGACCATTGGTCCGCCGCCCCGGGGGGCAACGCCGACCATTGGGGCGTCGCCAAGCGGTAAGGCACCGGATTTTGATTCCGGCATTCGGAGGTTCGAATCCTCCCGCCCCAGCCAGCCCGCACCGGTCCGTTCCGGACACATGGGTTACAGGTTATCCCGGAGACATAGGTAACACTTTTGGCCCGAAAGGGTTTTGCAGGGGTTCGAGTCTGCAGGTCTCGTCATCGAAGTATCCCAGATCGTAATGCA
>Ga0335074_10010533_pt1 | contig 12938 bp, 11 predicted proteins | sample Lox_Sample_23_FD_206715 | JGI IMG/M metagenome (GOLD analysis project Ga0335074, IMG submission 206715) | Soil microbial communities from Loxahatchee National Wildlife Refuge, Florida, United States - Lox_Sample_2.3 | ecosystem: Environmental > Terrestrial > Soil > Wetlands | place: USA...
GCTCAAACTGAGAATCACGGCCGGCTCCCCGGCAGGTATCAAGGCGACAGGTCCACATCCTGTTGTGGCGCCTTCCTGCGAAGGGAGCAGCGATGACCGCGCTCAATGCAGACGCCGGCAGTACTCCCCGGCCCGATGTCCACACCGACGAAGCGGTCCCGGAGACGGCCGTGATCGGGCCGCTGGCCGGCAACCCGGCCATGCTCGGCCTGCCCAGCTTCATCGCGGGCTCGGTAGCGCTCGGCCTGGGGCTGGCCGGCGTGGTGCCAGCCGGCGTCCTCGGCGCCCCGCTGGCCATCATCCTGGCGGCCACGGCCATCGGCCTGCTCTTGTCCGCGATCTGGAGTGCGGCCATCGGCCAGACCGCCGTGGCCGGCATCTTCGGCATCTTCGGCACCTTCTGGCTGAGTTACGGCGTGCTGGTGCTCGGCCTCGACCACAACTGGTTCGCCATCAGCGCCACCGCGGTGGTCGCCACCGTGAAGCTGTTCCTGCTCACCTGGCTGATCATCATCGTGATGCTCACCCTGGCGACGCTGCGGCTGCCGGTGGCCTTCACCGCCGTGTTCGCGCTCATCGACCTGGCCCTGCTGCTGCTGTACATCGGCTTCGCCCAGGCTTCACCGCTCGGCGTGCCGTCGAGCGGCCTGCTCAAGGCGGCCGGCTACGTCGTGCTGGTGTTCGCCGCCATAGGGGTCTACCTGTTCTTCGACTCGGCCTCGGTGGCCACCGGCGGCAAGTCGCTGCCGCTAGGAAAGCCGCTGCTGCACAGCTGACTGCGGCCGGTGGTCACCACGGATCAAGCTGGACGGCCGGCGGGGCTGGCCGCCGGCCGGACAGCCAGGCCACCAGGTCCCGCAGGTCTTCCGGCCGGTGCACCCGGGAGGGAACCGTGGCCAGCAGCATGGGCAGCTCCCAGCTCACGTAGTCCTCGGGCCAGTCGGACGGCTCGTAACCGAGGCCGAGATCAACATGGTGCACTTCGACCTCGCGCAGCCGCCGCACCGGACTGGCCGCCGTCGGCCAGTGATCGTTGCCCAGGAACTCGGCGTGCGGCCATCCGGCCGCGACGCTGCGATCCCAGACCAGCTCCAGCCGGCGCTGCGAGGCGTCCAGGTCGGCGACGATGTCGGCCGCCGGGCGCAGCGCCCCCTGGTTGATCTCATCGGCTCGCTGCTCCGGCCCGCCCGGGTAGCGGGGCACGTTCTCGCCCCGAAGCGCTCCGTCGAGCCGCCGGACGTGGCCATCGGCGTTACGCGCCACATGCGTCAGCACATGCCCGACCGTCCACCCGGGCAGCCGGCTCGGCGACCTGACCTGCTCGTCGGTGACCGGTTCCACCGTCGCGCGCAGCCGGGCGTGCGCGGCGCGGCACAGCTGGATCGCCTGGGCAGGATCCATATCCAGATCATTCGGCACGATAGTGAGTCTCCCACGCGCCCCCCGGGGACCGCTTTCCATGATCTCGGTAGCTGAGCCGCTAATATATAGCGCGGGTCAGCTACCCAGATCATGAAACGTCGTGGCCTGGCTGTAGGTCGCGCGGCTGACCGGTCAGATGTTGCGCACGTTACGCAGCTGGACGGCGATGCGACGGGCGTGGCGGCGGAGCGGGCCGGTGTTGTCGGGCTGCAGCGTGAGCCCGGCATGCGCGACGATGTCATCGGCCACGGCCCCGATGGACAGGCCGTCGGTACGCAGGTGCCGGGCGAACTCTGGCGCCTGCAGCGCGTCAAGGACCTCATCGATCCGCTGCCCGGTTAACCCGCGCGGCGACTCCAGCCGCCAGCGCATGCGGCGCAGCACCACGTCCCTGGAGGCCAGCAGCGTCACGTGGTGGACCTCATGCCCGGCCGCCCGGAGCGGATCGATGATCGCCTTAAGGGCGTCGGGATCGAAGACCGTCTTAGGCGCGATCACCGGCGCGTCGCCCCCGGCGCGATCGTCGCCCCTGTCGCGCCCGTCGCGCCGGTCAAGCAGCATGGCCAGCACGTCACTGACTGCGCCGCGCCACAGCGCCCGCACCCGGGCGTCGCTGTCCATTTCTCGGGGCAGCATCCGGCGCAGCCCGATGCTCAGGTGCTCGGGGTCACACACGAAACTGCCCGGCAGTCTCCGGTGCAGTTCAAATGCCGTCTGCGTCTTACCGACGCCGTGGGGCCCGTTGAGCCAGATGAGCACGGTCCGGAAGGTTAGCACCGGTGCCGCGGGCGCCCCTTGACGAATCAGGCCGCCGCGACACGTCACGGTGGTGCCGTTACCCGTATCGTTGTGCCTTGTCACCGACAGCTGAGGTTCGCAGTCTGGGGGATGACCGGCGATCACTGGACAGGTCTCAAGCGAGTTGACCGCGCAGGTCGCACGGCGCTGGCAGGTTATCGATCCACTGCTGCCGGCCTCCGTGCCCTCGCCGCCCGGCTGCGACACGGTGCTCACCGTCACCGGGCCAGATGGGCAGCCGACGGCTGCCGGGACCTGCGAGCACTGGGCGGGGGATGCTGAGTCACTGGACTTGAGCTGGGGCGCGGCGCGCAGGTTCCAGCTGGGCCCCCAGATCGCCGGGCCGGATGTCGCGGGTGCGCTGGACGGCTTGCTGTCGCAGTGGCGTGATCATCTGGCCGCTGTGCCCGGGACCGGTGACGAGGACACGGCCGCCCTGGTCATGTGGCCCAGCCGTGACATCCATGGGATCAGGACATTGCTGCGCCACGGGCTCGCCCCGACGGAGGTCATCGCGGCCCGCCCAACAGCCGGCCCCACGGTGGGTGCGAGCCCAGGCGCTGGCCCGGCGCAGCCGGGACTGCGGATCAGGCGGGCTGGACCGGCGGACATCGACGTGGTTGCCCGCCTGGGGGTGGAGGTGATCCGGTTCGACGCGCACTTCGGTGGCGTGACCGAGCGGCCGGGTACGGCAGCGGCCATGCGGCGCGAAGCCGCCGAGTTGCTGGCCGGGCCCGAGCCCTGGACATGGCTGGCCGAGCGTGATGGCACCGCGGTCGGCATGCTGGCTGCCCAGCGGCCGGAAGCCGCCAGCTGGATCGCCCCTATGGTCCGCTCGACGCCCGCTGCGTACCTCATGCTGACGTTCGTACTCTCCGGTGAGCGTGCCAGTGGCGTGGGCGGGGCGCTGACCGCGCGACTGCACCGAGAGGTCGAGGCGGCCGGCGTGGCCGTCACGCTGCTGCACTACGAGCTGTCCAACCCGCTGTCCGTGCCGTTCTGGAGCCAGCAGGGGTACCGGCCACTCTGGACCTCCTGGGCAGCCAGGCCCGCCCGGACGGTCCGTTAGCCCTCCGGGGTGGCGCTCTCCCTCGGGATCTGGAAGAACGGTGACCGCAGGACGAAGCGCGCGACGAATATGAGCACCACGCCGGACGCGGCGATGCCGGCCACGGACCAGAGCTGCGGCGCGGGCGCAGCCAGGAGCGACTTGATCAGGAGCCAGACGAGGAACACGGCCGCCCCGAGGGGAAGGACGTGAGAACCGATCGGCCCGATGGCGTAGGCGGTGGCCAGGGCGAGCGCGGCTAAGGTCAGTCCGACCGACACCGCGGGAGCGGCGTTGGCCATGCCGATGACCGTGTCCTGGCTGACCCCGATCGCGTCGGGCTCTAACCCGGCGGCGGGAACCTGCGCCGCTGCGGGGAATGCTGTTGCAGGTCGATCGGCCATCTGCGCTCCTGTGATCTCGGCCCGCCCGCCACAGCGTCGCCGAGCGTGCCGCGGAAGCAATGCCGACCTGGATCGCAGCTGGCTCGGGCCGCACCCGGCGGCGCTCAGGGCGCGCAGATCACTAACCCGCCGATTTGATCCTGGTGCAGCCCGCTTTCCCTGATCTGGGTTCCTCAGACGCAAATAGACCGCTCCAGGTACCCAGATCATGGAAACACCGCTGTCGGGCCGCGGAGCGGCGGCTGGCCTCGATCTCGGCACACCAGTCACGCCAGTAACAGCCCGGGATCGAGGCGAGCCCTAAGTCAGATGTCGTAAACGGATACCGGGGTGGTCAGCACCCGGTCGGCCGCCACCACGCGTTCCTGGCCGTGCAGGGCGATGGTGCCGGTGAGCCTTAGGTCGGCCGACGATGAGCCCACCTGGACCTCGATGAGGCCGGGTTCCACGATCCGCGTTCCCGACCGGCCGTGGAACGCGGTGCGGTCGGCATGCAGCCGGAACACCACGCGCCGGGCCTGGCCCGGCTCGAGCGCCACCCGGCAGAAGCCCGCCAGGTAGCGCACCGGCCGGACGACCTGGGCCACCGGGTCATGCAGGTAGAGCTGGACGATCTCGGCCCCGGGCCTGGCACCGGTGTTCTTGACGGTGCAGCCAATGTCGGCCGCCGCGTCGGTCGCGATCGTGCCGGGATCGATCGACAGGCCCGAGTACTCGAACGTGGTGTACGACAGGCCGTGCCCGAACGGGAACAGCGGCGTGGGATCGACCGAGCTTACGTCGGTCCGGCCCGCCAGCTTGGCGTGCAGGTAGGTGGCCGGCTGCCCGGCATGCGCGGACGGCATCTCGATGGGGAGCTTGCCGCTCGGCACCACCCGCCCGGAGAGCACCCCGGCGATCGCGCCCGCGCCCTCCTCGCCCGGGAAGAAGGCCTGGACCACCGCGCCCAGGTGGTCCGCGACGTCGCCGAGGGCGTACGGGCGCCCGCTGACCGCGACCAGGACAACCGGCACGGCCGTCGCGATCAGGGCCTCGACCAGGTCCTGCTGCACGCCGGGCAGGCGCAGGTCGGCCGCGTCACAGCCCTCTCCGGAGCTGCCCCGGCCAAACAGGCCAGCCTGGTCTCCCACCACGGCGATGACCAGGTCGGCCTCGCTGGCACAGGCCACGGCGGCCGGGATGCCCGACCGGTCGGCGGACCGCACGTCGCAGCCCTGGGCGTAGCTGATGCTGGCACCGCGGAACTCCTCGCGCAGCGCGTCGAGCGCCGACGCCGCCGAGACGCCGATGCCGATCTCCGGATGCCGGACCAGGACGTGCCGGGGGAACGCGTAGCAGCCGAAAAACGCCAGCGGATCGCTGGCCAGCGGCCCGACCACCGCCAGCCGGTCGGCCGCGCCAATCGGCAGCACCTGTTGCCGGTCGTTGGCCAGCAGCACGATGGACTCCTCGGCCAGCAGGCGGGCCAGCCGGCGGTGGCCGGGAGGGTCCAGGTCGACGGCCGCACCATCGACGGCCGCACCATCGACGGCCGCACCATCGACGGCCGCACCATCGACGTCCGGGACGGCCGCGCCGCGCCACCCCGGCGACCAGCCAGGGTCGAGCAGCCCGAGCTCGCACTTCTGCCGCAGCACGCGGAACGCGGCCCGGTCGACCAGCCGCTCGGGAATCTGGCCGGCCCGGACCGCATCGGCCAGGTTGCGGCCGAAGCACCGCGGGTGCGGAAGCTCGAGGTCCACCCCGGCGGCCAGGGCAAGCCCGGCGGCGTCGGCCGGCGAGCCGGCCACCCCGTGCAGGGTCTCCAGGAACGAGATCCCCTGGTAGTCGGAGACGACGGTGCCGTCGAACCCGAGCTCACCACGGAGCGTGCCGGTCAGCAGCGCGGCGTCCGCCGTGGCGGGAACGCCGTCGAGGTCGACGTAAGAGGCCATGACGCTGCGCGCCCCGCCCTCGCGGATAGCCATCTCGAACGGGGGCAGGATCAGGTCGCCCAGTTCCCTGGGCCCGATGTCCACCGGCGCCAGATTCCGGCCCGCGCGCGACGCCGAGTAGCCGGCGAAGTGCTTCAGGGTGGCGATCACCCCTGCCGACTGGAGCCCCAGAACGTACGCGGTCCCGACCAAGCCGACCAGGTATGGGTCCTCGCCGATGGTCTCCTCCACCCGGCCCCAGCGCGGGTCGCGCGCGACGTCGAGCACGGGCGCGAGCCCCTGGTGCACGCCGACCGCGTGCAGACTCTGCCCGATGGCCGCGGCCATTTCCTGGACCAGGCCGGGATCGAACGACGCGCCCCAGGCCAGCGGGGTCGGGAACACGGTGGCGGTCCAGGCGGTGAAGCCGGTCAGGCACTCCTCGTGCGTCATCGCGGGGATCCCGAACCGGCTCGCCGCGACCACCTGGGCCTGCAGCCGCGCCATCGCGGCGACGCCGTCCGCGGACGGCACCGGCACGGTGCCGAACACCCGGGTGAGCTGCCCGAGCCCGTCGCGGATGAGTTCCGCCACCGGCGGCCCGCCGTCGAGGACGCCCTGCATCGGCGCGACGCCGTCGCCGCCGCCGTCCGCCGCCGGGCGCACCCAGATGCCGATGAGCTGCGCGGCCTTCTCGTCCAGGGTCATCCGCGCCAGCAGGTCGGCCACCCGGTCGGCGGCCGGCCGGGCCGGGTCCCGCCAGGCCTGGCCGGCCACGTCGGCCTGCGGCTGGCCGGCTGCTGCGTGTGTTCGCGGGTTCATCGGTGGCGGCCTCGTCTCGTGGTGGGAACGGCCAGGCGTCAGGGCGAGGGGGGCGCAGGGGCGGTGGACTCCCGCACGATCAGCTCGGTGGTCAGCTCCACGCGCTTGCTGGGCAGCGGCACGCCCTCGATGAGCGTGCCGAGCATGTCCGCGGCGGCCCGGCCCATCTCGGCCAGCGGCTGCCGGACGGTGGTCAGCGGCGGGGACAGCCAGCGGACCACGGGAAGGTCGTCGAAGCCGACCACGCTCAGGTCCTGCGGGATGCGCAGCCCGCGCTGCCGGGCGGCCTCGTACACGCCCAGCGCCTGCTGGTCGCTGCCCGCGAAGATCGCGGTCGGCGGGTCGGCCAGGTCGAGCAGCTCACCACCGTGCCCGAACCCGCCCTCGTAATAGAAGTCACCCGGCCGGACCAGCGCCGGGTCGTAGTCCAGGCCGGCCCGCTCGAGCGCCGACCGGTAGCCATCCAGCCGCGCGCGGCTGCACAGGTAGTCGGGCGGGCCGCCGATCGCGCCGATGCGGCGGTGCCCCCGGCCGATCAGGTGGTCGGTGGCCGCCATGCCGCCCGCCCAGTTCGTGCAGCCCACGCTGGGCAGGTCCGGCTCGGGCAGGTTCACCGGGTCGATGACCACCAGCGGGATGTCCGCGTCGCGCAGCTCACGCAGCTGACCCGCGGTCAGCTCCGAGGTGACCAGCAGGACCCCGCTGGTGTCGTGGCTGGCGAGCGCGCTCGTCCAGCTGGCCGGGCGGGCGCTGCCGTGGCGCACCGACGACACCGCCGCGCCCATGCCGTTGGCCGAGCACCACTCCTCGACGCCGCGCAGGATCTCGACCGCCCACGGGCTATCCAGGCCGTTGAAGATCAGGTCGATCAGGCCCGAGCCCCGCCCGGGGCGCAGGCCTGGGTGGCGGTAGTTGCGCTCGTCGAGCAGCCGTTCCACCCGCGCCCGGGTGGCCGGCGCCACGTCGGCCCGCCCGTTCACGACCTTGGACACCGTCGGCAGCGAGACGCCGGCCTCGGCTGCGATGTCGGCCAGGGTGGACCGTGATCGCGGGCGCGCCCGCGACGCCCCGCTGCTCCCCCGAAGCCGCTCACCGGTCCGCGCCACGAGATCATCACCCTTCCTCGGACCCGCCGCCAGCCGCTGCGCAGAGACCGGCTTACCGAAAAGCTTCGCTCGCGGTATCGTAACCGATCCTCGGGTCCGCCGCGAGCGCTAATTATCGGTCACCCGCGGCAGAAAATCCATGCTCATAAGCTTGAACGGTACGGACGGCGGCTGGTCGCCGACGCGGCGGCCGGTGCCCTTTCGCCACGCGCAAGTCGGGGTTGACGGGCCAACAGAGCCTTTCTAAGATGTCGGCACGTCGAAACTTTTCTGTAAGGCATCAACAATCCTCCGCCTTCTTCCCGGCCGACGACCCTGGCCGGCCGGGAAGATCGCCGCCGGACCACGGCCGGCGCCCAGGCGCCGACCAGCAGCCAGCAGCACGCCCTGGGAAAGGATGGCCGATGGCCTTTCTGGGCCGACGCATCGGCTTTTACCTGGTTGTCGCGTGGGCCGCGATCACGATGAACTTCATCATCCCGCGGCTGATGCCCGGCAACCCGGTGGAGATACTCATCTCCCGGCTGTCCAGCCAGGGCGAGCTCACCCAGCGCTCGATCCACGCGCTGACCGTGGCGTTCGGCCTGAACACCAAGACCGGCCTGCTGGGCCAGTACGGGCAGTACTGGGTCCAGCTCTTCCACGGCAACCTCGGAACCTCGATCACCTACTACCCGTCCAGCGTCGCCCAGGTGGTCATGACCGCGCTGCCCTGGACCGTGATCCTGCTCGGCACCGCGACGGTCATCGCCTACATCGCCGGGACCGTCCTGGGCGTGCTGGCCGCGTGGCGGCGCGGCTCGGCCTTAGACACCGCCCTGCCCGCGACGACCTTCCTCTACGCGATGCCGCTGTTCTGGCTGGGCCTGGTGGCGATCGAGGTGTTCGCGGTCAAGCTGCGCTGGTTCCCCACCTCCGGCGGACAGACCCAGGGCATCCCGATCGGGTTCACCGGGCAGTTCCTGTCCAGCGCCGTCGACCATTCGATCCTGCCCGCCCTCGTCATCGTGGTCACCGTGATGGCCAGCCCACTGGTCGGCATGCGCAACATGATGGTGACCACGCTCGGCCAGGACTACGTGCTCGTGGCCCAGGCCAAGGGGCTGTCGCAGCGCCGGGTGATGGTCATGTACGCCGCCCGCAACGCGATCCTGCCGACGATCGCGAACTTCGCGCTCGCCCTTGGCTACGTGGTGTCCGGCGCGATCCTCGTCGAGTACGTGTTCTCCTACCCCGGCATCGGCTACATCCTGTTCCAGTCCGTCAGCAACGAGGACTACCCGCTGATGCAGGCGATCTTCCTGATCATCACGCTGGCGGTGCTGGTCGCCAACCTGCTCGCTGACCTGGTGTACGTCGTGCTCGACCCGCGTTCCCGCCAGGAGGCGTGATGGCAATCCCGTACGGCGCCGCGCCGGGCGCAGCCACCGATGAGCTGGCGCGGGCCGCCCCGGAGGCGACGGCGGGCTTGCGGCGGCACTGGCGCCGTCACTACCCGTTCAAGGTGATCCTGGGGCTTGGACTGCTCACCGTGTTCGTCCTGATGGCCATCATCGGGCCGATGGTCGCGCCCTACGACCCGTCAGCGATCGGGCCCGACACGCTGGCGCCACCGTCGGCCGCGCACCTGCTCGGCACCACGCAGACCGGCCAGGACGTGCTTTCCCAGCTTCTTATCGGCTCGCGGTCGACGCTGCTGGTCGGGTTCGTGGCCGGTGCCATCGCCACCACGCTCTCGGTCGTCGTCGGGATCAGCGCCGGGTACTACGGCGGCGCCGGCGGCGAGCTGCTCGGGATGCTGTCGAACATCTTCCTGGTCATCCCGGTGCTGCCGCTGCTCGTGGTGCTGACCGCGTTCCTGCCGGGGGCCGGCTCGATGGTGGTCGCGCTGGTGATCAGCGCCATCAGCTGGGCCTGGGGGGCGCGGGTGCTGCGGGCGCAGACGCTCTCCCTGCGCAAGCAGGACTTCGTCCAGGCCGCGCGGGCCGCTGGCGAGCGAGGCTGGCGGATCATCCTGTTCGAGATCCTGCCCAACGAGATAGCCATCGTCGCGTCCAGTTTCCTGTTCACGGTGATCGCCGCGATCCTCACCGACGCCAGCCTGATCTTCCTCGGCCTCGGCGACACCAACCAGTGGAGCTGGGGGCTGATCCTGTTCTGGGCGCAGAACAACGAGGCGTTCACGGTCGGGGCGTGGTGGTGGTTCATCCCGCCCGGGCTGTGCATCGCGCTCACCGGGACCGCGCTGGCGCTGATCAACTTCGGCATTGACGAGCTCATCAACCCCGGCCTGCGGGCGGCCGGGCGGGACCGCAAGGCCAGCCGGGCGATGACCACCGAGCAGGGTCTCACCCCGGTCCGCCGGGCCGGGAGCACCGGCCTGACCACGGGCAGCGGAACCGGGCGATGACCGCGCCGCCCGCCGCCGTCGGCCCCCCGGTCCTCGAGATCAGCGGGCTGTGCGTCGAGTACGGCCCGGCCCATCACGCGGTGCGAGCGGTGATCGACGTGGACCTGGTGCTGCACCGGGGCGAGGTCGTCGGGCTGGCCGGGGAGAGCGGGAGCGGCAAGTCCACGCTCGCGTACGCCGCCACCAGGCTGCTGCGGCCTCCCGGGGTCATCACCGGGGGCAGCGTGCTGTTCCACCCCGACGCCGGCCAGCCCGAGCTGACCATCGACCTGCTCGACGCCGGCATCACCGAGCTTCGCCGGCTGCGCTGGCGGGAGCTGGCGATCGTGCTGCAGTCAGCCATGAACGCGCTCAATCCGGTGCTCAGCGTGGAGGCGCAGCTCACCGACACCCTGGCCGCCCACCTGCCGGACTCGACCCGGGCGGGCAGGCGGGAGCGGGCCGCCGAACTGCTCCGCATGGTCGGCATCAGCCCGCACCGGCTGCACAGCTACCCGCACGAGCTGTCCGGCGGCATGCGGCAGCGGGTGATGATCGCCATGGCGCTCGCGCTCGAGCCCCAGTTAGTGATCATGGATGAGCCCACCACCGCGCTCGACGTGGTCACCCAGCGGGAGATCCTGCAGCAGGTGATCGAGCTGCGGGACCGGCTGGGGTTCTCGGTGCTGTTCATCACGCACGACCTGTCGCTGCTGCTCGAGATGGCCGACACGATCGCGATCATGTACGCCGGCCGGCTGATGGAGACGGCCGCCGCCGGCCGGCTGTTCGCGGCTCCGCGCCATCCCTACACCGCGGGCCTGCTCGCGTCGTTCCCGTCACTGCACGGCGAGCGCCACGTGATGACCGGGATCCCCGGATCGCCCCCGGACCTGCGCAACCCCCCGCCGGGCTGCCCGTTCCATCCGCGGTGTGGCTTCGCCGAGCCGCGCTGCCGGCAGAGCATGCCGCCGCTGGGCCCCCCACCTGATGCCCGTGCCGGTGACCGCCTGGTGGCGTGCTGGCTGCAGGACGGGCGGGAGGACCGGCCGCCGGAGGTCTCCCGGCCGGAGCCGCCGGGGACCTCGACCCGCCCGGCTCTGCGCGTGATTACGGGTCCGGTGCAGCCGTGAACGGCCCGGCCGGGAACTCGCCCGCGGGCGCGACGCTGAACGGCGACCGGCCCGCGAGCCCAAGCGTCCTGGCTGCCCAGGACCTGACCAAGCATTTCCACGTCCGCGAGCGCGGACTGCGCGGATCCTGGGGACCCAGGCGCGTGCTGCACGCCGCCGAGGACGTGAACCTGGAACTGCGGGCCGGGCGGGTCAGCGCGGTGGTCGGCGAGAGCGGCTCGGGCAAGACGACCGTCGCGCGGATGCTCGCCTGCCTGGAGCGGCCCACCTCTGGGCAGATCCTGCTCGACGGCCGGCCGGCCGGACGCCATCACCTGCGCGGCTACCGGCAACGGGTGCAGATCGTGTTCCAGGATCCGTTCGCTTCGCTCAACCCGGTGCACGACGTGCACTACCACCTGTCCCGGCCGCTGCGGATCCACCGGCAGGCCCGCCGGCGGTCCGCGGTCGACCAGGCCGTCGAGGCCCTGCTGGCCCGGGTCAAGCTGCAGCCCGCCAGCGAGTTCATCCACAAGCTGCCGCACGAGCTGTCGGGCGGGCAGCGCCAGCGGGTGGCGATCGCCCGGGCCCTGGCGGCCGGCCCGGGCGTGCTGCTCGCCGACGAGCCGGTGTCCATGCTCGACGTGTCCATCCGGCTCGGCATCCTGAACCTGCTCGGCGACCTGCGTGACACCGAGGGCATGGCCATTCTCTATGTCACCCACGACATCGCCTCGGCCAGGTACTTCGCCGACACCGTGACCGTCATGTACGCGGGGCGGGTGGTGGAGTCGGGTCCCGCGCTAGAGGTGACCGACCACCCATCCCACCCCTACACGCAGCTGCTGCTGTCGGCCGCGCCCGACCCGGAGCGGACCGCCCCGGTGACCATCAGCGGTGGCGGCGCCATACCCAACCTGGTGAAGCCGCCGGCCGGATGCCGGTTCCATCCCCGCTGCCCGTTGGCCATGCCGGTCTGCCTCACCCAGCGCCCCCCGGACGTCCCGGTCGGCCTCGGCCACGTGGCGGCCTGCTGGCTTCGCCACCCAGACCACGGCCCCGTTAGTGCCCAGCCCCCCGCCGGCCAGCCGCCGGCCTGATCATCGGAGTACCTCGTGAGCTACAGAACCAAGATGGCCGCCGGCCTGTGCGCCATGTCGCTGTTCGGGCTGGGCGTTGCCGCCTGCGGATCGTCGGGCAGTTCGCCGTCGTCGTCCTCGTCCAGCGCGACCCTCACCATGGAAAGCAGCCCGTCGGGCCCGATCACCAGGGACTTCAACCCGTTCTCCCCCACCAGCGCGGCCAACATCCTCGGCTCCACGGCCATGATCTACGAGCCGCTGCTGCAGTTCGACCTGCTGAAGCCGGGGACGACCTACCCGTGGCTGGCCACGTCGTACGCGTGGTCCAACGGCGGGCGGACAATCACGTTCCAGATCCGCAGCGGGGTCAAGTACTCGAACGGCACCCCGTTCACCGCGGCCGACGTGGCGTGGGAGTTCAACCTGGAGAAGAAGTTCCCGACGGCCAACGTCTGGGGGCTGCCGATCACCAGCGCCTCGTCGTCGGGCTCGAGCGCGGTGATCAACTTCTCCGCCGCCGCCTACTCGCTGCTTTACTACATCGCCGGCGAAACCTACATGGTGGACCCGAGCGTCTACGACAAGGCGGCCAACCCGTTCACCTACGCCGACCCCAACCCGATCGGCACCGGGCCGTACATGCTGTCGACGTTCTCGTCGTCTGGTGTCACGCTGACCAAGAACCCGCACTACTGGCAGGCGGGCGAGCCGAAGGTGGCCAAGCTGGACTTCCCGGCCTACGACTCCAACACGACCGCCAACCTGGACCTGGAGCAAGGGACGCTCGACTGGGGCGGCAACTTCGTCAGCGACATCAAGTCGGCCTACGTGGCCAAGGACCC